>Ga0335074_10001960_pt1 | contig 27965 bp, 20 predicted proteins | sample Lox_Sample_23_FD_206715 | JGI IMG/M metagenome (GOLD analysis project Ga0335074, IMG submission 206715) | Soil microbial communities from Loxahatchee National Wildlife Refuge, Florida, United States - Lox_Sample_2.3 | ecosystem: Environmental > Terrestrial > Soil > Wetlands | place: USA...
TGCCGTGCGGCGCGACGATGCTCGCGCCGTCGAGCATCTCGATCTCGCCACCGTCGAGCTCGACGTCCGATTGCGGCTGGGCGGTCGCATCCACAGTGGTCTGGGAGGTGCTGCCCTGCAGGGCGACGTCGGTCGAGCTGCCGGCGCCCAAGACGAGAGTACCCGACTGGTATCCCGTAAGCGACTGCACCGTGTTGCCGGAGCCGGTAGTCGGCAGTGACGTGGCGGTGGTTGCCTGCGCCTCGAGCTGGATCGAACCGTTGCTCTCGATGGTGGTCGTTGCCGATACACGCCCCAACTGATTCACCGCGAGGCCGGCGAGTGTCACGTCCCCCGCGGTCGAGATGATCTCGCCTTGGGTGCCGTTGGTGACGGTGCCATTGCCGCCAACCTCGATCAGCAGACCCCGCACCTGCGACGAGGTGTTTAGCGGCGTGGACAGGAATATTCGCTGCCCGGCACCCAGGATGGCCTGTCCGGTCGGTGCCTGGATCGTGCCCTCGTTCGTCACGGTCGGCGCGAAAATGAGCACTTCGCCGCCGTTGGAGGTGATGCTGGCGCCCGACTGGATGTCGATCACGCCGAGGTTCTGAATCGGGTTGCCGTTGGCGTCGACCGCCTCGAAGGCCGGAGACCCGTCCTGTATCGCCCCGGCAATGCCGTTCGTGATGGCGGCCTGTGAAATGGCGAGCGACGAGGCGACCAAGCTCCCGACGTTGACCACCGAGTTGGGCCCGAAGATCAGGCCGTTCGGGTTGAGCAGGTAAACCTGTCCATTCGCGGTGAGCGTGCCGAAGATCTGGCTGGGATTGGCCTCGAAGATCTGGTTCAAGGCGACAGAATTCGCGGACGGCTGGATGAAATTGACGGTGTGGCCCGCGGCGACGTCGAAGTTCTGCCAGTTGAGCGTCGCCGTGGACGAGGTCTGAGTGATGTTCATGCGGCTGCCGCTCTCGGCGAGAGACGCGCTGCCGCTCGTGACCCAGGAGCTAACCGCTCCGCACGCCGCGCCCGCGCACGGCACGGGCAAGGGCGGTGGCGCGGCAGCCACCGCGCCACAGACGGAGATGCTGCAGAGGGCCAACAGCTTGTTGCCGGGCGCGCGAGCGTGGTTTTCCGGTTGTATCCGCGTCAGCTTTTGGTTTGGCATAACGCTCTCCTAATATCCATACAGTACCGAGAAGTCCACGCGCCCGTCGTTACGATGTGTACCGCCCGCGGTCAGGAGCGGGATGGCCCAGAGAAGGTCCGCATTGAAGCCGGGCGTGATCGTCTCGTGAAATCCGACGCCGTAGCTTTCGAGGTCGCTTCGTACGAGGCCGGAAACGATCTCGCTGGTCAGCGGGTCCTCGATCATGCCAATTCCGCGGTCGTAGAAGACATACCCGAAAAGGTGCGAGCGCCGGAGCGTCCATTCGGGTGAATGCAGCTCCAGGCTCCCCGTGACCCCGCTGTCGACGAGCTCTGCGGACTCGAGGTAGCCGCGCACCGAGTCCATGCCGCCGATACTGAACTGCTCATTGTTGACGAGCGGTTGCTCGGCATACTGAAACGACAGTTTGCTCGTCAGATCCAGACCCCGCCAGAACTGCCAGTCGAGGTTGCCATTGCCATGCAGATAGGAATAGCTTGGGATGGCGTCGTAGCGCTTGTATTCGAACTCGGCGTCGTTGTTCGTGCCGAACTCGCGGACCGCGAAGTCGACTCCGACCGTCCCGGAAAGCCCGAGGCGCGGCCTGATCCGGGCAGCCGAGAGCTGCGCCGACCAGAGGATGTAATGGATGGGGGTGGAGTTGGCAGCGACGGAGGTCGTCTCGATGTTCTGCCCGAAATCCTTGTAGTCGACGCCGAAGGTCACGTTGGCGATGGTTCCGGGCTCGCTCAGGAGCGAGCGCGTGAGGCGGCCACCGACGATCTTGCCGTTGCCGATCACGGCGAGGGCGCCGATCGCCGCCACGTTGCTGTCAGAGCGGATGCCGTAGGTGGACCAGCTCCAGTCGGTATCCGGCACGAGACCCCCGTAATTCAAGACCCAGAGCTTCACCTCGTTCGAGTCGGCGGGCGCGGTCTGATACTGCAGCGAGAGCGTCTGGTAGTCCTGAAACAGATCGTCGTAGCTGAGCGTGCCCGTCATGCGGATGTGCGAGGTGTCGCTGGTGTAGCGGTTGTCCACCTGCAGCGAGGCATGTACCGGAATGCGGTCCTTCACTTTGAGATCCACGGACACGGTGCCCGGCTGGCTTCCCGGCACGAGCAGCGGCGTGACCTGTCGGTCCGGCGCCTCGCTCGCCAGCTTCGCAAGCTGCGCCTGCAGGGCTGGGAAGCTCGGCACGGTGCCCGGCTTGATCGCCGGCAGCTCTGAGAGGATCCGGCCTTCGGAATAGTAGCGGGCACCCGAGATACGGACCCGGTCGACATAACCTTCTGTGACTTTTAGGCGAACAATGCCCGAATCGACCGTCTGCGGCGGAATATCCACCAGCACCGTTCCGTAGCCTGCCTTCCGATACGCGGCGACGAGTGCCGCACGCGCTCCCTCGACGTCACGGATGGTCTTGTCAGGGCCGAGGAAGGGATAGACGGCCGCCTCCACTTTCATCTGATCCAGCGCATGGCTTCCCAGCACCAGGAACTCATAAACATCGAAGGTTTGTGCGCCAGGAGGGCTCGACGCAGGAGTGGTGGCGGCCCGTGCTGCGGGGCCGACGCCGGCCGCGAGCACGAGGCTGGGCACCAGGGCGACAAGGGCGCGTTGTAGCGATCGAGAGTCCGGTCTCATGCCTGAGTGGTCGCAATCAGGTTCTTTTAACACAGGCGGGCGACCGCCGCCGCAAGGCAGCGATCGCCCGGAAGGGAGGGAGGAAGGCGAACCTTCCTCCCTCGATCTACCCTTTCTACTACTCTAGGAGCGAAGATGAGATTCTCGACAGCCTCCTCACTGAATGCTCGTCGGGTCCCAGGCCGGCGTAGTCGAAACGCTCGTGAAACCAATGGGGAACGGCGGCTGGCAGTTGTCGCCCGTGGTGTCACGCAGGTATTCGTTCACCGGGGCGGCGCGGAACGTCGCCTGCGTTTCGCTCGGGGTAGGCGGAGTCACCGAGGTGCTCGGAATAGCCAGGAGACCGCCGTCGAGCGTCGGATTGGACCGTTCTAGCCCCAGGTCGATCGCGGCAGCAGTATCAGGGCCGATCTGCGTGGCGGCAGCGGTAAAGAACTTCAGCAGAGTCAGCTCATTACCGGTCGGGAGGTTGGCCCCAGAGGTCGCGTAGTAAAACGCCGACTGCGCCCAGAAGTCATACTTGCCCGCCGCGATGTTCTCGTTGGACGGAGCAACACCGTCGATCCGGATGAACCGCCAGTCCGCCTTGGACTGCAGGCTGTTGGCGACTGCGACCGTACCCCACGCCTGGTCCGTGCTGGAAAGGCTGACGGCGAACTGACCTTGCTCGTCATGCCCCTCCATGCACGCGAGGTCGTCGCCCTGGCCGTTCCCTGCGAAGACTTCGTCGCTGCCATAGGTCGCGGCGCTCCAAGTGCAGCCGCTCGCGGCGCAGCTAGCGGTGGTGGGGGTCGAGAACTTCTTCGGCGATCCAATGCAGTCTTGGCCGGCGAAGAAGATCTGAGCGGTATTCTGAGTGCCGGAGGACTGGCCGCGCTCGCAGAAGTAGACGGTCGTATTGTGCGGTGTCACCGCGACTGACGCCTGCGTGCCCGCCTGGCAATCCGTCCCAGTGGAGTTCTGCGTGCCGTCATAGCAAACGTGGGTCGTCCCACTCAGGCCGCTGTTGCCGAAGTGCACCGACTGCGCACCCACGCTGCTCCCCGATCCGTTCCCGTACACGTGCGTCCAGTCGGTGATGAAACCGTTGAACAAGCCGGCGAGCTGCACGCGGCTCAGAGTCGGCATGTCGGCAAGTGCGTTGTCCTCGGTGAGGCCCTCGGCGCCTTGCAGCGCGTGATACGCACCGAGTGATAGGGTGACACCGAAGGGCGTGTCGACCGAAGAACCGGCGCCAGCGGGCGCTGTCAGACCGAAGATGCTCGCTTCGACGTCGGCATAGCCCAAGGCCGAGTACGGCCCTGTGGTGGCAGTGCTGGTGACAATCGGATAGGTGGTGTCGCAGGTCACCGGGAAATAAGGAAGGAATCCCGCTTGGGTTACCGGGGCCGCTGCAGGGACGCAGTTCGTATCGAAGTTGGCCGCGGTGACGTTCGGGTAGCCGACGAAGTTGCTGGTCGGTGCGGAGATCGGCAGGATGCCGTTCTTCGATCCCGCATTGTTCTCCTTGATGATCGCGATCGCCGTGCCTGCCGGCAATCCGGTGGCGGCGGCCGCGTCGCAGGATACCGCGTTGAACTGGCCGCCCGATTCGGTTCCGGTGTACACGACCGGAGTTCCCGCAGTCTTGTCGCAAAGCGGCTTGGTCGCGTTGATCATGTAATCGAGCAGCGCCGGAGTGATGGCGGTCGAGCCCGAGATGTAGAGGATGTTCCCGGCCGGGACCGTGCCGATCTGGACGGCAGCGGGCGCGGCGGCTTGTGCGGCCGCGGCCGCGCCCAGTGCGAGCGCGGCGGTGACCGCCTGACTGACTTTCGAATTCAACATTTCATATTCCTCTGAATTGAGTCAAATGGGGTTGCGTTGTGCCGGCGGAGCCGGCTCAGGACGCCTCGGCGCCGCGGCGGCGGCTGACGGCCAGCAACCCGAGCAGGCCGGAAATCAGGAGCCAGCCCGCGGGCGGCAGCGGAACGGGGGACGCGCCTCCTGCGTTGTAGGTGAGCAGGCCATCGGCGCTGAGAAGGAACGTGCCCAGCCCACCGTCGGCGCCCACGCCTGTGGCTGAGGCATCCGAGGCTGCGTGATTGGTAGTAGCAACGTAGTACACCAGATTCAGAGCGCTACCGGCCGTGGCCGTGGTGACACCGGTCAGCTCCTGAACTTGGAAATCGTAGCCCGGTGAGCTCGTGTTGACCGCATACCAGCTGTTTCCGCCGGGGCCCGTCGTCGTGCCATTGAAGGACGTCGTGGTGCCGGGGAGGTAACTCGCGAGGTAGCTGGTGATCGAGCCCTCGACGCCGATCGCGCTGTTAACCAAGTCGCCGTTCGCGACGTCTGTTGGTATGGCAGTGCCGGGAGTCAGGCTGAGGTAGGCGCTGTTGCCCAGAAAGGTGCTGCCGCTGACGTCACTGCCGGCGAACACCTGGTAGTCGTACGTGCCGCTGCCAAGCAGCGTCGACAGGTTGCCGCCATCGACGTTCCAGCTGGTGCTGTAGCCTGCGGTATCGAACGTCGTGCCGAGCTGGCTATAGGTGCCCGCGCCGATGCTTCCCAGATCTTCGACGTAGGACGCGTCGGTAGTGGTGTTCCATACCGCCACGAACAGATCCGACGGCCCCTGCGTGGGATTGGTGGCCGCGAAGGCGCCCGCGCTTGTGCCGACGGCTGCGACGGCCATGAGGGCCATCGAAACTGCCTTAGATATCTTCATACTCGCTAATCTCCCAATGATGGTTGAAGTGCTTGTTGCCCTCGCCCAGGCCTCCTCGAGACCCGTTCAGACCGAGAAGCGCTTGACCCGACTTAACGGGCCGCCTCTGCTCGGCGCGGCGATCGACCGAGCGGCTTGCTCCGGTCCGAATTAAGTCAGCTATCGCTTCGCGGACGGGAAGGTACGCCAGAGCCTGTGACAGACGCTTTACAGGACTGTGAAATGTCTCACGATCGCCGGAGGGTCGGTCCTGCGCAGGTCTTGGCAAGAGATGCGAGTTGGTGCTAGACGATCGATCTCGGATGTCACTCGCAATGCAGATGAAGGTCGAACGTCATACAGTCGTCAGCGCAGCTCCTGTGCCACACTGCAGCAACAATCCGGCGGCAAGCTAATGGGCTTATCGGCTCATTTGGTGCGGAATGCGCGGCGCCGCGGACGTTCGGGGGATTTCGCTGAAAGCGATTGACTTTGCTGCGCGCCTGCCGCGCATGCGCAGCGTGCTCTCCCCGGCACGGGCCTCGAAGGTGATCACCGGCGTACTGGCGGTCGGGCTCGCCGCCGCCGCCGTACACGAGGGACTCGATATCCGGTGGGCACTGCGCGCCTACGCACTGGCCGCGTCCTCTGATCACGGGAGCCTGAGTACACGATCAAATGAGTCCGCCGCTCGATCGCCGACGCTCCAGACCGTGATGAACGCGCACCTTTTCGGACTGGCACCCGCGGCCGAGGGACGACTGGCCGCGGCGCAACGCGACACCACGCTCGTCCTGACGGGTACGATCGCCACGCGCCAGCCCTCGAGCGGTCTCGCCATCATCGGCGCCAGCCCTGAAACCGCTCGTGTCCACCCCGTCGGCGACTCATTGGCGAGCGGCGTGGTGCTGCGCGCCGTGTATCGCGACCACGTGATCGTGGAGCGGTCCGGACAGCTCAGCGCAGTGTTCTTCCCGCGCAGTGGAAAGGCCGCGCTCGCCGCCGCCGCCCTGCCCTACGCATCCGCGACACGCCGTGCGCGGAGCAATCCGGACGATGTAGATAGCGAAGAATTGCAACGCCAGCACATCGAAGACGCGGTCGAAGCGGAGAGCGAGCGCACGGCCGCCTTCGTGCGCCAGCAGCCGTTCTACTCGGACGGCCAATTGCGGGGCATCGCGCTCGAGCCCGGGAGCGATCCCGCGATGCTCGCGCGGCTCGGAATCAAGTCTGGCGACGTGCTGGAATTCGTCGACGGGTCGCCCATCGCCGATCCGGATCGGCTCGACTGGCTGCGGCAGCGGCTGCAGAGCGGTCAGCCCGTCGACTTGTCAGTGATCCGTCCCGGTTCCGGAGAGGTCGAGGTGAAGATCCCCGGCGGCGCGGTGACCGGCATGATCGAGAACTGAGGTCCTGCCGAAACATGAGCACCGCGCCCGTAATCGTCGCAGACATCGAGCATCTGATCGAGACCGGCCTCCAGGCCCAGCGCACTGGAGACCAGTCAAAGGCCGCGCAATGCTACGAGCGGGTGCTCGCCGTGGCACCCGCGAGCTTCGACGCCCTGCAGCTGCTCGGACTGCTCAGGCTTCAGACCGGGCAGGAGACAGTTGGCATCGCGCTGCTCGAGCGGGCAGTTGCCATCGACCCGCGTCAGATCTGCGCCCTGAATAATCTCGCCAACGCGCTGCGGGAGGTCGGCCGGATGCGGGAAGCGGTCCACACCTACGCGCGGGCGCTGGCCGTGGAGCCGGAAAACGTCGCCGTGCTGACCAACCTCGCGCTCACTCTGCTGCGTCTCGGTGAGTATCGCTTTGCCGGGCGCTGCATCGATCGCGCGATCGCGAAGGAGCCCGACAACCCGCAACTCCTCCTGGCGCTCGGGCATCTGATGCAGTGCACACGCCGTCCCCAAGAGGCTGCGATGGCCTTTCGGCGTGCACTCGAGCTCGGCGTTTCCGGGGCGGACACGAGGATGCTCCTCGGGCTCGCGCTGCAGAATGTCGGCGAGCATGTGCAGGCGCACGAGCAATTCGCGGTTGCGGAGAAGCTGACGCCCACCCAGGCTTTGCGCGGGTTCCGGGCCTCCGCAGCGCTACCTTTCTGTCACTGGGACCGCTTCGCCGAGGATGCGCGGGCTCTCGATAGCGAGGCTGCAAGCCTCGAGCGGTCTCCTACGGAGCCCATGCGGCCGCTGCTGTTTCCGATCTCGGCGGCGCGCCAGCGGGAATACGCGGCGCGCCACGCGGCATATCTGATGTGGACCGCACAAGCGCTGCAGAAGGCAGACTGGACGCCGCCGCAGCGCGCGGGCATGGCGAATCGCCTGCGCATCGGTTATCTCTCGCCCGACTTTCGCGACCACGCGGTCGGCCATCTCGTCGGTCCCGTACTTGCCGGCCACGATCGCCGCCGCTTCGACGTGCACGCATACGGTTGGGGTCCGCCGGACAGCGGAGGCACGCGCGAACGGATCACTGCGTTCTGCGACTGCTTCCATGCGGTTGACGATCTCACCGACGAGGCGCTCCTCGCCCGGCTGCGCGAGGATCGCATCGACATTGCAGTCGACCTGGCAGGCTATACCGCACACAACCGCGCCGCGCTGTTTGCCGCCCGGGTGGCGCCACTGCAGGTCGGTTGGCTGGGCTATCCCGGCACGACGGGCGGCAGGTTCCTTGACTATCTCGTCGCAGATGAGTTCATCATCCCCCGCGCGCACGAGGCGCACTTCACCGAGAGCGTCGTCCGGCTGCCGCATGGCTATCTGGCCTATGACCCGTCCGGTCCAATTGCGACGCCGCTCAGCCGCGCCGAGTACGGTCTGCCCGAGGGCGCCGTGGTGCTCGCCTGCCTGGGTCAGACGCGCAAGATCAACCCGTTGGTCTTCGACCCCTGGATGGCGGTCCTCAGAGAGCAGCCCGACGCTGTGCTGTGGCTTGCGGGCACGTATGCGCCGGCGATGGAAAACCTGCGCCGCGAGGCTGAGGCGCGCGGCATCTCGGGCGAGCGGCTGATATTCGCGCAATTCGCGCCCACCCGCGCCGACTATCTTGCCCGTTACCGCGTGGTCGATCTGACCCTCGACACGTTCCCCTACGGATCGCATACGACGGCGGCGGATGCTCTGTCGGCAGGGTGCCCGATCGTCGCCGTAGCCGGAGAGACCTTCGCATCGAGGGTGAGCGGCTCGATCCTGCGCGCCGCCGGGCTGCCCGAGCTAGTTGCTGGGAGCCTCGAGGAGTATCGCACCCTCGTGCTCGACCTGACCCGGGATGCGGCGCGGCGTGAGCGGCTGCGCGCCCGGCTGGAAGCTCTCCGAGCGACCAGTCCCCTGTTCGATCCAGACCGGTTCGTACGCGCGCTCGAGCAGGCGTATATCACCATGTGGCAACGTTACGAGCGCGGCGAGCCTCCAGCAACATTCGAAGTACCTGACGAAGAAGGGTGATACTGATGAAATCGACGCATACACGCAGGCGCGTGGCATTCACCGTTGCGGCCACGGCGGGATTCCTGTGCGCCGGAGCGCCTTGGCACCTCGCACGAGCGGCGGGCGAGGTCGTGGCGCAAGGCGGCTCCATCCAGCTGGGCGCGAGCGACGTGCAGGCCCTCATCGCGAGCCTTCCGCAAGCGCAGCGCGCCGCCGCGGTGGCGAGCCCGGGCTCGCTCGAACAGGTCGTCCGCGCCGACATCATCCAGCGCTCCGTGCTGGCCGACGCGCAGGCGCAGAATTTCGGGCACGACCCCGCGACCGAGAAAGCGTTGCAGCAGCTCGACGACGAGGCGCTCACCCGTTTGTGGATCGCTCACGAGGCAGCGGTCCCTGCCGGCTATCCCACCGAGAGCGACGTCCAGGCCGCATACGATCTGCTCAAGCAGCGCGCCCCATATGAATATCACTTGGCGCAGATCTTCGTCTCGGCGCCCGACGGCGCCGATGCCGACAAGCTCGATGCCGCATTCAGCAAGGTTGCCGAGATACGCAAGGATCTCGCCTCCCAGGATTTCGCACAGGTGGCGCGGCAGCTGTCGGAGGAGCCCGCGAGCGCCCCCAAGGGCGGTGATCTCGGCTTCCTGCCGGCGACACAGCTGCTGCCGGCCGTGCTGACTGCCGTGCAGTCTCTTGCGCCGGGCGAAACCGTGGGGCCGATCAAGACCGCCGACGGCCTCCACTTCCTCAAGCTGATCGAGCGCAAGCAGATCGCCGTACCGGCGCTTCCCCTGGTTCACGACCGCGTCGTGGCGGCGCTGCGCGCCCGCAAGCAAGCGGAGCTCGAGCAGACCTATCTTCGTGGGCTCGACGCCAAGCTCGACATCACCGTGGACCAGATCGAGCTCGCGAAGCTGCAGCAGAGCCTGAAATGACATGTCCAGCGCTCAAGCCCGGACGAGGCGCGACATTGTCGTATTCACGTTGCACAAATCGGCGTCCATGTTCATTCACCGCCAGTGCGAGCTGCTCTGCGGCCTCGCCGGCATCGCCTATCACTCGCCCAATGTAGCCGGCAGCGGACTCGATGCCCGGCGGTTGCTCACCGACCGGGAGGTCTGGAGCAGACACCATGGATGCTTCGCGCCGGTACGCTTCTTCGTGGAGATACCACGGCTCGAGTCGTACGAGGTCATCCTGCACCTGCGGGATCCGCGCGACGTGCTGGTGTCGATGTTCTACTCCTACTGCTACATCCATCAGGGAGAGATCGCCCCGAACACCGGCTATCGCCGCGCGGCGGCTGAGCGCGGAATCGACACCTTCGTCCTCGACCAGGCCACCACGGGCGGTCTCAACTACCCGGGCGACTATGGGACGGGAGGGCACGTGCAGGACCTCGTGGGGCCCCTGCCGGAGCGGTATCGTGCCTACATCGACCGGCTGCTCAGCAAGCCCAACGTCACGCTCGTCAGATACGAGCGCATGGTCGCCGACTACCGCGGGTGGCTGCAGGATTTCATCCGGCCGTTTCACCTCGACGAGCCGCAGCAGGTGATCGAGGAACTCGTGGCGCAGGCGCCGGCCTTATTTCCCAAACGATCCTTCGACGCCGTGCATCACGTCCGTCACGTCACACCGGGCGACTACAAGTCAAAGCTGCGGCCGGCCACGATCGCCCGATTGGACGAGATCTTCTCGGACGTCCTCGACGCGCTGGGTTATCCGAAGCACCCCGGATGACCGCGATCACGCCAGACTCGCAGCGCCAGAAGTGACAGGAGCGCCAGGATCGAGGCGATATCGAAGGATCCGCCACCTCCCGACTTGCCGCTGGAGGACGGCGCGGTAACGGTGACCATTGCCGAAGCGCTCGCAGTGCCCCCGCCTCCCGTGCAACTCAGTGAGAACGTTGTAGTCGCCGTCAGAGCGGACGTTGTGACGGTCCCGCCGCTCGGGCTCTCGCTGCCGGACCATCCTGAGCCTCCGGAGGCGGTACAGCTCGTGGCATTCTGGCTCGACCAAGTGAGGGTCACGGTGCCGCCAGAGGTCACTGACGTCTCACTGGGAGTCAGCGTAACCACCGGAACCGGCGTCACCGTCAGAGCATAAGTACCGGCTGTGGCCGGTGAGGCGGGCTGCGCCAGCACGTTCACGAAGTACGAGGTACCCGGGGAGGCGGTAAAGGAGAATGTGCCTGTAATGGGTGTCGAAGAGCCCGAAGAGCCCGCACTGGCGATGATCGTCCCCGCGACGGTCGTGCCGGTCGTCACGGCCGCTTCCAGCGTGGCGAGCGACGAAGGAAATTGAATGTCGGTAGCCGTCACGCCGAGGTTCTGCTGCGCTGACACCGTCAGCGGGATCATCTTGAATCCAGCGCCGACGCCCTGCGTGGTGTCGAACGCCGAGGTGGCACCGCTCGTCGAACTGACATCCAGCCCAAAGATGCCACCGCTGCCCGTGGCCTGCGCGAACGCAAGGAGGGCCATCTGTCCCTTGGCGGGGCTCACGGTGAGACTGCCCGCCGCCAGGGCCGGTGTCGCGAGCAACGTCCCGTTCTGCTCCGCCGCGAACTGCACCGACGTCAACGTAGAGGGAAATTTGAAATCCGTCAGCGTGACATTGTAAGCGCCGGCTGCCGTTATATTGGCATCGAAGCTGTACGGCTCGAGCGGGCTGCCCGTCGCACTTACCGCGAGCGCGTCATCGAAGACAGACGTCGTACCCTGGGTCAGCACGACGGCATAGCTGCCCACCGTGGACGCCGTGCTCGGCGTGGCGTAGCCGAAGACCTGGTAGCTTCCGGCAGTCGCGGTGAAAGATCCGCTCGCTGTGGTGGGGACCGAAGTAGAGATCTCGGGATACGTGCCTGTCACGGACTGGCCGCTGCTGTTGATGACGGCTACACCTGCAGCGTTCAACGCCTGCGGGAACTGCAGGTCATTGAGGGTAATGGTCGTGCTGCCGGCGCCCAGGTTGAGGACACCCTCCGGGGCCACACTCGGTTGCAGCAACGTGACGCCACCTATCGGTACGACGTTCGTGCCGTAAAAGGATGCCGCGCCTGCGGGGGGCATCAGGGAGACGCTGAAGAGTCCTCCGGCCGCGGCAGAGCCCTCCTGTCCGATCGCCAGAATCGCGCAGCTGTCGCCCGCGGCGAGCGTGATTTGGGCGGAGCCCGCGGCATTCAGCGTCGTGCCCTGACCACTCGTGTTATCGGCCAAGAGCAGAATGACATTCTGCAGGCTCGCCGGAAACTGCAGGTCCGTCAGAGTCACCGTGTACGTGCCCGAGACGGGCGCCGTGAACGTATTATCGACAGTGCCGACGCTGGTCGACTGCTGCTGAGGAGGATTCTCGATGGCATCGATGAAGCTGTACAGCTTGGTGCCATCCGAAGCCGTCACATCTTCCTCGATCGGGCCCGACCCGAGGGTGGTGCCTGGCGTCCCTATGACATGCAGTATATACGTCGCATTCGCCGTTGCAGAGATCGTGATGCTCCCCGTGCTGGTCAGTATCTGCGGTGCGCCGACGATCGCGCTGCCCTCGGTTACCGCCATCTCGACCGATGCGAGAGGAGCAGGCGGCGTGAGCGCGGCGCCGAGATCGCTGAGCGTCACTTTGTAAGTACCGGCTGTGGTGATCGTAAATTCATGCTCCACGGCCGGGGGTGAGCCGGATGTGGTGACCGTATGCACGTCGTTCACCAACGGCGTTTGCGCAAGCGCTGCGCTCGTGGCGGCAAGCGCCGCCGTCAGCAGAAGGGCGTGGGCGGCCCGCCTGGCAGTCGCACTCGGGTTCATGATCATGTTGTCTCCCCTGATGGTCTCAGCCCGCGCGCCGCGGGACTTTGAGGCTCGCCAGCGTCGCGCGGGCCTCGTCCGCGCCTGTGAAGCTCGCCGCGCCGGCGAGCGCCGCCTCGAGATCCTCGCGGGCCTGCGCCCGCTCGCCGAGCGCGAGCTCGGTCATCCCGAGATGGAAGCGGATGATGTTTGATTGCGGCGCCTGCGCGGCCGCACGCTGCAGCGCCGACAAGGCGGCGCCATAATCGGCGCAGCGGTAGCGGACCCAGCCGTAGGTATCGAGCAGCGAGGCGACTGGCGACGTCGCGAAGCTCGAAGTCAGCTCGCGAGCGCGCTCCAGGTCGGCGCGATCCCTCCGATAGGTCACGAGCAGCATGGCGAGATTATTGGCCGCCAGCTCGCGGGCGAGCGGCGATGCCGATCCGGACTGGTAGAGAGCCTGGTAATGCCCCATCGCCTCGCCGACGTGACCTTGCTTTTCCTCGAAGCCGGCGACCTCGATGGTCAGCTGCGGCAGCGATGGAGCAACCTTCGAGGCCGCGTCGTAAGCCGCCAGGGCGGCCCGGGTGTCGCCGCGACCCGCATCGAGCCGCGCAAGCGCGACCAGTGGTCGCGGATCATCCGGCGCCTGCTGCGCCGTTGCCTGCAGGAGCGCGGCTGCCTGGTCCGGACGTCGGGTCTGCGCGAGCAGCGCCGCGAGATCCAGGCGGGTCGGGATGTCGGCCGTGTGCGCGCTCATCGCCGAGCGCAGGGTGGCCTCGGCCAGCGCCATGTCACCCTTTGTCTCGTATGCGCGTGTCAGCAGACGCTCGAGCGGCACTGAATCCGGCTCGTCCCGCAGCGCGGCGCGCAGGTCCTCGATGGCGGTTGCCGGATCGTGTTGGCGAAACGCGATATCGGCGCGCAGGACGAGGGCGGCGTCGTCGGTCGGACTCACGGCCAGAACCTGCTCGACGGCGCGCAACGCGAGCGGGTACTTGCCTTGCGCCGCCTCGATGGCGGCTATGCGATCGCGGGAAGCGAGCGCCTTACCGCTGTTGCCGCCGCGGCGAACGATTTGCTGATACGTCGCGATCGCGTCCGCGGGAGCGCCGGCACGCTCCTCGAGCACGGCCAGACCGAAGCGCAGACTGTCATCGTCAGGCTTCTGCGCCAGATACCCGAGCAAGATGCGGCGGCCCTCGGCCGCAGACCTGCTCGCGGCCACGAAGTCGGCCAGCGCGAGTTTGGCGTTGTCATCGTCGGGAAATGCTGTCACGGCGGCATCGAGCACGCGCTGTGCCGCCGGCGGATCTCCCGCTTTGAGGTAGAGATTCGCGAGTCCGAGACGGACCGGTAATTCCCGTGGCCGCAGCGCGACCAGTGCGCTCATCTGCGCCTCTGCCGGCGCAAACTGACCCGAGGCAAGGTAGAGACCGGCAAGCAGCTTGCGGAGGTTGATGGAGCGGGGAGACTCTCGGACCGCCCGGTCCACCAGCGCCAGCGCCTGATCGGCGCGTCCGTCCTGCCTTTCAAGCAGTGCCAGCAGCGCAACGGCGTTCTCGTTGGTGGGTGCAAGGCGTACCGCGTGCTCCGCATCGGTCAGCGCGAGCTCATCCTCCTTCAGGCCCCGCTCCGCAGCGGCGCGAACCGTCAGCAGATCGGGATCGTTCGGGTGACGGGCAAGCGCCGGAGAGACGATCGCGAGCGCCTGGCGCGGAACACCGGCGATACAGTAGATCGTGGCCAGTTCGACCCGCGCTTTGGTATTCGCCGGCTGCGCGTCGATGCTCGCCTGGAAGAGCCCGGCAGCGCGACGGAAGTCGCCCTGCTCCTCGACGACATGACCGAGGTCGTACAGCGCCACGGCGGATTTCGGCTCGATCTGCAGGGCGTTGCGCAGCTCGACGCTGGCTTGCGGAAGATCACCCTGCGCGAGAAACCGCTCGCCCCGGCTGAGGTAGGCCTGGTAGCGCACGTGCGCACTGCTGCACGCGCCAAGGGCGAGCGCGGCGACAACCAATCCGACCGGCATCGGCAGCCGGAATCGATACCCGCAAGACATTCGCCAGGCTCAAAGTTTGTTGTCTATCCCCAGCGGGGGAATGCGACTGTATGCCCCGCAAATGACGTCCGCGTGACACCGGCCCTATGGCACCAGTGGCATCAGGCCGCGGAGCGTCACAGCGGCGAGCAACATGGCAAGGAGCGTCCGCGGAACCAGCCGGCGCGTTCCGGCGCCTTCCGTCATCTCGACCACATAGAGCAGCACGACGGCTTTCAGGATTCCTCCCGGCAGGTCCGCCGGCAACGAAACGAAACCCGGCAGATTGGGCACGACCATCGCGATAAAGGCGACCAGCACATCGAGAGCGCTGACGTCGAAGCGGCGGGTCTCGGAGAGAAGCACCCGCACCAGCGCACCCGCGGCGGTGAGCATGACTGCACCCCAAGTGAGGCTCGTCAGGAGGGGTGTCTTCGCAATGGCGGTCTGGTCGAGGTACACCAACATGATGACCCCGACGTAGGCGGCCAACCGCTCGAGCCAACCCAGGGAGCTGAGGAATCCGAAGTAGCTCAGTCCCACGACGATCAGCAACATGGCGGCACTGAGGACGCTGATGTCGCCGGCGACATGCCGCCGCGCCACGATGACCATCGCGGCGTATGCGACGAACCCGCATGCCATGAGCCACGCCGCCCCCCGGGAAATGAGTCGCGCGGCGGCAGGCCGGCGCAACCTCGCGATGAGCGCGCTCGCGATCGGCAGCGCCTTGCCGGTATGCGCGTGCCATTGTCGGCCGCCGGCCAAGTGCAGACCTGCGAGCACGGTCATCGCAAAGACGCCGAACACCGCCAGAATCCACAGATCGGATTCGAAGCGCAGGAAGTACGCGAGCAGGAAGAGCCCGAGCTGCACGCAGTAGATCAACACCACGGCCTCGTGATGCGCGAACCCGAGGTCGAGCAGGCGGTGGTGCAGATGGCTGCGGTCGCTCACGAAGGGCGAGCGCCCGGCGAGCGCCCGGCGCAGCATGACGGTCAGGGTATCGACTATCGGCAGGCCGAGGAGCAGCAGCGGCAGCGCGGCGCTGAGCGCGGTCCGGTCGCCCTGCGTGGCGAGGATGGCGAGCGCTCCGATCGAGAAGCCGAGCACCTGGCTGCCGCCATCGCCCATGAAGACGCGCGCCGGGTGAGTGTTGAAGCGCAGGAAACCGAGAATCGCCCCGGACTCGATGAGCGCGAGCGCCGTGACCGGCCGGTTGCCGCAGATGGCGCCGAAGACCGCGATGGCACAGAGGCAGAGCAGCGAGAGCCCTCCCGCGAGACCGTCCAGACCGTCCGCCATATTGACGGCGTTGGTCACCCCGACGAGAAACCCGAAAGTCAGCAGCCACGACAGCCCATCCGGGAGCTGGATCGGGCGATCGAGAGTGAGCTCGGCGATCCGCACGTGGCCGACCACGATACAGAGCGTCACCGCGAGGAACTGGCCGAGAAATTTCCAGCGATAGTCGAGGTTCACGCGATCGTCCCAGACGCCGAAGACGAGCAGCACCAGGATGGCCGCGAGGAATCCCTCGACGGCCGGCGCGAGTGGTACGGCGACGAGAGTTGGGACGAGAATCCCCGCGGCCATCGCAATGCCACCTACCCGAGGCACAGGAACCGAGTGCACCTTGCGGGCGTCGGGCCGGTCCGTGAGCCCCACTTTGGCGGCCCAGCGCTGCAGGACCGGCATGCAGGCCGTGGTGATGGACAGTGCGATCAGCGAAGCCAGGAGCAGCGGCACGGCGGCGCCTCAGACCGGTAGTCCGGCCGCGCGACGCCGCAGCTCCAGCGCCTTGCAGTCGATGAAGTACTCGTACCAGGCGCGCAGCAGGCTGAAGGTCAGCCCGGCGCGCCCCTCGAGCACTCCGCCTTTGATGAAGTACAGTCCTGCAAACACGACCAGCGGCCGCAACGGCATGCCGTAGAGCCAGGCCTTGTGAGCGCGGCGGCGGCGCGCCGGATCGCTCGCGAAGAGATCCCGCCAGCCCGCGTTGTACTCCGGATTGTCGGCACGCAGCTTCGCCTCCATGGTCGAGTAGCGGTCGTGCTTGGCGATCCAGGCCGCGAACCCCTTGTTGAACGGGAAGTGATCGAGGTGCCCGGCGAGATTGGCCGCCTCGCCGTCGGAATGGAATTCCTCGTTGTAGGGCCGCTCCACCCAGGCATGGCCGACACGCAGCAGCCGGCCGAACCAGGTCGGGTAGCCGCTGCTGCGCGGGATCCAGCGGCCGAAAAGATAATCCCGGCGGCGCATGCGGAACATGGCGACCGATTCCTGCGCGCCGCCGACGGCGTGCAACATCTCCGCACGCAGCTCTACTGGAACGCGCTCATCGGCGTCCAACATCAGCACCCAGGGATACTTGTAATGCACCTCGCGCAATCCAAAGTTGCGCTGCGCAGCGTAGTTGTCGAACTGACGCTGGTGCAGGCGGACATGGTCACGCGAGCCCGCAATCTGCGGCGTCGCGTCCTGGCTGAAGGAGTCGAGCACCACCACATCGTCCGACCAGGCGACCGAGTCGAGGCACCCGGGCAGGTTGACCTCCTCATCGAGAGTCAGGATGAGCACCGAGATCGACATTGCCGCAGCTCACCCCGGAGTTTTCCGTCTCATCCTGGGACGCGGCCCGATCACACGCGCCGGATGACCGCCGACGAGCGTGTTTGGATCGACGTCCTTCACCACGACCGCTCTGGCGGCGACCATGGCTCCGGCGCCGATCGTCACGTCAGGGCCGATGAATGCTTCGGTTCCAATCCAGGCATCGTCCTCTACGGTCACCGGTGGCTTGAGGAGCGGGATCGTCGGGTCCGTGAAGTCGTGGGAGCCCGCGCAGATGTGGCTGCGGTAGGAAACGGTCGCGCGCGCGCCGATCCGGACTTTGCCGAGGTTGTAGACGAGCACGTCCGGACCGATCGCCGCCCAGTCGCCGATCTCCAGGTTCCAGGGCATGAACACATGGGCGGATGCCGCAACGCGCGCCCGGTGCCCAACTTTGGCACCGAAGAGGCGCAACACCCCGCGCCGCCAGCCATGGCAGGGGTGCGGGCTCAGGTGAACGAGCCAGCGGCCGAATGACCACGCCATGCGCAGAAACTGCTCCCGGCGCGAGTACTTGCGCGCCGCGCGGTTGGTCGCGATGTCGAGCTCGATCGCCTCGATCGGCGCGCCGGCGGATGAGGACGGGGTGCCCATGGGATCTTGTCGTTATCTCGAGCCGTGCGGGCGGCCACAGTATGGGGTCAACGTGACAATTCCGTGACGCCGAGGCCGGTCAGCGGGTTGCGGCCTTCACCGCCAGGCGCTTGGCGAGGTAGAACGGTCCCGGAAAGTGTGCTTCGACGAAGAGCGTCATGCGGTTCCTGAGCAGCGCCTGGCTCTTCGGGCAGTGCACCTGGATGCCCTCGTGCTCGTGCAGCCGCAGCGGCTTGAAGCGGCTTTGAAGCTGCAAGAACCGGTGCGACCGCGGGATGTAGTGCGCAGTCAGCGACTGGCGGGTCCGCTGCGTCTGCAGGGTACCCAGCGAGCCGTGCACGGTCTTCGCGGACCAGAACAGGACGTCTCCCGCCTCGAGCGCCGGCGCAAGCAACTCGAGCTCGTTGCGCGTGACGATCTCGACGATCAGCGCCTTGTAGCGCTCGTGATGGAAGGCGATGTCGAAATCGCCACCGTTCTTGCGGACATCGATGAGATGGCTGCGCGGATAGATGAAGAACCGGCCGGCGCCTGGGTGGATGTCTTCGAGGGCGAACCAGGCGGCGACCATGGACCCGATATGCTCGCTGTCGAGGTAGTACGTGTCCTGGTGCGCCCAGGTGGCGGAATTGCCCTCGAAGTACATGGTCTGGACCAGCTTCGGGTCATCGCAGAACTGGTGGCGCAGAGCGGCGATGACCGCAGGTGCCGTGAAGGCCTTCAGGCTCCGCTCCCGCAGGCGCGGGAACCGCTCCGGGTCCAGGTCCTGCAGATTGAGCAGAGGGTTCATCACGTGCCCGAGCGCGTTGAAGCGATTTCGCTCCGCGCGCGCCGTCGCCTGACGATAAAGGAATCCGCCGTAGCCTTTGACCTCCTGCGCGAAGGCCTCCCGGATCGTGGCGCAGACCGCCGGATCGATCAACCCGCGGATGACTACGTAACCCTCCGCTGCGAGGTATTCCTTGGCCGCGGAATCGAACGTGGTGAAGTACTCCCGGTCCTCGCGGGCGGTCTCGGGGATGTGGACGGCACCCCCGGAGGGAGCTGGAATCGTGAACATCGCGTGCCCCTGGTTCGATAACTCAGGATAGAGGCTGCGCATGACCATTTCGTGACAGCTCTTTGGACCGCCGGTCAGTCGAGCCGGGCGAAATAGGTCGTCGTGCGCGCGAAGCACTCGTAGTCTTCCGTATAGGCACTGAGCGGCATGAGCCGCCCCGCCGGTGTCGCGCGGAAGATGGTGAAGCCGTTGTCGGCGAGCAGATCGTAGAGTTCCCGGAAGAAAACCCGCGCATTCACGTTGGAAGTCCCGAACTCGAATGCCAGAGCGCGAATCCTGCGGCTCCTGAGGCAGTCCGCCGCGCCTTTCAAGGCCTGGTATTCGGCGCCCTCCAGGTCCATTTTCATGAAATCGATACGCTCGATGCCGTGCATCTGCACGAAGTCATCGAGGCGGACAACCTCGACTTCGAAGCTGTCGTAGGTGCGCCCGCGGACGCTGCTGTCACGCCGGTCGAAGAGCGAGCCCATGCTGTCGAGCGGTCCGCCCGTGTAGAAAGTGGCCCTGCCCGGATGCTCGCCCAGGGCCAACTCCACGACTTCGCAGCATTGCAGGTTCAGCGCGCGAATCCGGGCCGCCGCGGCCGGCTGCGGTTCCAGCGCGTAGATGCGGCCCTTGCGCTGCGCGGCATGCTTCAGGAAGAAGGATGTCCAGCTGCCGATGTTTGCTCCGGCGTCGATCACCACGTAATCGCTGTCGCGCCCAATCCATGCCGCCGCAGCCTTCGCTTCCTTTTCCAGGCTCGGAGACCATCCCAGTCCGCAGATTGCGTTCATATACGCCGCGGCTCCCGAGAGCAGCACTTCGGTAGCCGGTAGCGCGAGCAGCTGCGAGCAAGCGCGAATGGACGATTGGACCAGGCGCTTCGCAGCAGAACCACTTCCAATGGACATTTTCGGGGACCCTCCGGGACAACGGCGCACTCATCGTACCGCGGCCTCCGGTACGCCCGCGGTGAAAACATGACCGCCGCTCGGCAGACGGGCCGAGCCCCTCGTATGGCGTCCGACGTCGGACCGACCCTGTCATCGCAATGTCATAATCCTCTGATGAGATGAACGCCCGAAGACCTTCCTCCAACCCGCCGTGTTCACAACTCAAACGATTAGCGAGCTCGTTCGGGCGCCAATGCCTGCAACCCGGCGCGGCGCGGCCGAGCTACGGGGCATCATCGGCAGGGACCGTTGACGGGTCGGCCCGCCGAAGCATTTACTGTTATGTGTGGAATCGTCGGATTCACCGCGGGACGGAACGATGCCCTCCTGCGCGCCATGAACGAGCGGCAGCTGCATCGCGGGCCGGACGACGGCGGCTCTTATTTCGACGAGCGTGATCTCGTCTCGTTGGCCATGCGTCGCTTGAGCATACTCGACGTCGCCGGCGGGCACCAGCCGATGGTGAGCGAGGATCGGCAGCTGTGTGTCGTCTTCAATGGCGAGATCATGAACGCACCGGAGCTGCGGCGGCGGCTGGAGCGGGACGGCGCGCGTTTCATCACCGATCACTCCGACACAGAAGTGCTGCTGCACTTATACGCCCGCGAGGGTGAGCGCATGCTCGACTCGCTGAACGGCATGTTCGCCTTCGTGGTGCACGATCGCCGCCGCCGGATACTCTTCGGGGCCCGCGACCATTTCGGCATCAAGCCCCTCTACTATAGTGCCAGCCCGGGGCGATTCGCCTTCGCATCCGAGCTCAAGACGCTCGAGCTGCTGCCGGATTTCGATTCCGGGCTGTGCCCGGAGGCACTGTCGCATTACCTGAGCTTCCAGTGTGTGCCCTCACCGCTCACGATCTACCGCTCGGCGCGCAAGCTTCCCGCTGCACACAGCTTCGTGTTCGATCTCGCGCGTGGCAGCTTGAGCACTCAACGCTACTGGCGACCACCGGCGGGGGATGGCTTGCGCGGGACGATGGCGCCGCAGGAGCTTGCCAGCCTCGTGCGCGGCGGGCTCGAGGCGGCCGTCGCGCGTTGGATGCTGAGCGACGTCCCGGTGGCCTGCTCGCTGTCAGGCGGCATCGATTCGAGCGTTATCGTCGCCATGATGGCGACGCATGCCCGGGGCGCAGTACCTACCTACACGCTTGGGTTCGAGGATGCCCCCGAGCTCGATGAAAGGGAGCTCGCGCGGCGCGTGGCGCAGCGTTGGAAGACCGACCATCACGAGATCGTATTGCGAAGCGACGAGCTGCTCACGGAGCTCGAGCCGATGGTGGTCGCGCTCGATGAGCCCTACGCCGGGGGGCTGCCGTCTTGGTTCGTCTTCCGCGGCATGGCCAGTGCGGTGAAGGTCTGCATGACGGGTACCGGCGGCGACGAGCTGTTCGGCAACTACGGCAAGTGGCGCAGCTACGAGTCCTCATGGCGCGCACTGCGGGCCGCGGTGGGCCGGGTACGCCGCACCGCGGGTTGGCTACGCGACTTCCGGCGCTACCCGATTGGCAGCCGGTACTCCATGTACTTCGGGGAGGCTGACAAGCGCGCCATGTTGAAGAGTGCGCCACGGAGCGAGCAGGAGGTGAGCGAGCGCCTGATCGAGACGCTATGGCGGGAGTCGCGGCCCGCCACGGTGCGCGACGGCGTGCGGCTGGTCGATCTTCAGATCCAGCTTCCCGACGAATTCCTGCACATGACCGATCGCTTCGCGATGGCCCACTCGATCGAGGCCCGGCCGCCGTTTCTCGACCGCACGTTCGCCGAAGAGCTGATGGGCATTCCGGCGCACTTGCGGATCGGCGGCACGCGTCTCAAGCAGGTGCTCATCGACGCGGTCGCGGACCTCCTCCCGGCGGAGCTGCTGCAAGCTCGCAAGAAGGGCTTCGTGCTCCCGGTGGCGAGCTGGTTGCGCGGAAAGCTCAGGCCGCAGGTCGAGAAGCTCCTCGGCGAGCCCTACCTCAAGAGGCAGGGAATCTTCGATGAGCGTATCACCGAGCGGCTCGTGCGGCCGCACCTCGCCGGACGCGCGGACCTCAGTTGGCAGATCTGGACGCTACTCATGTTTCAGGTCTGGCATGCGCGGAACGGCACATAATGAAGGTGGTGCACCTCGCTTACTCGGACGGCGGGGGCGGCGCCTTCAAGGCCGCGTATCGCATTCATCACGGACTCGCGAGCCTGGGGCTCGATTCGACGATGCTGGTCTCGAGACGGCTCGGCAGCGATCCGACGGTAAAGGACGCCGGTACCACCGCCGGAAGGCTTTGGGGCCAGCTGGCCTCGCATCTCGACACGGCGCCCTGGCGTCTGCTGCGAATGCCGCGCACGGAATACAGCTCGCTTGCCTGGGTAGGCACGGCCGCCACGCGTCGGGCGAACACCATCGCTGCGGATATCGTCCAGCTGCACTGGATTTGCGCGGGCTTCCTGCGACTCGAAATGCTGACCGAGATCACCGCCCCGCTCGTTTGGCGGCTTGCCGACATGTGGCCGCTCGCCGGGGCCGAGCACTACGTCGGCGATGATGTTCGTTATCGCCAGGGCTACCGCACCGACTCCCGGCCCGTCACGGAGCGGGGTTGGGATCTCGATCGATGGGTGTGGCAGCGCAAGCGACGCGTCTACGCGCGCCTGCGCGATCTGACAGTCGTCACCCCGAGCCGCTGGCTGGCGCGTTGCGCCGGTGAGAGCGTTCTGCTGCGCGGGCGGCGCATCGAAGTGATCCCGACGGGACAGGACGTCGGGACTTTTCGACCGATTCCCAAGGACCAGGCGCGCTCGATCCTCGGGTTGCCGCAGGATGCGAAGCTCGTCATGACCGGCTCGATGGCCGTCGCGGACAAGCGCAAGGGGGTCGACCTGCTGCTCGCGGCGCTGGAATCATTGCGCGGCAGCGGCTATCGGCTGCTCCTCCTCGGCGATGCGCCGCTCGCTCGGTTGCGGCCGCCGGTGGAAGCGCACTGCCTCGGTCGCTTGAACGATGACGTCTCGCTCGCTCTGGCCTACTCATCCGCTGACGTATTCGTCGCTCCTTCGAGGGAAGAGAATCTTGCCAACACGGTGATCGAGGCCATGGCCTGCGGCGTGCCCTGTGTCGCCTTCAACGTCGGCGGCATGCCCGATATCGTGCACCCGGGGCGCAACGGCTATCTTGCGGCACCATTCGCCACGGACGATCTCGCGCGCGGCATCGTCTCGGTGTTGGAGGCCGGCGCGGACTACGCACGCCTCGCCGCCGAGGCCCGCCTCACCGTGGAACGGGAGTTTTCCGCGGCGCTGCAGGCGCGCCGATTTGCAGCGCTTTACGAGGAGGTGCTATGCCGGAATTCGCGCCTTTCGAGTGGCCCGAAGCCGGATGCACAGGGAAAGGCCTACAGGCACGCCGCCCAGGTCGCCGCGGCGGGCAAATGAGCACCACCTCGGCCGACAGGAAGCCGTCGCTGCGTTTGGTCTGGATGTACGGCAGCCCATTCGAGCGGGAATGGCTCGAGTACCTGCTATCGGATTTTCAGCTCGAGCATGTCGTTGCGGAGCGATTCCCGATTCCGCTGACCGACCGGACGATTTATGTCGTCAGCACCAACACCTTGCCGTTGTCCAGGCTGCCGTGCCACCTGCAGGATCTTCAGGCCCGGACCAGGCCGGCCGCGGGCGTCGGGTTGGTTCACCTGTCCGACGAATGGTACGGCCAAGACTACGATTACTACTCGAATTTCGATTTCGTCCTCAGAAACCACTTCTCGAAGAGCCTGCAGAAGCCCGGGATACTGCAATTCCCGCTCGGCCTTCCCCGGGTGGCGCCGCTGCCGCACCCGATCGTCCCGCCCTCATCCCGGCGCTATGCCTGGTCCTTCTGCGGCAATCGGGTGGCGAGCCGCTTCGAGATGCTGTCGGTTTTCAGCAAGCTGGCTCCGGCCTATGTCCTGCCGCAGGGCCAGCGAATACCGCGCAGTGAATTCCAGGAGGCTCTACTGCAATCGAAATTCGTGCCCTGCCCCATGGGCAACGTCATGCTCGAGACCTGGCGCGCCTATGAGGCCCTCGAGGCGGGCTGCATTCCGCTGCTCGAGCGGCGGCCCACGATGGACTATTACAAGAATCTGCTCGGTGACCATCCGATCCCGACGTTCTCCGGCTGGCGGGACGCGCTGCGCTTCGTGCGCCGGCAATTGGAAGCGCCGGCCGATCTCGACCGGCGGCAGGCCGAGCTATTGCAATGGTGGGGCGCGGCCAAGCAGGCGTGGCACGAGCGTGTGAGCGCGTTTGTTCGCGCTGGCCTCTCGGGTCAACATCGTGAGGCGCTGGCGAAGTTTGCCTTTCTCGCCAATCCGACGCGACGCTTGTGGCAATACTCGGAATTGATACGCCATCACAGCTCGAGAGCGCTTCTGCGGCGCGCGGGCGACATGCTCGGGAGGCCCTTTACCGCGCGGTCGCGAAGTGCACGCGGCGGCTAACGCCGTGTCGGCCTCCGTCATGGTGATGTCACAATCCCCTGCTGAGATCGCCCGTTACCATGTTCACGAGTGAAACAATCCGCGAGTTCGTGCGGGCGCCGATGCCCGCGACCCGGCGGTCCGCCTCCGGGTTGCGGTTCTCCATCGTCATGCCGTCCTTCAGGCACGCTCCTTTCATCGAGCGCAGCCTCAACTCGGTGCTCAATCAGGAGTACGAGGGAACCGAGTTCATCGTGATCGATGGCGGCTCCGACGACGGCACGCGCGAAATCCTCGAGAGGTATTCGCCGCACCTCGCCCTCTGGCGCAGCGAGCGGGACGAGGGCCAGAGTGATGCCCTGAACAAGGGCTTCGCGTGCGCGACCGGCGACATCGTCGGCTGGCTCAACAGCGACGATCTCTACCTGCCGGGCGCGATGCATCACGCCGCGCATATCTTCGCGACGCATCCGCAGATCGACGTCGTCTACGGCGACTGGCTCACGGTCGACGTCACGGACCGGATCCTCGATCGCTGGCCGGCGCTCGCCCCTTCCCGCGGGCGACTGGTCACGGAGGGATTCTTCTGCAACGCGCAGGCGATGTTCTGGCGCCGCTCGCTCCATCAGCGCCTGGGAGAGTTCGACGCCGAGCTGCACTACACGATGGACTACGATCTGATGCTGCGCATGATCAGCACGGCCGGGCCGAGGGCGTTCTTTCGCACCGATCGGCCGCTGGCGTGCTTTCGCGCGAATCCGGGCCAGAAGACCGGCAGGCGCAACAGCCCGGTGCCGCAGGAGCATCGCAGGATAGCGGCGCAGCGTGGCACCTCGTGGAAGTACACGCTGAGCGGTCAGGCATTGCGGACCTTCTACCGCGTCACGCGATGTGCCGAGATCCTGGCGCGAGGAAGAAGCGACTACCTGCTGATGCGGCTGAAGAACCATCTCCGCTCCGGCGGGGCGGTCTAGCAGCCGTGTGAGTAAGCATTACCCATGGCTGGATTGGGTGCGCTTCCTGGCGGCCTTTGAAGTCATGCTGAGCCATGCTCGCGGCTTTTTCTTCGTCGACTATGGCTCGCTGATAGCCGCTGACAGGACGGCTGCGGTTGCCGTTCTTTTTGCGTCGACCAGGCTCGCAGAGGAGTCGGTACTGGTCTTTTTCGTGATCAGTGGTTTCCTCGTTGGCGGACGGTCGGTCGACAGGATGATCAATGGACAGTTCCGACTCAAAGAATATGCCATCGATCGCTTCGTGCGCATAATGCTGCCGCTCGCCCCGGCGTTGCTCTTCACCGCAATCGTGCAGTTTGCGACCACCCGGTCGTATGACGTTGGCGGGCTGGTCGGCAGTTTGCTGTCATTGCAAGGGATCTGGTTTGCTCCCTACGGCGGAAATGCGCCCCTCTGGTCACTGGCTTACGAGGTTTGGTTTTACATCGTCATTTATGCCGTCGGCGATATCGTGATGGCGAGGAGGCTCGGCCTCGTCAGCGCCGCCCTTGTCTGTTTCTTCCTGATGACTTTCACGAAGTTGGACGTCAATTATTTTTTTTGCTGGCTCATGGGGGCCGCGGCCTTTTTCCTCCGGCCCAAAGGATGCCGCGCGAGTATCCTGCTGTCATATTCGCTATTGCTCGCGGCGGCCGTGGCCCTTGTCGAGATGACCACGCAATCACGGTCGGTGAATCTGCGCTTTGCTGCTTTGCTTCCCACTCATGCAGTTACGCAGTTGTGGCTGGCGTTGTGCGCATCACTGCTGATCAGACGGGTGATAACGTTCCTGCCTTCCAGCGGCATCGCGTCTCGGTTCAACGGGCTCGGAAGCAAGCTGGCCGCCTTCTCCTACACCTTGTACCTGACGCACTATCCGCTCCTCATGCTCTGCCGGCACATTGGCATGGGGAAGCATTCCGCCATGACTTCATTCTCCGTATCCTATTTTCTGCTCGTCGTTTCGATGACCATGCTGTTTGCTTTCCTGGTCTACTCGCTCTTCGAGAGGCATACGGACAAGTGCAAGGCATACTTGAAGAGCGTGCTGGCAGCGCGCTCCCAGCCGCTTCGGGCATGACTACCTGCCGAGCCGGCTGAAAAGCCATTTCATCTCTACGGGAGCGAACGCTGCAAGCTGCAGCCTGAAGAGCGGCCGGGTCTTGGGGATCACGGCCATCATCAGCATCACCGAGGTGAACTGCCCGGCGAAGCTGGCGATCGCCGCACCGACGATATCCAGCCTGGGGATCAGGACCAGGTTCATTCCTATGTTCACTGCCGCGCCGCCGAGCGTCTGATACATGTTGCAGTGGAAATAGCCCCTGTCGAGGAGCCACTGGCTGCCGCAGTAGCTGAGGGTCATCAGCACGTAGATCCACGCATGGATCGAGAGCACGGCAGCCGCGGGTGCGTACGCCGGCCCGTACAGCTTCACGATGATGAAGCGGGAAAAGCAGGAGAAGACCACGGCGATACCGAGCCCGAGCCGCACCAGAATCCGCATGACCCGCAGCATATGCCGGTGGTACTCCGCATCCGAGCGCCGATAGGCGGCGGTCATCGCCGGCGCCACGGTGGCAGTCGCGGCCGCAGGAATGAAGTAGAGCGCTTCGGAGATCTTGATGGCGGCCGAGAACAGGCCCACGCTCGCGTCGCCCATCATGCCGGCGAGCATGATCTGGTCGATGCGCATGTAGACGACATACGAGAGCCCGGCGATCACCAGCGGCCAGGTCGTCACCACCAGATCGCGCAACTCCCGGCGGTTGGCCGATCGCATTCTCACGGCCAGGCCGTCTCGGCGCCACAGGCGAACCAAGAGTATCGCAGCGAGCACCTGCTCGCCCGTGATCGCGAAGGCGAAGGCTTCGAGCGGGGCATGGATCAGAACCAGCAACACTCTGACGACGGCAAACGCTACGAAGCCGATATTGCGGGCGATGACCACGGGCCCCGCCTCGATGCGGGCCTGATAGTCATAGTCGACGACGTCCCACGCTCGCGGCAACGCGACGCCGGCGACGATGAGGACGACCTCGACTGCCCGGTAATCGCCCGGCCGCAAAAGGGCCGTTGCGCCGATCGCGAGCAATATCGAAACCGCTCCGGTGACCAGGCGAAGCACCAGCGCACTGCCCAGGATGGCAGCCCGGTCCTCGGGCCGGCGGATCAGGTCTCGTACGACCACCGTTTGCGTGCCGAATTGCGCGATGGCGGTGACCAGCGTGGCCATCGCGGATGCGAAGCTGATGAGGCCGAAGCCGGTCGGATGGAGGTAGCGGGCAACGTAAACGCTCACCAGGAGCCCGAAGCCCATGCGGAACACGTTGTCGCCCACGCGCCAGACGCCGTTGCCGAGCAGGCGGCGCAGCATCGGTCGGCCGCGAATGAAGCGGCTCGCCGCCTCCGGCGACAGCGCCTGCACGAATCGGTGTGATCGCCAGTCGACACTCATGTGAGCGTTCCGTGAAGGCGGGCGACGCAATGCAGCGGGGGGAAGGCGTCGGGCATAGACAGCCCAATCTACCACGCGGCGCTACCGTGGCAGGAGTCGGGCGGAGTCGCGCCCATTACGAAATTGTGACAACTCGATGTCC
>Ga0335074_10001961_pt1 | contig 27956 bp, 22 predicted proteins | sample Lox_Sample_23_FD_206715 | JGI IMG/M metagenome (GOLD analysis project Ga0335074, IMG submission 206715) | Soil microbial communities from Loxahatchee National Wildlife Refuge, Florida, United States - Lox_Sample_2.3 | ecosystem: Environmental > Terrestrial > Soil > Wetlands | place: USA...
CACCATAGCGGCATCTCAGCCGGAACTGGCCTGCCGGAATCGGCGCAATCGAGAAGCAGCCGATTTCGTCTGCCTGCGCCTCAGTTTCTGCCCCCGTCATCGGCTGGACAGTGATCAAGGCGGTCTGGGCCGGGACGATCTGGCCGACTAGGGATTCCGTGCCGACCTCGAGTTCGATCGTCAGGTGCCCCGAAGTGAACGTGAGAGCGCGGATCGATGCAGCCTCAGTCCGGGTGCTGAGCGCGGGCTCGGCGTCCCGCATGGAGTCATAGGTGAGCTGGGCAAGCTCGGCGTCGATGTTGTGCCACGCGAATGCATTCCTGGCAGCTGCGATGAACTCAGCAGGGACAGCCCCGCGGGCGGCGACCGCCTGCCGTAGCGCCTCGAGCAGCTCCTCGTCGCTCAGCCCTGGGCCGGCCATTCTCATCGCCTCGTCCCCCTGGCTCCGACGCCGCCCGCGCTGTCACTGAGGAAATCGGCGAGGTGCGGCGACTGCCGCAGGCGGTCGAGGCAGCGCGCCCTGGTGGGTCCGATACTGCCCACCGGGATGTTGAGCGCCTTGCTGACCTCAGCGTAGGCGGGCGGCGGATCGCTGATCAGTATCGACAGCAGCTGGTGGCAGGGTTGCGAGAGCTCGGCGAACGCCGCGCGCAGCGCAGCGTTGAGCTCCGCCTCGATCAGCTCCTGCTCGATCATCGCGGCGTCCGGGTCCGGGGGCATCTGGTCCTCAGCTGGCAATCCGTCCGGGTCATACCGCCGAGCTGCCCGCAGCACCCGGAGACACTCATTCCTTGTCGTGGTGGCAAGCCAGCCCGCCAGTGCCGCAGGCTGGCGAAGCTTGCCGATGTGCTCGACCAGGCCCAGCCACACGCCCTGGCCGACGTCGTCAATGTCGGGACGGCTGAGCTGATAACGCGTGCAAATGGACCAGACCAGCGGCGAGTATCGTTCGACGATCTCGTTCCACGCCTCTTGGTCGCCGTCCGCCACCCTCGCAACCAGGGCGATGACTGACGGGTCGTCGCGCATGGTGCGTCCTTTCCGAGGCGGGCTGACCCACGGATATCGTATTCCGGCCGCTGCAGGCGATTTGGCCTGATCGGGCTCGAGCTTAGCGACTGGCATAACGGCCCGCGGAGATAGCGTCTCCTACGTTCACCGACTGGTGCTCCTTTCTCGGACAAAGTCATGCCGTGTGGCCCGCGCCTGTGCAGGGCGGTCCCTTTGCCCACGGATGCGCTGCCGGTCCCGCAGATACATCACGCCGCCAGCATTTTCTGAAAATCTTTCTCAGCCCGTCGCGCCGCAGATGTCCCTACTGATCGGGCATGTATCAGCGCTGACTCCGCGCTATCCGCAGTCCGGGAGTGCCTGGCGTGCTGCTGATCGTGAGGGGGAAGCACCGATGGATTCCACGCAGTACCCGGACACCGGGCCCGGCAGGGGCGGGCCCGGTGTCTCGGCCAACCTCGTCGCCTGCCCCGAGTGTCAGCTGCCAGCCGAGATCACCGAGCGTTTCTGGCTGGACAGCACCGATGGGCCCGTACTCCACGTCAGCGTGAGCTGCGTCGACGGACACTACTTCCGGATGCCCGCGGACCGGCTGCACGCTGACGTCCAGCCTGCTCCGGGCGATACGGTGCCAGCGGTACCGGTCGGCTTCGTCCAGCTGCCGGGCCGGCTCGGCAGCGTCGCGAACGCGGTGTCCGACCGGGTGCGGGCTGAGGGCGCTACCGCCAGCCTGGCCTGACGACGGCAGAATCAGCGAGCTCCAGCGCGGCTGCCAGGGTCGGCGCGGCTGCCGTTCCGCCGGCGGCCGCGGTGGAGGCCGAGCCCCCGGCGCAGCCAAGCCTGGCCGCAGATGGCAGATCCAGGCCGCGCAGCAGTCCGGCGATCAGACCTGCGTTGAAGCAGTCCCCGGCGCCGGTGGCATCCACCACCGCGTGATCGGGCACTTTCGGCTCGATCCGATGGAAATCGTTGCCGTCGGCGGTCAGGGCGCCTCGGGCGCCGAGCTTGACGACCACCCTGGGTCCCAAAGCCGTCAGGACCGGAACGGCAGCGCTGAGGGTCGCCGCGCCGCTGAGGTGCAGTGCTTCTGTCTCGTTCGGGAGCAGGAAGTCGGTGTGTGCGAGGGCCGCCCGCAGCTCGTCGCCGCCCCAGCGCCCGGCCGGGTCCCAGTTGGTGTCCAGCGACGTGGTCGCTCCGCCCGCCTGAGCTTCCGCGAGCAACTCAGCCAGACCGGGTCCCAGCGACTCTTCAAGCAGGAAGTACGAACTGACATGCAGGTGTCGGGTTCGCCGCAGCAGCTCGCTCGGGATGTCGCCTGCGGTGAGCGAGGTCATGGCGCCGACGGCGGTGATAATCGCGCGGTCAGCGCCGTGCGACAGCGCGACCGTCATCCCGGTGCCCTGGCCGGGCCGGGCGAGGATTGGAGCGGTATCGACCCCCGCCGCTGCGAGTTGCCCGAGCATGAAGTCGCCGGCCGGATCTGTGCCGACGGTCGCGGCGAGCGCAACCCGGAGCCCCAGCCGCGCGGCGGCAACCGCTGTGATCGCGGCCGAGCCGCCAACCACTAGCGAGATGCTCGTGACCAGCTTTTCCCGCTGGCCGAACTCGGGCGTCACGTCGTCGCCGAGTACCAGGACGTCCGGATTGCAGTCGCCGATAACCAGCAGCTCGAGCGGCTGTGCTGACTCAGGCGGGGTCGGCTCACTCCTGGTCACGCGGTCACGCAATCATGACTTTGACGCCGGCATCGCCGAACCGCTCTGCGGCGTCGGCCGTCAGCCCCGTATCGGTCACGAGCACGTCGACATCGCCTGCTGCGCAGATGCGCGCGAATGCCCGCCGGCCGACTTTCGAGCTATCAGCGACGACGACAACCAGCCCAGCCTGGCTCGCCATGAGCTGGTTGGTGCTGGCCTCGCCCTCATGCTGTGCCATGGCACCCGCCACCGGGTCAATGGCGTCAACGCCGAGGAAGGCGATGTCGATGCTCACCCGTTCCAGCACGCCGGTGGCCAGCGGCCCGGTCAGCTCATATGACTGCGGCCGGGCAACCCCGCCAGTGACGACGATTTTGATGTGCGGACGGACCGCGAGCTCCGTAGCGATGTTCAGGGCGTTGGTGACGACGGTCACCGCGGGCATTCCGGACGCGGTGGGCAGGTCCGCCCGGACCGCGAGCGCCCTGGCAACTTCCGTCGTCGTGGTCCCGCCGTTGAGGCCGACGATCTGGCCGGGCTGGACCAGCGCGGCGGCGACCGCGGCGATCCGCTGCTTCTCCGTCGGATGACGCTCGGACTTGTACCGCAACGGCAGATCGTAGGTCACGCCCTGGGCAACGGCACCGCCCCGGATGCGGGCAAGCATCTGCTGGCTGGCCAGGTCGTCGAAATCCCGTCTGATCGTGGCGGTCGAGACTCCGAGCTCATGCGCCGCGCGCTCAACTTGCAGCTGGCCCTCTGCGGCAAGCAGTTCGAGAAGCTGATTCCACCGGCTGTACCTGCTCATGCGGTTACCTCTACGCCAGCGCGGAGCACGCCGAGCAGGCGAGTCACCTCGGCGGCGATCGCGTCCCGGCCAGCGGTGAGGTAACGCCGTGGATCGGTCATCGCGGCATCTTCGGCGAGGCGGCGTCGTACTGCTGCGCTGAAAACCTTGTTGAGCTGAGTAGCTATGTTGATCTTGGTGAGACCCGCCTGGACAGCAGCGCTCAGCGCGTCATCGGGCACGCCAGAGGACCCGTGCAAGACCAGCGGCACGGACACTGCCGCCTTGATGCGGGTGACCAGATCCAGATCGAGGACCGCGTCCCGGCTGACCATCGCGTGCGAGCTGCCGACGGCGACCGCCAGGGCATCAGCTCCGGTGGCGGCGACGAACGAGGCTGCCTCGCCGGGCTGGGTCCGGGCACCTGCTGCGTGCACGCCGTCCTTTCCGCCTACCTCGCCAAGCTCTGCCTCAAGCCAGACGTCCCGCTCGTGGCACCACGCGGCCATGCGCGCGGTTGCCGCGACGTTAGCCGCGTACGGCAGCAGGGAGGCGTCATACATCACCGAGCCGAAGCCTAGCCGGACCGCTGTCTCCACCAGCTGGGAGTCAGTTGCATGATCCAGGTGCACGGCGACAGGCAGTGCCGCGCCAGCTGCAATCGCGAGCAGCGCCTGGCCGATCGGCTCCAGGGCGCCGTGATAGGCCACGCAGTTTTCGCTGACTTGGAGGATGACCGGCGAGCCGGCCGCCTCGGCGCCGGCGACGATGGCTTCGGCGTGCTCGATGCCGATGACGTTGAACGCCCCGACGCCGCGAGCAGCCGCGCGCGCAGCGCCGACGATCTCGGCGGCAGAAACTTCAGGCATCAGCCACGCTCCCAGCGGCTCACCTTGACAGTGGCGAGCGCACGCTCGTAATCAGCCGCCCGGAACTCGCCGGCCACCGGCGTGGCCACGGCCGCCGCTCCCAGCGCGGCCGTCCGGCCGAGAAGCTCAGGCCAGGACTGGCCGAGGATGTGGCCATAGACCAGCGCGGCGGCCGCTGCGTCGCCCGCCCCGGTCGGATTCCCGTCCGCCGGCTTGGGTGTGGCCACCCAGGTGCCCTCGGCCGTCACCGCGATTAGCCCGTCAGCACCGAGCGTCACGACCACGGCGCCGGCCCCTCGCTCGCGCAGCTGAGCGGCAGCCTCAGCCACGCCGTCCAGATCGCCGGTCCGCAGCAGCGGACCGCCGACGGCTGACTCCAGCTCGGCGATGTTCGGCTTGACAATCGCCGGGCATGCGGCTGTCGCTAGCCAGAGTGCCTCGGCCTCGGCGTCCAGTACGGACGGTACGCCAGCGTTGGCCGCTATCTCGATCAGCTCGGCGTACGTTCGGGCAGACAGGCCCGGCGGCAGGGTTCCGGAGAGCAGCACGGCCGAGCAGCCTGCGAGTGCGGCCGCGTAGTGCTCGAGGAAGCGCGCGTACTCGCTCGCGGTGACCGGCGGTCCTGCCTCGTAGAAACCCGCAGTATCACCCCGCCCCACGTCCACGACGGAGAACGTCCGCCTCGTGTCAGCCGCGATCTCGGCGTAAACGGCCGGGATGCCAGTGGCGCTGAAGGCTGATCGAACCTCGTTCCCGGTATTGCCTCCGGTCAGCGCGATCAGCTGCACGTCGGCGCCGAGCGCTTGCAGCACCCTGGCCGCGTTAAGGCCCTTGCCGCCCGGCCTGGCATGAACCTCGGCCGGGCGGTTCACGCCTGCCCAGTCCACGACATCGATTCGGTAGGTGATGTCGAGGGCTGGGTTCAGCGAGACGACGAGGATCACGGCAGCGTGGACCTAGCGGGGGAGCAGGATGACCGAACGGGTGAGATTACGCGGCCGGTCGGGATCGAGGCCGCGGGACCTGGCGATCGCAGCGGCCACCCGGTGTACCCGGACGAGCTCGGCGAGCGGCGTCTGGCGGGCCACCGGCGGCTGCCAGGCCATGCCGCCAGCGGCGGCAACCTCGGCCGGCAGGCTGTCTGGTGTCGGGCCGAGCAGCCAGACCACGCTGCCTGGTCCGGTCACCGCCATCGGCCCGTGCCGGTATTCCATCGCCGGGTACGCCTCCGTCCACAACCCTGCGGCTTCCCGCAGCTTCAGCGCGGATTCGCTGGCCAGCCCGTACGTCCAGCCGGTACCGAGGAAGGTGAACTGGCGAGCGCCGAGCAGTTCAGCCGGGAGATCGGCAGCGAGCACCTGGTCGGCCGCTGCAGCCATCGGCGCGATGTCCTCGCCGAGGTGCGCCAGCAGCAGGGCTAGCTCGGTCGTGGCGAACCGCGTCTGCACAACCGACTCCTCGTCGGCGAACTCCAGGCCGATCACGCTATCGGCAGCGGTAGCGACCGGTGTCGCCGGATCGGCGGTGATCGCCACGGTCCGGACCGATCCGCTGAGCCGGCCGAGTAGGTCCAGGATTTCCGTGGTGGTGCCGGACCTGGACAGCGCGAGCACCCGATCATAACGCCGGCCGGCGGGCATCTCGGAGGCGGCGAAGGCGTCGGTCTCGCCCTGGCCAGCTGCCTCGCGCGCGGCCGCGTAGGACTGCGCCATGAACCAGGAGGTCCCGCAGCCGACTACGGCAACTCGCTCGCCGCGCGAGGGCAGCTTCTCGGCCGCGTCGCCGGCAAGCTCGGCCGCCCGCAGCCAGCAGCCTGGCTGAGATGCGATCTCTGCCTCTGTTTTGCCGGGAAACACTGTCCCGTCAGGAAATCCCGTGCTGCCAGGGAACTCTTCCGCCCGCTCCGTCACGCCCACTCCTTCACACTCGCCGCCCACGTATCGCTCAGATGCCCGAGAGCCCGGTTGCGGCGACCGAGCGGACGAAGTACCGCTGCGCGGCGAAGAAGATGATCATCATCGGGATCAGGCTCATCACGTTGCCGGCCATCAGGAGCGTCCATTCGGTCGTGTGCGCGCTCTGGAAGGTCGCAAGACCCAGCGGGAGCGTCATCTCGTTCGTCTTGTTGATCGCGATCAGGGGCCAGAGGAAGGAGTTCCAGGAGTCCACGAAGGTGAGCGCCGCCAGCGTCGACAGCGCTGGTCCGGATAGCGGCAGCACGATCCGCCAGAGCACGGTGAGTCTGTGCGCCCCGTCGACCCGCGCCGCCTCCTCGTATTCAATCGGCAGCGTGCGGAAGAACTGGCGCAGGAAGAAGATGCCGAAGGCGGTCGCCGCGTTCGGCACGATCAGGGCCCCGATCTCGTTGAGCCCTGCCCAGCCGAGGAGGTTGACGCCGATCCACTTGGTGATCAGGTACTGCGGGATCATCGTGACCTGGAATGGCACCATCAGCGTCGTCATGCACACCCCGAACAGCAGGCCGCGGCCCAGGAACCGGTACCGGGCGAAGGCGTAGCCCGCCAGCGAGCAGAACACCAGGTTCGCGACGACGGTGGTGACCGCCACCACGGCGCTGTTGAGGAAGAACCGGCCGAACGGTGCCGCGTTCAGGGCTGCCGGATAGTTTTCGAAATCGATCCGGTGCGGGATCAGGATCGGCGGGAAATGCAGCGCTTCGGAGGGCGTCTCGATCGAGGTGATGAGCAGCCAGACGAACGGGAAGATCAGCACGATCGTCGCCGGTATCAGGACCAGGTGCCAGGGACTGAATGGCAGGCGCAGGCGGCGACGGCCGGACAGCGCTGCAGGCGCCGTCGGCGCGGCGGTCGCGGATGCGGTGATGGAGGATGCCACGGCTAGGACCGGTAGTGAACGAAGCGGCGGCCGATCCGGAACTGGATCGCGGTGAACACGATGATGATGATGAACAGGAAGTACGCGATCGCCGACGCGTAGCCGAAGTTAAAGTTCGCGCCGCCGAAGGCCTGCTCGTACAGGTAATAGACCAGCACCGTGGTCGAGTTCAGCGGGCCGCCCGAGGTGCTGAAGTACACCTCATCGAACAACTGCAGCGCATTGATCGTCAGCCAGACAGCCAGGAACAGTGAGGCGGGACTGAGCAGCGGCAGCGTAATCCGCCTGAAGGTCGCCCACCGCCCCGCGCCGTCGATCGCTGCTGCTTCGGTCAGCACTTGCGGGATGCCCTGCAGCGCCGCGAGGTAGACCACCACGGCGAACCCCGTCCAGCCCCAGATTGTCATGATCACGATGACGTACAGCGCTTCGGACGGCGAGCTCAGGAACTGCTGCTGGGGTATGTGGGCCAGGCTGAACAGGTAGTTCACGATGCCGTAGGACGGGTCGAACAGCCAGATGAAGACCAGCGCCTCGCTGATCGTGGAGATGGCTATGGTCGCGTACGCCGCGGTCCGGTAGACGGAGATGAACTTGAGTGGCCGGTTCATCGCTACGCCCAGGAACAGGCCGACCAGCATCGTGCCGGGGACGAACAGCGCGGTGTAGACGATTGTGTGCTCGATCGCCTGGCCGACGATGGGATCATGCAGCATCTGCCGGTAGTTAGCCAAACCGACGAACGGGGTGTTCGGCGAGAACAGGTTGTTCCGCTGAAAGGACATGACCGCCGACCAGATAACAGGCGCCACCCCGAACAGCATGACCAGCACGACGCCGGGCGTCAGGAACGCCCAGGCGGCAATCTGCTCGCCCGGCTTGCCCCTGGTCGGCCGACCCGGCGATGCCCGCCGCCCGCGCCTACGCTGCCGCCTGAGCCCGCTTTCCTCACCGAGTTCCCGCGCTAGTGCAAGTGCCACGTCAGCTCGAGCCGCTCGCCAGTGCCTGGTTCACCTGCTGCGCGGCGCTGGCCAGCGCGGCCGCCGGCTGCGACTTGCCCAGCAGCACGGACACGATCATCTGGCCCAGGATGGTGGAGACCTTCGGGTAGGTCGGGATCTGCGGCCGTGCCTGCTTGACGTTGTTGAGGTTGGTGATGAACGTGTCTACCTCGGGCAGCGCCTGGTCCATCTTCTGCAGGAAGCCCGCTGAGTCCTCCACCGACTTACGGATCGGCAGGTCGCCGGTGCGCAGCGAGAAGTACGTGGCCTGTGGCGTCGCCGTCATCCAGAGCAGGAACTTCTCCGCTGCCGCGACGCGCTTGGACCCGTTGTTGAATACCACCCAGTTGTCCGGGCCGGAGATCGTCTGATGCCCGCCGGAAGTGCCGGGGAAGGACGGCATGATCTGCACGCCGTACTTCACGTTGGGGAAGCCGGACAGGTCCCAGGGGCCAGTCACCAGCATCCCGATCTTCCCGGAGTTAAACAGGTTGGCGTACTCAGAGTCGGTCGGGTCCAGGTACATGGACTTGTCGGTGACGGCCATCGTCCGCAGCGTCTCAAGTGACTTCAGGCCGGCCGGCGAATCGAACGCTGCCTTGGTATTGCTGGAGTTGAGTATCGCGCCGCCGGCTTCCCAGAGCAGCGCCTCCCAGTGCCAGACCGTGTCCTCGCTGCCGGGCGTGACATAAGCGGTGCCGAACTGCTTTTTTGCCGGGATGGTCAGCTTCTGCGCGTCGGCGATGAACTGGTCCCAGGTCCAGTTCGGGCTCGGCGGCTGCAGCCCTGCGGCCGCGAAGAGCGCCTTGTTGTAGACCACCGCGAGATTGTCGACCAGCGCTGGGATGCCGACAACCTCGCCCTTGACGGTCGCGACGTCGCGCTCGCCGACCCAGAAGTCGTCCCAGTTGACGCCGGGACGCTGGACGACCTTGGTCAGGTTGACCACCTGCGGGATTTGCGCAACGTTCGGCGCCCACGATCCGTAGACGTATGCGATATCTGGCTGGCTGCCGCCTTTCACTGCCGTCAGCAGCTTCGGCAGCGAGTCGTCGTTGTCGACGTACAGGCTGGTGACCTTCTCGGTCGGGTGCGCCTTATTCCAGACAGCGAGCAGGTGAGCGAACGCCTTCCCCTCGGCGCCGGTGTATCCCTCCCAGATCTGCAGCCCACCGGACGTTGTGTTCGGAGTACCCGTTCCGCACGCAGCGAGCCCGAAGGCAACAAGTGCGGATGCCATGGCGGCGCCCAGCCAGTGACGTCTCATTGCCGACCTCTTCGCGATTCGAAACGACGGATGTTGCACGATCTGCGAATGTTTCCGACAAGATTGCTCATCGTTAAGTCCGTTGTCAATGCCTTCAGGAAGCTAAATGCGGATTGACACCGTGCTGTTACGTGCGCACTGAATGCTTGCTCTTGCTCATTACAGCCCTGAATGCAACACTGGCGAGCCATGGTCACAGTCGCGTTCATCGGCGCGGGTAGCGTCGAGTTCACCCGTAACGTCGTTACCGACCTCTGCAGCTACCCCGAGCTCTCGCAGGCCGGCCTGCATCTCGCGCTGCATGACATCAGCCCCGACCGGCTCGCGTTCGCCGAGGAGCTGACCCGACGGCTGGTCGCACAGACCGGGGCGAGCGCCACGGTGACCGCTTCGGCAGAGCGCGGCGCAGCCCTGGATGGCGCTCAGTACGTCATCAACGAGGTCCAGGTTGGCGGCTACGCGGCGACGCGCACCGACTTCGATATCCCGGCGCGCTACGGCGTCCGTCAGACGATCGGCGACACCCTCGGGATCGGCGGGATCATGCGCGGACTGCGCACGATCCCGGTCGTCACCGCGCTGGCACGCGACATGCTGCGCTACTGCCCCGACGCCTACTTGCTCAACTACTCCAACCCGATGGCGATGCTGCCATGGGCGGTCTACGCCGGAACGGACTTCCGGAACGTGTTCGGGCTGTGCCACTCGGTCCGCGACACTCACGCGTTCCTGGCGGGCCTGGTCGGCGTAGACACCGCGAGCGTCAAGTTCGTCACGGCGGGTTTCAACCACCAGGCGTTCGTGCTCCGCTTCGAGCAGGACGGCCAGTCGCTCTACCCGCGGCTGACGGAAGTGATCGACGGCTCACCGGAGCTGCAGCGCCGGGTCAGGGTCGAGTTGTACCGGCGGTTCGGCTACTTCCCGACCGAATCGAGCGAGCACTCCGCCGAGTACGTGCCGTGGTTCATGCGGCACGAGGACCAGGTCGACCAATACCGCATCTTCGTCGGCGATTACCTGGCCCGGTCAGAAGAGAACCTGGCCGAGCTGGCAGCACTGCAGGATCAGCTGAAGGCCGGAACCGAGATCGAGATCGATCCCACTGACGAGCTCGCTTCGCAGTTCATCCACTCGATGGAGACCGGGACCGAGCGCGAGATCTACGTGAACGTGCGCAATGGCGGGCTGATCTCGAGCTTGCCCGACGACTGCTGTGTCGAGGTGCCGTGCGCGGTCTCAGCACGATCGGCTAGGCCGGAGCGCGTCGGGCCGTTGCCGCCGCAGCTTGCCGCGCTCAACCGGACCTTCCTGAACGTCGTCGAGCTCACCGTCGCTGCCGCCCTGGAGGGCAGCCGCGAGCACGTCTACCATGCGGCTCTGCTCGACCCGAACACCGCCGCCACCCTTACCGTTGGCCAGACGGTTGCCATGGTCGACGAACTGCTGGCCGCGCATGCCCCGTTGCTGCCGGCGGGCCTCAGTTAAGGAGCACGACCATGCGCGCGACGCGATCGGTGGTCATCACCGCGACGGTAGCCGTCGCGTTCGCGTTCGGACTGACGGGAACGGGGTCGTCTGGCCTGATCCCCGCCAGCGCGGCCGCGGCCGCCCCATCCCGGCCCATGGCAGCCCAGTCAGTAGCAGCCCAGTCGGCGGCAGCCCAGTCAGTAGCAGCCCGGTCGGTTGCCGCATCGGTGCCCGTGCCAACAGCGAAGGGGCGGCTGCGCATCGCGGGGCCGCTGCGCGACGGCAGCACCGTCCGCGCGGCTGGCCTGTACTGGCGCACCAGCCCGCTGCCTGCCGGAGACAAGCTGCTGAGCTTCGAGATCGGCTACAGCTGGCATTCCTGTGCAGCTACCTGCGTGAGCGGTGCTGACACAACCGTCACGCCGTTCGCCGCCCGCACGTACATCGTCGGGCACGCCGACACTGGCAGGCGGCTGCGGGTCATCGAGACCGCCACCGAGGTGGTCGAGACCAACCCGGCAACGTTTGCCTTCAGCGTCGTTCACGCGTCGGCCAAGGTGACGACTGCGGTGACCGTAGCCGCCTATCGGGCGGGGAAACCGCCCGCGACCGAGTTCGTGAATGGCACGCCCGAGCGACGGACCGCGTCGGATGCGGAGTACTTCCAGCTCGACCCGCCGCATTACAACGCGGCCGACGGCGTCCCTGCGCAGCAGTACCGGATCGACGCCGGGCGGTGGCGGCCGCTGCCCGCCAGCCGGGTCTTCTACACCGGCAAACTGGCGATAGGCAGGCACCGGGTGATGGTGCGGACGGCTAACTCAGCTGGTTCAACGACGGCCGCGTTCCGCTGGCGGGTCGTTCCGATGCCTCGTCCGGTTGCCTGCCGCCCGCGGCACGGCCGGGCCTGCTGGTACCCGCCGCACCTCAATTCCCACGGCAAGCCGATGCGCTGGGACTGGCAGATCGGGCGGGTTCGGCCAGAGCAGCGAACCGGGGCACGCGCCGTCGACATCTACGACATCGACGGATTCCTGACGACCAGGGCGGAAGTACGCAGGATCCACCGCACCTGGCAGGCTGCGACTTTGCCGCACCCCAAGCTGATCTGCTACATAGACCTCGCCTGGGAGGACTACCGGCCGGATGCCAGCCCTGGCGACGTCTTCCCGGCTGCCACCCTCGGCAAGGTGTACTACGGGTACCCGGAGGAGCGCTGGGTCGACTTCCGGCAGCTAGACGCGCTGAAGCCGATGCTGGACGAGCGCCTCCGGATGTGCGCCCGCAAGGGCTTCGACGCTGTCGAGCTCGACGACATCGATAGCTTCGACCCGCCGTCGACTACCGGGTTCCATCTCACGCCGGGGGACGCGCAGAACTTCCTCGCCTACGCGTTCAACGAGATTCACCGCCTCGGCATGACCGGGCTCTGGAAGAACTCGCCGTACCTCAGCTGGTGGGCCCGTGGGTATGCAGACGGCGCGATCGTCGAGGAATGCTACGTATATCACCAGTGCACCGCGTCGTCGCTGCGCGGCAGCAAGCAGTACGGCATCACCTGCACTTCCCTGACGGCCGCGACGCCGTGCGGATGGGATGACTTCACTACTGACCGCACGAGCCAGCAGCCGACCGGCAAGTGGGTGGGCGAGGCCGAGTACTCGGCCGACAAGTATGTGTGCAATCCAGGTCAGAGCTGCAAGGGAAGACGCGGGTTTGCCGCCTTCTGCCGGAATGTCTACGCGCCATCCTGGGGCTTCGCTGCCGTCAAGTTCGACGTGGACCTGGACGGCAGGCTGTTCTACCCGTGCCCGACCGGAACGTGATCAGCCCGAGATCGCGGCGATAACCGTACGGCTGCTTTGCCCGTGCTTGAGAATCGCCGGGTATTGGTCATGAGGGAGCAGCGGCGGGGCTGCCGTAGGGGCTCTTGCCGCGACGTCGCCATCCGGCGAGGCCGCGCTCCATGCCAGTAGCGCTCGTGCCTCGCGCGGCGGACCGGCCTAATTGCGCGTGGGCGGTAATGGCGGCCCGCCAGCGCCCGCATTACGCCGCGAATTGCAGGCCGCACTCCCGCTAACCACGGAATAACTCTGCGGCGCCAGCACTGCCCCGCACGTCAGCGGCCCGTCAAGGCCCTGTTCAGCGCTCGCCGCCCAGTTCCCGGTCTTCAGTTGCAGGTGGTTGTCCTGCCGCCGGAGTGAAGTTTGGCGCGCCTTTCCGCCGGGAAGATTGCATTCGGTTAACGGCTCCATACGCACAGTAATGGTGCGTTGCCTATAACTCTGGCACTTCCCCGCGGGTGCGCAGAGGCAGGAGCCGGAACTGGTCACATGACCGGCACTGCTGGACGAACTCCCCTTGCCGCCGTGTGTCCGTGCTGCCGGCGGAACGCCAATCCGGGCGTTCCCGCCCAGGTGGCGCGGATCACCGGTAGCGCGCCCACCATCGTCGGCGCCGGGCGCCTGTCGCCTGGCCTGGCGGAGCGTGATCGTCACGCGGCTTGACACGAGGAGGCAGTACAGATGCGGATCGGCCTGATTGCCCCGCCATGGGTGCCAGTTCCCCCTCCGGCCTACGGCGGTACCGAGGTGGTCATTGACAACCTCGCGCGTGGTCTGCAGGAACTCGGTCACGAGATCCGGCTCTTCACGGTGGGCGAGTCACAGTGCCCGGTACCAACCGACTACCTGTACCCCAACGCGATCGCGCCAATCGGCGTGACTGTCCCGGAGACCGCACACGTGCTAGCCGCCTACGAGTCACTGGCGGACATGGACATCATTCACGACCACACCTTCCTCGGCCCGCTCATCTCAGGCCTGCGCGGCATGCGCCGGCCTCCGGTGGTAAACACCAACCACGGCCCGTTTACCGGCGAAACACAGCCCGTACTCGCCCAGATGGCCAAGTACACCTCGCTGATCGCGATCTCGCACTCGCAGGCGCGCCAGGCCCAGACCTACGGCGGCGTGCCGATCGCCGGGGTCATCCATCACGGTATCGACCTGAACGTCTACTCGGCCGGGCCAGGCGGTGGCGGCTACCTGATGTTCGTCGGCCGGATGTCGCCGGACAAGGGCGTTCACCACGCCGTCAGGATCGCCAAGAAGGCGGGGAAGCGCCTGATGATGTCAACCAAGATGCGGGAGGACATGGAGATCGCCTACTTCGAGGCCGAGGTGAAGCCGCTGCTCGACCCCGATGACGAGCTGCCGTCGGAGATGCCGCTAGAGCGCAGGATCGAGCTGCTCCAGGGCGCCGACGCAATGCTCAACCCCATTACCTGGCGGGAGCCGTTCGGCCTGGTGATGGCCGAGGCGCTGGCGTGCGCGACACCCGTGCTTGCCTTCTCGAACGGCGCCGCTCCTGAGATCATTGATCCGGGCAGGACCGGGTACCTCTGCCGTGACGAGGGGGAGATGATCAGCGCAGTTGAGCGGGTGGCCAAGATCGACCGTAAGCAGTGCCGCGAAGCCGCCGAGCGCCGGTTCTCGCTGCAGCGGATGGCGCGCGATCACGAGCGGCTCTACCAGCGGATTGCCGAGCGCGAGGCCCGGTTCGTGCGCCGGATCCCGGCGGCCGGCCGTCGGCTCATCAGCGCGTAACACACAGCACCTGACTGCGCGCGGCTTGTTGGCCGCGCGCAGTCATGCGCACGGTGCCTGGGTAGCGCCTAGCGGCGGGGGATAGGTCGATGACCGAGCCGTGGTCGTCGGGTGACCTGCCGCCAGGGCATCCAGGGGCGTGCAGCCCGGTCACGCTGATCGAGGGCTCGACGTTCTGCATCAGCGAACCCGGTGGCGACATCGTGCCCGATCGCGCACAGGGCCTGTTCGTCCGGGACACCCGGATGCTCTCGCGCTGGGAGCTGACCGTGGACGGGATCGAGCCGCAGCCGCTTTCGGTTCAGCTCGCCGAGCCATATGCCGCCTCGTTCCTCGGCCGGATGCCGCCGCGGGCCGGCAAGGCCGACAGCACGCTGCTCGTGGTCAGGCGACGCTACGTCGGCGACGGCATGCGCGAGGACATCACCCTCCGCAACACCTCGAGCCGGGCCAAGCGCTTCCGGCTTGAGCTGGCCGCCGAGGCCGACTTTGCCGACCTGTTCGAGGTCAAGGGCCGGTCCAAGCCGCGGGCAGCGGCGACCACTGCGCTGGCCGATGAAGGGCTGGTGATCACCAGCGGCAGGCGCGAGCGGCGGCAGGAGCTGCGGATCACCGGCGACCAGAGCCCGTCAGTTACCGACGGCGGAGCGCTGTACTGGCAGCTTTCGGTGCCGGGCCATGCCGAGCGCACGGTCACCGTCGAGGCGCTGGCCGTCGACGATGGAGTCGCCCTGCAGCTACGGCACCCCCGGGGCCACGCGGTCGACCGGACGCTACCGGCGAAGCGGATGCGGAAGTGGCGCCAGCGCGGCCCGCAGGTCCGGACGCCCGACCGCAACCTTGCTGAGGTGCTCGGCCGCAGCGTCGAGGATCTCGGTGCGCTACGCATCTTCGACCCCGAGCATCCGCGCTGGCCCGTGGTGGCCGCGGGCGCCCCGTGGTTCATGGCACTATTCGGGCGCGACTCACTGCTGACGGCGTGGATGCTGCTGCCGTGGGACCCCGGCCTCGCACTCGGAACGCTCCGGACTCTGGCCGCCTGGCAGGGCAACGGTGTTGACGCCGCCTCCGAGGAGGAGCCGGGCAAGATACTGCACGAGGTGCGGTTCGGGCCAGCCGCGTCGTTCGCGCTCGGCGGCCGCAGCGCCTATTACGGCAGCGTCGACGCCACGCCGCTGTTCGTGATGCTGCTGGGCGAACTGCAGCGCTGGGCCGGCAAGGACAACGCGATCGCCAGCCTGCTGCCGCACGCTGACCGGGCCCTGGAGTGGATCGAGACCTACGGCGACGCCGACGGTGACGGCTTCGTCGAGTACTGCCGCAAGACCAGCCATGGCCTGGTTAACCAGGGCTGGAAGGACTCCTTCGACGGGATCAACTTCGCCGACGGCACGATCGCCGAGGCTCCCATCGCGCTTGCCGAGGTCCAGGGCTACGTCTACGCGGCCTACCGGGCGAGGGCTCAGCTCGCCCGTACCTCTGGGGACGAGCGTGCTGCAACCCACTGGCGCAAGAAGGCCAAGCAGCTGAAGCGAGACTTCAACCAGCAGTTCTGGCTGCCTGACGAGGGGTGGTACGCGGTCGGCCTGGATCGGGATAAGCGGCCCATCGACTCGCTCACCTCGAACATCGGGCACTGCCTGTGGACGGGCATCGCCGACAAGGCCAAGGCATCATCGGTGGCACGGCACCTGATGTCCGGCGAGATGTTCAGCGGCTGGGGCATCCGGACTCTTGCCAGCTCGATGGGTGCCTACAACCCGATGAGCTACCACAACGGCTCCGTCTGGCCGCACGACAATGCCATCTGCGCAGCCGGGCTGATGCGCTACGGCTATATCGAGCACGCCCAGCGGGTGACGGATGCGATCGTGGACGCCTCGGCCGCGTTCGGCTACCGGCTGCCTGAGCTGTTCTGCGGATTCGGCCGGGACGAGTTCGCAACCCCGGTGCCGTATCCAACGTCGTGCTCCCCGCAGGCGTGGGCGGCTGCGGCGCCACTGCTGCTGCTGCACAGCCTGCTGCGGTTCACGCCTGAGGTCGGCAGTAGCCAGCTCTGGTGCTCGCCGGAAGTGGCTGACCGGTATCTGCCGCTGCGCGTCAGCGGGCTGCGGGTCGGCAAGTCCAGGCTGGCAGTTGACGTCGGCGAGGGTCACTGGGAGATCACCGGGCTGGAGCCGGTCACCATCGAGGTGATACCGGCGCCGCGGCCGGCCCGGTCAGGGTAACCCCGGCCGGCCCACGGCTGGCAGTTCCGGATCCGGCTACCGCCTCGCCATGGCTGGCAGTTCCGGATCCGGCTACCCGCCGTGGCAAGCCACGTCGTGGGTAGGCGTGCTGCGCCGACTTTGTCGCAGCCGGCTGCCGCGAAGCGCAACGTGACCTTTAGCGTCAAAATCGCGCCCAAATTGTCGCTTTCGCCCACGCTCAAGGGTCACGCTAGAGCTACAAGGGTCACGCTAGAGCCATAAGGGTCACGGTTGGGGTGAACACGGACTGGGAATTGTTTCTGTCCGCCCTTACCCATGCTCAGCAGACGAGGACGTGCTGCTGGACGCTACCAAATCGAGCGCTAGTCAGTCGTCGAGGATCTCGACGAGCATCCGCGAGCCCGGCGGCGCGATCTCGGCGTAGTCCTTGGCCGTCGCCCCGCCCTCGGGGGAGCCGAAGGCCGCGCCCATCGCGTCCTGATCGGCGAAGTACAACTCTGCGACCCGGTAGTAGGTCTGCTCACTGCCATCGAGGACGGCTGAGATCTTCCCTGTCTCGGCGCGCTGCAGACCAGGAATCTTGGCGGCTAGCGGCATGTGGACGCCCAGATAATGCTCGTCGAAAGCGGCCGGGTCCGCTGGCTGGGTGTACAGGACGATCAGTTTGACTGTCATGAACCGGACGCTACCGGTCATGCGGTGTCCATGTCACGAGCCAGCGCGGGCTGTTCCGCCGCGCCGTTTCGGCTCCACTGTGTCGGCTGCACTGGCCGCAACCGCCTAGAGCGCGCCGCCGAGCTCCGAGGTCCAGACAACGACTCTGGTCCGGTCGCCGCGGAACCGGTCACGGGCGTACTCCAGCGGCTGGCCGGCGAGCGAGTACGCGGTGCGCTCGACCAGCATCAGCGGCGCTCCCTCCTCGACCTCCAGTGCTTCGGCTTCGCGAACGCCGGCCACTACCGGCTCCAGCGATTCCCTGGCCCGGTGCGGCCGTTGGCCGTACCTCTCGGCGAGCAGGTCATACAGCGAGCCGTCGAGCCGGCAGTCGAGCAGGTCGGGAAACAGCGCTGCCGGGAACTGCGAGTGCTCGATCACGATCGGCTTCCCGTCAGCCAGCCGGATGCGGCGTACGTCGTACACCGGATCGCCTTCGGTCAGCTCAAGTGCCGCCGCAGCAGCGGGGCTGGCCGGGATCTCGGCTGCCGCCAGCACCTGCGCGCCCGCCACCTTGCCGCGCCGCCGCAGTTGCTCGGAAAAGCCGGCCAGCGTAGTCAGGTCTTGCTCAAGTTTGGGTTCGGCCACGAAGGTGCCGCCACCACGTCCGACGGTCCGGGTCACCAGGCCGCGCTGAGCCAGCTCGCTGAGCGCATGCCTGAGCGTCATCCGGCTCACCCCAAGCCGGGCTGCCAGGTCCTGCTCGGTCGGCAGCCGATCGCCGGGAGTCAGCTGGCCGGCCGCGATGGCGTCAGCGAGCCAGTCCTCGATCTGCGCGTGCGCGGTGATACCAGGCTGACGCACGATCGTCGGAGGCTTTATCGTCGGCGGCTTCCCTGGCAACGGTGCCAGCCCGGCCGCGGTCACACCGCGCCAGGAATGCTGCCGTCGCTGCATGCTTCCTAGTGTCCCCTTCTTGGCAGGCGCGAGGCCAGGCCGCAGACCTGGCCGACAACCGCGCGGCGGACCGCAGATGCCCACCGGCCGCTGCGGTCCGCCGCTCGGAGGATGGCGCGCCGCCCTCCCCGCCGTCTGCCGGATCGGATGGCCGACCCGGCCTGGCTCTACGGCGCGCCATCCAGCTCATGACGTCGTTAGGCCGCACCGCCCGCCTGGGCCGGCTCGCCCGCTGGCGCGATGACCGGCGCGAACTCCTTGCTCCTGCCGGTGATCAGGTAGTACAGCGTGCCCACGATCAGGATGAAGATCAGCACAGTCCACAGGATCGGGATGCCGTTCAGCCAGCCCATGTGGAAGTTCAGCAGCAGGCCTTCCTGCTTGGGCGTCGGGTTGCTCTGCGGTCGCGGCCAGGCGAAGTTGACCAGCATCGTGCCGCCATAGATCAGGCCGATGATGTTCACGACGAGCCCCCAGCCACCAAGCCGGAACGGCGCGCTGGTGCGCGGCCAGCCTCTAAGCCGGTCGCGCAGGATCGCCAGATTGCCGAGGAAGTAGCTCAGGTAGATCATCGCGGTCGCTGCAATCGCGATGATCCCCGCGCCGGTGAACTGGATGAACGGGATGGCCGCAATCACCGCGACGGTAATGCAGGTCCAGACCGGGGTGTGCAGCGCCGGTGAGACCCTCGCTAGCGGCTTGGACAGCGGCAGCTGGTTGTCGCGCGCCATCCCGAACGTGAGCCGGATGGTTGCCGCCATGATCGACAGGCAGCAGACGAAGATGGCCGCAGACACCACGAACAGGTACAGCGTCGCGAACGCCGACGAGAAGTTCGCCTGGATGATGTTGGCCGGGGACCAGCCGAGGCCCGCGTTCCCGGTGATTGCCGTGTGCAGATTGGGGATCGCCATCAGGCAGCCGAGCAGGAAGACTCCGCCGATGATGAACGCGCCGATGACGGAGAACAGCACCGCCTTCGGCGCCGCGCGCCGTGGATTGCGGGTCTCCTCGGCAAGGGTCGACGCGGTGTCGAAGCCGTAAATCACGAACAGAGACATGAACATGGCGATGAGGAACGTGTTCGCGCCAACGTGCAAGCCGCCGCTGTTCCTGAGGATGTGGAAGCCCTGGTGGTTGTGGAACGCCATGAGCACGATCGCGAACACGAACATGCCGAGGATCTCGAACAGCACGCCCGTGTTGTTGATGATCGCGACCAGCCTGACACCGTAGATGTTCAGGACGGTGATCACCACCAGCGTGATCAGCGCGACAACGAGTTCGGTGTGCAGGGTGAGGTTGAGCGAGTGCCAGCCGAGCCCTTCCAGAGCCGGGATCAGCGCGAGCGGGAGGGTCGCGACCACCGCGGTGACCGTCAGGATGCCGGCGAACAGGTAGATCCAGCCGGTGAACCACGAATAGGTCCGGTTGGCCATGTACTTCGACCACTGGAACACCGAGCCGGCCAGCGGGTAGTGGCTGGTCACCTCGGCGAAGTTCAGCGCGATGATGAACTGGCCCAAAGCGACGATTGGCCAGGTCCAGATGAAGACTCCGCCCAGCGTGGTCAGGCCGAGAGCGAACAGCGTGAAGATGCCGGTCGATGGCGAGATGTAACTGAAGGCCACGGCGAACGAGCTGAACGTGCCAAGCGACCGTTTCAGCTCCTGCTTGTAGCCGAACTGTGCCAGGTCGGCAGTGTCTTTGTCGTGCCCGCTGCTGGCTTCCTGGGTTGCGCTCACGGCGGCTCCTGGTGTTGGAACACTGCGTTTGATGGCACCGGGCTGGTTTGAACTCAGTGGCAGGAGCGTAGGGCGTCATTAGTTAACTGTCCAGACCCTAAAGGCAGACATTGGCGGCGGGCTGCCCGTTCCGGGTTAATGATCTGTCGTATTCCGATGCTTTTCGGTCGGCTTCCCGTCCTTCCGTTGGCTTACGTCTAGACCTTTAGCATTCCCCGCCCGTAGTGTGCGAGCGTGACCGATCTTCGCCAGGCTGACGCTGACGTGCTCTCGGTGCTCGCCAGGGTGCCGAGCCTGGCAGGCACGCCGCGGGAAGTCAGCGTGCTGTCCGGCGGGCTGACGAACCAGAACTTCAAGGTCACAACGCCAGCCGGGGTCTTTGTGGCGCGGCTGCTTTCCGACGGCGGCGAGCTGCTAGGGATCGACCGGGAGCACGAGTACCGGAACTCCGTGATCGCGGCCGCAGCCGGGATAGGGGCGCCGGTGATCGAATACCGGCCAGCCGACCGGGTGCTCGTGCTCGGCTTCATCGAGGGCCGGACCCTGACGAGTGCCGACGTGGCCGAGCCAAAGACGCTGGCCAGGATCGCGCGCGCTTGCGCCACGCTGCACCAGGCCGACCGGTTCGCCGGGGACTTCGACATGTTCGACGTGCAGGCTGCCTATTACGCCACTGCCACCGCCGCCGGGATGGCGATCCCGGCCGGATACAACGACTTCATGCCCGCCTTCCAGGCGGCCGGGCAGGCACTCGCCGTCCGGGCCGAGGGCACCGTGCCCTGTAACAATGACCTGCTCGCCGCCAATTTCATCGATGACGGCGAGCGCATCTGGCTGATCGACTACGAGTACGCGGGCAACAATGATCCCTGTTTCGAGCTTGGCAACATCGCTGGGGAGTGCGGCCTGGACGGCGACGCGCTGGCGGCGCTGGTGACCGCTTACTATGGGCGGCCGCGGCGCAGCCGGATCGCACGGGCGCATCTTTTCACCATGGTGTCTCGGTATGGCTGGACTCTGTGGGGCGCAATCCAGCACGCCACGAGCCGACTCGATTTTGATTTCTGGTCCTGGGGGATGGAGCGATTCGAGGCCGCTGCGGTCGGCTTCACCAGCCCGGAGTTCAACCGCCTGCTCGCCGAGGCGCAGGACGAGGACTGACGAGGACGGAATTCGGATGAGCACCGAGAGAGCGCGAGCGGGCGGGCCGGACGCCGAGCCGATGAGCTCGGCCGGGCTGCCGGCCAGGGCGCAAGTCGTGATCATCGGCGGCGGGGTCATCGGGACGAGCGTGGCCTACCATCTGGCCGCACTCGGCTGGACGGACGTGCTGCTGCTCGAGCAGGGCCAGCTATCCTGCGGGACCACCTGGCACGCGGCCGGCCTGGTCGGCCAGCTGCGTGCGTCCGAAGCCGGCACCAGGCTCGTCCAGTACTCGACCCGGCTGTATGAGCGCCTGGAAGCGGAGACCGGTCAGGCGACCGGGTTCCGCAGGTGCGGCGGTGTCACGGTGGCGCGAACCGCGGATCGGATGACCGCGCTGCGGCGGACCGCTGCGACGGCCCAGGCTTACGACATCGACTGCGAGCTGATCAGCGCCGCCGAGGCGGCCGCGCGTTACCCGATACTCAACGCCGCCGACCTTGAGGGCGGAATCTGGCTGCCCGGCGACGGCCGGGCAAACCCCGTCGACCTCACCGCGGCTCTTGCCCGCGGCGCCCGGCAACGCGGCGTCAGCATCCGCGAGCGGGTCCGCGTCACCGGCATCCGGCATAGCGTGGGCCGGGTTACCGGCGTGCAGACCGACCACGGCGACGTCGAGGCCGAGGTCGTCGTCAACTGCGCCGGCCAGTGGGCCAAGCAAGTGGGCGCACTCGCCGGGGTCACCGTGCCGCTGCACTCGGCCGAGCACTTCTACGTGGTGACCGATCAGATCGACGGCGTGCACCCGGACCTGCCGGTGCTGCGCGATCCCGATGGCTACACCTATTTCAAGGAGGAAGTCGGCGGCCTGGTGGTCGGGGGCTTCGAGCCCACCGCGAAGCCCTGGGTGTCGCCGGACGAGCTTCCTTACCCATTCGAGTTCCAGCTGCTGGCAGAGGACTGGGATCACTTCTCGCTGCTGATGGACAGCGCGGTGCACCGGATCCCGGTGCTTGCTAGCACCGGCATCCGCAAGTTCTACAACGGACCGGAGAGCTTCACCGCGGACAACCAGTTCATCCTCGGGGAGGCGCCGGAACTGGCCGGGTTCTTCGTCGCGGCGGGCTTCAACTCGGTCGGCATCGCCTCGGCCGGCGGGGCCGGGCTGGCACTAGCGCAGTGGATCATCGACGGGCAGCCGGACGGGGACCTGACGACGGTGGACATCCGCCGCTTTGCCGCATTCAACGGCAACGCCCGCTGGCTCCGCGACCGGGTCGGCGAAGTCCTCGGCCTGCACTACGCGATCGCATGGCCGAACCGCGAGCTGCAGACTGCGCGGCCGTTTCGCCGTTCGCCGGTCTACGAGCTGCTGGCAGGCGCCGGCGCGTGCTTCGGCTCCAAGATGGGATGGGAACGGGCCAACTTCTTCGCCCCGGCCGGCCACTCCCCGGTGATCGAGTATTCCTGGGACCAGCAGAACTGGCAGCCGTGGTCCTCGGCCGAGCAGCTCGCCGCCAGACAGCAGGTCGCCGTGTTCGACCAGACCTCGTTCTCCAAGTACCTGGTCAGCGGTGATGATGCCGAGGCGGCGCTGCAGTGGCTCTGCACGAACGACGTGGCGGTGCCACCGGGCCGCACCGTCTACACCGGGATGCTGAACGACCGGGGCACGTACGAGTCAGACATCACCGTGACCCGGCTATCGGCGACGGAATTCCTGCTCGTCGCGAGCGCTGCTACCACGGAGCGGGACGCCGACCACATCCGCAGGCACCTGCCGCCCGGTAACCGGGCCACCCTGACCGACGTGACCTCGGCCTATGCCGTGTACGCCGTGATGGGCCCGTTGTCTCGGCTGCTGCTGTCCCGGCTGAGCTCGGCTGACCTGAGTGACGCAGGTTTCCCGTTCGGCACTAGCCGCCTGATCGATCTCGGCTACGCAACCGTCCGGGCAACCCGTATCACCTACGTGGGCGAGCTCGGCTGGGAGCTGTACGTCCCGGCCGAATTCGCCCTCGGCGTGTACGCGGATCTGCTGGCAGCCGGCGCCGATCTCGGCGTCGCCAACGCCGGCTACTACGCGATCGAGTCGCTCCGGCTGGAGAAGGCTTACCGGGCCTTCGGCCGCGAGCTGACGCCGGACTACAACCCCGTGGAGGCCGGGCTTACCTTCGCCTGCAAGCTCAGCGACAGCACCGCTTTCCTCGGCCGGGAGGCGGTGGAGAAAGCCAAGGCGGACGGTCCGCGCCGGCGGCTAGTGTCGGTCGTGCTTGACGACCCGGCAGTCATGATGTGGGGCGGCGAGCTGCTGTTGCGCAACGGCGAGCCGGCCGGCCAGCTCACCGCCGCGGCCTGGGGCGAGACCCTCGGCGCCGCCGTCGGCCTGGGCTACCTGCGCGATCCGGCGGGCGAGAAGGTCACGGCCGACTTTGTCCGGGCCGGGCAGTATGAGGTCAACGTCGGGGGGGAGGTCACCGGGGCGGCGGTAGGACTACGGCCGCCCTATGACCCAGCAGGTAAAAAGGTTAAGGATTAGGGCGGGAACGCCCACGGGCCACCCCGGTCCGAGGTCGCCCGTGTTCGGTCGTAGAACGTCGTTCCGCAGGGCAAGGTCGCTGCGAGCAAGGAGCAACCGATGACGGTCAGCGTCTTCGATCTGTTCAAGATCGGCATCGGCCCGTCGAGCTCGCATACCGTCGGCCCGATGCGAGCCGCCTTCATGTTCGCCAGCTCGCTGGACGCCGATGGGCTGCTGGCCGACGTGCGCGGCCTGCGGGCCGAGCTGTTCGGCTCGCTGGGTGCGACCGGGCACGGGCACGGCAGCGTGAAGGCCGTGGTGCTCGGCCTGTCCGGCGAGCAGCCCGAGACGGTGGATCCACGTCTGGCCGAGCCGATGGTCGAGGAGGTCAGGCAGTCAGGTGCGCTGGCTCTGCTCGGCCGCCACCCGGTCCCGTTTGACGTCGATGCGGACATAATCCTGCACCGACGCAAGCGGCTGGACTTTCACTCCAACGGCATGCGGTTCGCGGCGCTCGACGCGGCCGGGGCGGAGCTGTCGGCACGCACCTACTACTCGGTTGGGGGCGGCTTCGTGCTCGGCGAGGACGAGGCCGGCCGTCCGGCCATCGTGGCGGACCCGACGCCGGTACCGTACCCGTTCAGCAGCGGGGCTGAGCTACTGGCCATCGCCAGCCGGACCGGGCTGCCGATCAGCGGTGTCATGCTCGCGAACGAGCTGGTCCGCCGGGATAAGGCCGAGGTGAAGTCGGGCCTGCTGGCGATCTGGGCGGTCATGCAGGAGTGCGTCCTGGTTGGCTGCGCAGCTCAGGGCGTGCTGCCCGGCGGGCTGAAGGTCCGCCGCCGCGCCCGGGCGCTGCAGGAGAAGCTCGAGCAGGCCGGCGACCCCGCCGACCCGCTGTACGCGATGGAGTGGGTGACCCTTTACGCGCTGGCGGTCAACGAGGAGAACGCGGCCGGCGGCCGGGTCGTGACCGCGCCGACCAACGGCGCCGCCGGGATCATTCCGGCCGTGCTGCATTACTACACCAGGTTCGTGCCCGGAGCCGACGACGCCGGGGTAGTCAGGTTCCTGCTGACGGCCGGGGCGATCGGCTCGCTGTTCAAGGAGAACGCATCGATCTCCGGTGCTGAGGTCGGCTGCCAGGGCGAGGTCGGCTCGGCCTGCTCGATGGCCGCCGCTGGCCTGGCAGAGGTCCTCGGCGGCACGCCGAGCCAGGTAGAGAACGCTGCGGAGATCGGCGTCGAGCACAACCTCGGGCTGACCTGCGACCCGGTCGGGGGCCTGGTCCAGATTCCGTGCATCGAGCGGAACGCGATCGGGGCGGTGAAGGCCATCACGGCGGCTCGGATGGCGATCCGGGGCGACGGCGAGCACAAGGTGTCGCTGGATAAGGCGATCAAGACGATGCGCGAGACCGGGGCAGACATGAAGATCAAATACAAGGAGACGGCCAGGGGTGGGCTGGCCGTGAACGTCATCGAGTGCTAAGGGCGCGTGGCCCTGCGTCGACGTCGGGGTCGGCATCAGCGTCAGCGTCAGATAAGTTTCTGTTCCGATGCGGGATTTGCCACCGGCCGTTGTCACGGATCTGGCGCCTCATGGGGTGCTGCGCGCCGCTATCAACCTGGGCAACCCGGTTCTGGCCCAGGGCACGCCGGCGCAGCCAGCGGGCGTCACCGTCGACATCGCACTTGAGATCGCCAGCCGGCTCGACGTCCCGGTTGAGTTCGCCTGCTTCGATGCGGCGCGCGATTCCTTCGAGGCGTTGATGACGGGACAGGCTGACATCTGCTTCCTGGCGATCGAGCCAGCACGCGAGACTGAGGTCACGTTCACCGCCCCCTACGTGCTGATTGAGGGCGTATTCGCGGTTCCCAGCCAGTCACAGTTCGCCACCGTGGACGATGTCGACAGCCCAGGCGTGCGGATCGGCGTGAAACGCGGGTCCGCCTACGACCTGTTCCTGTCCCGAACACTGCAGCATGCGACGGTGGTACGCGGCGCGGAGGGTACCGAGGTATTTTTCACCCAGGATCTGGAGGCAGCCGCGGGAATCCGGCAGCCGATGACTGAGTTCGTTGCCACCCACTCCGGAGTCCGGCTCGTCGAGGGCCGGTTCATGGAGATCCGGCAAGCGGTGGGCACCGCGAAGACCAGGCGGCCGGAGACCACCGGTTTCCTGCACGGGGTTGTCGAGGAGCTGAAGGCCACGGGCTTTGTCGCAGAATCCCTTCGCCGCTCGGGTCAGTCCGTCGCCGTCGCCCCGCCTGCGTAATCGTTCCACCGCGGGGTAACTGTCCAGATCCGCCACTTGAAACGATCTATCGGTGGGCATGAGGTCGGGGCTGGGCGGCCAGCAGCCACCTCTGGCTGGGCATGAGGTCGGGTCGGGCGGCCAGCAGCCACCTCTGGCTGGGCATGAGGTCGGGTCGGGCGGCCAGCAGCCACTTTTCATCCCTGAAGGAGCGGGCTGGTGTCAAGGGGCGGCTGGCCTGCGGTTTCGCGTGCGTGCACTTGTTCGGGGGCGCGCTGGCCTGGCCTCGTGGCGGTGCCTTCTCTCGCGGCTGCCGGTTCTGGTGCGAGCGGGCTGCCGGGTCAGGGACCGGGCCGGCGGCCCGGCCGCGCGGCGGCGCCGCTGGCGTCCTTGACGCGGCAGCCCGCGAGCCCATGCTGGGCCGGCGGGGGAAGGTCTGACTTGGGGGCTGATGGTTTGGGGGTATGCGGTTATGGCGCCCCATCGCCGGCGGTGCGGCGGGCAGTCCTGCTGGCTGCGTTCATCCCTTCGGGTGTGCCCCGGCCTGGGCTGGCGCGGGGGGCATGGGGCGGGTTCGCGGTCAGCAGCGAGCGGAGCCAATCATCGATACGCGGCCGCCGGGCCGGCCCGGTGAGGGGCTGGCGGTGGCGGCGAGCAGAAAAGTGCACGGCCGCGCGCTCGCGCGAGGTGGCAGCTCATGCTGCCGGTCCGGCGGCGCGGCGGAGGTACCCGTCGCGCATGGCGTAGAACACTAAGGTGAGCAGCTGCCGGGCGGCGGCGGTCTTGGCGATGTTGCGGGCCTCGGCGCCGCGGCGGGCGATGATCGCCTCCTTGACCTGCTGCGGCCGGGTCCCGGCGGGCTGGTGCTGGATCGCCTCGGTCACCGCCCAGCGCAGCATCCGCGAGCCCTGCTTGGACACGTGCCCGCGGATTACCTTGACGTCGGACTCGTGGTGGCGGGGGGTCAGGCCTGCCCATGAGCACAGCTGCCCGGGCGCGCGGAACCGGGTGATGTCGCCGATCTCGGCGGCGATGACCGCGCCCAGCACCGGGCCGATGCCCGGCAGCTGGCGGATCGCGGCGTAGCCGGCATGGCCGGCCAGCAGGCCGGCGGCCTGGTCCTCCAGCCGGGCGATCTCGCTGTCCAGCACGCCGATCAGCGCGCGCAGCGAGGCGATCTTCCCGGCATACGGCTGCGGAAGCGGCAGTCCGTCCAGCCAGATCCCGCCGCCGCGGCCGAAAATGTCCGAACCGGCGACCGGGACGCCGCATTTGGCCAGCACCGCGTGCACCTGGTCCTTGCACGAGGTGCGCTGGCCGACCAGCTTGTGCCGGTACCGGGTGACCTCCCGCAGCGCCCGCACCGGCGGCGGCGCGATCCACGCCTCCGGCAGCCGGCCCATCCGCAGCAGATCAGCCAGGTCCGCGCAGTCCCGCTCATCGTTTTTGACCCGCCGGTAACTGAACGCCTTCACTCCCAGCGGATGCGCCAGGTGCACCTCCGCGCCGGCCGCCTCCAGCACGTCGGCGGCCCAGTACCAGCCATACGTTGCCTCCACGACCACTAACGGCCTGGTCCCTGCCCGGGCGATCACCGCCCGCAGCGCGGCCGCGCCGTTCACGATCCGGGCAGTCTCCAGCTTCCGCCCGTCCATCGTCATCCGCACCAGCACACTGCGCCGCCGGTGCAGGTCCATCCCGACGACCTGCCGGCCGTCATAAGCTTCCGTCATTAGCGGGCCTCCCTTGCCTGGTGGAGACGGATGCGTCGCAACTTCCAGCATCCGCCAGGAGCGGAGGCCCGCTCCTAATGGGCGCATGAGCAGGTCGTCGCTTGGAACGACGCGGGTCGTGAATCCTTCGTCAAGAACGCGGCGACCTGTTCAGCTGGGATCACGTCTTGTCC
>Ga0335074_10001963_pt1 | contig 27934 bp, 24 predicted proteins | sample Lox_Sample_23_FD_206715 | JGI IMG/M metagenome (GOLD analysis project Ga0335074, IMG submission 206715) | Soil microbial communities from Loxahatchee National Wildlife Refuge, Florida, United States - Lox_Sample_2.3 | ecosystem: Environmental > Terrestrial > Soil > Wetlands | place: USA...
GTTGCCGGACCACACGCCCTCGGAGATAGGGAAGTTAGAGTGAGGCAGCGGGACGCGGACGACCTGCCCGCGCGCGGAGACCGCGGCGAAAAGGACGATACCGGCGAGGAAGCCGTACCAGAAGGGACGGCGGAAATGAACATCATGCGGCATTTTGGCCTCCATTCTGAATACGAACACCGAGCTGATTGATGACGCGGTAGGCAGAGAGCGCTGCACCCTCCTGCCATCCGACAAGATGGCTGGTGTGATCACCGGCGAAGTAGACACGGCGGTCAGGAACAAGCAGTGTGTCATAGCCCTTGACGTATCCGTTGCCGTAGCGGTGAATCCAGGAGCCGAGGTTGTATGGGATGTGTCCCCAGCTGATGTAGACAGGCTTGGTGAGATCCTTGCTATGGCCGGGATGGAGCAACTCGATGGAGTGACGCGAGGCATCGAGCTTGGCCTGCACGGTGGGAAGTTTGCCGAAGGCGCTGCCGTTTTCGACGCCGTATCCGGCGACGACGATGCCTTTGGGTGAGAAGAGGTCTCCGCTGGGGTACCAGATAGTGCCGACAGTTTGCTTGAGATAGCCGAGGCCGCCGTAGATGGCGTATTCGGTCTCCCAGAAGCGTGGGGATTCCCAGGCGATTTTGTAGGCCGAGTCGTAGGCAGAACCATTGATGACGGCGTCGACAGCAGGGCTGAAGTCCGTGTCGAGTGTTTTGAGGATGGTGAGGGGCATGGCACAGACGCAGTAGTCCGCAGTGATGGTATGCGTAGAGCCCCCACTTGCATAGGTAACCGTGACGCCAGTGGTTGACTGGCGGATGCTCTTGACGGGGCAGCTGTAGCGGACAATACTGCCGAGCTTGGTTTTAAAGGCGTAAGGGATTCGATCCATTCCGCCGATAGGCTCGAACATGGTCGGCTGCCAGTCGGGAACCTCTTCGGCGAGCATGTCGCGCCAGAGGTCGGCGTCGAGCAGGGCATCCATGGGGAGCGGATCGTTGGGCACGGGGGGCTGCGCTTCTGCTCCGGGAAAGACTTTGTACCCGGAACGCGCGGTCCCCTTGAAGAGGTAGTCGGGTTTCAGGTCGCCGTATTCAATCAAAAAGGCAAGCATTTTCTCCTTGTCTTCCTTGGTAATATCCTGGTTGAGCGCGCCCTGGTTGATGGCCTTGGCGAGGAGCGCGGAGACATGGCCACGCGTGTCATTGACGACGCGACGGTTCTGAACCGCCATGCCACCGTTGAGGCTGTCGGCCTGCATGAGATCGCAGCGTGAACTGTTGACCTCGACTTCGAGAGGGACGTCGAGCTCGCTGCAGTAGTGGAGCATGGTGCGGTGAATGGATGGCAGACGCGCCGGGCCGGCATTAAAGTACATGCCTCCGGAGAATTCGCAGGTCTGGTTGAATCCGTTGTTGAACTCGACTTTGGTGCCGCCGCGGATGGTCCAGTTGCGTCCACCGGGACGTTCACGGGCTTCGAGCACGGTGCAGCGATAACCGGCTCTGCTGAGTTCGTACGCGGTCACAAGGCCCGCGATACCGCCGCCAAGAATGACGACGCTGGTACCTGCGCCTTCAACAAGGTTGAGCTTGGCCATCTCCGAAGCAATCTCGGGAAGAGGGAGCAGTCCGAGGGACTGCATCATCGTGAATGCGGCACTATAGCCGCCGAGCTGTCCTATCCGCATGAGAAAGTTGCGCCGAGTCAGGCCCATTCCGCGTTGTACCTCACTTCTATTTGTCCTCCGTATGTGAAATGAAAGGGGGCGCCCGCGGCAAGAAGAAAGTGCTGCGGGCGATGGGTTTAGGGGCTAAAAGATGATCTTCAGAGCCAACTGGGTGTTGAAGGGTTCGCCAGCGCCGATGCCAGGCGCGCCGTTGTAATCACCGATAGTGTCATACAGAGTGCCGAGCTGGCTGCCCACTGTGTTTCTGGGCGGTGCGAAGTTGATTTTGTTGGTCACGTTGAACATCTCCACGCGGAACTGCGTGTTGATGCGCTCATTGATGGGAGTGTTCTTGAAGAAGGACAGGTCCCATGATCCGTAACCGGGGCCGTAGTACTGATTGCGGCGGGAGTCGCCGAAAGTGTACGCAGCCGGGTTTACGAATGCGTTCTGGTTGAGCCAGACCTGCGAGATGCTGGACGAGTGGTGAACGCCCTGATAGGGGTCGCCAACAAGTTCGGCGCGCTGAACGCCCTCGTTGGTCCCGGTTGTGTCGCTGGATGAGAAGACACTGAAGGGCTGGCCACCGTGCAGGGAGAGCAACGTATTGGTCTGCCATCCGTTAGTTAGCAGCCGGAGATGCTGGGAGCCAGGGATATCGTAGGACAGGAATCCGACGAAGGTATTGCGAGCGTCGAAGTCGCTGTTGCCATAGTCACCCATGAAGTTGTGGCTGTCCTGCGGGAGAGCTCCGCGATACGCTGTGACTTCGTCGAGGCTGTGGCTCCAGGTGTAGGCCAACTGAGAGCTGAGGCCGTGCCAACCCCGAGTGCGCAGCGTGGCCTGGAGCGAGTTGTAGTTGGAAGTGCCGATGCTCTGGACCTGGTTGACAGGGTTGGTGCCGATGAGTGGGCCGCCGGCGAAAACGCTGGGCTGCTCGAAGGTGGAATAGATGCCGGGTGTGGCGGTGACTCCGTTGGGGAACGCCTGGTTGATGTCCAGCAGACTGAGCAGATGCCGAGCTTCACTGCCGACGTAGCCGATCTGCATGACGACTGACGGGGTGAAGCTGTGCTCAACCTGCAGGTTGTAGTTGTAGTTGTATGACGGTCGGAAGTTCGGCTGGATGGAATAGAGCGCGCAAGGGCAGCTGGCCGCCGCGCTGGTGGGGAAGACGGGCTGTCCGCTGACGATGGGATTTGCCGCACCAGTGTTGATTGGCGGAACGGTAAGGACCGGGGAGGGTCCGCTGGGATTGCCTTCCACGCCGTTCGGCGCGCCATTACCGGGACGGTTGTCAAGGAAGGGGTTGAGATTCGGTGTGTCGAAGAAGATGCCGAAACCGCTGCGTACTACAGTGCTTGCTGTTGCCTGGTAGGCGACGCCTATACGCGGGCTAACGGCGCCGTAATAGGGGTTGTAGAGCGAGCTGATCTGATCGCCCTGAAAGACGATACCGCCGAGATCCGGACGGAAGACGGAGAGGTTCTGATATCCGTTGTGAAGCGGGCCCTCGTAGTCGTAACGGATTCCGTAGTCAATGTTGAGCCTGGGCGTGAACTGCCATGAATCCTGAGCGAAGAGGTCCCAGGTGTTGACGAAGACCTGACGTGCGGGATCGCCTATAGCGATGGAGGAGGAAGTGGGCGAGATATAGCCGGCGAGGAAGTCGGCCAGAGGAAGAAGGTTGGTGTCAGTGATGGATGTGTCGTTTGCCCATGGACCCTGCTGACCGTCGAAGGTGAGGGAGCCGAGCGCGTGGCGATTGTAGAACTCGTCAAGCTGGGCCTGACGATACTCGCCGCCTAACTTGATTTGATGTTTGCCGAGGACCCAGGAAAAGTCATCGGTGAGATGTCCGGTGATGTCGTTGCGGCCCTCCGGAGGAGTTTCGCCAGTGGGATCGAATTGCCCATTCGCGCCGATATTGATGTTGGGTGCTCCGGGAAACGGGGAGTTGGTTACGAGGCCGAGAGCTGTAGGATTGAAGTCGGTCTCAAAGTCGCTAAAGACCTGGTTGAAGTAATTGACTCCAGCAAGGACCTGATTGGTCATGCTGGGCGTGAAGATGTGGTTGTAGACGAGGGCGTAATTCTGCACGTGGATGGGCGCGACTTCGTAGTAGGCCTTGAGCACAGAGCCGACGGGCGCGACCTGGTTGCCCTGGCCGACGAACCAGTGAGCTGTGAGACTGTTGTTGGCATTGATGGTGTAGTCGAGCTTGACGAGGCCGTTGTAGCTATAGCCGTATTCAGGATCGACGCTAGTGTAGTTGCCGGTCTGCGCGGGGCCTTGGAGCGCGTATGAAGGCCAAAGGCCTTTGGCAGCGCCGTTGCCGTTGATAAGTGCCAGGGAAACAGGATTGACAGGGACGTTGTACTTGGCGAGAACAGCTTCAGCTTCGGTCTGGTAGGCCAGCGAGGGCTCAGTGGCCGAAGCGGGGACACCAATGACGAAGTTCTGCTTCTCAAAGGTGGTGAACCAGAAGAATTTGTCCTTGACGAACGGGCCGCCGACGGAGAAGCCCCAGTTCTGGTTGCGAACTTCCTGCTTGGTGGGAGTGAAGGGGTTCTTGGCGCCAAGCGCCTCGTTGCGGTTGAAGTAGTACATAGTGCCGTGGAGGGTATTGCCGCCGGAGCGCAGCGAAAGGTTGATTGTGCCGCCAGGATTGCGTCCGGTTTCGGGCGCGGACTGCGTTTGCGCGGAGAAGCTGTCGACCGCGTCGATTGGGAGAACGACGCCAGCAATGCCGGAGACGCCGCCCTGATTGACCGCAGGAATGTTATGCCAGAGATCGTTGTTGTCGATGCCGTCGATCTGCCAGTTCATCTGATTGGCGCGGGTTCCGTTCAGGGAGCCGTATCCGCCGCCGACGTAGCCGGCAAAACCGGGTGTAAGGGCGATCAACTGGGTGAAGTCGCGACCGTTGAGCGGGATGTCCTCGACCTGTTTGGAGGGGATATCGGTGGTCTGGGTGGTTGTGGTGGTATCGAGCGCGAGTGCTGCGGCGGAAACCTGCACCGTGGTGGATTGCGTGGCTACGCTGAGCTTTACCGGAAGGCTGTAGATGGCGCCTGCAGCCACGTTGACCTTGCTCACACGCAGGGTGCCGAAGCCCGGTGCGGAGGTTAGAACGGTATAGGCGCCGAGGGGAAGATCAGAGAAGCTGTATTCTCCGGCGCTGGAGGAGATGGTGGAGTGGACGACGCCAGTGGCGTTGTCAATTGCCTGAACTTTTGCGCCCGGGACGGCGGCCCCGGACTGATCCGTAACGACGCCGTTGATGCCGCCGCGGAAGGTCTGTGCGTGCATGTCTGTAATGACAAAGAGAGCGCAGAGGGGCAGGATCCAAAATGCGAGGCGAAGCGCGCTGCGATGTATGTTGAGAGGGAAAGCACGGGAAAAGACACCCGGGCCCAAGCGATGGATAGGCATAGGAACGACCTCCGAAAATAGGTTGGGCCTCACCGGTCAATGCCAGAGAGGCGAGCGATGCAAAGCGACTGCGGTATTTTCAGAGTTAATTTGGCGTTTCTGCTCTGTGCCCGGTCAACGCTTCCTGCTGGCCGCGTTGACTTTAGAGCATTGCCTTCGAGTTACAGAAACTCTGAAAATGCTGAAATGCGCCGCATCCTTGCGACTGAAATCGCATCTATTGGGGGTCTTCAACCTGGAAGGAATATGTGGCACCAACATCTGCTAACGGACTTGGGAAGCAGATTGCCGAAAGCTTTGCCTTGTTATTCAGCGAAGCTTGTCCTACATTACTGACACAGCGTTTTAAAAATTGCAAGAAATTTAAGTGCGGTTCCGGTGGAGAAGGCGCATAAAACCGGAGCAGTATTAAAGATTTCTATAACCCTGTTGTTCCAAGTCGAACGCCAGCAGTGCTCCCTGTTGATTCAAGTGTCCGTATATGACTCGCTTTGAGGCGAGCGACTGAAGTTTTGAAAGATCCGCGCACCGTGATGAGACACGGCCAGCCACGAGGAGGATCGATTGTGGAACAGCCAGTGAAGAAGCAGGAAGAACTCAGCGATATTGATCTGCTGCACGATATTGGAAGCAGGATGGCGGCAGCGGATCCATTCCATGCGGTGCTGGACCGAATTATTGAAGTTGTGAGCGACGCGGTGCGCTGCGACTCGTGTTTTATATACGTGCTGGAGAAAGACCATCTGGTGCTGCGGGCGTCGAAGAATCCGCATGCGGACGTGGTGGACCGCGTGGGTCTGGCGATGGGCGAAGGCATTACGGGCTGGGTTGCGGTGCACAAACAAACAGTGGCGATTCCGGCGAAGGCGTCGGCTGATTCGAGGTTTGCGAGGGTGGGAAATCTGCCGGAGGACAAATTTGAGGCGTTCCTTTCGGTTCCGGTGCTGTGCCGGGGGAAGCTGGTGGGCGTGATCAATGTGCAGCACCGGGCTTTGCACGCGCATACGCGGCGCGAGATACGACTGATTTCGACGATTGGGTATCTGGTAGGCGCCGAGGTGGAGATGGCGCGGATGGAGTTTGAGAAGTCGCAGCTTGCGGATCAACTGGAGACGCGGAAGGTAATGGAGCGCGCGAAGGGAATCCTGCAGCGGGATATGGGCGTGAGCGAGGAACAGGCGTACATCGCGCTGCAGAAGCAGAGCCGGCAGAGGCGCAAGCCGCTGCGCGAGATTGCCGAGGCGATTATTTTGACCGAGGAGCTGCGGCGGAGTCGAGCGTAAAGCCGCGTGCGGCGCTGCGCCGAGGCAAGGCCACAGATTTTTTGAGCGGCGAATCAAGCGCCCAGGGCAGCGAGCGATTCCTTGATGGTGGGAGCGGCCCCGGCGGCAACATCGAGACGGCGCAACTGATGAAATCTGGAGAGCGTGGAGTTTGCTTCCGCGAGGGCAGCGATGCGCTCGACGTAGGCAGCGAGGTTTGCTCCGGGCAATGCGAAGAGAGCGACGTTGTCGGTGAGGACGTCGAGGTAGGCGCGTGCTCCGCAGCAGCCGAGGCTGAGGGCGGCACGGCCGGTGTTCATGACCTGCGGAATGACGGCGCAGGCAGGACGGCCCATGGCGGGCGCATTCTGATTTTCGACCTGCTGGACGGCTTCGCTGAGGATCAGCGACTGGTTGGCATCCACAAGAAGCAGAACAACGCCGGGTTTGAGCGGCGATTGCGCGAGCGGCGCATAGACGACATGTTTTGGGCGCGAGGCAAGGACGGGGATGAGAGGCAGGTCCTGCGGCGTAACGTAGCCGAGGTCACCGAATACCTTGAGGGCATCCATGAGATCGGTTTGCTGCGCGGGTGACGGCTCAAGGTTGTGGGTGTAGACACCGATGGCGCAGAGAGCGTGGTCGGCGGACGAGGTCGCGAAGGCGAATGTGGCGGCGTCTTGCCAGAAGCGGCAGCCTGCGGGCGATTGGCCGGCGTGCGCAGGGATGGATTCAGGGATGGAGTCAGTGAAACAAACGGCGACCGGCGGCTGCGCGAGCTTGAGGCTGGAGGTGAGGGTGTCGGCGAGTCGGAAGTAGCACGTTTTCATGGTTGGGACCAGCCTTTCTATGCTTTGGCGGTGAAGCCGAGCTCTGAGATGTAGGAACGCAGCGAAACCTCGGTGACTTCATCGGGGTGAAATTGAATGGTGACGGAAGCGTTGGGATAGCTGGCGCTTGCGGAGGCGACGCCCTTTTCTTGGCGAAGCAGGGTTTCCAGGCCGACGGCGCAAGTGGGGCAGGTGAATCCGCGGACGTGCCAGGTGACGGTTTTAACGTTCTTCGCTTCGGCGATGGCGTGGTGTTTCTCGATAGCGCCGATTGCACCGAGAGATGCGAGGCCAGCGGCACTGGTGAAGGTGGCTAGCTTGAGGAACTGGCGGCGGATCATAAATGGTTCTCCTGAAGGCGGTGAAGATTATTTCGCGACGGCGTCGCCGGGCTCGTATTTCCATGAGGTTTCGATAGTGGCATGGTCTGCGAACTGCAGATCGGTATAGGCGCTGAAGGCGATTTTCTTTTTGAGCAGGCCGGTTTCGAGCATGAGGTCGCGCACTTCGTCGAAATCTGTCTTCTGCGGTTCGAGAAGGTTGTAGCGGATGCGCGACATGGGCTTGGTGAGCGCCCAGCGCAGCAGAGCGGGCTTCTGGTGGTAGTAGTAGCGGCCGACGAAGTCGGCTGCGTCGATGCGGTGCGGGCGGCTCTTATCAAGCCAGAGGCCGGAGCGCGCGATGCCGTCAACAAGGACCTGCACGACCTGCGGGCGAGTTTGGATGAGATCGTCGCGGACGACGAGGATGCAGGACATGTAGTTGGGCCAGTATTTGTCGGCATAGAAGAGGATGCGTCCGTAGCCGCCCATTTCGGCCTGTGAGGGGAATGGCTCGCCCATGACGAAGGCGTCGATGGCTCCAGCTTCGAGCGCGCCGGCGACGTCGGGCGGGGCCATTTCGACCATTTTGATGGAGTTGGGCTTCATGTGGTAGTCCTGCTCGGCGCGATAGAGCAGCAGGCGCTCGTCGGAGAAACGTGTGGGGATGGCAATGGTCTTGCCATCAAGCTGCCCAAAGTTTTTGATGGGGCCGTCCTTGCGGACGACGACGGCGCTTCCGTTGCGATGGCCGAGGTAGACGACCTTGATGGGCACGCCCTGCGCGGCAAGTTCAATGGCCATGGGCGCGACGATGAAGGCGGCCTGAATCTTGTTGGAGATGAGGGCTTCTTTGAGCTCGGGGAAGCCCTGGAACATGCGGGGGAGAAACATCTCGCCGCTTTCGGAATATTTGGAGATGTAATCGGTGACGGGGCAGGTGAGCTGGCAGGTAACGGGGATGTAGCCGACGACGATCTTGCGCTTCATGGGCGGAAGATAGCTGTTGAAGACAGCGACCCAGTTAACGTTGAGCCAGCCGTGGAAGCCGGAGATGAGGACGAGCCAGATGAGCGAACAGGAGATGATTCTGGTTTTGAGGCTCCAGTCCTTGATGCGGAAGAGGCTTTTAAGATTCATTGCGGAACCCCCAGCGGACGGGTTTGAAGGTTTCAACGCGGCGGAAGAGAAGATCGAGTGCAAGGCCGATGATGCCGATGAGGAGCATCGCTCCGACGACGAGGTCGTAACGCTTACCGGAGTTGCGGGAGTCAATGATGAGGTAACCGAGGCCGGAGGTGACAGCGATCATTTCGCCAGCGACAACAACGAGCCAGCCGATGCCGAGCGCGATGCGCAGGCCGACGAGAATGGACGGCAGGGCGGCAGGGAAGACGACGCGAGCAAGGACCTGCGGAGGAGTGAGTCCGAAGTTGGTTCCGGCGCGGCGGTAGATAAGCGGGACGTTGGCGACTCCGTCGACACAGGTGACGAGGATGGGGAAGAATGCGCCGAGGAAGACGAGGAAGATGGCGGCGTAGTCGCCGACTCCGAAGAAGATGATGGCGACGGGAATCCAGGCGATGGGGCTGATGGGGCGCAGGATCTGGATAACGGGATTGACGACCTGATTGATGGCGGGGTACCAGCCGAACAAGAGGCCGAGCGGGACTCCAATGGCAACGGCGGCGAGGTAGCCGATGGCGACACGGCGCAGAGAGTCAAGGATGTCCTGATACAGAACTCCTTTGTGAACGAGCTCCACGAGGCCTTTTTCGACCGCGAGGGGCGAAGGGAAGATGTTGGTGGCTGTCCAGACGACGGCGTAGTGCCAGAGGGCGAGAAAGAACGCAGTGGCCAGTACGGGCCAGAAGAAGCGCTCCCATTTGCGGGGCTGTGCTTGTGCGCTCATAGGTTGTGCGCCAGTCCGATCTGGCTGAGGATGCCGTCGCGAAGCTCAAGGTAACGGGGCGAGCTGATGTCGCGGGGATGGGAGATGTCGATGGGAACAATCTGCTGGATGCGTCCGGGGCGCGCGCTCATGACGACGACGCGGTCGGCGAGCTGGACGGCTTCGTCGATGTCGTGGGTGACGAAGAGGATGGTTTTGCGCTCGGCCTGCCAGATGCGGAGCAGTTCGCCGCGCATGATCATGCGGGTGATGGAGTCGAGCGCGCCGAATGGCTCGTCGAGGAACAGGACGTCGGGATTGACGGCGAGAGCGCGGGCGACTTCGACGCGCTGCTTCATGCCGCCAGAGAGCTCATGCGGATAGGATTTTTCGAATCCTTCGAGTCCGACCATTTTGACGTAGTACTGGATGCGTTGCGCACGTTCGGAGCGCGGGAGCCTGCCGAGGCCGAAGCCGATGTTGCCCTCAACTGTGAGCCAGGGGAAGACGCCGCGCTCCTGAAAGACGAAGATGCGGCGGGGATCTGGGGCGCGGACGATTTCGCCGTCGATGAGGATGTCGCCGCTGGTGGGTTTGAGGAAGCCGGCGATGGCGCTGAGGAGGGTGGATTTGCCACAGCCGGAGGGGCCGAGCAGGCAGATGAATTCGCCATCGAAGACCTCGAGATTGATGTTCTCGAGCACGGGCAGGTTTTTGCCGTCGCGGGTGAAGATCATGTTGACTTCTTCCGTGCGCAGCTTGGGGCGAAGTGTGTGGGTCGACATTTCAGTTTCGATCATGGGTTGTATTGACATCAGTGTTTCTCCGCGTATCCCCAGCGCAGCGCTTTGGCGTGTTCAAGGGAGCGTATGCCGTTGTCGAGCATGAGGCCGACGATGCCGATGATGACCATTCCGGCGAGGACGAGGTCGTAACGGTTGCCTGCGTTGCGGGCGTCGATGATGAGGAAGCCAAGGCCGGAGTTGACGGCGATCATTTCCGCAGCGACAACGACGAGCCAGGCGAGGCCGAGGGTAATGCGCAGACCGGTCATGAGGCGAGGAACGATTGCGGGGTAGAGGACCCTGCGCATGAGGGTGATGGAGCCGAGGCCGAAGTTGCGTCCGGCGTTGATGTAGACGGCGGGGACGCCCTGCACGGCGTTGATGACGGTGAGAAGCAAAGGCAGGAAGCAACCAACGAAGATGAGAAAGACGGCAGCGAGATCGCCGACGCCGAACCAGAGGATGGCGATGGGAATCCAGGCCAGCGGTGAGATGGGGCGGAGGATTTGCAGGATGGGATTGAAGGCCATTTCGGCGCGGCGGTGCCAGCCGATGACGAGGCCGAGGGGGACAGCGACGATGACGGCGAGGAAGAATCCCCAGGTGACGCGGAAGAGTGATGCGACGGTGTATTTGACGATCAGGCCGTGATGCACGAGGTCGCCGACGCCGTGTGCGGTCTTGATGGGGCCGGGCAAAAGCTGGTGAGGGTGCAAGTAAACGGCGAGCTGCCAGGCTCCGAGCAGAGTAAGGATAAAGAGGGCTGGCCGCAGCCACACGGGCAGCTTCAACGGACCGGGTCCTTTGTAATGCGCGTCATTATCAGCCTCAATTCACGTGTCACATGGGCACGTGATTCAAATCACGGCAATTCTAGACAGGGTTTGGTAATAAGCGCGTCCACCCAAGGGTGGAATTGTTTTTCCACCCTGTGGGTTTTCGTTGTGGCGAGAGTGGCGCCCGCTGGGATGCCGCGGCAGACGGCTATTCCGATGTTTTTGCGTAGCGCTGCTGATGCCACTCCCAGGCGCTCAAGAGGATGGAGTCAAGGTCGGTGTACTCGGGCTTCCAGCCGAGCTCACGTTCTATCTTTTCAGAGCTTGCGATGAGTACGGCGGGATCTCCAGCGCGCCGTGGCTCTTCGATGACGGGGATGGGATGGCCAGTGACGCGGCGTGCGGATTCGATGACGTCGCGGACGGAGAAGCCGACTCCGTTGCCGAGGTTGTAGATGAGACGGTCGCGTGTGGAGAGAGCTTCAAACGCAAGCAGGTGCGCGCGGGCGAGGTCGTGAACGTGGATGTAATCGCGGATGCAGGTGCCGTCGTGAGTCGGGTAGTCGCGGCCGAATACTTTGATGCCGGGGCGGCGGCCGAGAGCGACGTCGAGGATGAGCGGTATGAGGTGTGACTCGGGCTCGTGGGCTTCGCCGCGGCCTGGGATGGCTCCCGCGACATTGAAGTAGCGGAGGCTGGCATAGCGGAAGCCGTGGACGCGGTTGAGCCAGGAGAGCATCTGCTCGACGAGCAGCTTGGATTCGCCGTAGGCGTTGGTAGGGCGGAGTGGCGCGTCCTCGCGGATGGGAGTGGATTCAGGCTCGCCGTAAACGGCCGCTGTAGAGGAGAAAACGAGGCGATTGACGCCGATCGAGAGCATGGCCTCAAGGAGGCTGAGGGTGGATGCGCTGTTGTTGCGGAAATAGAGTTCAGGCTTTTTCATGCTTTCGCCGGCTTCAATGAGAGCGGCAAAGTGCATGACGCCGTCTATTCCGGTATGGAGAAGTTTTTCGAGGGTGGCGCGGTCAGCCACCTCGCCCTCAATGAACTCAGCATACGGGGGAAGCATGGAACGGCGGGCGTGGCAAAGGTTGTCGTAAATGACGACCTGGTGACCTTTTTCAAGCAAGAGCTGGGCGACAGTTCCACCGATGTAGCCAGCGCCGCCAGTAACGAGGATGCGCAACGAGGTTCTCCATGAAAGAAATTAATCCGAAGATTATGAATGACTTGCGAGACTCCTACTTATTCTTTCATGTAACAGGGGGAAGCGCAGAGAGTGCTGGCGAAAACATTTGTGTCGAAACAGGGTTATATGCCGTATACGGCAGTAGACAGGGTACCCGCAAGTGAGGAAAAATTACCTGTATAGATTCCATAACGTGGTAAAGCTTACGTATTTGGAAGACTACCGGTAGAATAGAAGCAACAATTGCATGATTTCCCCGGTATTTACAATGGCAATCGCACCTCCCGGAGAGGCGGGTTTGAAGCTGTCAGCCCATAGCCAATTCAAGGCTCTTCCGCGCTTTTCGGTGTTTTTGTGCGTACTTCAGCAAGAGAAATTGTTTTAAGCATTGTGGTTTGAGGGCTCTGCGAAAGAAACGGAGAGATCCATAAGCCATATTCCGTGATTTGGAACGCGAGATGCAGGATGACGTGTTACATCTCTTTTCATTTGCTTGAACTAATGAGTGACTAACCGGGAAACCGGATTGACAGTACGGACAACCAAAGGTTGATTGAAGACCAGGGAATTTTATGGAAAATAGCGACCTGCTGAACCGCGCAAACTTGGGGTTGTTACCCGACGAGAATGGCCGATTTGGGTCTTTCGGAGCGAGCTTATGTGTGAACGCCGCGGTGGCGGGATTGATTGTTTTATTTAGTCTTGCCGGCGTCCATCAGGTTAGGAAGCAGCAGGAGACTTCGATTCTCATTTTCCCGACCGAGCAGCCTAAGCCGCCGGCGCCTCCGGTTCCGCGGGTCCATGTGATTCCGCCTCCGCCAAAGCTGGATCAACCGAAGATCGTGATGCCGAAGCCGCAGCTGGTTGTGACGCCGCCGAAGATGGAAGAGATTCGTGTGCACGAAGAGGCGCCGAAGGTTCTGCCGGCGCCGCCGTTGCGGGTAACACCTCCGCCGCAGCCGAAGGTGGGGTTGTTCAGCAGTCCGCATCCGACGATGGTGGCGAATAACAGGCAGCGCCCGACGGAGCACACAGGAGGATTCGGAGATCCTGAGGGAGTGCGGCCGAATCCGAATGCGAACCGGCCAGCGACGATTGCAGCGGTGGGCTCCTTTGAGGGAAGCCCGGGGGTTGGAGCACCGGGAGCTGGCGCGGCGCGGCGGGGTTCTGTGCATGGTGTAGATTTTGGTTCTGGCGTAGCGAACGGTGTGCCGGGTGGTCGCGATACGCGGGGGACTGTGGCATCGGCAGGCTTCTCAAATGGCGTGATTGGCGGGCGCGGCAAACCGGGAGGCGAGGGCCGCGTGGAACAGAGCGGATTTGGCGGGACTGGCTTTGGCCAGACGACACCCGCAGTTCATAAGGTAGAGGCGGTGAATTCGACTCCTCTTGAGATTCTCGATAAACCCAACCCAGGCTATACGGCCGAGGCGCGACGGCTGAAGATCGAGGGCGACGTGACTTTGGAGGTACGTTTTACGGCTTCCGGGCAGGTCGAGGTGTTGCGCGTGGTACGGGGTCTGGGATATGGGCTAGATCAACTGGCGCAGGAGGCGGCTCGTCGGATACAGTTCAAGCCGGCGACTCGCAATGGACGTCCGGTGGATGAGGTGACCCTTATCCGCGTGACCTTCCAGTTGGCGTAGAGTTTTGCAGTACCGTTTTTTCGCAGCTTTGCTGTTGGAAAGCTCGTAAATTTGAAGCTGTTTGAGGAGTTCGAAAACATGTCCCTCCGCAAGATTTGGGTCCTTGGCCTGGTAATCCTGTTGAGTGTGAGCGCTGCCCATGCCAAGCGACGCCCGCCCATGGCAAACACGCTACCGCTGACGCCCGAGCAATCGGCTCTGATCCAGAGGGCGATTCAGCAGGAGCACCAGACGATCCAGTTGATCCGCAAGAGCACGCCGGTTGTACAGACGTACATCCAAAACATGCGTCCCGATCCGCTGCTTTATTCGGTGCCTGTGAGCGATGACTACAGCCTCGCGCGCGTGGATTTCAGCCGGACGTTCACGGCTGAGAATTACAGCGCACATGCGAGGCATCACGGATTTTTCGCGGGAACAGTGAAGTATTTAGGAGACCTGACGAAGAGCTTCCGTATGAGCTATTCGCAGACCGGCTTCATGGACATGATGTTCATGGATCCGACAGGTTTTGACATGCAGCACTACGACTTTGCCTTTGTGCGGCACGAGTTCCTGGGCTCGATTCGCACGGCGGTGTTTGATGTGCGGCCAAAACCGACGGTGAAGGGCTACGGGCGGTTCTTCGGACGCATCTGGGTCCAGGACCCGGAGGGTCACATCGTACGGTTCAACGGAACGTTTACGGGGAACAAGAACGACGAGGTCAGTCATTACTTCCATTTCGATAGCTGGCGGACAAATATCCAGCCGGGAGAGTGGTTGCCGACGGCGATTTATGTGGAGGAGACGCACCAGAGCGTCGACCGCCACGCTGAGGGCTTTAGCGCGCAGACCCATTTCTGGGGCTACTCACTGAAGCTGCCGCAGCGCGAATCCACGAATGAATCGATACAAGTTGAGAACGCAGAGGACCAGAGCGGCCAAGCCCAGGATGTGACGCCGCTTGAGGCGCAGCGCATGTGGGTGACACAGGCGGAAGACAATGTGCTGGACCGTTTGACGCAAGCCGGATTGCTGGCGCCGCCGAGCGACTTCGATAAGGTGCTGGAGACGGTCACCAACAACATCATTATTGGCAGCAAGCTGAACCTGCCGCAGGAAATCCACTGCCGCGTGCTGCTGACGGATCCTCTGGAATCGCTGGCGGTGGGCAACACGATTATCGTCAGCAAAGGGCTGATCGATACGCTGCCGACGGAAGCGGACCTTGCAGCCGTGCTGAGCTTCCAGTTGGCGCATATTGTGCTTGGCCACCACATTGACACTCGCTATGCGTTCAACGACCGGCTGCTCTTCCCGGATTCGGCGACCTTCCAGCAGATCAACATGCGGCACACGATCGCGGATGATGAGGCGGCGGCGAAAAAAGCAGTGGAGCTGTTCAATGCCTCTGTTTATGCGAACAAGACCGGCGAGGTCGGGCTTTACTTTGAACAACTAGCGGTCAGGCAGAAGGCCCTCACCGCACTGCTGACGCCGCGGTTGGGAGACTCACTCCTGCGTCCGGATGGAACGCCGTGGCTCTCAGGGCTTACCCATGGAGCGCCGAGGCTGAATCCAAACAACCTAACTCAGGTTGCTGCGCTGCCGCTGAACAGCCGCCTGCGAATCGATCCGTGGGACGACAAGGTTTACCAACTGAATGTGAAACCGGCGACTCTGCTGAATCCGTCTGACAAAATGCCGTTCCAGGTGACGCCCGTTTACTTCCGACTGGAGCCATACCAGCCGCCTGCGCAGCCGGTTCCGACAAGCACGCCTGCCGGTCAGGGTGCGGCGCCATCGTCGGCGCCTGCGGCTGCAGATCAGGGTCCGGCGCAGGGGAGCTCAAATCCGCCTCCTCCAGCAGAGACAAATATTGGGCCGACGCAGGGGACGTCAAACCCGCCGCCGGCGAACACTAACCAGCCGCAGCCGCAGTAACTCGAGGTCAGGGTCCTTGCTTCAAAACTGTAGCGGGGGCCCGGCGAGGGATGTAGGGGCAGGAGAGGAATTCGGTCCTTGGTGTTCTGAGTGGAGAGAGCAAGCAAACCAACATCGGAGAAAGCAAAAGCCGTGACCAACGCGATCAATAAGCTTCTCGTTCTCAGTTTTTTATTTACGGCCACCGTAGCGTATTCACAAGTGGCTCGGTCCGTCAACGGCGGAGAGTCGACGCTTTGGGTGGGTGGCGAGTTCTCGGCAGTAGCGCCCGATTACGGATCACATCGGCTCATCGGGCTTGGCACCACAGTTGATCTGAACGTGACGCCGAAGATCGGCGTGATCGGCGAGGCGCGCTGGCTGCACTTCCATAACAGCGATGACGGCAATGAGACACAGTCTGATTATCTGGCTGGCGCCAAGTACCGCCTTTTCCGGTGGCAAAAGTTTGATTTTGACGCCAAGTTTCTTGTCGGCGGGGTTTGGATCAGATTTCCCGGGGACATTGGCAGCGGGAGTTACTTTGCATATGCGCCTGGCGCATTTGTGGACTACCGGTTGATGTCGAGGCTACGTATTCGTGGCGGTTACGAATGGCAGATGCTCCCATCGGCCCCGAATATTCCGGGGCAACCGAACAACGGCTTGACACCGCACGGCTTTATGATCGGTGTGACGTATGCGATATTGCGCTAGAGATCGGTTTCGCAGAAGTGGACGCCGGGCCGTGTGGTCCGGCGTTTGTGTTTTTGAGGGCGTCCAAATGGGAATGATTGTGCACACGGCATACACCGTCGTTCTGGACCGGCAAGGACGAGTGATTGCCATCTTGAAGGGAATCAGTTTTCGGCTCAGCAATTGGGAGATCTGATTGGGGCCACGCTCAGGGGGTGAGGCAGGGTGGTTATCCTGGCACTGTATAGAATAGGTATACAGTTTAAGTGTGGCTGAAGTATTGATTCGCGTTGAGCTGGACTCGCCGGCTCCAGCATACCGGCAGATTGTGGATCAGATGCGCGTTCATTTGAACTCAGGCCGGCTGAAACCGGGCGATGTGTTGCCTTCGGTGCGTGTTCTGGCGATGCAATTGGGAGTGCACTTCAACACGATTGCAGAGGCGTACCGCCAACTGGCTGAAGAGGGTTGGATTGAGCTGAGACATGGACGGCGGGCCGTGGTCCGTGAGCGGGAATCGCGCCCAGGGCTGGCGGCAGACGACGCGAAACTCCTGCTGCAACGGCTGCGGCACCTGCTGGCGGAGATGCGCCTGAAGGGGATTTCGTCCAACGCGATTCAACGAGAGATGAAAGATGTATTTGGGAGGTGATGCGAATCGCGCCCGCGGTAAGCGCCGGACAGGACAGCACTTCCGACCGGTACTGGAAGGGAGGGTTCATATACTACAACCCCGGCGACCCGGCGCTGATGGTTCCGAAGCGGCTGGGGGTCGGCTATACGATCAACTTTGGACGGCCAGTGACGTGGGTGCTGCTGGTGGGAATTCTCCTGTTGCCGGTCATTTTGCCTTTGATTCTGCGTTCGAGCGGAAGACACTAAGCAGAGGGTGCGGATGGTGGTCGGGGAGGGATTTGGAGTAGGAGGTGGTGGGAGGCTTCGCCGGGGCGAAGCCCATGGTTTCCTGTATACAACTTCAGGCTTTTGTAGGGGATACGGGATTAAGTACTGCAAACAGTAGAGTTCCCCGATCTGGCCTGCTCCAGTTACTGGAATGGAACGATTGAAGAATCTATGAAAAAAGTTGTTGACCCATGAGTCAGCCCCATTTAGTTTTATGAGTACCGGTTATATGACGTGCTGAAAAGGGCCGGATGTGAGTAGCTTTATTGTGGGCCTTTCAGTCCGGAGTCGACGGTTTTCAACTACTATCCCCAGCCAATCTACTTCGCCTGCCCCTCCGCGCGAGCCGCAGAAGATGTGAGCCGCCGCGGATAGCAATGAAAAGTTAAAGCAGCACAGAGTAGCTCGGTGTAGTTCGGTCAAAAAAGAGTTGATCGGTGACGAAGTTTCCTGCGTCTAATGTTTTACATCACAAAAATTGGCCACTTCGCAGTGTTTGGAAGCGTGGTTCCGGGCACGGTCCGAAAGTAGTCAAAAGAAACAAGGAGATTCATCCATGCGTTCAGATCTGATTTTTGGGGCGCTTGCCCATGTCAAGAATCGCTATCAGCTTTGCCAGCTGGCTGCGAAGGCCACCCGCAAGCTGCACAAGCCCAACACCCGTTTGCAAGACACGACAAACGAAGTGCTGATGCGGTTCCGCGAGAGCAACCCGGCTGCCCCGGTTGCGTCCGTAGAAACCGCTACCCGCGTACAGACCCGCCGTGCTGCCTAAGCGCGGCGCGGTCCTGCCGCGCGGATTGGCTTTCTGTCTAGTTTAAGCTGATTGGTTTTGGCACCTGGTCGTTAAATTGGTTTTTCTGCTTTAATTCTTTAGGCCTGATTTTTCTTCATTTCGACTTCTCTCCTGTTTCATCCCTTCTGAACGACGTCCCATCCAGTAAATCGCAGGTAAAGCATGACAATCTCAGAACTTAAAGAAAAGAATATAACCGAGCTGAGCCGTATTGCGCGTTCGCTCGAAATTGCCGGCGCCAGCGGCATGCGCAAGCAGGACCTTATCTTCCGCATTCTGCAGGCGCAGAGCGAGAAGGAAGGCCACATATTCGCAGAAGGCGTGCTGGAGATTCTTCCCGACGGCTACGGTTTTTTGCGCTCGCCTGACTACAACTATCTGCCGGGACCGGATGACATTTATGTGTCGCCGTCGCAGATCCGCAAGTTCGACCTTAAGACAGGCGACACGATCAGCGGGAATGTGCGACCCCCGCATGAAGGCGAGAAGTATTTTGCGCTGGTGAAGATTGAGGCGATCAACTTCGAGTCGCCGGAAGAGACACGCAACAAGATCCTGTTCGACAACCTGACGCCTTTATATCCGCAGGAGCGGATCAAGATGGAGACGGTGCGGGAAAACATCAGCGGGCGCGTACAGGACCTGCTGACACCGGTCGGGAAGGGGCAGCGCGGACTGATTGTGGCTCCCCCGCGTACCGGCAAGACGATGCTGCTGCAGTCGATTGCGAATTCAGTCACGACGAACCATCCCGAGGTGGTGCTGATTGTGCTGCTGATCGACGAGCGTCCGGAAGAAGTGACGGACATGCAGCGGTCAGTGAAGGGCGAGGTGATCAGCTCGACGTTTGACGAGCCGGCGGCGCGGCACGTGCAGGTGGCCGAAATGGTGATTGAAAAGGCCAAGCGGCTGGTGGAGCACAAGCGCGACGTGGTGATCCTGCTGGACTCGATTACGCGCCTGGCGCGAGCCTACAACACGATTGTTCCGCCGTCGGGCAAGGTGCTTTCGGGTGGCGTGGACTCGAATGCATTGCAGCGGCCGAAGCGCTTTTTTGGAGCGGCGCGCAACATTGAAGAGGGCGGTTCGCTGACGATCATCGCAACAGCGCTGGTGGACACGGGCTCGCGCATGGATGAAGTGATCTTTGAAGAATTCAAGGGCACGGGCAACATGGAGATCATCCTCGACCGGAAGCTTGTGGACAAGCGCGTGTTCCCGGCGATCGATATTCAGCGCTCGGGCACCCGCAAGGAAGAGTTGCTGATTCCGAAAGAAGACCTGCAACGCATCTGGGTGCTGCGGAAAGTGCTGAACCCACTGTCTCCGGTGGAGGCGATGGAACTGCTGGTGGACAAGCTGGGCAAGACACGGAACAACGCGGAGTTTCTGCTGAACATGTCTTCGATCTGATTCGCAGCCGAGATGAGAAAAGCGCCCGTTTCGGCGGGCGTTTTTATTTTTGGAGCGGCTGGTTGCCGCGGTAGATGGGGGTGCGGGGTGTTATTGCGGGTGCCGGAGCGTTTTTTGGGCGTGCGAATAAGGTGCAGCCCCTTCGGGGCCGGGCTACATTCGTGTATCCGGTGGTCGTTGCGTCTGACGACTCCACTCCGGCCTGCGGCAGCAAGGTACGCTCCTGCGGAGCGGGTTTTATTCACCGGCCTGAAGGCCGGTGCTTCTGCCAGCCTCGCTTAAGCGAGGCTGGCGGTTGGCAGGGAGAGAGTCGAACTTTCCCTGGTCTCAAAGGCGAGACCAGGGGCACTCGGCTGTCCAGCATCCACATCGATGGCTCTGGAATGGGGCATAATACCCGGTCTGTGGTGAGGGAAGTGTTGTGGTTCCCACCCAAGCGGAGCTTGGATGGGGCACCCTCATCGTGGGGGAACGAGCGTCAAAATGGGTTAGGCTGGGCCACCCGCCGCTTGGGGAAATTCAAATGCATATGGGGCGGGGATTTTAGCGTGTCGAATGAATGGGTTGAGGGTAAGTTGTGCGCCATGACTTGGCACAAATTGGCAGGACAGAAAGCGGAGAACAAGAAATAAGCAAATGACTCTTTGGGGCGGGCAAGAGTCTGATGGTTAGACTAAACTGCTCTCCATCGCAAAGAGGAGGCTACATGCTTGAGCTGCGAAGGGTTTCCAAGCACTATTCCGGTATTCCAGCAGTCGATGATGTTAGCTTTTGCGCCCGGCCTGGCGAAGTAACGGGATACCTGGGGCCGAATGGGTCGGGCAAGTCGACAACTATCAAAATGATTACAGGATTGATTGACCCAACCTTCGGGGAGATTCTTTTCCGGGGCAAGCCGATTCAGGATGCCCCGATTACATACAAAGAAAGGCTGGGCTACGTGCCGGAGGAGCCGTATTTGTACAACCACCTTTCGGCGGCGGAATACCTGACCATGGTTGCGCAGCTACGCGGCTTGCCTACGCGTGAGTCGAGTAAGCGCATCGACGGGCTGCTGCGGCTGCTCGCTCTGTATGATGACCGCCACGCTTCTATTTCGGGCTATTCGAAAGGGATGCGGCAGAAGGTGTTGATTGCCGCAGCGTTGCTGCACAATCCTGAACTGGTGGTGCTGGACGAGCCGTTCTCGGGACTCGATGTCGGGTCGGCTCTAATCCTGCGCAGCCTGATTCATGAACTGGCAGCGCGGGGAAAGATTGTGCTGTTCAGCTCGCACGAGCTGGACACCGTGGAGCGGGTTTCGACGCGGGTGGTGATATTGCACCGAGGCAAGCTTGTTGCCGATGATTCGATCGTGAAGCTGCGCTCGCTAACGGAACTGCCTTCGCTTGAAGCCATCTTTTCACAGCTCGCCGTGGAGCAGGATACGCAGGGGGCCGCGCAGCAGATTGCGGACTTGATCCATGCGTAAACTGTTTGAACGGCTGCCGCTTCAGTTCCGGGTGTTGTACCGGCAGTTTCTGCTGCGCGTGGTCGACTTGGAGGCGTTGTCGATTGAGGCGGACATCCCGCGATTTTTGGGGCAGTTTGCCGGAGTGCTCATCATGTTCAGCGTGATTCAGGCGCTGGTGTTGCTTATTCATCCGATTATGACACCCGCTGAAACGCTGAGCATGCTATGGCACTCAGAGCAGTTGTTGATCGCAACCATCATGCTGGTGACGGGCCTTATTGCCGTCGTCGCCTGGGACAACATCTTTCCGGATAAGCGGGATGTGATGGTGCTAGGCCCACTTCCCGTGAGGCCGCGCGTGATCTTGCTGGCCAAGGTAGCAGCTTCCGGAGCGGTGCTGGCGCTTGCGGTCTTCTCGCTTAACATTGCGGTGGGGATTGTTCTGCCACTGATTCAAGGTGGGCTCTTGCGCTTCGTTCCCAATGCCCTCGCGTATTGGTTCACGATGACTGCGGCGAGCGCGTTCATCTATGGTTCCGTGCTCGCTTTGCAAGGATTCGGCGCATTGCTGCTGCCGCGGAAAATGTTCCTTCGCGTTTCGGGGGTCCTGCAGTTCGGTAGCTTTATCTTTTTTCTCGGCGCGTATTTCCTACTCCCTTATCTCGCTACTCCAGCTGCGCTTACAGCCGCCGAAGATCAGAAGTTGCTGGGGTGGTCGCCATCGTTCTGGTTCTTTGCGATGTTCAATCAATTGAATGGGACGCTGCCTACTTCCTTGAACTGGGTGGCGGAACGGGCGTGGATAGGGCTGGGCGTTGTGGGGATTACGGCGGCGGCCGCGCTGCTGCTGTGCTATCTGCGGACGATGAAAAAGACTGTGGAGGAGCCAGACCTGGTTCCCGGCGTGCGAGGCTTGCATTGGATGCCGAGGTTCGGAAGCCTGCTGCAATCCGCGGTTGTGGTCTTCAGTATCCGGTCGCTTGCGCGCAGCAAGCATCATCGGGTAGCGTATGCGTTTTATCTGGCGATTGTGATCGCGATTGGATTCTCGGCGCTCAAGCACCTGTTGGCGATTCCAGCGCCGCGTCCGCCGACAACTGACTATCTGATTGCGACCTTCATGATGATGAGCGTGGCCGTGATCGGACTGCGGAGTATTTTTTCGCTGCCGATTTCGCTGCGCGCGAATTGGGTGTTGCGCACGACCCAGATTTCTCCACCGGAGCGATATATCTCTGCTACGCGATGGGCGCTGATCCTGCTGGGGTTTTTTCCGGTCTGGCTGTGCGCAGCGCTTATGTCGTTGTGCTTCCGGCCCATTTCCCTGTCGGCAGCGCATCTGATTTTGCTGACGCTCGTGGGATTGATTCTGGCAGATCTGAGCTTGATCGGTGTTTCCAAGATCCCATTTGCATGCTCGTATCTGCCGGGCAAGACGAATATTCAATACGTGTTCTGGTTCTTCATTCTTGCGCTGTCGAGCATTGCGATCTACCTTGGCAGATATGAGCAACGAACGCTCCACGATCGAGCGCGCTATCTGGAATTGATCGGTATTCTTGTTGCGCTTGACCTCGGGGTATGGGCATTCAACCGGGTTCGCGCAAAATCGGCGACTCTCTCGTTTGAGGAGCTTCCTGTTGAGGTGATTACAACTCTGGGACTGAACGTGGTAAGACCGCATACACAGATGGTCGCGACGGAAGAAGTTCACCTTTCCTGAGTGTGGAGCGTGGTTCTGGAGAGGGGCTGACTTGGTGCGGGTTGCTAGAGATGCAGGGGGAGTGGCGGCCCGCCGTCCTGGCTGGAGGGTTGTGCTGAATCGACCCTACGTCGAAATGGCAACCGCTGCGGCGAGCGCCTTTTTGTTCTGGGCGGATGGCAAGGCATGCCTCAGTGGTCGGTGACTTCGTAGCGAGCATCCATTCCCGCCAGCATGTGGTCGCTGATGTGGCAGTGGTAGAGCCAGATGCCGGGGTTCTCGGGCACCATGTCGGCAGTGACCATCTGGGCGGAGACGATGGAAATGACGTCGGTGCGCTGTCCGTTGACAATTACGGTATTGCCGTGCCAGTGGGGGGTGTGGGCGTTGTTGAAGTCGCCAAGTGTGGCGACGTACCAGCGAACATGCTGGCCCTTCTTCATGACCATCATGGGCATATTGCCGTAGATGTATCCGTTGATGGACCACTTGATATTGCTGGCGGCAAAGCCGTCGGTCGCGATGGTCCCAACAAGGCCATTGGCAGCGTGGAAGCCGAAGAAGTCGCGGTGGATGCTCCTGGGGTCGGTGGTGTACTTGTTGATGTTGTCGTCGATGTACCAGCTCTCGTTTTCATTGATGGCGATGAACATGGTGGCGAATTCGTGATCGACATCTTTCGGGCTGCCGTCGGGCCGAGCCATGCCGCGGCGGGTAACGACGATGAATCCAAAGAGGCCGGAGGCCACGTCGCGCAGTTCATCGCAGTGAGAGTGGTAGAGCCAGAAGATGGAACTAGGATCGTTGGGGCCGGGGCCTGATTGATCGGTGATCTTCCAGGTGTAGACGTGAGTGGCGCCGGGAGCGATGCAGCCCCCATTGTTGTCCTCGTGCATGTCAGCGGCGTTGTCTTCGTCGCTATAGGCGGCGCCCTCCGAGTCCTTGGTGTAGACGACTCCATGCGGGTGCATGCCGAAGGGGTGGGTGGCGTTGTTTTTGAAGACGACGCGGATGGTATCGCCGACTTCTCCGCGCAGAATCGGGCCGAGAAGGCCGAGATAGGCTTCGTCGGGAGGGCGCTTTTTGAGCTTCGTGAAAGTGGCGTTAGTGTATTCGCGGTAGATGGCCTTTTTGTAGACGCTGCCGATCTGGTGCGGGCCAGATTGGGTAAAGGTCTTCCCGATGGAATCGAAGGGCATGCCCATAGCTTCGTCTCGGCCCGAGGGTGCGTAGTTCCAGGTCACTTCGTCGGCGGCGACGTAGTAGGTGCGGGTTTTGCCTTTGAGCGCGGGCGCAGCACGAACTGCAATTGACTGCGCGCAGAGAAACAGTCCGAGCAAGGAGAAGATGGCGATCCTGATAACGGTAACCTTGGCAGGGCGAAGACGACGGTAGAGCATGCTTCCTCCAGCGGGAGTTGTATCGGGGGCTGTTTTGCTTCCTGTTGGGCAGGGAAAGACGCATGGTCGCCGGCGGCGGGAGGGAATTTATTCTGCCAGCGGCCGCTTTCCGAACGAGAAAGTGGTCGAAGTATACGCGACGCACTCGCGGCCCACAACGGAAAATGCAGGGAGATGTTGCGCGGCGCCCGCGCTAGTATTCGACGCGTACCGCGTCGAGCGGGGGCAGGAAGACGGGGCGGAGTTCCGCGATGAGGTGTCCGGCCTTCACCGCGGGGTCTTGCGAGGCGACAGAATTTGCGGCATTGAGGTTTTCGGCGCGGAGGATGGTGATGCCGGTCACGTCGTCGAAGGGGTTCAGAGTGTGGCCGAGGGCAGGGCCAGCGAAGACAATGGTTCCGGCCTCGGTGAGGCGGCGGATGAACGAGAGATGACGAGACATGAGGTCTTCATGGCCGTGCGGCTGGTCCCAGTGGGAGCCTTTGCGAAGGAGGCAGAGAAAGTACGGTTTCAGGTTGCGAGGAACGTCAGGGGTGCGGGGAGTCTGAGAAATTTCGGACATTCCTTGATTATCAATTCATGGTCTAATGGTCGCCATTGGGATTGCTGCCGTTGTGGCTGGGGCCGTTGTCGGGGACGAACTGGTCGCCGGGGAAGCGGGGGATTCCGAAGTGTCCGCGCAGATGGAGAAGATCGAGAGGGCTGAGGGTTCCGTTGATGACGATGAGGTCGATGTTGGTGGGGTTGGAGACGAGCAACACCATGCCTTCGACGTTGGTGTGGGCGAAGCGAATCCAGAGGTCGGTAGAGCCAGGATTATCGGATTCGGGGCTGGAATGCGCGGTAACGAGGTGGTGCCAGCCCCGATTGTTGTACTGCGAGCGAATATAGGCGAGCGTTTCCGGGTTGTAGAGGCCGGGCTCCGGGAATCGAAAGACGTGGATGGAGATGCTGCGGAGGTTGGCGACAATGCGCTGGGTTTGCTCGTCGGAGTAGAAGTCGCTGGCGAGGCCGAGCATCTGGTGATTGAAGGTGAAGTCGGTGTGGAAGCTGGCGTGGCCGCCGAGTGAGTCCATGCCTTGCGGGAGCCAATTGTCGTCAGAGTAACCCGGGGGATTGGCTGGAGCGCTGCTGGACCGAAAGCCCGACGAGTCGGGAGGCGGGGGAGGGGCATCCTGCTGGGCGCAGACGACGAGCGGGGAGATTGCCAGCAGGGAAAGTAGCGTGAGTGAGGCAAAGTGACGGAGGTGAGGCATAGAATGAGTCTCGCTGTAAATCTAAACGCTGATCAGGGACAAAAGTTTGCCTGAGGGTGAAGAAATTGTTCAGGCAACTCGGAGCAACGTAAGGCCCTCCACTGAAAGGGAGGAACGCCATGAAATGGACGCAATTGAAATATTTGACAGCCATGATGCTGATCGGAGACGGTGTTCTTGCGATGCTTCGTCCATACCGGGATGCGATGACCTGGGACATGGGGCCAGCGGCCTGGAAGGCGCTGATGTGCTACTTGTCGGAGCATCCTGACACGCTGCGGGCGATAGGGGCGGCGGAGGTGGCGCTGGGGTTCGCGCTGATTGCGAGCAATGGATCTGCGGAGGAACAACAGGCGGAAAGGGAGGCAGCGGCACGCGCCCAGATTAAGAGCATCGCTTGATGACACGAAAAGAGTGTGCTGATGGCGACGGATCGAGCTGTGGCGAATTCCGCTAGACTACGACTAATGACGGAACGCTTGTACTACGAAGGCTCATTTTTGCGGCGATTTGATGCGCGCGTAACCGATATCCGCGAGGCATCGCGGACGGATGGAGTATCCATCTGGCAGATTGCGCTGGACCGGACGGCGTTTTATCCGACAAGTGGCGGGCAGCCGTGCGATACGGGGTCGCTGACGACGAGTTCGCGAGGCGGCGCGTTGCTGGATGCGACTGTGGAATCTGTTGAGGAGGATGAGCACGGTACGATATGGCACTTTACGCGCAAACCGGTGACGGCGGGGACCGAGATTACGGGCGAGATCAACTGGTCGAGGCGAATGGACCATATGCAGCAGCATACGGGACAGCACTTGCTTTCGGCGGTATTCGCACGGGAGATGCAGGCACCGACGGCGTCGTTCCATTTGGGCGATGCCGTGTCGACCATTGACCTGGCTGTAGGGCCGATTGCACACCATAGCATCGAGCGTGTAGAGCAGATTGCGAACGAATTGATTGCGGAGGACCGCGCGGTTACCGTCAAGACTGTGGAGCGCGCCGAGGCCGATGCGATGCTGGCCGATGGCAGGCTGCAGAAGCTGCCGGAGCGGGGCGGGCGGATTCGGCTAATTGAGATTGCCGATTATGATCTGAACGCGTGCGGCGGAACGCATGTGCGCAGCACGGGCCAGATTGGCGGACTGCTGGTGCGCAGCGTGGAGAAGGTGAGCCGGGGCATTCGCGTGGAATTTGTGTGCGGGCAGCGGGCGATGAAGACAGCGCGGCACGACTTTACGACGCTGAGCCAGGCAGCGGCGGAGCTCTCCATTGCGCGTGACAGCGTACCCGCGGCGATAGGGCGGATGAAGCAGGAGCGGAAGCAGGCGGAGAAGGAACGGCAGCGTTTGCGGAGTGAGCTTGCGAGCTATCACTCCGTTCGGCTGGTAGTGGAAGAGCAGATCAAGGGCGGGCTGAGGCTCGTCAACCGGAGTTTTGACGACCGCGATGCAGACTATGTACGGTTGCTGGCACAAGACCTGACGGCGTCAGCGCCGCGGACGGTGGCTGTGCTGACCTCCGAGGAGACCTGGCCGGCGCGGCTGGTGCTGGCGAAGAGCGGGGACGTGAATCTGCATTGCGGCGACCTGCTTCGCGAGATTGCCGAGCGTTACGGACTGCGCGGAGGCGGATCGTCAGAGGCTGCGCAGACGGATGTTCCGAAAGAGCATCTGGACGGATTACGCGATGAGCTTGAGGCTGAGGTGTGCGCGCGCTGCCGGTTGCGGGCCGGACGAACAAGCTCTGGACCGCGTGCGGTGTAAAGCACGGCGTGATGCGCGAGTGCAGACACTTTCGCAATGAGAGCTGCGCTGATAGACTTAAGCAGTGATCCGCGACTAATGTGGGGCTGTAGCTCAGCTGGGAGAGCGCCTCGTTCGCAACGAGGAGGCCAGCGGTTCGATCCCGCTCAGCTCCACCAAATCCTTCAAAGAAGTCCAGAATCGACCCCCGGCTTCTCGAGATGGAGACTTTGTTGAAGTGAAGTATGGTTGCCGTCAACGGTTTTATGCAGTAGCTCTCAGCGCCGTCCTTATCATCGCTTCGGGCTGCAGGGGGCGACTCAGTGCTTCAGGCCTTTCGCTTGCGGCGTCAACGACAAGCGCCAGGGTGAGCCGCTATCCGCTTCACGGTGTGGTGCTTGGCAAGAGCGAGACGAGCCATGAGATTACGATTCGGCAGAACGTGATTCGTGGCTTTATGCCGGCGACGAATGCGGTTTATACGATTTCAAACGCCGAGCTCTTCCGGCAGCTCAAGCGGGGTGACGAAGTTAGCGCCGACGTGCTGGTGCCGTCAGACAGCAACAATTACCGTTTGGAGAATGTGAAGATTGTTGCGGAGTCCAGAAATCCCAAGATTCTGGCGACGCTGCCCCCTCATGAGCTATTGATCGGGGAGCAGGTCCCGGACATTCCGATGGTGAATCAGAACGGAAAGACGATCAACCTTCAGCAGTTCAAGGGCAAGGCTGTGCTGATTACGTTCATCGATTCGCAGTGCACGGATGATTGCCCGATCATCACGGGGCTTTTCGGGAAGGTAAATACGCTGCTGCAGAATGATCCCGACGCGTATGCGGACAGCAAGCTGGTCAGCATCAGTATTGAT
>Ga0335074_10001964_pt1 | contig 27920 bp, 28 predicted proteins | sample Lox_Sample_23_FD_206715 | JGI IMG/M metagenome (GOLD analysis project Ga0335074, IMG submission 206715) | Soil microbial communities from Loxahatchee National Wildlife Refuge, Florida, United States - Lox_Sample_2.3 | ecosystem: Environmental > Terrestrial > Soil > Wetlands | place: USA...
TGGCTGAAATTAAACCGAACAGCCGTGGGACAAGGCCGGCCATGACGCACGGGGCGCGAGTGCCGGAGAGTCGATCGTTCGGGCGGTTGGTTTAAGCGCGATAGAGTGGGTTTCTTGGTACAATGCCCGATTGCACGGTAACGGCATTAAATCAGGTTCGGCGCCTCTCCTCCATCCGCGGTCATTGCTGCGCCGTCGCCCGCCGCCAAGTCCGGGCCGCCGCCAGCCGAAGCGCGTAATCGATCGCTTCGATCAGGCTCTCTTCGCTGGCCACGCCTTTTCCGGCGGTGTCGAAGGCCGTGCCGTGATCGACCGAGGTCCGGATCAGCGGTAGGCCGAGGGTAATGTTGACGCCGGACAGCGCCCGCCATGTCCCGGTCGCCGGGTCCACGTCGAAGCCGAGCAGCTTGACCGGGATGTGGCCCTGGTCGTGGTACATCGCCACCACCGCATCGAATTGCCGCGCGCGCAGCTTTACGAAGACGGTGTCGCCGGGCACCGGACCGGTGACGTCGAGGCCTTCGGCGCGGCACGCCGCTACCACGGGGGCGGTGATCTCGATGTCCTGGCGGCCGAACAGGCCGCCCTCGCCGGCATGGGGGTTGAGGGCGGCCACCGCCAGGCGCGGATTGGCCACACCCAGATCGCGCACCGCATGATACGTCAGCTCGATCGTGCGGCGCAGGCGTTCGGGCGTCAGCAGACGCGGCACGTCAGCCAGCGCGACGTGCGTGGTGACGTGGCCGACGCGCATGTCGTCGTGCGCCAGGAGCATCACTGAGCTCTTCGCCCCGGTCAGCGCGGCCAGCATGTCGGTGTGGCCGGCGTAATGGTAGCCGGCGAGATTGAGCGCCTCCTTGTTCAACGGGGCGGTGACGATGGCGTCGATCCGGCCGGCCAGCGCGAGGACAACGGCGCGTTCTATGGCGAGGTAGGCGAAGCGGCCGGCCTCGGCCGAGACCGCGCCGAGGGGGATGGGTGCCTGCTCCTCACCAGCTGGCAGGAGCGCAAGAGGTGGCCAGGCGGCGTCTGGTTGGGTCTCGGGCAGGTCGTGCGGCTCGGCGAGCAGGCGGGCGGCGGTTGTCAAGGCGGAGCGGTGGCCGACGACCAGCAGGCGCAGCTCGCCGGCGGCAATGCGCGGTTCCAGGCGGTGACAGGCTTTCACGATGATTTCCGGTCCGATGCCGGCCGGGTCGCCCATGGTGATCGCCAGGTGCGGCACGTGAACGCTCATCGTGGCCCCCCTTTCTGCGCTGGGCGCAGGAGACGCAGCAACAGGCCGGCGTCGCCGAAGGCGCCGGACTTGGAGACGACGCGGAGGCCATCCCACCACCCACCGCGCAGGATTGAGGCAGGCACGCCCGGGGCCATCTCGCCGTCCACATCCAGCCGCTCGGCGCCGAGGCAATCGCAGACCGCGCGCAGGGTCTCGCCGCCGGCAACGAACAGAGTGCCGGGACAGTCGAGGAATGTCAGCAGGGCGGCAAATACAGCGGCGATGTGGTGGCGGGCCGTCAGCCGGTCGGCACCGGGGGGGGCCACCACGGCCGCGCCGACACTGCCGCGCGCCAGGCGGCGGGCGATCGGGGCGGCTTCCTCCGCGTCGCCGCGGGCGACGCGGTGCACGTAGGCCCAGGCGGCGGAGAGCTGGGCGATCGAGGCCGGATGGTCGGAGCCGATCAGGGCCAGGACGGGGGGCGGCAATGCCGGGGCCGGCGCGGTGTGCATGCCGGCAAGCGCGCCGGCAAGCCCGCCGCTGCCGCACCAGAGGACCCGCCCTGGCAGGGCGCGACCGGCGGCCGCCACGGCCTGCAGGTCGGCATCGGTCTCGGCGTCCCAGAGGCTGGTGCCGGCGGGGGCTGCGTCTCCTGGGCGGCACAGGGCGACCGTGACGTTCTGCACTCTGAGTTCGACGCGCAGATCGGGACCGATGTCGCGCCAGCCGTCGGGTTCGCGGACCGACTGCCGGCCCGACCGGGTGACCCGGCCTTGGAAGGGGAACGCGGGCGCGATGATGACGTGATCGAAGCCGTGCCGTGTGGCGGCGATCTCGACCGCCACATGGCCGCGCAGCAGGCTGTCGATCTTGCGAAAGGCGGGCTCGGCATCATCCAGAAGGCAGGCGAGCCGGTTGGCTGTCGTGCGTGCGTCGGCGGCGGCGAGTTCGCGGGTGCCGGTGTCGATGGCGGCCGGTCCGTCGAGCGTGCGGGGCGGCTTCCAGAAGGTCGGCACGCACGGCGTCACGGTGGAGCCGGCGACCGACACGAACCGCGCGGCACTGTCCAGCGCCCCTGTCAGGTCATCCGCCAGCACCCGCAGCGCGGCCATAAGACAAGGGAAGCAATACCGGGCGGGATGAGGCAAGTGGTGGATGGTGCCCCGGCGGGAGGGCCCTGTCCCCAAGGGTACCGGACCCGCGTGGTGCTCCCCCTCCCGAACACCTTAGCGGGTCGGGTGCTTGTGACCTGGGTGCACTTCGTCTTCCCGCTGATGTGCGGTCTCGGTCGCGTGACGGTCGGAGTTGGGGAGGCCAGTCGGGCGGGCATGATCGCCGCGATACCTCGAGGGCGGGAGATGCTTGGGGGGCAGATGGGCGGGCTGCCCCGAGCCGGTGATGCCCGAATGAGAGGGAGGGTCGCTGGCCGGGAAGCTATCGGCACCGGCCTCGTCCAACCGGTCGTCCTGGGATCTGGTCTGGTCCGGCATCATCATCGCCAATCCTTCAAGCTGTGTGACCGCAACGCCCGCCGCGGTCGGCAGTTCACGGTGGTTGGCGCATGGGACGCAGGAGGGGAGCGATGAACACAACCGTTGTCGTCACCGGTGCCGGAGCGGGCGTTGGGCGCGCTGCGGCGCGGGCCTTCGCCGAGCGCGGCTGCGATCTCGGTCTGGTGGCGCGCGACGCGGAGCGGCTGGAGGCGGTGGCGGAGGAGATCAGGGCGCAGGGGAGACGGAGCTGTCCGGTTCCAACCGACGTGTCGGACCCCGATGCCGTCGAGGCGGCGGCCGAACAGGTCGAGCGCGAACTGGGGCCGATCGATGTCTGGGTGAACGATGCGATGGTCACGATCTTCGCGCCGGTGCAGGCGATCTCGCCGGCCGAATTTCGCCGCGCGACCGAGGTGACGTATCTGGGCACAGTTTATGGCACGATGGCGGCTCTGCGGCGGATGCGGCCGCGGGCACGGGGTTCCATCGTGCAGGTGGGATCGGCGCTGAGCTATCGGGCGATCCCGCTGCAATCGGCCTATTGCGGTGCGAAGTTTGCCATCCGAGGCTTCACCGACAGCGTGCGCTGCGAGCTGCTGCACGATGGGCTACCGATCAACATCTGCATGGTGCAGCTTCCGGCGATCAACACACCGCAGTTCGACTGGGCGCTGTCTCGGATGCCGCGCCGGGCGCAGCCGGTGCCGCCTATCTATGAGCCCGAGGTTGCGGCTCGCGCCATTGTGTTTGCCGCGTTCAGCCGGCGGCGGGAAATCTGGCTCGGCGGCTCGAGCTGGAAAGCGATCGTTGCCAACACGGTCGCGCCGGGGCTGTTGGATCGCATGCTCGCGCGCGATGGTTACGCAAGTCAGATGCGCGATGAAGCCGAGCCCCCCGATGCGCCGGCCAATCTGTTCAAACCGGTGCGCGGGTCACAGGGTGCACACGGCAGTTTCGGTGACCGCGCGCGCACCGGTTCCTGGACTCTGCCGGCGACCAGGCACCGCGGGGTGCTTGTTGCCGGGGGCTTGGCGATTCTGGGTGCTTTGGGTGCGGGGTTGTTGCCGAACGGGCGCAGGTCCCGGAGCTGAGGTCCCGCCGTTTCGAGCCGTCAAGCAACCCCCGGGACGCGAATCCGTTGCACCGGCAGATGGCACGAAAGGGAGCGAACAATGCCAAATCTGCAAGGTCGGAGTATCGCCGTGCTGGCCACCGACGGCGTGGAACAGATCGAGTTGACCAAGCCGGTGGAGGCGCTGAAGCAGGCGCAGGCAACGGTGGTGGTCATCGCTCCAAAAGGGGGCGAGATTCAGGGGATGAATCACGACCGGAAAGGCGACAAGCTGCGCGTGGACAAGGAGCTTTCGGCGGTGAAGCCCGAGCAGTTCGACGGGTTGGTGCTGCCAGGCGGGGTGGCCAATCCGGACCGGTTGCGCACGATCCCGCAGGCGGTTTCGTTTGTCCGGTATTTCGCACAGGCGGGCAAGCCGATCGCGGCGATCTGTCATGGTCCCTGGACGCTGGTCGAGGCGGACTGCGTGCGGGGACATAAGATGACATCGTGGCCGTCGCTCAAGACCGACCTCCGCAATGCGGGCGCCAATTGGGTGGACCAGGAGGTGGTGGTGGACGGAACGCTGGTGACGTCGCGCAAGCCGGACGATATTCCGGCCTTCAATCGTGAGATGCTGGCGGTGTTCGAGCGGGCTGCGAATCAGTGATCAGTGATCAGAAAAAGGTGGCAAGCAGCGGTCTCCTGATAACTGATCACTGATAACTGACAACTGAATGCAGCTCCACCTCGCGCGTCTCGGGCCCCATCAGGACACCGACGAGGATCAGCACGCCGGCGAGTGCGAGCAGCACCAGCGGCGTATAGACGTAGGGCATCACGATCGAGAGGGCGAGCAAGTAGAAGCCGGCAAAGGCCGGGATGACTACGGCGATGCTGTATCCAATCCCATAGCCGCTGGCCCGGACGTGGGTGGGGAAGCGCTCGCAGATATAGGTGGTGACGATGCCCCATGGCGAGACCACCAGCACGTAGAACGCAGCGGCGATCGTGGTGGTGAGGATCGGGCCGCCGCCGTGCAGTGCATTGGCCACGGCGAGGTAATAGAGGATGCAGCCACCCGTCAGCACGACCACGCCTGACAGTGCTATGGTGATTCGCCGGCCGATTATCTGGCCGATCAGGCCGCAGGCGACGAAGCCGAAGAACAGCACGATGCTGCCGAACAGGAAGCCGTTGGAGGTCATCCGGCTGGGCACGTGCAGGTGCTGGATCATGATTCCCGGCAGAATAACGGACGCCTGGGTGATCAACCAGAATCCGGACATCATCAGGAAGACCTGGGCGAGATTGCCGAGGTGCGGCGCCGCCAGCAATTGCTTCAGCGGGGCACGGCTTTTCTCGCTGGCCAGCCACATCGCCGATTCGGGGACGAGGCGGTAATAGAGCAGGAAGGCGAATGCCAATGCGCCGCCGAAGAAGAACGGGATGCGCCAGCCCCAGGCAAGATACTGGTCGTGCGTGGTGAGGGTGAGCATGAGAGTGGTTGCGCCGGAGACAAAGGCGAAGCCGATCGGGAACGCACCTTGCAGTACCCCGCCGACGAAGCCGCGGCGCTGCCTGGGGACCATCTCCAGCGCCAGGGTATTGTTGGAGGTGTACTCGCCGCCCATGAACACGCCGCCTATGAAGCGCAGGGCAATGAGTAAGACGAGCGAAGAGATACCGATCGCAGTGTAGCCGGGCAGGCAGGCGATCAGGATGGTGAAGCCGCCGAACCCGGCGATGCTGATCATGGTGGTGCTTCGGCGGCCGATCTTGTCGGCCCAGTGGCCGAAGATGACCGCCCCACACGGACGGCCGAACAGAGTGGCGGCGAAGGTGAAGAAGTAGATCGTTGTGCTCGCGGTGGCGCCGAGTCCCGGCGGCTCGAAATAGGCGATCACCGGGGCCAGGGCGAGCACCGGCAGATAGATGTCGAAGAAATCGACCGCGAAACCGATGAAGCCGGCGAGTACGGCCCGGCGGGCCGCCGGCGGGAGGGGTTCGGAGCCGAGGAGGCCGGAAGTGCTGCGGGTGGAGTTCATGTGGGCGCTTCTCACGGGTGGTTTGTGCCGAAGGCTAGGCCGCAGCCGCGGCAGGGGCCAAGCTGAGCGGATTCGTGAGAATGGCACTGAGGGCCACGGGAGCGCGGCGTCCCACAGCCGCGGCTGTGACCCAAAGGGTTGGACAAGGGTCGTGTAATCGCTTACAGAAGATCGGCCCTCGCGGTCGGGGCCGAGGCATCATGAGGCGGATATGGCGGAAGCGCAGCCGTTGTCGGAACAGTTCATCGATTGCGACGTTCATGTGACCGTGCCGAGCACTCGCACGCTCGCGCCCTATCTCGATGACTACTGGCGCGAGCATATTATCCGCCGCGGGATCGATGGCGATAATCTGGAACTCAGCGCCTATCCATCGAGCGCGCCGCTGAACTGCCGCCCCGACTGGCGGCCAGCGCAAGGCTTGCCGGCCTCGAAATTCGAGCATCTGCGCGAGCATGTGCTGGAGCCATTGCAGCCGCGCTTCGCCATTTGCAACGCGCTGCATGGGTCGCAGATCATGTTCAGCGAGGATCTGTCTGCCGCGCTGTGCAAGGCGATCAACAACTGGCTCGCCGCCGAGTGGCTGGACCGAGATCCGCGGCTGCGCGCCTCTATCGTGGTTCCCGTGCACAGCCCGGAACTGGCGGCGGCCGAGATCGAGCGCCGGGCCGCCGATACCCGCTTCGTACAGGTGCTGATGCTTGCGATGGCTGAGCTGCCGCTGGGACGGCGGCAGCACTGGCCGATCTACGAGGCCGCGCAGCGGCACGGGCTGCCGATAGGCATTCATGCCGGGAGCAGCTTCCGCCACCCGCCAAGTGCGCTCGGCTGGCCATCGTATTATATCGAGGATTATGTTTCACAGGCGCCCGGCTTCGCCGCGGCGCTCAACAGCCTGGTAACCGAGGGTGTCTTCCTCAAGTTTCCCCGCCTCAAGGTCGTTCTGATCGAGTCGGGGGTGACGTGGCTGCCCGCCTATCTCTGGCGGATCAACAAGACCTGGCGAGGGGTGCGCGCCGAGACTCCATGGCTGAACCGCGCGCCGTCCGAGATCATCCGGGACCACGTGCGGCTGACGATCCAGCCCTTCGATGACCCGCCCGAGCAGAGCCAGGTGCAGACCATCATCGATGAAATCGGTTCGGACGAGATGCTGCTGTTTGCAACGGACTATCCGCATTGGCATTTCGACGGGACCGACGCGTTACCGCCGGGCCTGTCCGCGGACATCCTTCCAAAGGTGCTTATGCAAAATGCACTGGCAACCTACCCGCGACTGAACTGAATAGAGACGACGGAGGCAGAAAGATGAACGTAGCCGTTTTCGATCGCAAGCCCGAAGTGATCAGCCGGAGCTACACCGGGTTCATCGATTGCGATGTCCATCCTTTCTATAAATCGCCCACCGAATTCGACGAGTTCCTGTCGGCGTGCTGGCGTGAGCATCGGCGCACCATCGGCGGGCGCGTTCGGCAAGGTCTGGGGAAGGCGGGCAATTACCCCAGGATGTCTCCGGGCAACGGCCAGCGCATGGATGCGTGGCCGCCGGACGGGACCCATCCGGGTTCGGACCTGCCGTTCATGCAGCAGCAACTGCTCGACCTGTTCGATGTCTCTTACGGGCTGCTTGCACCGCTGGTCGGCGGCGCGGGGGGTGAGCGGAATATCGAGTTCGGCGCGGCCATGGCGACCGCCGTGAACGAGTGGCAGCTTGCCCGCTGGAGCGATCCCGATCCGCGCCTGAAGGCCGCGGTACAGATCAACATCGAACATCAGTCGGCCGCCATTGCCGAAATCGAAAGGCGCGCCGGCGACCGCCGCTTCGTTCAGGTGCAGATCCCGCCGCGCGGGCTGGAGCCGCTGGGCCGCCGTCGCTACTGGCCGATTCTTGAAGCATGTGCCGCGAACGGTTTCCCTGTGTCGTTGCATCTGGGCGGAAACGGCGGGCATCCCTCGACCGGCGGAGGATGGCCGTCGTTCTATCACGAGGAGCATCCGTCGTATGTACAGTCGATGCAGACGCTGGTGGTGAGCCTCGTCTGTGAAGGCGTTTTCGAGCACATACCGAATCTGCGGGTTGTGCTCGTCGAAGGTGGCTTCGCCTGGCTGCCGGCGCTGTGCTGGCGGCTCGACAAGGCGTGGAAGCGGCTGCACGCGGAGGTGCCGTTCCTGCGGCAGAAGCCGTCGGATTACGTCCGGCAGAACATTTGGGTCACCACCCAGCCGATCGAGGAGCCCGAGCGTCCCGGCGACATGCTGAGCACACTCGAGTGGATCGGTCCGGATCGCGTCCTGTTCTCGACCGACTATCCGCATTGGGACCAGGACGATCCTCGGTTCGCCTTCAAGGTCGCGTTGCCCGAGGAATGGAAGCGAAAGATCTTCCATGAGAACGCGCGGGCACTCTATTGCCTTGAGTGATCCATGAGCCGGCACGTCGTCGCCAAGGTCGATGAGATCGCCCAGGGCTCTTGCAAGATCGTCACTGTGAAGGGGCGGGAGATCGGTGTCTTCCACGTTAATGACGAGTTCTTCGCGATCATCAACCGGTGCCCCCATCAGGGGGCGCCGCTCTGTCGCGGCAAGCTCCTCAGTCGCCTCGAGTCACCGGCGCCGGGCGAATACAGGCTGACGCGGCAGGGCGAGATGCTGCGATGCCCGTGGCACTGTTGGGAATTCGACATCCGGACCGGCCAGTCCTGGTGCGATCCCGACAGCGTTCACGCCCGGACGTACGCTGTCGAGGTGGAGCCGGGCGCCGTACTGGCCAAAGGGCCGTTCGAGGCCGAGACGGTGCCGGTGACGATCGAACATGACTATGTCGTATTGACGGTCTAGAGCTTCGAGTTGAGGTCCATGCCGCTCGGGAGCACGAGACGAGCTCGGCCGCGCAGATCCGTCAGACTCCAGGACGTGGCGCGGGAAGCAGGCGTATCGACGGCGTCAGTCTCCAGAGCCTTGAACACGCCTGCTCTTGTGTCGCCCGAGCTGCGTGATCGCATCACGCAGGCGGCGCAGGAGCTGAAGTGGGTGCCGAGCGGTGTCGCCAAGGCCCTGGCGTCGCTGCGCACGCGGACCGTCGGGGTCATGATTCCGACGCTCAGTCACCAGAACTTTGCGACGCTGATCGAGGCGCTGCAGCACGATCTTGGCGCTGCCAATTACACGCTCATCTTATGCTGCATCGACGTGTCGGAGCAGTTGCGGCTCAAACAGGCGCGCAAGCTGATCGAGCAGGGGATCGAGTGCCTGGTGATGGTCGGCGAAGCACAGCCCAGCGGGATGTTCGAGCTTCTCGAGTCGCAGGGCGTTCCCTACGTGATCACCTATACAAGCGGCCGGGAGAAGCGGCACACGTGCATCGGCTTCGACAACTACGCGGCTGCCACGAAGCTTACCGAGCATCTGGTCGAGCTTGGCCATCGTGACTTCGGGATGGTCGCGCACGAGACCGAGGCCAATGACCGCATCCAGCAACGTATCGAGGGGGTGGGCGATACTCTGGCACGCTCGGGCATTGCTATCCGTCCGCAGCATTTCGTTCGCGCGAACAGCAGGTTCATCGCCAGCGGCAGGGAGGGCATGCGCAGCATTCTGAAGGCCGAGGGGCTTCGCCCGACCGCCGTCGTCTGCACGAACGATTATCTTGCCACAGGGGCCATTATCGAGGCCAGGGAACTCGGTTTCGCCGTTCCGGACGATCTTAGCATTGCAGGTTTCGACGACACCGATATGTCGGCCCATCTCGATCCTCCGCTCACCACGATCCGTGTGCCGAGCCGCGCGATGGGGCGGGAGTTGGCGAAATACATCATCGGACTGCTGGAGACAGGGAAGGCGGAGCCTCCTCCCCCCCTTGATGCGGACATGATCATCCGGCAGAGCACAGCGCCCCCGCGGCGAGGATGAGCCTATGGTGAGATGAAGGGTCGATATGCCTGCGGTCTCGATATCCGGTCTTTCGAAGTCGTTCGGCCCGCTACGGGCGCTTGAGGATATCAATCTTCCGATCGATGCGGGCGACTTTACGGTGCTGCTTGGCCCCTCCGGCTGTGGCAAGACCACGCTGCTGAATGCGATCGCCGGACTCGAGGAGATCGACACGGGCGTTGTAGAAATAGATGGCGTCGATGTCACGTATCGCGAGCCGAGCAAGCGCGGTATCGCGATGGTCTTCCAGTCGTATGCCTTGTATCCGACCATGACGGTGCGTAAGAACTTGTCGTTCGGTCTGAGGGTCCGGTCGGTGCCGCGGGCGGAAGTGGTACGTCGGGTCGGCTGGGCCGCGCGGCTTCTGCAGATCGAGGATTTGCTGGACCGGAAGCCGTCGCAGCTCTCGGGCGGTCAGCGCCAGCGGGTCGCCATTGGGCGCGCACTCGTGCAACATGCCAAGGTGTACTTGTTCGATGAGCCGCTGTCGAACTTGGATGCGAAGCTTCGAACCGAGATGCGCGTGGAGCTCAAGCGGCTCCATAAGGACCTGGGCGCGACGATCGTGTATGTGACGCACGACCAGACCGAGGCGATGACGCTCGCAACCCGGATTGCCGTCATGCGCGCCGGCCGGATCGAGCAATATGCCGAACCTGACGACCTTTATGAAAGCCCGGCGACCCTGTTCGTCGCCGGATTTGTGGGATCGCCTGCCATGAACTTTCTACGCGGAAGACTGGTCGTCGGGGACGTGCCTGCTGTTCAGGTTGGATCGACTTGTCTTTCGCTTGGCGGCTATGCGTTCCGCGCATCCGCCGCCCCAGGGCAGGAGATCGTGCTGGGGATTCGGCCGGAACATGTGACACTCGCGGGGGAGTCGCTGCAGGATCATAGCGCCGCCGCCGATACGCTGTTCATGGAGCCCATGGGGGCTGATACACTCGGATGGTTTCAGCTAGGGGAGCACCGAATATCGGCGAGGCTCGCGCCGCAGGTGGCGCGACGCACCAGCGGTCGCGTTCGGCTGTCACTGCTGACGAACCACGTGTCGCTTTTCGATCCGGCGAGCGGGGCCAGGCTGTAGTTCTGCACCGCACCTCCGGGTCCGCACCTTTGCTGCCTGGGTTGCCGCCGTAAGGGTAAGTGCGGAGGTGTGTCCAGGACTTTTTCGATACGCACTCGCGGCCCACCCGTCATAGCCGGCCTTGTGCCGGCCATCTCCGGCCAGTTCCGGCACGCCGGCGCCGGCGGTAGAGCGTCATCAGCCCTTTATCGCGCCGGCCGTGATACCTCGCACAAAGTAGCGGCCGGACATGAAATACAGGAGCAAGGTTGGCAATGCGGTCAGCAGCGCGCCGGCCGTTGAGACATTATATTCCACGACGCCTGTCGATGTCGTCGCCAGTTCCATAAGTTTGACTGTCATCGGCGTATTGGAATATCCGGCAAAAATCAGGCCCAACAGATAATCGTTCCAGATGCCTGTCGTCTGCAGGATCGCGGCGACGATCAACATGTTGGTGGAGAGAGGCAGCACGACATGAGCGAAGATTCGCCAGAAGCCTGCTCCATCCACCCGGGCAGCCCTGATCAGCTCACTGGGGACAGCAGTGTAGAAATTCCGGAACAGAAGGGTCATCACCGGCAGCCCAAAGAGCACATGCACGCAAATGATGCACACCAGGGATCCATAGATTCCAACCGTACTGAATATCTTCACCAGGGGATACAAAATGACCTGATACGGTATGAATGCCCCGAACAGGAGCGCAAGCATGATCCCATTCGCGCCTCTTATGCGCCAATGCGAGAGTGCATATCCGTTGAGGGCGCCGGCCAGCACCGATATGATCACACTCGGCAGCACGATACGAACCGAATTAAAGAACGCCCCGTGGAGGCCACCGCACTCGGTTCCTGTACACGCCGTGTACCACGCCTTCCACCAGGCAGCCAGATCAAGGGACGATGGGAGTTGGAATATCGAGAGACTGCGAATCTCGGCAAGCGATTTCAAGGAGGTCGACAGGACTATGAGCAGAGGCAGCGAAAAGAACAGACAGGTCACGAGAAGAAAGGCATATAGACCGGCCCGACCGATCCGGTCCTGAAGGGTACGGCGGTGACGCATCAGTTCTTTCGACCCATCTCGAACCAGAGGTACGGGCCCATGATGGCGATGACGGAGATCAACATGATCACCGCCGCAGCCGAGGCCTCCCCGAGGTTTGCGCGTTGGAATTCGTAGTCCACCACGAATTTGGCAGGTAGATCCGAGGAGATGCCGGGACCGCCTCCGGTCATCGCGATAACGAGATCGTAGCTCCTGACGACCGCAATAACAATGAGAACCAGGCAGGTCACAAGGATCGGCCGAAGCATCGGTAATACGATACTGACGTATGCACGCCATGTGGGAATTCCGTCCACTCGCGCGGCACGCCAAATCTCGGGGTCGATTGCGCGCAGTCCGGCAAGCACGATGATCATGATGAAGCCTGCCTGATGCCAGATTCCGGCAAAGACAAGTGTGTAGATCGAACGGTCTGGCCGGGTGATCCAGTCGAATACGAAATGCGGGAACCCCAGCCCCCTTACGAAGTGCTGCAGACCGATCGTCGGATCGAGGATCCACTGCCAGGCAAGTCCGGTGACAATCAAGGACAGCGCAAAAGGATACAACAGAATGGTCCGGACGATGCTCTCACACCGTAGGTTCCGATCGATCGCGACCGCCAGCAGAACCCCGAAGCCGAGAGTCCCGATAACGTCGAGACCACCGAAGATGAACATGTTGCCAAATGCAGTCTGCCAAGGCAGGGACTGAAACAGCCGCCGGTACTGAAGCAGTCCCACGTAGTGGTAAACCGGCATCAATGAAGAGCGCGTCATCGATATGTAGATGGTCCAGGCCACACTGCCGTAATAACACACAGCAAAGGCAAGGACCGTGGGAAGAAGCGCAATCCGCGGCGCAGTGCCGCCTCGGATTCGCTGGACCAGACCGGCAAGGTGACCGCGGAGCAGGTATCGCCACTTGGAAGGCGTGCCGGCAACCGCCGATTGGATCCCAGGCTCCGGCATTTCACGCTCCCTGTCGGGGGTGGTGCGGTTCGCTGACCCGGCGCAGGCGGGTCCGCCGATGGCGGAATGCGCTTCGCCTTTCCGTCCTACGGTAATCGGTTACAGTTGCGACGGAGCAGGTGCTCGACCGATATTGTTCAGCCTGCACCCCCGACGATCTGTGAGAACCGCTTCGTTGCTGCGGCCGGGGTCATGCTCGGGTCTGTCCAGTACTCCGCTATCAGGTCGTAGATTTCTCCAAGTGTATTTGGTGTAAACGTGAGGAAAAAGTGCGGAAGCTGGTGATCCGGACCTTCGCTCAGAACCTTGTGGCCAATCTGGGCGCATGGGTCAATGCCATCAAGTTTCGAGTTCAGAAGCGCGGGCAGGGAACCTTTATAAACATTGAACTCGGTTTGTACTTCGGGCTCCATCAAAATGTTGGCGAGCTTCTTTTGCGCTGCGATCTGCTCAGTGTTGGAGGATTTCGGGAAAGCGAATGCATCGGCGACCAGGATGTACTGGTCCTGGGTTCCGGGAGCGAGTTCACAGCCATAATCCTTGCCCAGCTTCAAGCCGTTGGCGGCGAAGTCTCCCGAGGCCCAGTCGCCGACAATCATCATGGCTGCCTTGTTGCTCTCGACAAGAGCCAGGGTATCATTCCACTTTCTGTTTGGGCTGCCTGCATCCACGTATTGCCGAAGCCTGCCGAGAGCTTCGAACACCCGCTTGACGGCGTCGCTGCCGGCTGTCTCGGCATTGTGGTCGACGGCGACCTGCTTATAGACGTCGGCGCCTCCGATCCCCGCCAGCAAAGCCATGAACAACCAGTTCTCCTGCTGCGCGTTTGCGCCAAATGCCAGCGGGATATAACCAGCCGCCTTTATTTTCGGTGCTTGAGCGAAAAACTCATCCCATGTTGTCGGGGGCTTGAGGCCCAGCTTCTGATATACCTGCGTGCTGTAGTACATGTAGTTGGCACCGCCAATATCGACGGGTGCACCATAAACATGCCCATTGAAGGTGATGGTCTTGACGATGATCGGTGGAAGGTTCTTATCCCACTGGCCGAATTTGGCTATTTCGTCGAGATTATTAAGAAGCCCCTGATCGGCAAGCTGGCCGAGAGGAACGCCGACCGACCACTGCATCGCCGTCGGCGGATCACCTCCGGCGATACGGCTGAGGACGAGAGCCTGCTCCGCCTGCGGTCCAATTGCCGGGACGTCGATCCACTGTCCGCCGGCCTTTTCGTAGGCTTTGGCGAGGATCGCCAGGGCCCGGGACTCACCGCCGCTTGTCCAGAAATTTACGACCGTCGCCTTCTGCGCGGCTGCCGGTGTTACTGTGGCGGCAGCCAAACCAAATACAGCGAGCCAACGCAACCCGGTCATCACGCCCTCCCTGGCTTTGGCGGACCATTAAATGATACCGCTTACATCGGGAAAAAGTGTGACGCTGCGGGAGAAGCAATGTCAAGGCGGCCCCGTGCGTGGGCGCCCCGGCAAGCTCACTAGAGCCGATCTGGTTCAGCGGATGACCTCCGCCACAACGCCGACAGCCGCCGCGACCCCCTCCCACGCCCGATCGGCGGTCAACACGACCTGTCCGGTGCGCTGGGCCAACGCCAAGCATAACCGATCCCCCAGCGACAGCCCGACGGTTCTCGTCGTCGGCGCCATCAATGCCGCGCGGACCGCCAGATCCTCATCGATCGGCACCAACATGACGGCAAGGCCGTTACGCAGCTCCGACAGGTCAGCGGCCGAGGCACCCCGGAGCATGTAGCGTGTCGCAACCTCGGCGAAATTTGCCGTGGTCATCTCGGCACCGTCCAGAATGGCGTCGAGGACGCGCTGTTGCCCGGGCTCCTCGAAAATCAAGGCCAGGACGGCAGACGCATCGAGAACGGTCACTCGGCATCGCCCTCACGCTTGGCCTCCGTCCTGCGATCATCGATGAACCGGTTCACACTGTCTGACTGTCCGAACAGCTTGCGCGCCTGTTTCTGGATCCGAAGGATCGAATCGCGCACCGTCCGGATGCGGATTTCCCCGTCCTCGACGCGCACCAGGACGGGGCCACCCTGTTCGAGCCCCACCCGCCGACGCATCTGAGCCGGTAGGCTCAGCTTTCCCGCTTCGGACACTTTGGTCATTGTGTCCACGTTTGGCCTCTTTTCTTGCCGGAACCCATCATAACATCAGGGAAGGTAGCGCCTCTTGGACCTAAATGCCAGATCGGAAGCAGCAGGCGATCCGTCTACGGCAATACCGGCAGAGCGCCCTAGCCCGCGAACTCCCCGGGCCGCAGCAGACGCGCCAGCCGGTCCAGGACGCCATTGGCCATCCGCGGCTCGTCGCCGGCGAAGAAGCCGTGGGCCACGTCGAGGTATTCGTTGATCACCACCTTGGCCGGAGGCCCGTCCGCCATCCCGAGCTCGGCCCCGCCAGCGCGCATCAGGGCGCGCAGCACGGGGTCAATCCGTGCCAGCGGCCAATCTGAGGGCAGCGCCGCAATCAGCATACGGTCGATCGCGTCCTGCTGCGCCACCGCCGCACGCACGATGCGGGCGAACAGCGGCGCCTCGGCCTCCGGCACACGGCCTTCCTCGAAGCCGCCGGCGCCCGGCCATTGTCCTAGCCGGTGGCGGACGAACTGGTCGATCACGGTTTCTGGGTTTTCTTGCGCCTGTTCGCTTTGGAACAAAGCCTGCACAGCGGCGACCCTTGAGGCCGTGCGGGCGCGCGATCTGGGGGGTGGTTTGGCCACCTAGCGCGGCCCCCTGCCCCTAACCCCCTCCCGCAAGGGGAGGGGGAACCCTGCCCCTTGCTCTTTACTCATACGGCACCCAGGCGGCGGGCGGCGCCAATTTGGCCCAGCGCTGCTGCAGCGGCTTCCGCGCCCTTGTTGTGGCCGTCCTGGCCGGACCTCGCCATGGCTTGGTCCAAGCGGTGCACGGTCAGTACCCCCTGTCCCATCGCCAGGCCAAACTGCAGCGCCACCGCCATCAGGCCGCTGATCGTCTCGCGGCAGATGTGGTCGTAGTGATCGGTCTCGCCCCGCACCACGCAGCCGAGCGCCACGTATCCGTCGTACCGGCGACTGCCGCGCAATGCGATCCGCAACGCTTGCGGTAGTTCGAAGGCACCGGCTACGTCCAGGATCTCGAAGGTCGCTCCCGCCTGGCGCAGGATGTGCTCGGCGCCGCGAGTCAGCCCCTCAACCACGTCGCGATAATAGGGCGCGCGCAGCACAAGCAGGTGTGGAGGCGGGCCGTCGACCTGCGGCGCCGAGGGCAGAGCGGCATCCTCGGTGCTCACCGCTGCGGTGTCTCCCCGGCAATCGGCCGTGTCTCCACCACGTTCAGCCCGTATCCGTCGAGCCCGATGATGGTGCGCCGGCGATTCGACAACAGCACCATGTCCTTCACGCCGAGATCCAGCAGGATCTGCGCGCCGATCCCGTAATCCCGCAGCTCCTGCTGCGGCCGCGGCGACATCGCAAGCTGCCGCACCCGGTCCGACAGCGCGGTCTTGCGATGATCACGGATCAGCACCACCGCCCCACGCCCTTCGCGGCTGATCATGTGCATGGCATTGTGCACCGAGATCCAGTGCGGCCCGCCGGTCATGTCGTCCAGCAGATCAACCGCGTGCATGCGGACCAACACGGGCTCCGGACCCGACAGGTCGCCCTTCACCAGCGCCACGTGTTCCTGGTACTCGACCGTGTTGGCATAGACGATCAGCCGCCATTGCCCACCGGCCACATGATCGAACGTGCCTTCCTGCACGCGGCGGACCAGTCGTTCGGTCCGCCGCCGGTGGGCGATCAGGTCGGCGATGCTGCCGAGCTTCAGATTATGCCGCTGGGCGAAGGCAACGAGGTCCGGCAACCGGGCCATGGTCCCGTCGTCGTTCATGATCTCGCAGATGACCGCCGCCGGATAAAGACCCGCCATGCGAGCGATATCGACCGACGCCTCGGTATGCCCCGCGCGCACCAGCGTGCCGCCCTCGCGCGCGACCAGCGGGAAGATATGCCCCGGTGTCACGATATCATCACGCCCGCACTCAGGATTGATTGCGACCGCAACGGTGCGCGCCCGGTCGTGCGCCGAGATCCCGGTGGTGACACCGTCACGCGCCTCGATCGAGACGGTGAATGCCGTCTGGTGGCGAGTGCTGTTATTCGCACTCATCAGCCCCAGGCCAAGCTGCTCGACGCGATGGCGCGTCATCGCCAGGCACACCAGGCCGCGCGCATGACGCGCCATGAAATTTACCGCTTCGGGCGTGGCGAACTGGGCCGGAATGATAAGATCGCCCTCGTTCTCCCGGTCCTCGTCATCGACCAGGATGAACATCCGCCCGTTGCGCGCCTCCTCCACCAGCTCGTCGGCGCTGCTGAGGTACTGCGACAGGCCCACCGTCCTGATGCCGTCCATTACCGGAACTCCGCCAGCCGCGCGACATATCGCGCCAGCATGTCGATCTCGATATTCACCGGATCGTTCGGCGTGAGCAATCCGAAGCCGGTCACCGCCGCCGTGTGGGGAATGATGTTAATACCGAAACCAGCATCGTCCACCTCGTTCACCGTCAGCGACACCCCATCGACCGCCACGCTGCCCTTCACCGCGATGAACCGCAGCAGCCGCCGAGGTGCGGCGAAGCGCCAGCGCATGGAGCCGTTCTCGGCCTCGGACGACACCGCGACACCGACGCCGTCCACGTGGCCGGACACGAAATGCCCGCCCAGCTCGTCGCCCACCCGGAGCGATCGTTCCAGGTTCACGCGTGTGCCGACCAGCCAGCGCCCGAGCGTCGTTTTCGACAAGGTCTCGGCCGAGGCGTCCGCGGCAAACCAGCCCGACCCGGCCTCCACCGCCGTCAGGCAGCAGCCCGAGCAGGCGATCGACGCGCCGATCGGGATCGAGGCGGTATCGTCCCAAGGGGCTGCCATGACCAGCCGCATATCCCTGCCGCCGCCGATCGGGTCGATCGCGCGGACGGTGCCGAGTGCCGTGACGATGCCGGTGAACACCTAATCGACCCTCTCGAACTCGCTCAGCATGTCATCGTCGAGCGGGGTTGAGGAGCGGCGCCGGAAGCGGGGCATGCCCTGCAAGCGATCCACGCCGAAACCCTGCACGGCCGGCCAGCCGTCCGCGCCCATTATCGCCGGCGCGTGGAACCAGGCCAACCGATCGACCAATCCCTCCCGGAGCAATGACGCGGCGATCTGTGCACCACCTTCCACCAGGAGGTGGGTGATGCCGGCGGTGCCAAGATGCCCGAGCGCCTGGCTGAGATCGATCCCCATGGGCGCCGGCGGCACCTCGATCAGCAGCGCGCCGGCATCGGCGAAGGCGCGGCGCCGGTCCGGATGGGCGTCTTCGCGGATCAGCATCCAGGTCGGCGTCTCGGCCGCGGTCGCGATCAGGCGTGCGGTCAGCGCGGTACGCAGGTGGCTGTCCGCAACGATCCGGACCAGCGGGTTCGGGCGGAGGCCGGGTAGACGGCAGGTCAGGTCCGGGTTGTCGGCGGCGACGGTGCCGACGCCGACCATCACCGCATCATGCCGGCCGCGCAGCGCATGGGCGGCGCGGCGCGCCAAGGGGCCGGTGATCCACCGACTTTCGCCGCCGCCTGTTGCGATCCGCCCGTCCAGCGTGGCGGCAAGCTTCAATGTGACCAGCGGCCGTCCCTGACGCACCCGAAGCGCGAATCCGGCGATCGTCTCCCGTGCATCGTGGTCGAGCACCCCCTCGGTCACTTCGATGCCCGCTGCCTGCAATCGGGCGATGCCGCCGCCATCGACCCGTGCATCCGGGTCGCGCGTGCCGATCACCACGCGGGCAGCCCCGGCAGCGATCAGCGCGTCGGTGCAGGGAGGCGTACGACCCCAGTGGCAGCAGGGCTCCAGCGTGACATAGGCGGTAGCGCCGCGCGCCGCTTCGCCCGCCCGCTCCAGAGCGCGCGTCTCGGCATGCGGCCGCCCGCCGGGCGCGGTCACGGCTCGGCCGACCACCCGCCCCTCCTTCACCACCACGCAGCCGACTGCCGGATTGGGCCAGGTATTGCCGATGCCCCTCCGGGCCAGCGCCAGCGCAGCCCGCATATGCGCGATGTCGTCGGGCGATGGCACGGGCATCGCCGCTATCCCGCCTCGTCGGATGCACGCTCGGCGAGGGTCCCGACGAATTCCTCGAAGTCCCTCGCCTCGCGGAAGTTGCGATAGACGCTGGCGAAACGGACATAGGCGACAGGGTCGAGCTCCTTCAGCGTGTCCATGACGAGCTCGCCGATCTGCTTGCTGGGGATGTCGCTTTCGCCGGAGGCTTCGAGCTGGCGCACGACGCCGTTGACGATGCGTTCGATCCGTTCCTCCTGGATGGGACGCTTGCGGAGCGCGATGCGAATCGAGCGCGCCAGCTTGTCCCGATCGAACGGGACGCGCCGGCCGTCGGACTTTACGACGGTCAACTCGCGAAGCTGCACGCGCTCGATGGTGGTGAAGCGCTGGCCGCAATTGCCGCAGAACCGGCGGCGGCGAATCGCCGAGGCGTCCTCGGTCGGACGGCTGTCCTTCACCTGGGTGTCCTCGTGACCGCAGAAGGGACAGCGCACTATTCCCCCTCCCCTTGCGGGAGGGGGTTAGGGGGAGGGGGCGCCGGGAGGAAGCCACCGCTGTCGCCGAACGGACGGACTGCACCCCTCCTGCAACTCTCGTGGGCGAGAAGGCCGTCAGGCTGGCGCGTAGCGCGGCTAACTCCCGGCGTCCCCTCCCCCCATCGATCCGCTTCGCGGCTCGATCCTCCCGCAAGGGGAGGGGGGGTTAGCACCCTAGCTCGCATAGATCGGGAAGCGCCCGCAGAGAGCCCGCACCCGCGCGGCGACGGCACGCTCCGCGCTTTCATTGGACCCATCATTCGAGCCGGCAAGTCCCTCGATCACCTGGTCGATCATCAGCCCTATCTCACGGAATTCCGCCGTGCCGAGCCCACGAGTCGTGGCCGCCGGCGACCCGAGCCGGATACCGGAGGTGATCGCCGGTTTCTCCGGGTCGAATGGGACGGCGTTCTTGTTCGCGGTGATCAGCGCCCGTTCCAGGCTGGCCTCCGCCGCCTTCCCCGTCACGCGCTTCGGGCGCAGATCGACCAACAGGAGGTGGCAGTCGGTGCCACCGGTGACGATCGCCAGCCCCCGCTCGGCGAGCGTCTCGGCCAGCACCCGTGCGTTGCTGATCACTGCCGCCTGGTAGGCGGGGAACTCCGGACGCAGCGCCTCCGCGAACGCGACCGCCTTGCCGGCAATGACGTGCATCAGCGGCCCGCCCTGCAAGCCGGGGAACACGGCGCTGTTGATTTTTCGACCAAGCTCCTGGTCGTTGCTCAGCACCATGCCGCCGCGCGGGCCGCGCAATGTCTTGTGCGTGGTCGTGGTCACCACGTGGGCGTGCGGTAACGGGCTGGGGAACAGGCCGGCCGCGACCAGCCCGGCAAAATGCGCCATATCGACCATGAACCAGGCGCCCACCTCGTCGGCGACCCGCCGGATGCGGGCAAAGTCGATGGTGCGCGGATAAGCCGAGCCGCCGGCAATGATCAGCTTCGGTTTCTCAGCCCGTGCCAGGCGCTCGAGCTCGTCGTAGTCGAGCAGGCCATCCTCTCGCCGCACGCCGTATTGTACTGCGCGGAACCATTTCCCGGACAGATTGGGCGCCGCGCCATGCGTGAGGTGTCCGCCGGCGGCGAGGCTCATTCCCAGAATGGTTTCGCCGGGCTGCAGTAGCGCGAGCAGCGCGGCCTGGTTCGCCTGCGCGCCGGAATGCGGCTGGACATTGGCGAACGCGCAGCCGAAGAGCTGTTTGGCCCGGTCGATGGCGAGCCGTTCGGCTACATCCACAAATTCGCAGCCGCCGTAATAGCGCCTGCCTGGGTAACCTTCGGCGTATTTGTTCGTGAGAACGCTGCCCTGCGCCTCAAGCACCGCGGCGGAGACGATGTTCTCGCTGGCAATCAGCTCGATGCCGTCCTGCTGGCGGCGCAGCTCGGCGCCGATCGCGTCCGCGAGTTCGGGGTCGGTCTCCGCCAGCGGAGCGGAGAAGAAACGGGTTCCGCCGGAGGTTGTCAGATACTCGTTCATGATACCATTGCCGCGCGTCCGTGTTGCGGCGAGGGATCTAGCATGCCGCCAGCCCTTCTACACCTCTCCAGCAGAGCGGGAGAGATCGAGCTGCAACGTTACTGATTGACGGCGGCCGCGATGAAGGCCGGCACGCGGCGCAACGCATCCAGGCGAGCTGCCTCGTTGGTTCCGGCATGTGCCGCACCTGTCCCGCTGGGTGGGGTGGCGAGCCCATGCAGCACCCGCACGGGCCGGTCGGGACGATCGAAATCGTGCCAGGCACCGGGATACGCGACGAATGTGATCTCGTCGGGGAATTTCCTGGCGAGCGCCTCGCAGGACGCCGCCGGCGTCCAGTCATCATTGGCGCCGACCAGGATCATCAACGGCGCGGCGGGCTTCCAGCTCTTGCTTCCCATCTCGGTCTTGCATCCGGGGTAGAAGGCGACGAAGCGCGAGAACAGGCCCGGCGGCAGGTCAGGGGCTTCGTCAGCGGTGAACAGCACAGTGCCGCCGCCGTTCGACCAGCCGAGCAGCACAATCCCGCCCGCCGGCGTTCCAGGTTGGTCGGCGAGCCAGCGTGCCGCCGCGATTGCGTCCTGGCGCCGGGCGCCTGAGGGCTTCACCAACCGCTGCTTGACCCGGCATTGCGAGCCCAGGCCGCGTGAACCGAAGCTGTCGGGCAGCAGGACGATGTGGCCCTGGCCGGCCAGCGTGCGGGCCCACTGCGCGTCACGGCTCGGTACCGGCCCGCCGCAGCCGTGCAGGGCGACGACGGCCGGGGCGCGGAGCGGTCCGGTGGGGTGGACCAGGGCGGCGTCGAGGACCACTCCGCCCGGTTCCGGGATGCGGACGTGCTGGACCGGCAAGGAGGCCTGCTGGAGCAAGGCCAGCAGAGCCAGAAACTTGGTGCCCACGCGATCGACTTCGCTGCTGTCACCCGCCCCGGAGCACCGCCAGGTCGCAGCCTTCGTCGGCTTGCAACACCTGCTCGGCAACGATCCGGTCCCAGCCCCGTGCCGGCCGAGACGGCGGGCGCCAGCGACCACGGCGATGGGCCAGCTCGGTTTCTGTCACCAGCAGGTCGATCCGCCGGTCCCGCACGGAGAGGCGAACCCGATCGCCCGTCTCGATCACGCCGAGCGGCCCGCCGGCTGCCGCTTCCGGCGTGACGTGCAGCACGATCGTGCCGAACGCGGTGCCGGACATCCGGCAGTCGCTGATGCGGATCATGTCCTTCACACCGGCGCGGGCGAGCTTCGCCGGGATCGGTAGGTAGCCCGCTTCCGGCATGCCGGCTGGGGTCAGCGGACCGGCGTTCTTCAACACCAGGGCGTCTCGCTCGGTCACTTCCAAGGCCGGGTCGTCGATGCGGGCGGCCAGGTCCTGGAGTCCGTCGAACACTACCGCCCGGGCTTCGGTCTCGAACAACGCCGGCGTCGCGGCGCTGCGCTTGAGGATGGCGCCGCGCGGGGCGAGCGAGCCGAACAGCGCCACCAGTCCGCCGACCGGCGACACCGGCTCGGCGCGAGTGCGGATATAGCGGCGATCGACGAAATCGGGCTGCAACAGGCGTTCGCCGAGCGTCGCGCCGGTGACATCGCGCGCATCGTGGTGCAGCAGGTCGCGCAATTCCCACAGCAGCGCCGGCATGCCGCCGGCGGCGTGGAAGTCCTCCATGTAGCCTTCGCCGGTCGGCTTGAGGTCAACCAGCACCGGCGTGCTGTCGGAGAGATCGTTCAGCCGGCCCAAGCCGACGCGGATGCCACGCCGACCGGCAACGGCGGTCAAGTGGATCAGCGCATTGGTCGAGCCGCCGAGGGCCAGCAGCACGCGCAGCGCGTTCTCCACCGAGTGCTCGGTGATGATCTCGGATGGCCGGATCGGTGCCGCGATCAGTTGCATCGCCAGCGTCCCTGCTGCTTCGGCGGCACGCAGCCGGTCGGCGTGCACCGCCGGGATGCTGGCGGTGCCGGGCGGCATCATGCCGAGCGCTTCGGTGATGCAGGCCATGGTGCTGGCAGTGCCCATCACGCCGCAGGTCCCGGCGGTGGTGGCGAGCCGGCCTTCGATTTCGCCGATGCGTTCGCGCGAGACCCGGCCAGCCCGATACTGCGCCCAGTAACGGCGGCAATCGGTGCAGGCCGACAGACGCTCGCCCTGGAAGGACGTGGCCAGCATCGGGCCGGTGACGAGCTGCACGCACGGGATATCGGCCGATGCCGCGGCCATGAGCTGCGCCGGGACGGTCTTGTCGCAGCCGCCCACCAGCACGGCGGCGTCCATCGGCTGCGCCGTCAGCATCGCTTCCGCGTCGAGCGCGGCGAGGTTGCGGTAGTGCATCGAGGTCGGGAACAGCGACGGTTCGCACAGTGAGACGGTGGGGAATGCAAGCGGCAGTCCTCCGGCGGCGAGCACGCCCCGCTTTACCGCCTCGACCAGTTCGGGAACCATCCGGTGGCAGTTGTTGTAGTCGGAGCGGGTATCGACGATCCCGACCACGGGACGGTCGAGCATGGCCTGCGAGTAGCCCATGGATTTCGCGAAGGATCGCCGCAGATAGAGCGCGAAGTCTCGGTCGCCGTAATTGGCGGCGTTGCGGGCCAGGCCCCGCGGGTGGCACGTCTCCGTCATACCGGGAATGCTAGTCTCGCGCGCTGGGGAGGACAATTGGATGAAACGCCGCCACGTGCAGCGTTGTGGCCAATCATCGATTCTCGCTTTGCGACGTTGGCGGCGTGCGAAGGATTTGACGACTAGTTGGTACGGCTTGAAGTGATCCGCGCGGCGAGCCTGATTGATTCCATTCGTGGCTCCCGAACTGACGTCGTACGGGATGACTTCTGTCAATTGGCGCCGGCACCCGCTTGTTAGCCAAGGAGCCTGATTGCCAGCCGTCGCATGATGATTTTCATGCTTCCGCCACGTCGCACATGTCCGAAGGGCGGGACGAAAGCGCCGATGCGGCCATCTGCCAGTCGATAATATCGGGATCTTGTCGCTGGCCACGACTGAGTTGGCTCGGCAATTTACGGGCGGTCATTTCGAGCAATTAGAGCAGAGAACAGACAGTGAACCGCCTTTGCGATCAAACTACAGCGACAGGTTCGGCCGGTCATCCTAAAATGGAGTTTGAATAAATTGCGATTTTGGTAAAGAGTCAGGCGAAAATGGTCTTATGATTCACGATAGGATTACTATGGACGAGCAAGAACATCATCTGAATAGATCAAATTCAGAAGTTTACACCCAAACTTTTCTGCCCGGACAGTGATTTTATCTATTTACATGCGGCCCTTCCCGTGGCATTTGCGGCTTGTCGATCACCCACTCGGAGGTTCCTCTATGTTTCCATCTGACGATGTCAACAAGTTGAAGATCAGCACGACCCAAGCGGATTCCACCACCCCGATCGCTGCTGCGATTGTAACTAATTCTGCGGCTCGGGACACAAAAGATTCTGGCCGCGTTCGCATCGGCGCTGGGATGATGCGCTTCGACACGAAGGATTCCGGTCGCGTCCGTATTGGCGCGGGTATGATGCGCTTTTAAATTCTTCAGGTGGTGCCGGGTATCCCTCGCGCAGCGCGGGATGCCCCACCTGTTTTAATGCAAAGAACATGCACGAGAACCGCACTGTCGAGTTCTTCCGTCTAATTCAAGAGGCCAGACTACCAAAACGAGCCGAACGCGCGGCGGCAGGGTATTTGCCGAGCCGCGCTATGCGCTATTGCGACGCTCTGACCTCGGCCACCGCATATGGCTACTGGATATTCCCCCCCATCGACATCCGGTTGCTGTGGGACGGCGAGCAGGTCTTTTGGTCGTACGGAGAGGACGAGACTTGGTTGCCGCTATCTGGAACGGATAGCGGCGCCGTTCAATTTCCCGGCTACGCGGCAGCATTCGATACCGTCGCTCCGGACGGTCTGCACGGTTGCTCGCCTCCGTTCCTTACGGCGCTGCCCGAGCTGGGTGGCGTGCAAATTTGGACGGGTCTGCTGGCGAAAACCCGGCCTGGCTGGAGTCTGTCTGTGCGTGCTCCCGTCAATCTCCCGCCGATCCCGGGGTTGGCCGCCTGGGAAGGAATCGTCGAGACGGATATCTGGTTCGGCCCGCTTTTCAACAACTTTCGTATCGTCCGAACCGGTGAGCCGGTGTACATTCGGTCCCATGCGCCGTTCCTGCAAGTCCAGCCGGTTCCGCAACTGGCGTATCGGGAGGAGATCCTTTCCGACTTTGCCTGCCTGGAAGCTTCCGACTTGACGAGCTCCGATTGGGATCGTCTTGGCGAAGTGCTGCTGCCGCACCCTGATCCGCATGTCCGTCAAGGCAGCTACGCGGTGATGGTGCGCAAGCGTCGGATGTGCCCGATCGACGATTCGGTGCTGGCAGACAGACGCGCGGACTGACGCTGCTGGTACAACTCGTTCGTGCTGGGGTGCCGGAACCAGCGGGAGATGGTCGGCACAGGTCCGGCCTGACGATGGACGCAAGCGCAAGGCGAGCGTGGCGATTAAGGTGGTCGCCCAGCGTGCCCTTTTTTACCGCCGACCGAACCAACGCCAAACGAGCAGCGCGGCGGCAGCGAATAGCGCCATCGGAATGGCAACCGCGCCTAACCGCAAGTCCGGCAGAAAGACTGCCACCGCTGCGCTGGCCAGGGCACCTGACAAAAGTTGCGTGACCCCGACCGCGGCTGAAGCCATCCCCGCCTGTTCTCGCCGCCGCTCGATGGCGAGATGTTGCAGGTTCGGAGCGGAGATGCCTCGGGTAAACAGTGCAACCAGCAGTGGCGGGAGCAGGATCGCGCCCGATGTGATGCCGGCCACGCCGGCCATCGCCAAAGTAAGGGTGGCAGCCACGGCGGTGCCAAGCGCAAGGCCGAGCAGGCGCGCTGCTCCGAAGCCGCGACGACTGAGTCGGCCGCTGGTCCACGCGCCCAGGGTCAGGGCTGCGGCCGTACAGGCGAACACTGCCGAAAACACCGCCGAAGACAATCCCATCTGACCGATGATCACGACCGGCGATCCGGCGATATAGGCGAAGACGCCCCCGTAACTCAGGGCATTGGCTAAGGTTAAGCCGATAAACCCGGGATCGTCCCGTAGCCGGACAACACCACCCGCCGCGGCGGGAGCAAAGAGTTCCAGGTCGGCACACCTGCTCTCGGCGACACCCAGCCAAGTGACAACCGCCAGCGATCCGCCGGCTATGGCGAGGATCCCGTGAACCGACCGCCAACCGGCGAAGCCGGACAGCAACGACCCTAGCGCCGGGGCGAGCATTGGAACCGCACCGAAGACCACGGTGACATAGGACCGCTTGGCCCGCGCGGCATCGCCCTCGAACAAGTCCTGCACCATGGCGAACGACAGCACCGAGCATGCCCCGGCACCGATGCCCTGGACGAAGCGAGAGATCACTAGCGCGAGGCCGGACAGGGACACCGTGCAGGCGACGCTGGCAAGCGTGTAGCAACACAATCCGGCCAGCAGCACCGGCCGACGGCCACTCCGGTCGGACAGGCGGCCACCGCTCAGCTGTCCCGACGCGAAGCCGATCATGAAGAACGACAAGGTGAGACCGGCGACGGTCGTCGACGTGTCCAATGCCTTCGGCAACAACACCAGTGTCGGCGCGCTGATGTCGATCGACAGGGCCGGCAACGCAGCGAACAGGCCCAACAGGAAGGTAAACGCGAACGATTCCGGGGCTATTCGCAACGGTGTTGATGCCTATTCAGGTTGCCCTTCCCCAATTTGCTGAACTCCTGGTAAGTTGTTAGAGACTACAATCATGGGTTGTAGATCACTCCTCCGGCGAGGAGGTAGACAATTAATGCATCCGGACCCTCTGGTCCGGGATGGCTTTCATAAGACCATTGATAGGCGCAATGCCAGGAAGATTTTCGTCAACCGAGTTTGACGGCAGGGCAACCGAGTTGAAGCCTGCATGCGGCGGCGCGACGGGTCGCAAAAAATCGCAAAAAATGCCGGCGCCTAGCCTCGTTGTCACATTGGCGTATGGCAGCGCCTGCGTGCGGCGTCGGACGAGATGTCTTATCGCGGCACACCCGCCCGCTGCAGGCCGTCGATGTAGAAAGCCCGATCCTCTGGCCTCAGCGGTGGCCTCGATATAATCCTTTCTATTGAAACGTTCCGATCTATCTCCCGCAGTATCGCCAGGCAGTGGCCGGCTTCCTCCTTGCGCCCCATATGCCCCAGGATCGCGAGACGGACGTTCAACGCCGAGACATGGTCCGGATCACGCTGCAGCACACTTTCGGCCAGCATCTCAGATTCTTCCAGATGATGGCTGAAAAAGTGGGCCGTCATCAATGCATGTTCCACAAGGAATTTGTGTGGGTCTCGCGGTGAGAGCGACCGAGCCATCACGGCGTGGCGTATCGCGGTCGCATGCTCTCCGTTGTAAATTTTGGACCAACTGCTCAACGTCCAGGCGATCGGCAGATTGGGGTTCAGCTCGATCGCGCGCGCATGCAGATTGAGGGCGCTTGGAACGTCGTGCAGGAGGTAGCCCTTGACATGCCCGGCAATGGCAAGGGCGCGCGCGTCAAGCGGATCGAGCCGCACGGCGCGCTCGGCCGAAGCGCCGGCCAGAGTCGTCACATCCCGCGGATTCTCGACCCAACCCATCCCGACAGCCATAATACTCCAGTACGCCATCCAGGCATGCGCGGCGGCATAGTCGGGATCAAGCTCGATCGCCTTCGCCAGCAGCTCGCGCGCGCGCATGAATTTCGGCCGATCCAACCGGAAGATGCCCTGAATCGCCGTCAGCACGGAGTGATGGGCCTCGGCTATGTCTGTCCTGACCGGCGCCCGGAAGGCCGGCCCCCGCTGGAACAGCTCGGGGTCGACCTGAGCCACCGTCTCGGATGCGATCCGATGTTGCAGCGAGAACAGGTCGTCCAGGCGGCCGTCGAAATACCCGCTCCAGACCACCTCGAAGTCGAGA
>Ga0335074_10001965_pt1 | contig 27917 bp, 30 predicted proteins | sample Lox_Sample_23_FD_206715 | JGI IMG/M metagenome (GOLD analysis project Ga0335074, IMG submission 206715) | Soil microbial communities from Loxahatchee National Wildlife Refuge, Florida, United States - Lox_Sample_2.3 | ecosystem: Environmental > Terrestrial > Soil > Wetlands | place: USA...
AGCCTCGTCGAAAGCGGACAGCGACCTGCAACAACCCATGCATTAATCTATCTGCCGATATCCCGCCTGCATGGGTTGATGGAAGGCCGCTGAATCGAACTCTCGGTTCCGCTGCTACCGGACCCCCTAATAGCAAAGCGCGGTTATCACTGAGAATGTTCCCCCCGTGTAGGCGCAGTAGCCCAGCATCAGATGCAATGCATGGGCGTCTCCCGTGGACAACCACATGGTCATGCTGAACAGGGCAACCAACAGAAACCCCGCGCACACGAAACCGCACGCCAGTAGCAGTAAGATGCCTGCTACGTACGCGAGCATCACGAAGAACGCGATGAACCCCGCTGTCAGCACGCCGACAAATTCGCGTATCGCCCGCCCGATCGCCCGCATGGCGCGACTCCAAGTGATTGGTCGCGCTATCGCTCTAACTCGACCTCCTGCAGGCGGTCGCGGTTGTGGGTTAAAGCAGGCGCATGGGAAAGGCTTAGCACCTCGTCGCGGCTCACGGCATGGCTTCGGACCATCTGCTCGCGTTCGGCGATCGCAATCCCCGCCATGAGTTGCTGGCGTGCGGCGTCCCTCCCCTGCCCACGCGCCAGGTCATTCCAATCGGACCCGGCATCCCGTTCGGCAAAGGCCGGCAGCAGCGCAAAGCCGCCAATCGCCGCTGCGGCCTCCTCTGCCTTGTCACGGCCGACGTTCGGCTTTCCCTCGGCTTCGCGCCGGTGATCGTTGTCGCCGGCGATGTAGATGGGCCGGTCCGGGTGAAGCTGCCGGTAGGTCTGCGCGACTGATGCAAGGTTGCCGGCGTTGAACGCGATGATTGCCGGCATGCCGGTCAGCTCGTGCAGCGTGGCGGCCGTCGCGTAGCCTTCGGCGATCAGAAGCGGCCCCGGCCTCCCCAGGTCGCCGACGACGTAATGCCCACCGTCCACCCGGCCGTTCGGCATGAACATCTTCGCCGCCGCCGGCTCGATGAACTGTAAGCTCATCATCTTGCCGCTCGCGTCCGCCACGGGGACCAGCAATCGACCGGCAACGGAGATCTCGTGCTCCGCCCCTTCGCGGTCCCGCACCGTGATGGTCTGCCCATCCACGCCCTGCCGCAGGCCATGTGACGGCACACCCTTTTCGGCAAGGTAAGGATGCGCCTCGACGGGCGTGGCAGCCGTCCAGATGGCGTCCACTTGCTGCGCCGTGCGCTCGTACATGCGTTCCCGCTCAAGCGCGCGCTCGTGCCGTTTCTGGGCGGCTTCCGCTGCCATGAGGGCACGGTCCTGTGCGCCAAGGGCCGCGACCTGCCCGCTCGCCTTCCACGCCGTCTTGACGCCGGCCTTGAAGTTCTGAATGAAACCCGCCGGCCTGCCGTCCAGGTGGCCGACATAGGCGCCACTACGCTGCCTCCCCTTGTCGCCTTCGACCGGGACGCGGTGCATCTCCCCGTCCATCAGCAACGGGCCATCCGGCCGTAGCCCGCATTCGCGCAACGCCTCGGCGAACTCCTCGGCTGGGCTGACATCAACGGCGATGTGCACCGAATCGCGGGACGGCAACCACGCGGTAAAGGCCTCCAGCTCCACGCCGGCCGGCACGTACCATGCCTTCGCCTGGCGATCCCATTTCGCCCCGAGCTGCTTGGCGTCGTCCTTTTCGGCATAGGGAACGGCAAGATAGGTGCGATCATCGGTCGTCGTCATCGCCGCATGGTCCTCCTGGATCATCACCGGCAGGCGCACCTGAACGGCGGTATCGGCGTCCAGCCCCCTGCCCTGGTCCAATTCGGATTGATCAGACGCTCGCTCGCGATCGGCCTGCTGCTCGCGCTCCCGCTCGAATGAGCGCACCAGGGTCGTGATCTTCTCGGCATCAGCGGCCGCCCGGAAAATCTCGCGCGGATCGTTCTCCAGCGCGCGAATCCAGCTCGCGACATAGGCGCTGTGCTGCCCCGGGTCGTGACCGATGCCGAGCTGCTCGCCGAGCATCAGCGACGCGATCTCGGCGCGCAGTTTCTCGCGCGCATAGGCTTCGGAACCGAACGGATGCCCCAGGTCCTGGCGGTTCAACCGCGACGGATGGCCGGTTGCGTGGCCAACCTCGTGCAGCGCCGTGGCGTAATAGCCGTCGGCAGAAGCAAACTGGTCATGCCCCGGCAGGGTGATGGAGTCGTCCGCCAGACGATAGAATGCGCGGTCGCCGCGCACGTGGCGGATTGTCGCATCGAAGCGCGAGAGAATCGTCTCGGCCCGCTCATGGCGTTCCCAGGCAGGAAGCGCGGGACGGTTTGCCGCCGGCGCCAGGCCGTCGATCTGCTCCGCATTGAACACGACGGCCGACCAGACCCGAGGGCGTTCGTATCGCACTATGTGGCGCGCCTGGTTGCCGTCCTGATCCAGCACGGGCTTACCCTCGACGTCGCGAACAGGCTCCAACCCCTGCCATTTCCAGAACTGGATGACGGACCCCTTCTCCCCCTTGCGCACCTGCGCATCGGCCGCCTGCGCCTGGCGGTAGGTCATCCACCGTGCATCGGCATAACCCTGGCTCTCCGCGCGGCTCATCAGCCACACGGCGTTCATGCCGTGATACGGATTCCCGGTGGTCGGGTTGAAAGGCATGAACCGCTCGCCGGGCTGCCAGGGCTTCACCCAGGGCGCGGTGCCGGCCTTCAGTTGCTCGATCAGCGCGCTGGCGACCTGATCGACGTACTCAGTCGCCATCGCGGTCCTCGCCCATGTCGAGATCGGCATTGGCTTCCCAGGCCTCGGCATCGGTCAGCGCGGTTTCCTCGAACGCGCCCAGCTCCTCGGCCTCACGCGCGTCCAGCTCCACCACCACGCCGGGGATGAGCAGGTCAGCGAAGGCGTGCGATATGGTGGCGCTCGTTGTTGGATCGCGCGGCTCATCACTCGATGCGGACATGCATTGCCTCCCCGACAAAGACGGTAGTGCCGGCCGTGTATGGATTGGGGGGCGGCGGTGCCGCAGGCTTGGCCGCCTCAATCTCATGCGCACCGCCGATCAACGCCGGGACGCCGCCCGGCCCGTAGTACCTGGCGACGTATCCGTTGGCGAAACCGCGATAGAAATCGCCAGTGTTGTAGGCGCTGAGTGCGGCCTGCAATGCCGCCTGGCCGTCACCGCGCGTGCGCGCCGCCGCCGCATAGTCGGCCGTCAGGATCGTCGCCGCGGCATGGATGTTCCGGCACGGGTCGAGCACCTGCGCCGCCGTGACGCCAAGCGCCGCGAGATTGCGGCTGTTCACCTGCATCAGGCCGATATCGACGCTGTAGCCTCGGGCGATGTAGCGCTCGGCCAGTCGGGCAGCATCCCGCGCATTGCCCGCCGGCGGCGGCTGCACGCCGATGCCGTTGATGTTGACCGCCAGCGGGTTGTCGCCGCTCTCCACCTGGGCGATGGCCTGCACGGTGACGGGTGCGACGTTCGGCGCGCACGCCAGCAGGGTCGGCGGGATCATCGCAGCACCCATAGCGGCCGTGCCACGCCGATCACGTTGGCGGCCGGCACCGCACCGAAATACCGGCTGTCAAAACTGCGCGGATCGTGCCCCGACAGAAGCCACAGCTCGCCGCGCGGCACCCGATAGGACCCGACCGGGAATGCGTGCAGCGTGCGGCCGGCCTCGTCCTTGGCGAGCGGCCTGCTGTTCGCCACAGGGCTGCCGTCCACGGCAATACCGGCGGGCGTGACCGTCACCAGGTCGCCCGCCAGCGCGGCCACGGGCTTGACCAGCGGCTCGTAATCTCCGGGGCACCCGCCGGCCGGAATATAGCCGCGGCGGGCCGCCTGGCGGATGTCGGCACGGTTCGGCGGACAGATCGACACGAACTCGCCACGCTCGATCGGCTCTCCAGCCTGCACTTGCCACAAGCCGCGCGGCATCGAGGCGGTGGCATTGATGCGCACGCCATCCGCGCCGGCCGCGGCGATTGCTCCCATCGTCATGGCGCCGGTCAGCAGCATCGCGATGGGCAGCGCCCGCCGGCGCACAGGCGGCATACCAGACACCGGCCGGCTCATGAGACTGCCCGAAACGGCTTTGCCGCATGCAACGTCGCACCCGTCGCCGGCGGGTCGATCGTCGCGCGCTTGGAAAACACCGGGTCAATGAAATAGAGGATCTGTGTGCCGAAGATGGGCCGTTCGCCGGCCAGGAAGACAACCATCTCGCCGCTCTCCACGATCTCGCCGTCCACGTTCTTCCGCGGCTTCTTCAGGTCCATGATTTCGTCAGGTGTCAGCAGTGGCCGGCTGACTTCGTGATAGGTGCGGGAGACGTTCTTCAGCGACCCGAAGCGCGTCCCGCTCTCGGTCACGTCTTCCTTCACGATGGTGGTGTTGCCGATCATGCGGCTGATCCACTCGGCGGTTTCCCATTCGTTCGGCGCGTACACGATGCGCACATGGCAATTGCTGGTGATGCTCTGGTGCGCGCCGTAGGCGTTGAACATCTGCTCGCGGTTCTGCGCCGCGAGGAACGCCTTGATGCCGTAGCCGGCGCATTTCGGCAGGGCATCCTGAATGACCTGGAGACGGCCGAGCGACGGGAACTCGTCCAGCATCATCAGCAGCCGGTGCCGGTGCGGCATCAGCGGCTGGCCGTCCTTGTACTTCAGCGCAACGCCCATGAGTTGGCGCATCGCCATCGTCAGCAGCAGGCGGACCAAGGGACGCAGCCGTTCCTTGTCGCCGCCGCGCGTGACGATGTAGAGCGACACCGGCCGCTCATGATTCATCAGGTCCATGATGCGGAAATCGCTACGCCGCGTATTCTCGGCGATGATCGGGTCCTTGACCAACGTCAGATAGGTCTTGGCGCTGGACAGAACGCTGCCCCGCTCTCGCTCCGGACGGTCGAGCTGGTCACGTCCGGCAGCGGCGACAACCGAATGTGCGCCGGTCGGAAGATGCCGGTTGGTCCGCATCTCCTCCCAGAGCGCATCCGACTTCTCGTCGGGATCGGACAGGGCAAAGGCCACGTCGGCCAGGCTCGCCGTCCGGCGCTTCGCCCTCTCCTTGTACATGACGTGCAGGATCACCGCGGACAGCAAGTCGAAAGAGGTCTTCCCCCAGTGATCCTTGCCCTCGATGCCCTCACCATTGGGATCGCAGATCATCTGCGCAATGTTCTGCGCATCCGCCACCTCGTACGGCGTGCCGAGGCGAACCTCCTCCAGGAAATTGAAGCCGGCGCTGCCGTCGATCGCCCCCGGCTCCCATCGGATCACGACACTGCCGGCCTGCTTCGCCCGCCATCCGGCGGTGAGCGCCCACAGCTCGCCCTTCTCGTCGTAGATCAGGGTACTTGCGGGCCATGACAGCAGCGTTGGCAGGATATTCCCGACACCTTTGCCGCTGCGCGTCGGCGCGATGACGATGCAGTGCTCCGGGCCGTCGTGGCGGAGGTAGTGGATGCAGCCGCGCGCGTCAGTCCAGCCACCGACATAGACCCCGGCTTGCGGCCGGTCGCCGCGCGGCAGCAATCCACTCCGCCGGATTTCCAGCTCGGACTGGAAGTGCGCCGTGCCGTGGACGCCTTCGTGCTTCTTGGGTTTCCGCCGCCTGGCGTTCGACACGGCCAGACCGGTCAGCATGCCAAGGGCCGTGACGCCCATCAGGCCCGAGTCGATGATCTGGAACGTCGCCCTGGCATTCGGAGCCCAGGACGCTCGTTGCCAAGCAATCCAGGACCATGGCGCATAGAGATGCCCGATCCACGGTGCGCCAAGGGCGGGATGATAACCAACCCGCCATGCCGCGAACTGCGTGGCCGCACTGCTGAGCGCGGTGATGCCCGCGATCACCGCGGCCGAGCCAAGGAGCGCGGTACGCCACCGCGCGGGGGCATCGCTGCCGGGTTTCTTCACCTGCCGTGACCTTGCTGGGCCGTTGTATACAATTTATTGTCTATTGTATGCGCGTCTCCGCGGTCACGTTCAACCCTGTTCTTGTGTGCGTTCTGCGCCAATGCGCGGTGTTGTTCCAACGAGTCGTCGGAAAACCGGATGTTCAAACCTTCGATACCGGCCAGCTTGGCGACCTGCATACGGAAATCTTCCGTACCATTCACGGTCAGCGGACGGTGGCCGAATCGATCTGCCGCCAATGACAGGGCGAGGAATGCTGCACCGGTCGTCACTTCGTTGACGCGTATGTTGCGCGCTTCATCCGATACAATGCCGCCATCGGCCGTGCGATAGATCACGCGGCCATCACGCCGCACCGCCGGCCGTAGATGTTGGTACACAATGTGTCGCGCATCCTCGGCGTCCTGCGCTTGCAGAATCTGCGTTTCGATGCGCGTGCGGCGCTGCGTGCGGTCACGCAAGGCTGCGAGTGCGGCGTCGTTGCCTTTGGCAGCTTCCGCCTCAAGGTAGCCCTGCCAGGTGGGGATTGGATGCTGCGCGCGGACTTCGCGTCGCTGATCGGCCTCACGCCGTACTCTGTCGCTGCGATCTTTTCTCTGTTGGTCCGCAATGTGTTGGAACGCATCGCGCCTCAGATAGCCCGATAGTCCCGTCTGTCGTTCCTGGCGGAATCGGTTCCGGTAATACGCGGCGAGTCGCTGTGCATACGCGACGTGCTGTTGGTGCAGTCCCGTAAGAGCTGCGCTGCGCGCCGCCAAAGCTGCATCCCGCTCCTCCTTGAATGTTTCATAGAGCGGCCCGGTCTGCGGCGGCGTGGTGTAGCTGGCTGTGACATCGACGCCCGCGGCATGGTCAGCCGGCTGGAACGGGCCGAGCGCATCCGTCATTGCCTTCAGGGAAAGGCAGCGGTCCACGTCCGACGCTTTGACATGCAAGCGTGCGTCGCCGCGATGGCCTATGGCCAAGCCGGCGCCGCGTGGTTTGAACTCCAGGTCAAAGCGCGCCGCCGCGTTGTGCAGTCCACCCCAACCCCGGCCACTGTCGCGCGCCACCAGCAGTGCCGGTGCCGCCGTCTTCCGAACCCAGCGCAGGAAGGATTGCCGGCCGTGCTGGGCCTCGAAGTCGGCCGCCCTGCCCGGCACCTTCGGCCCGGCTCCCCTGCCCTGCTCCGGCTCGGTCGTATGCGGCTCGCGCGTCAGGCCGTGCCGGATTTCCAGCTCGGCGCAGGCCTCTTGTAGCCGGTAGTGGTCCCGAAATGGCTCGATATTCCGGAAGGTGCGCGGGTGCACCTTGTTGATGGCGGCATGCAGGTGCCAGTTGTCCGTATTCTGGTGCACGGCGGAGACCCGCTGATGCTCCTCGAAACCGATGGCGGCACATAGCCGGTCCTCGATGTCCTCGATCTGCTCACGGGTCGGCCGCTCGCCCTCCGGGAAGCTGACCACCAGGTGATAGTTCTTGTCGCCGCGGCTGCGTGTGTTGCGCGCCTGGGTGGCGAGGATCTCCTTCACCGCCCAACCGGGATCATCGGCCTGGCAGTTGGTCGCGCGCGCCCACGCGACCTTCTCCCCCTGATGCGCGGTGTCCAGGATGTAGGCGTTGAGTCGGGTCCAGCTCGCCGGGTCCGCCGGTTGGTGTTCGCGCTGCACATTCAACACGTAGCCCGCCAGGCGCTGGTAGCCGGCGCCGCCTCGCGGGCTCATGATTCTTTTCGCAATCACACGCGGCCCACGACATCGGCAAGCTGGCCTTGCAGATCGCCGATTCGTTCAAGCAGCCGGCGCACCTCGATCTCCGGCGCGCCACGGCCGGGCCGGTCCACCAGCCAAAGCTTCAGCAGGCCGCCAAGGCGGCCCTGATCGCCATTGACCTTCGCTAAGTCCCGCACGGCGTCATAGTCGAGAACCGATCTGATCGGATGACCGAGGCCTGCGGTGCGCAGGTAGGCGGAAACCGACAATCCGGCTGCCTTGGCCCGCTCCTCGATTCGCTCACGCTCGCGATCCGTAACGAACACCTTCATGGGTAGAAGGCGGTTGCGCGCCTGTCGTTCTTTCATGGCGTTCTGATCATCTTGTTCCGTCGAGCCAACGGCGAGTAAGGCCGCGTTGTAGTACTACAACGCCTATCCTGCCATCAAACTCCATGAAAATGTATGCAACGATAGGCGCCTTTCGAGGCCGTATTCCTATAATTGCATTGGATTGCATTGATTTCCGTTCAATTGCATTCGGGTGCACGCAATTGCACTGAGTTGCGTTGAATCGCGCATTTGTTATACAATGAATTGTATATTTCTGCTACGCCGCTGCCCGTCACGTTCGGAGCATCGGATGACCGACCAGAAGCGCATGAGAGGCGTCGGCCGCGTCACGTTCCTCGCCCATCTTGCCGAGATCACCGCCGAACTCGATGCGGGATGGCCGCTGAAGGTCGTCTACGCGAATCGGAGCGGATGCCTTGGCATCTCGTACACCCAGTTCACCCGCTACGTCGAACGGATCGTGCGCCGTGCTCCCCATGTCCCAGCACAGGCTCGCTCATCTTTCTCCCCTCCTCCGCCACCGATGACCCGGTCTGCTCCCGAGCTTTTGGCCGGACCCGCACCGTCAGAAGGAACCAGTCATGCCGGACACCGCCCTACCCGAACCTTCAACCACGATCCGCTCGAAGGGCCGGACGATCGCCGGCGACTCCTCGGGGAAGACTGAGACTGCCCGCAAGCTGCATTTCGTGCTGCAAGGCAAAGGCGGCGTCGGCAAGACCGTCGTCGCCTTGCTGCTCTCGCAGTTCATCGAGGAAAAAGGCGAGCCTGTCATCTGTGTCGATACCGACCCGGTTAACGCCTCGCTGTCGAGTCTCTCCTCGATGAACCCGGAGCGGGTGTCGATCTTCGCCGGCAAGAAGGTGGACACGCGCGCGCTCGACCTGTTCACCGAAAAGCTGCTGACCGAGGACGCCCATTTCGTGGTGGACAACGGGGCGTCCAGCTTCGTGCCGGTCAGCCGGTACCTCATCGAGAACGACGTGGCGGCGATGATGACTGAGGAAGGTCGTCAGCCGGTGGTGCATGTCGTGGTGACCGGCGGGCCGGGCATGCTGGACACGATGAAGGGCCTGGCCTCGATCGTGCAGGATTTTCCCCCGAGCGTCCGGATCGTTGTGTGGCTGAACGAATTCTTTGGCCCAATCGTCAACGCGAACGGCAAGCCGTTCGAGGAACTGCCCGCCTATACCGACAACCGGGAGCGCATCTTCGCCCTCGTCCGGCTCGCGGCGCTGAGCGAGGAAGCGACCTCCGACCTCCGCGACATGCTTTCCAAGCGCCTGACCTTCACGCGGGCCCTTGCCCCCGACAACACCAACATCCTGCGCGTTCAGAAATCGCGCCTGTTCCGGGTCAAGCAGGCCGTGTGGCCGCAGATCGAGCTGGTTGTGTAATGGACCCGCGCAAGGCACGGGAGGCGCTGCGCAAGCAGGGCATCTACGTCCACGAAAGCGACCCGATCCTCGACATGGCGGCGATCTGCGATGCCGCCATGGGCGACACCCTCAAAGCGATCGAGGGTGTCGTGAAAGCAGCGGCCGATCGCACCTCGGCCGCCGCCACCCAGGCAGTTGATGCGTCGAAGGAAGCCGCGGAAGCCATCATCAGCCAAGGGGCCGCGTTCGTGGTCGAACAGTTCCGGGAGGCTGTGCGGGAAGCAACCGCCACGATGCTGGCCGAGCTGCGCCAGGAAACCGCTAGGGCAGAGCGGGCGAGCCGGGTCGCCGCGTGGATCGCTTGGGGCTTCGGCAGCCTGGTAGCGGTTGGCGTGGCTGGTCTCGGGGGATTTCTGCTTGCCGGCTTCGGTCGCGGCTGATCGGAAAAGGCCTGCCCGCCAGTGCGGTATCGATCCCCAGCCACGTTGGTTCCCCGTCGGCCGGCTCTACTTTCATTCTGAAGAGCTGCATCCCTGACACGGAAATGGCCATCAGGGTAATTGAGTGCGACGTGACAGCTTCGCGCCAGGATGCGTTGGATCCCTGCTGGTTTGGCACGGCCAGGGCAACCAGCCACAGATGATCTTCATCAACAGAGAGGTCCTCGATGCCGCTTGAGTTGAACGTGTCTGCCCGCAAGCTAAAGGTGACAATGGTGCTCGACGCGGCACCGTTCGTCGCTCTCAGCCCGATCAAGGACAATGCGCCCTCGCGCACGCTGCTGTCGGTCGAGGTCGCCGGCCACAAGCTCCGAGCCGACGTGGCCACGCGGTCCCTGCGGCGAACGATGGCGGCAATCGGTGAACACGGGCCCGATGGCGTCGCGCTGGTGCTGCAAGGCAGCCTGGTGAGCGACACGATCCAGGAAGCCGGCCTGGCTGCAATGCCCAAGGCAAAGCCGGCTGAGCAAACTCCTGCACCGGAGGACGACTCCATGGGGACGTGAGGAAGATATGCGGATTCTCAAATGCTATCGCTCGGCCCAATGATCCTACCTGCCGTTGGATCGCTCAAACCTGCGTGCCATCATCGGTTCACTGCACGGAAAGCCCACGTGGTGCAGGCTTGGAACTGCCTGGCGAAAAGCCCGACTCTTGCCCCCGCTCTCATCAACAAGTGTGTTGGCCCACCACTTCACGGCAAGCGAAGCGGTGTGCATAATGGGAAAATGGCGACATACACCATAATCCCTCGTCCAGATCAGTCCGGATTCGACATCGCGATAATCGGTGCGGATGGCGCGCGACAAACCATGTTGGGCTTCAAAACCACAGGCGACGCAAAGGCTTGGATCGTCCAGGACGAACGGCTCAACGAGCCACGGCCATCGCAAGAGCGATTCGCCTAACCTCGTACAGGACTTCCGCGAACATGCTGATCCGCCGCGCGGCGTGTCTTCTCGCTGTAAGAATATCGAGACATTCACGATAGGCCGCTGTTGACCCAGCCGCCGCGCCGCTGCCACTGTAGCACTCGGCTTCATGGCGAATCAATCGACATTGCGGCGATCTGCGACGCAGGATGGGCAACACGCTGAAAGCGATCGAGGGCGACGCGAAAGCAGCTGCCGCTCGCACCTCAGCAGCTGCCGCCAAGCGGTCGACGCCTCGGCGACTTGCGATGCCACCTCTCCGCCGCAGACAGATCGCCTCGGATCTGGACACGATGGGGTCGCCGTGGCGATACTCTCGCGTGAGCATAACCGGGCCGGATGCTGCGATGGATGTTGCCGGCTGGCTGCGCAACTTACGTCTTGGACGCTATGAGGCGGCGTTCCGCGAGAATGGCGTCAGTGCTGAAGTATTGTCCAATCTCACGGCCGAAGATCTCAAGGAACTTGGGGTTGCTGCCGTCGGTCATCACCGTCAACTGTTGGTGGCAATCGCCAAACTGCGCGAGGACACTGCTTCACAGCAGGAGGTCTTGTCGGCCGATGATCTTTGCCTGCCGACACGCGCGGCGGAGCGACGGCAGATCACGGTCTTGTTTTGCGACATCGTGGGCTCAACTCCGCTGTCGAGGGAGTTTGATCCGGAAGCGTTGCGCGAACTTCTCACTGCATATCAGGTGAACGTTGCGGGAGCTGTGACCCGTGAGCAGGGCTACACTGCCCGTTTTGTCGGCGACGGCGTGCTGGCCTATTTTGGCTGGCCATATGCCGATGAGGCGCACGCTGAGAGCGCTGTACGCGCAGGTTTGGCGATCATTGAGGCGGCCGGCCCGCAGCAGCTCTCGGTGCGCATCGGGATCGCCACCGGGCTGGTCGTCACAGGGGACTTAGTAGGGGTTGGCGCTGCCCAGACGATGACAGCGGTGGGCGAGACTCCTTGAATCTTGCCGCGCGCCTACAGACCCTGGCTCAACCTGATACGATAGTGGTGAGCCAGGCGACGCGATCCATCCTCGGCCAAATGTTCGAGTTGGAGGATTTGGGCCCGTTTGCGCTGAAAGGGTTCGACAAGTCGGTGAGGGCTTGGCGGGGGCTCGGGAAGACGGAGGCCGCAAGCCGTTCCGAGGTCGTTTATGCAAAAGCGCTTTCGCCGCTAATCGGTCGCGACGAGGAACTTGGTCTGCTGGTGCGCCGATGGCATGAAGTGAAGGCCGGTGAGGGGCGCGTCGTCTTGCTCTCAGGTGACGCCGGTATAGGCAAGTCGCGCCTCCTCGCTGCGCTTGACGAACGGCTGGCGTGTGAACCGCACGTAAGTCTGAGGTACTTCTGCTCACCGCACCACCAGGATAGTCCGCTCTACCCGGTCATCGCGCGACTGGAACGGGAAGCCGGCTTCGTCCGTAGCGACTCGGCAGCGGACCGTCTGGCGAAGCTGGAAGCCGTGCTTGCGCCGACAGCGCCGCCACCGGAGGACATCGCCCTATTCGCAGCGTTGCTGTCGATCCCGACGGACGACCGCTATCCACTCCTCGAGCTGACTCCGCAGCGGCTGAGGATGCGGACTGTCGCCGCATTGTTGCGGCGGCTGTCGGGCTTGGCGTCCAAGAACCCGGTGCTGTTGCTGTTCGAGGACGCCCACTGGTCGGACCATTGTCGCCAACCACATCGCCCGCAGTGCCGATGCTGCTCTCACCCGTCGCGTCCGGGTGTTCGACCATAACTCCGCACTGATCGCCGCTGCCGTCCTGGTCGGCAGTATCCTTGCCGCCGCCGCCCACTGCTCCCGCCAGCCACGAGATCGGCCAGCATGGGATTGACCGACCACTCTCCCTGAATGCCCTGATTTTGCTCACTTTCTAAGGGTTGCGACCGTTGACGGCCACTTTTTGTTCGTTTCCTTGGCGGAGGTTAACAATTTTCGGAAGTCCAGAAAGTTGACATTCGGGGCGCGCAACCCACTTCCGCCGTAAAAGTTCGGGACATAGGATGCTTCGGCGCCGTATAAAAGGCGGCGTGGAGGCGCCTTTTTTGCCTCCTGGATGGGGTAAAACGTCAGACCGGCCAAGGAGGGCTATGCAATGCCAAAGGTGACGATGTCGCTCACTGATCGCGACGTGGTGAACACTGAGAAGCTCCGCCAGGCCCTCGATGCCCGGAGCAACGCCCATGCCGTGAGCATTGCGCTGTCGCTCACTGCTTTCCTGACGGATCGGCTCAAGGAAGGCAACGAATTGGTGCTCCGCACGCCCAAGGGTGAGCTTCAGAGGGTTTTCATGGCCGAACTGGAACCGCTGATGCACGCCAAGGTATAGCCCCCGGACTGTCTTGCCCTCATAATGGTCGCAAACCAGTGAGGGACCTATGCCGGAGGAAGCGGACTGGGGCCGATCACCAGGGGCGAGTGAACCCTCGCCCGAACCCGATCGGCCAATCGACTGGGGTGACTCGCCGGGGACCAGTGAGCCAACTACCCGTCCCGTATCTGCTTCCGTACGGTCTGGAGCTTACTGGAGCCTTTCGGATACGCGCTGGTAAGCCGCAGTCATGAGCGGCGCCAGTGACAGCAGCGAATGGGGAGCTGGCGGCGCGAGTGAGCCGAGACTTGAGCCGCTAAGCTACGGTGGCCCAGATAACATCTTTGGTCATCCCCCCACCGTTGCCCAAATTCACCGGACAAACCGGCTATTCGATCTGCTTCAGACCATGACGTTGGCTGGCCTGGCGTCAATCGTCACGATCGTCTCCGGCCTTGTGGCCATCTATGGGCCAGACACTCGGTCGAGCACCGTCCTGTTCATGGCTATTTCCGGGTGGTTCATTGCTGCCGGCTTGGGGGGATTCGCCGCCTTCCGCATCAAGGTTTCCAAGACCGGCGTGGATGTCAGTGGGACTGGGGCTGCAACACCCTCCACCTCGCTGAGCGCCGGACGGCGGCAAAAAACACCGACATAACCTCCGAGAACGCCACTTATCGGAACCAAACCCTGGCCGACCCATGCTTTGACCATCAAGGGATGGAAGGCCCGAGCGTGCGAAAACGTACGGTAAGAAACGTGAACAAAGCCCTGATTTGGGCGTTTCGGGCCTGACGACGCGCGCGTACGTTTGCCTCCCGGTTCAAAGTCGCGGTTTATTGCGTGCAATCATTGCGTGCAATGGATAACGTTCTTTCCGCTATCGTCGGCGCACCGCGCGGCGCGCAGGGTCGCAGTCGCGCCGGCGATAGCGGAAAGAACGTTATCCATTGAATGCGATGAAGCATATTAGGACACCGTATTGCACGCAACAAACCGGGGCCTTAACGCGGGGGATGATGGCCGGAAGTTACTGGCTGCGTACGCATTGCACGCAGTCTGCACGCCCGCGGGGTCGGCCACGACATTGCGTGCAACACGCTACCGTACGATTTCGCACGGATGGGCCTTCCACCCCAAGTAGCCAAACACCGTCGGATGCAAGTGCGCATTCCCAGCGTGAGAAATGCAGGGCTACCGGCATGCCACGTCAGTCCCGTCGCCGCGATCAGCTCACAGCCTGGATTCCGTCGAACCGGCGCAGAACTCCAGTGGCCATCGGCGCTACGTCCTGCTTCGACGCAACATCTGCTGCACCCTGTTCCCCGTAATCGATCACGTATCTGCGCCCAATCTGTTCGTCGGTGCTCAAAAGGCGGCGACAAAGCAAATCCGCGAGCGCTTCGTCTTCGACCGCGATCACCACTTGACGTCCGGCTTGGCGGAGAGATGACAGTACCTCGACGAGATGCAGGGCTCTGAAATCATCGATATGCTGAACGGGGTCATCCAAAATTAGGCTTTGCCAACGGGCCCACGGGCGCGCGAGATAAACAGACAGCAGGAAGGCCAAGCCAGCGGCACGGCGTTGACCGCTGCTGAATACAAACTGCGGATTGAGATTGTCGCCGACCCGCAGGCTCAGAAACTTCCGAACGTCGCCGCGAACGCTGTATTCGATGCTCCGCCAATCTGCATGCGGACGTAGGCGTTGATACAACTCATTGAGCAACGGACTGATCAGCGCGAGCCGCTCATCAACCAGCTCAGTCGCTGAGCGACGCACGTTCCGTTCCAGGGACTTAGCGAAGTCGACTGCTTTCTGGGCGCGTGCCAACTCATCAGCAGCTACGTCAAGATCGCGACGAAGCGCGTTCGCCCGAGCTTCCGTCGATGCCACAGCGTCGACGGCACGCGACGCCTCCAAGGCGTTCAGGGCGCGCTCAAGTTCAACAAGCTCATCGCGCTCCACCAAAGCTTGCCGTTCCAGTTCGTCCGGATCAGACGCATAGGCCGGCTTTATCTGATACCTTTCGAAGGTCTCGATATGACGCTCTTCGCGCAGACGGAGCGTCCTCTCTTGCCCCTCATACCTCGCCCAGGTGGCCGCAGCTGCAGAGACCGCGCCTTCCGCCTGAGAGAGCCCGGCCTTCGCCAGGTTCAGCGTCTCGGCCGCGGCATTGACCTCAGCGCCAAGATCAGTCATTCGCTTACGTGCTGCTGCCAGTCCTTCGGCAAATTCGATATCCGTACGTTCAGCCGCGCATAGAGGGCAGTAATGTCCCTCATACAGCCCGAGGGCCTGTCCATGCGTAATAAGAGACGACAATGACGCCGCTACCTCGTTGGCCTTGGCGACTACTTCGTAGGCCTGATTTGCTTTGTCGACCTCTGCTTGAGCTGTGTCGCGCGCGGTTTGAGCTTCACCAAGCTTCGCCTTAGCCTGCTCGCGCTCTTTGACCGCTTCCAGCGAATTCATCGAGGCCCGGTATGCCTCAAGCTCCCGTCCCTCAAACACAGCGGCGCTCATCCCTTCGAGGCGTCGGTGACGGGACGGCAGGTCCTGCCGAGCGATATCAATACGCCTGGCCAGGTCGCCTGCATCGGACGGAACGGCCGCGTCGACGACGGCTATCGCCGAAGCGACATTAGGGTTCCGTGCAGCGACATCGTTTGCCTTGGAAAGCTCCGCCAGAACGTCGGCCAGCCTGGACCTCGTCAGATCGTATGTCTTCTCGGCCGTCTCGCATGCCGATTCGGCTGCACCCACGACGGACTTCGCTTTAGTCGCGAGTTCAGATCCCACGACCGAACCGAGGGCGGCACGAACGAAGTCGAACCGCTGTGTCTCGGTCAGGTCCAGGCTTAGCCCCGAGATCCACTCGTCGCGGATGAGGCTCGTTCTACAGATCTGACGCAATGGATCGTCCGGAGCACCACTCCCACAAAGCGCAGCCTCGATCTCTCCGTCAGTTTTGTCGACGCCTCCCTCCCGGCTGCGTGTGATCGTAAACTCTTTGCCCGTCTCATCTACAAAGGACAAAATCACATAGTGCGATTTTGGCGGGCGCTTTCCGCGCCACCAGATATAGTCCTTGACGGTTTCGCGTCCGGCGGACTCGATGGGGTATTTGGAGATATCGCCGAGAATCGCATACTCGATCGCATCGCAGATCGTGCTTTTCCCAACCCCGTTGCGACCAGTCAGAACGGTAAAACCGGGGCCAAAGTTGACGCGAACCTTGTCTCGAAATCCCCTGAATCCGCAGAGTTCGACATAGCCTAGCTTCATGATGAGCTTCCAAGGATTTCCGCGACATCCTGCACATTCGGAATGTTCAGGAATGCCAGGAGGGCAGAGGCCGGCAAATCTTTCGCACGGCTGCGAAGACGCTCTACGACATCTGCGTCATGCAACAACGGTTGCGCCCTGATTGGCAGCAACGGCATCAACGCACTGACCAGGTCATCGGCGGTTCCTACCCCCGTACTGGCGATCTTGCGCGTGAGGCTGAAGTTCTCTTCGAGCCGTTCCACTTGGGGCTGGAGGTCAGGGGCCGCCTGCGATGTCAGGAAGACGGAGTAGACGTTCCAGGCTTTCGCGCCCGCTGCCCGGAGAGACGCGGTATGGCGCGCCAGCACGCGCTGCTGGGCCTCCTCCCATTGCCGCAGCAGATCGTCCGCCGTGTCAAAGACGTGCAGGAATCCGACCAGCCCAGCATTCTCGAAACAGATAACCGGCGGCGATGCGCCCGTCCAGGCCCAGGTATCATACCCTGCCTCACGAAGCACGATTTCTGCCTGTGTTCCGATGTCCATCAGATTCCAAGCTCCCTGCACGCGCCTTCAAGATCCAGCCAGGTCCCCATGGCGGCTGGTCGCATAAAGCTTCCCGCTACGCCGGGACGGACCACACTTGAGGGCAATGGTAACGCGAGGGCGCCGGGCGCAACTACGATGTCGGTCGCGTTGAGCACTGGCGGCTCGATGAATTGATCGCGCATCTGGTTCAGCAAGCGTCCCGCGCCATTGACCACTCTGATCGAGCGGCCGCTCAGGCTGTATCCTTCCGGGATCAAGGTGGCGCCTGCCTCTCGGAGCCGAAGGTGAAAGAAGCCAAGCGTCTCACACTGCTGGGGTTGTGATCGCGTTGCAGGCTTGTCAGATGGAACCCCTTCGGCATCGCGACGAAGCCCATACAAAACCTCGGAGTTGAAATCGGGAGCCTCAAGCCATGCTGGTTCGCATTTCCGCCTGGTAGTTTCGAAGGCCGATTTGCCTGCATTCAGCACAAGGCGCAGATAGCTCTTCGAAAAGGCGCGCCGCAACTCATCAAGTGCATCCGCCCCCGATTCCTGAACGTGCTCAAATGTTACCGTCGGCTTATGGGCAAGCAGCCAAAGATCGGGAGCTTTCCTTTCTAGCTCGGCCGCATCGGCCTTGTCGATCACAGTCACGGAAAGCGGGGCTAGCGCGCCCATGATGGTTTCGAGGATCGCGTTCAGGTATGCCCAATCAGACCAGAACCCGACAACAAGCAGGTCCTTCTGTCGCAGGTTTGCCTGCATCCACACCTTAGTCTTGGCGATCCTGTCTGAAATGGGAGGCTTTGAGAGCTGTGAAGTCGTCCAGACCGTATCCGACCGGGCCATCTGAGTACAGCCATGAAATTTTAGCAGCGGACTTTGCGTGTGGGTTCGAACGGTTGCCTGATCCCCATCAAGCGACGCTTGGAAATCGAAGCCCTTGTCAACGGCATACCGCTCAATCAGGACATCGTAGTTGCCCGACAGAGCCGCTATTGCGGCCCTTGTGATCAAAAAATCGGCGACCGCCGCATGACCCAGATTGGAGGGTCGAACGAACATATCCCACGGCACCAGGCTTTCAATAAAAACTGAAACGAGAGTGTTCTGGTCTGCGAAATGCTGCGCGAAAGCCTCAAGGTCGTGGCGCAATGACAGGCTGCATGTCGGATCGGATTCCAGCTGGTACTTGTCGAAGCTGGCTTCCGCGACGCGCCACGCAGGTGGAAGATTGCTTGGTGGTGCCATCGAGAGCCCCGCGCCACAGAAAATCACCAACCTTCCCGCGCGCATTGACGCAAGGAGTCTTGCCGTCGTTCCAGGATTCAAGTCCCATTCCCGTTCCACTTCGAACGCGACATCATAGTGCCCGGACGGCAATCGGGACAGAGGGGGCACGCTCCCCATCCGTCGCTGCCTGATCGGGGACAAAAACCGGTCGCTATCGAAGGGTCGCGGCCCTTGCCGTCTTTCAGGGCTGATCGGGCAGCTTCGTCCAGGCCATCATCGATTTGCCATAACGCGCGTTAGGCGGTCCGCTGCTGTGGCAGCAATATACAGATGACACCCCTCCGCAAAGTAGAGGTGACACTCCGCCGGGTTCTGGGGTTCCGGGGGGGCGCCATGGGGCGGTGTCGATGAGCAAGCAGGAGTTCAGCGCCTTGAGGTGCTGCTGCGGGTGCAATCCGGGCGGCTGTGCGCCATATGGTCGCGATCACCGCGGCGACCTCAGGCCGTCATGCGCCGCGGCGCGGGTGGGGTTTCGGGAACTTCCGCAACCGCGCCGGCAGGCGGGGTGGCAGTTGCAACGGCCGCCATCCCGCGATGGTTCTGGCACATTGCCGCGCCTGCTCATTGTCGGTGATGCCCGGGAACCGACGACGCAGCTCGACGGCAGCCGCGAATTCGCCACCACGATCGAACGCGGCGCGGATCGCCGCAGCCTCTTCTTCGGAGACGGTGAACATCTGCCAAGCATGGAAACGCCGGCCGTCAACGGCAAGTGAATCATCGGTGGCCGACCGTATCGAGATCCCGCGCCGATGGTGCACGCGCTGTGTTCCGGCCGCCCCGTCAGGACCATCGCCGATTCTCGCTCTCGAGGTCGCTCAGCACCTTGCGGATCGCCGCCGCGCGATCTCCGTTGGTGTGTCGGAGGGCATCGGCAACGAGCCGCTGCCTGCCGCCCGGATCAAAGATCGCAGTGCGCAGATGCCGCTCAAGCATATCAAGCTGCCCCGATGGCCGGCCCACCTGCGGCACACTTCCGGCCAGCGGTCGCCTTGGAGATCCCGACCAGGGAGAGGACCTCTCGATGGCCGCGTGCTGCGGGCCTTTCCCTGACATCTGGCGCAGGCCGGATCGTCGCCCGAAACACCAACCGGCGAGCACCAGTCCACATGCCGCAAGGCCGCTGGCGGCATAGAGTACGAGAGAGGGGGTCAACGCTGCCTCCGAAACGACAGGGCTGGGACGGCCTGTCCCCCAACGAAGCTTGCATTCTGCTTTCTGACCGGGCTCGCAACCGGAGCCGGACGATTCTGGCCTGCGCGCGGGCCTCGGACGCGGCGTCTCAGCGCGCGACAAGCGATGGTCGGTTCATGGCGGGGTCAATTGACGCCGGGCGACCGCGAGCTGGTCCCGGATTTCTGCCGCTCGGTCTGTCCTCGCGTCCCGGTCTCTGCCGCTCGGGAACCGGCCGACGTGGGCCATCCTGGCCCCGCTCCGGCAACCCGGCGCCAAGAAATTCCCCCACGCGCGATAACCGCGCTTATCGCGCCTAGACGACGGATTGATGTGTAATATCAGCCTATTGTGCCGAATAGCGCGTTAAGCGGCGCTTCAGCCTTGAAAAACCCAAGCTGCCGGGATATCTCCGGCCATGAGCCGGGTGTTTGTCTCCGCCGCCACCGGGGCGGCGGTCTACGTGTTCGCCGACGATCACTGCCCGCCCCATGTGCATGCCCGCCATCGTGGCGAGGGCTGGATCGCACGCGTGAGATTTTCCTATGTCGACAGCGAGGTGGGGTTGATCAGTATCGCGCCGCTGAAGAACGTGCCGTTCCAGCGGGTGGTGAACGCGCTGCTGGACGATATTCGTGGGCAGCTGACCGTATGCCGGCGCATCTGGTGGACAGTAAGGCGGACAACCTGCCTGGAAAATCAATGGGCAGACGTATCAGCCCCGGGAAATCTCGTGCTGCATGCAGAACGCGCACCGGGCACACGGCAGATCGCCAACGCGAGCTACGAGCTCGCCACCGGCCAGCTTCGGGTGACCTTCCGAGATGGCACGACCGCAGACGCAGGCACACCGTCATGAGCCAAACTCAAATCACCGACGCAGACTATGTCGCAGCCCTCGCCGCCGGCCAGGCGGAAGCGGAGACGGAAATCCGGGCGCAGTCGGTACGCTACGTACCGGACCGCGATGCCATCGAGATCGTAACGACGCGCCAGGCCGGGTTTCTGGTGCCTCGGCAGTGGATCGGTGCCCTCCAGGACGTGCCCACCGAAGAGCTGCGAGGGCTAGAGGTTTGGCCCGATGGATCGGCGATCGAGCTTGAAGACCGGGACATCCACATCAGCGTGCACGGCCTGATGACGGCCATCCTGCCTGCGATGCTACCTGTGCGCACGATCGCGGCCGTCTTCGCGAGTCGCGGCGGCAAGGCCAATTCCGAGGCCAAGCGAAGCAGCGCCCAGGCCAATGGCCGAAAAGGCGGGCGGCCACGAAAGCCATCCAAAACGGCGGCGGCATGAGCCGAACCCGTCTTCTGGCCCGGGCTCGGATTGGGCAATGAAGATCACGTCCAGCGTAGTCTTCAAGTGATCCGCCGCGGCCCCCCTCCCCGCCCCCGGCGCAGCCGGTCGCGGCTGCGGTCACTGGGCCGATTCTCACACCGGAGGCCGACCGGCGGAGTGTGGGGTTAAGTGACGCCTATCCGGCTAGGCGGGCAATCGGCGGGCGGGCGCGGGGTGCAGGGTGAGTGCCTCCTCGCCAAGTTGAGGGCGTAGCGTCGGTTGTCAGATAGACAACGCGAAGGGCGAACGGGTCGGGAACGCGGGTCATGCGGCCATTCTGCCGTGACCTTGGCGGAGAGGCCGGCGACGTCCCGCGGTGGCCGCGGCGCGGTCCCAGAGAAAGTCGCCGGAGAAGCCGATGTGCTCCCAGGTCAGCGGCGAGGTGTGCGCAAGGAGTTCGTCCGGCACGCATTGGCCCCGGGCGCGCAGATGCGCAACCGCATCGGCGATGTAGGTCGAGTTCCAGTACACGATGGCGGCGATCACCAGGTTCAGCCCCGAGGCACGGAATTGCTGGGCGTCGTGGCTGCGGTCCGCGACGCGGCCCTGCCTGAAGGTGAACACCGCCTGCGCCAGCGCGTGACGTTGCTCGCTCTTGTTCAGCCCCGCCTGGCAGCGTTGTCGAAGCTGCGGGGACTCCAGCCAGTCGAGCATGAACAGCGAGCGCTCGACGCGGCCGAGTTCCTGCAGGGCGAGATCGAGCTGGTTCTGGCGGCGGTAGGCGGCCAGCTTCTTCAGCATCGCGGACGGCAGCACCGTGCCCGCGCGCAACGAGGCGACGAGCCGCAGCACCTCGCCCCAGTGCTCCCGGACCACATCCGCCTTGATGCGCCGCCCCATCAGCGGAGCGAGGTCGCCGTAGGCGGAGGCAGGCTCGAGGCTGGCGAGCCGGCGGTCGGCGAAGTCGCGCAGGCGCGGGCAGAACCGAATGCCCAACATGGCGCAGAGGATGAACACGTGGTCCGAGGCGCCGCCGGTGTCGGTGAAGTGGGTGCCGATGCGCAGCGCCGTCCCGTGGTGCAGCAACCCATCCAAGACGTATGGGGCCTCGTGGCTGGTCGCCGACATGACCCGCGCGCTGTAGGGGCCGTGCTGGTCGGAAACATGGGTGTAGAAGCCGAGGCCGGGGTCCGCACCGTAGCGGGCATTGACCTCGCCGGCGGCGTCGCCCCGCTTGGCTGAGCGGAAAAACTGCCGGTCGGAGGACGAGGTGGTGCCGTCGCCCCAGGCGGCGGCGATCGGCAGCGCGTGGTGCGCGTCGATGACCCGCGCGAGCGCCGCCCGGTAGGTTTCCGGCCGGATGTAGGCATCCGCGGTCCAGACCAGCCGGTCGCGGGTGACGCCGTGGCTGGCCGCCGCCATGCGGCCGAGCCCGAGGTTGGTGGCGTCGGCCAGCACGGCGGCGAGCAGGGCGCTCTCGTCCTCGCAGCGCTCGCCGGTCCGCAGGTTGGTGAAGGCCGCGGCGAAGCCGGTCGCCCGCGCGACATCGTGCAGCACCTCGGTGATCCGCGCCGTCGGCATCAGCGCCTCGATTGCGCCGGCGAGGACCAGCGCTTCAGGCGGGGTGGAAGCCCGCACCGGGGTGACGTGCAGCTGGCCGTCGCGCAGCTCGACGCCTTCCAGTTCGCCCCGCCGCAGCCGGCGCGCGAAGCGCCGCAGGCGCCGGTCGAGCTCGGCACCACGTGCCGCCAGCCACTCGTCGGCGGTCGCCGGCAGACCGAGTTCGGTCACGGCGGCCGGCACCGCAGCGGCAGGCAGCAGGTAGCTGTCGAAGCGGCGGTAGCCTGAGGAGCGCTCCACCCAGACGTCGCCGGAGCGCAGCCGGTCGCGGAGCGTCGCCAGTACGGCCGTCTCGTAGAGACGCCGATCCGGCTTCCCGTCAGCCATGACCAGGCGCCGCCATGCCTTGCGGAACGGCATCGGGGCGTCCGGCGGCACCTCGCGCCGGCCGGACCGGTCGAGCTCGACGAGTAGCCGCAAGGCGGCCAGCACCGGGTCGTCGGCGCGGGCGGTGGGGAATTCCAGTGCCCCGAGCAGGTCGGGGGCGAACTTCCGCAACGTCCGCCAGCGTCCGGCGGCAGACAACAGCGGGTCTTCCTCGGCCAGAGTGGCCAGATCTCTGACCTCGCTGCGGACCTGCAGCAGCTTCGCCCAGCCGACGGCCTCGTCCACGACTTCGAAGGCGTCGCGGTCGCTTTCCTGAGCCACGGCGAGCGCGTCGATGGTGCCGTGGAACAAGCGCATCAGCCGGCCAACGTCGCCGGCGCTGGCCGCGTAGCGGCGGCCCGCGGCATTGCGCGCCCTGGCGAACAGCCCGCCGATCAGCCGGTCGGTCATGTCCAGCACCGCGTCGGTCAGGCGAGCCTCGAGATCGACGATGGTGGCCGCGAGGATGGCCCGGCGCCGACGCGCGGCGTAGTGCGCGAGCTGGTGGGCATCCGACGTGTGGCCCTCGCGGACGAACCGCTCCAGCCTTGCCTCGTGCACGCCCGCGGCGACACCGGCCGGCAGGCCGATCGCACGCACCCGGTGCAGCCGGTCGAGCAGTTCGCGGACATGGTCGGCCTTGGGCGCGACCGGCACCGCCTTGAGCCAGGCGAAGGGTGTCATGCCGAGCGCCGTGTCCACCTCCAGCAGCCGCTCGAGCTCCTTGATCTGCGCCTCGGTGACCGTGGCCAGCATCGCCCCGGTCGCGCGTCGGCGGGCGCGGGCGCGCCCGGCGATGGCGGCGCGCTCGATCACTGCCGCGGCTGGCAGGATGACGCGCGCCGATCGCAGCGCCTCGATGACGGCGGTCGCGATCGGCGTGCCCGCGTCGGTGCCCCGGGCCGCCTCGGCGGCAGCCTCGACCATGAGGGGCAGGTCGGCCGTGGTGGCTGGCCGCAGGCCGAGGGCAGCGGCGAGCTCGCGCGCATGGTCGGTCACGGTCTGGGGGCGACGCGCGTAGCGGACAAAGGCGTCCGGCGGGATCTCCAGCCGCCGCGCCATCCAGGCCACAAGGGTGTCAACCGGCTGGCCGAGGTTGGCGAGCGCCGTCCCGGGATGACGCAGCAGAGCGAGTTGCACGGCATAGCCGAGCCGGCTGGCGTCACCCCGGCGCGCGGCCACCAGGTCCTGGTCGGAGCGTGACAGGGTGAAGCACCGGGCCAGGCCGTCCGGGTCGGCGGGGATGCCGAACAGCGCCTGGCGCTCCTCGTCGGTCAGCAGTTCTCGTCGCGCCACGGCGTGTTCTCCGTCTTCAAAACCCCCATCATGATCGTGGACGCAACGGATTTGGGAGACGTAGTCTGTGGACGGGTTCGGTCGGGGCCGCGCGATGGCGTGCGGGCCGTCCAGGAACCGGACGGTTCGGGGACACCATGGGCGATGTCCTGGGCTATGCGCGGGTCTCCACGGGCGACCAGGACGTCGCCGGGCAGGAGCTGCGGCTGCGCCATGCCGGCGCCCACAGGGTGTTCACCGACATCCGGTCAGGCCGCTCGATGGAGCGCCCCGGTTTCGGTGCCCTGCTCGACTACGCGCGGCGTGGCGACACGCTGGCCGTCGTGCGCCTGGATCGGCTCGGCCGCTCGCTCGCCGAGTTGCTGGCCACGGTCGCCATGCTGAAGGAGCGCGGCGTTGCGCTGCTGAGCCTGGAGGAGAAGATCGACACACCTCGTCGGCCGCCGGCGAGCTGGTGTTCCACGTGTTCGGTGCCATCGTGCACTTCGAGCGCAGGCTGATCGCCAAGCGTACCCGCGACGGCATCGCTGCAGCACGTGCCAAGGGCAAGCATCCGGGCCGACAGCCGCTGGATCGTGAAAGGGCCGAGGCGGCGTTGAAGCTGGTCGGCGCCGGCTTGTCGCCCACCGCTGCCGCCCGCCAGGTCGGTCTCCGGGCGCTCGACTGTCTACCGTGAACTGCGTCGCACTGGAGCCGCTCGCCTCACGACATAACGGTCGTAGTTGGTCGGAAACCGGCTATAGCTCTCTATTACGGCCTCCGCAGGAACTGCGCCGAGGTAAGATAGTAGTTCCGGGCAGTGGCGTTGATCTGCCGCTCCCCAAGCTCCGTCAGCGCCGTCGCCTTCAGCAGCCTGGCCCCGGCGTTCGCCGCATCGATGGCAAGCACGTGGTCGGTGAGCTCGGCCGCCCACTGGAACTCGCCGCCCTCGATCGCCTGGCGGGCGAGGTTCAGGGTGGCGTCGACGCCGCCGGCCATGTCGATCACCTTGGCCGCACGATCGGCGGGGGCCAGCGGGAAGATGTTGGTCGCATTGCCGTCGAACCAGCCAACGTAGTCGGCATAGATGCCGCGAACCGTCCAAGCCACGCAGCCGTAGTATTCCTGTAGGTAGGGGCTTCGGGCCAGATCGGGCGGCAGTTGTACTTGTAGCGCCAGCTCGTCCGGCGTCTTGCCCTGCCTGATGCCCTCTATCGTCTGCTCGAGGATCGTCCTGATGCCGTCCCGGTAGACCGTCAGGGCCTCACGGACTGCCTCCCGGCCAATGATCGGGCGCATGTGGCCTTGGACCAGGAACCCAGCATTCAGGTCGATCATCCTTTCGAGGCTAGCGATCCACTTCTCCGGCGGCCGCAGGCGCAAGCCGCGCAGCGGCGAGAGGTTTGGATAGGACTTGTAGAAGTCGTCGCCGGGCAGGAGGACGCCCTTGTCGGGGAACCAAACCGCCACGTTCTCCGGCGACTCGCCCGGTGTATGGATCAGGCGCATCCGCACGCCAGCAATCTCAATCGTCTCCTCAGCACCCCCAAAGGTGCGGGTCGGGGGCAGAAAGCCCTGCCGCGTATGCGGCGTGCGGCGCCCGTACTCGAGCTGTGTCCCGGCATTGATGAACAGCTCGTCCGGCAGGCTCACGCCGAACGCATCGCCGCCGCCGCGTGCTCCGCGGCCGAACTCCGGCCCGGCCTCGACGAGAAGGCGATGGCTGTGGATCTCGGGCGCATCGCTGCCCGCAAAAACCGTGGCACCGCCGGAGTGGTCGGGATGGTTATGGGTGTAGATGATCGCGCGGACCGGCCGCACCATGCGGTCGCCGAAGGCGGCGACGATCTCGGCGGCATCGACCGGGTTGGCCGAGGTGTCGACGATGATGGATCCACCTTCGCCCTGGATCAGCGTTACGTTGCTGGCGGAGTAGCCGACAGCGACGTACACGCCGGTGGTGACCGGAACGACCTCTTTGCGAAACTCGGCGCTGCTGGCCCGCAGCTGCTCCCGCCCCGTGAAGTCGTTGGCAGCAGGGAGTGTGGAGGAGTCCTGCGCGGAGGCGATGGCCATGGCGATTCTCGAGTTCCTGATCCGTCACTGGTGGATCGCGCTTCTCCGGGGCTGCTGTCCAGTTGGGGATCAGCGCTGAGGAGTAGCCGCTCCAAGAGGTCAACCGTGGCGGGGCGGCTGCGAGCGTCCGAGAAGGGTCGAACCCGGCGGCAGCCCAGCAGGCGCGGCTACCGCGGAGATGGGCTGTCAGCGACGTTCCTGAAAAGTTCGAGCTTCGCGTTGTCTATCTGACAACCGACGCTCTGTCCTCAAGTTCAACCCGGGCTTCGGGATAGGCGGCAAGCGCAGCATCGAGGGCCTCGGTAAACCGGGGCTTGAACTGGCGCACGGCCTTGAAGCCGGTGCCGAACTGCGCATGCAAGGGGTCACCAGACGATCTGTTCAAAACTGCACGCTAACGATGCGTCCGAAGCTGCAGTGGAACATTAACCAAGTTAAAAATCCGAGCAGCATGCGGGAGTCTTCGAAATGACCCTGGCGCAAGGCACCGACCAGCTGGAAACGGCTCGCCTCTTGCTGCGGCGGATCACGCTAGACGACCTACCGTTTTTCACTCGCATCCACGCATTACCCGAAGTCGCCCGGGGTCTTTGGCCCGGAGGCCTGCCACGCTCGCCGGGGCAGACGGAAGCATACATTCGGTCCACGCTCGAAAGCTATGAGCAGCACGCGCTCGGCTATCTCGCTGTCCTGCGCAAGGCGGACGGAGCGCTGATCGGGCGTTGTGGCCTGACGGAGCTCGCAGTCGAATCCGCCCCATCTGAGTACGGGATTCGCAAAGGGTGGTTTGGCGACGCCCAGGTCCCCTGCGGGGTCGCGCGGACGTTCGAGTGTGAGCTTGGCTACACGTTCGACCCCGCCGCCTGGGGTAATGGTTACGCCAATGAGGCGGCGTGTTGTGTCCGCGACTACGCGCGCGACGTTCTGCAGTTATCGTACGCTGTCTCGGCCATTCTTCCGTCGAACGCCCGCTCGCAGCGAGTCGCCGAACGGCTCGGTCTGTGCTCTGACGGGCAAATGGAGGCGGCCGGGATGACGTTTGATCGCTACATATGGCAGCTCGCGATAGCCGGTACGGCTCGACCGCAACCTGCATCCACGAAATAGGCCTCTGCCGTCCATCCACGACGTCGCGCCCCCACGCATTTCCAGGCGGTTCGGGCTTTCACAAACCTGTTCCAAAATCGTGCCGAAAGGCAATTGGTGCTTGAAACCCGCGGCGTTCGACGTTCGTTCCAGTCTAAGCGTGCGATTTTTTACAAATCGTGCGGTGACCCCACCTTCCTTGGCCGGCCCCCTTTGGCGCCGTTTGCCCGCGCGCTGATGCTCTTCGCCTTCGACCGCACCGCGCCGCCCAGCTTCCCCAGCGATGCCGCCATGTCGCCAGCCGTCGCCAGGGCTCCAATCAGGCCGTGCACGCTGATGTTGATGTCGTGCTGATCCAGTTTGATCCCGTAGCCCGCCGGCGACACCCGCACCGCCGCCATGTCCGCCGGCGGGACATCGCGGAATTCCTCCACCATCGCTCGCGGCAATCGCACAGCCGCGCCGTCCGTCAGCTCGATCTCGATCGCGTCGCGGTCCGCGTCATACCGCACGCTGGCCGCCCGCCGCTCCATCGCTCGCCGCCGATGCCCCGCGGCGACAGCCTTCCTGAGTTCTTCGTCCGTCGTCGGCGGAATCTTCACGGCGCCCATTGCTCCATTCCCGCCCCAGCCTTCACGGCGAGGCTCGTCCCGTCCTTCATGATCAGCATCACTTGCCCTGCCGACGGTTCATAAATCGCCCGTCCGATTTGGACGGCACCTGCCTCCCGCCTGGCCAACACTGTCACCACCTGGCTCGGCGAACCCTGAGTCCACCGGTTGTCGATGCAGCACGTGCCAACCCTGGCCCACCATTCCGCCCTGCATTTCGGCAGGTTGGCCGCGATGGCGGCCTTGATCCGGTCAATCGTTCGCGTGTTCGGCGCATCATC
>Ga0335074_10001966_pt1 | contig 27892 bp, 18 predicted proteins | sample Lox_Sample_23_FD_206715 | JGI IMG/M metagenome (GOLD analysis project Ga0335074, IMG submission 206715) | Soil microbial communities from Loxahatchee National Wildlife Refuge, Florida, United States - Lox_Sample_2.3 | ecosystem: Environmental > Terrestrial > Soil > Wetlands | place: USA...
CCCATATCCGAGTTGGACGCCATTCAGTCACAAACTGAGACCAGCAGCCGGGGGATGCCGATCGAATCAATCACGGGCCTCCAGGAAGTGGAGCGAGATCACATCCTTCGGGCCTTGGATGCGAGCAATTGGGTGGTTGGCGGCTCCACCGGCGCGGCGCAGCGGCTGGGTATGAAGAGGACGTCGCTACTGTATAGGATGCGCAAGCTGAGCATCCGCCGCCCGGCGGGTTCCGTCCAAAGGGCCGTCTAGCTTCGCCCGTTCGGTCGGCGCGTCTAACGACGAAAAGGGCGACAGATATCGGTCAGCGCGTTAGAGATCCGTCCCGCCTTCGTCAGCCAGCGTGAAGACCCGTGGGTTACGGTTCCAAAACTCCTTGCTGTATCAGGCATCTACGGCTCCGCAACGACTCGGTTGCGATGTTTTTGTTGTGGCGTGCGGGGTGCTCTACCGATGTGGTCTCGCCTCCAGGGCGAGGATCCCGCTGCGCAAAGGAGAGTTTGATGGCTCAAGGTCGTTCCACTCCAATGAAGGGGAGTTCCAGTTCTGGCTGGTCTTCCGACGTTTCTGTGCCTGTCACATTCGTACATAAGGTCGACGCAGACGGAGTCGGCGTGTTTTATCGCGAGGCTGGAGACGCCAACGCTCCGGTAATACTCCTGCTTCATGGATTCCCTGCTTCGTCTTTCATGTTTCGCGAACTGATTCCGCGTCTTGCCACTGACTATCGCGTAATCGCGCCTGACCTTCCGGGATTCGGATTTACCGAGGTACCCGAGGAGCGGCAATATATCTATTCGTTCGACCGGTTGGCCGCGACTCTCAATGCATTCACGCAGGCCCTCAAGTTGAAACGGTACGCACTTTACGTGTTCGACTATGGCGCGCCAACCGGATTTCGACTGGCGATGGCCCACCCGGACCGCGTGACTGCGATCATCTCGCAGAACGGCAACGCCTATGACGAAGGTTTGGCCGACGCATGGGCTCCGATTCGTAAATATTGGGCGGAACCTTCGGCGGAGAATCGTGAGGTGCTGCGGCAAAACATTCTCACTTTCGAAGGAACACGATGGCAATACACGCACGGGGTGGGCGAGCCGAATAGCGTTCCGCCGGAATCATACACCCTCGACGCCGCACTGCTCGAGCGCCCAGGCATCAAAGACATCCAGCTTGACCTGTTTCGGGATTACGCATCTAACGTGAAACTTTATTCGGCGTTTCAAGATTATTTCCGGAAGGCGCAGCCGCCCTTCCTCGCAATCTGGGGAAAGAACGATCCATTTTTCCTCCCAGCCGGAGCCGATGCCTACCGGCGTGATATGCCAGCCGCTCGAGTCGAGCTCCTGGATACGGGACATTTTGCGCTGGAGACGCACGTCGTGCAAATTGCCTCCGTTATGAAAGAATTCCTCGCGGCGCACGGGGTGTCGCGATGACCTTTGCCCCAGACTCGACGGTCGTCCTGGTCCATGGCGCATGGGCCGACGGTTCTTGCTGGCAGAAAGTTATTCTACCGTTGCAAAAAGAGGGCCTTCGAGTAATCTGTGCGCCTCTTCCGCTCACGTCGCTATCAGACGACATCGCCGCTCTGGAACGCGTAATCGAGAGAACGAAAGGGCCGGTGCTCCTTGTGGGACATGCATATGGCGGCGCCCCAATAGCGGGCCCAAAGGAGTCTCGGGTAAAATCGCTCGTGTACATTGCCGCGCTGGCGCCTGCGGAGGGAGAAACCGTCGCCGATGTCTTTTACCGCGCCAAGCCGCATCCGGAGGCGCCGCCAATGCAGCCTGATTCCCACGAGTTGGTCTGGATGCCCGATGGCGCTTTTGCACGTGGAATCGCTCACAGGGCCTCCGCGGATGAGGCGGCGATTCTGCAATCGGTGCAACGGCCGATCGCGCTGAAATGCGTTCAAGAAAGAGCCCCTGTGCCCGGGTGGATGACCAAGCCATCCTGGTTTCTGGTAGCCGAGCAGGATCGAATGATTGCGCCAGAGACACAGCGCTTCATGGCGGAGAGGATGGGCGCGACGATCCGCGTCCACGACGTGGATCACAGCCCAATGTATACGGCGCCTTCAGTAACGATCGGCGTGATATTGGAAGCAGCACAAGCGACGCTTGCCGGCTAAGGGAATTGAACATGCCCGCGAAATCTGTAGCGATAGTGACCGGCGCCAGCCAAGGCATCGGCCGCGCGACCGCGATCCGCCTGGCGCGCGATTTCGAAGCCGTTGTCCTCGCCGCGAGGCGGGAGGATGAACTGAGGAAGACCGCGTCAGCGGTCGAAACCGCAGGCGCCGATCCGTTACCCTGCGCACTCGATTTGCGCCAGCCGCGCTCGGCCGACATCCTGATCCAAGCCGCACTCGATCGTTTTGGCAGAATTGACGCTTTGCTCAACATCGCCGGAGCGGTGCCGCAGATCGATTTGTTCGAGATGTCGGACGCGCAGTGGGACGACGGCATGGCGCTCAAACTGCACGGTGCTCGCCGGTTGACGGTGCGGGCCTGGGAGGCGCTGAAGACCTCCCGCGGTGCCGTCGTGTTGATCTCGGGAAGCGCTGCTCTCGATCCGAAGCCCGGCTTCGCGGCGGTAGCGACGATCAACGCGGCCATCATCGCGCTCGCAAAGGCGTTTGCGGAACAAGGAATCAAGGACGGAGTACAGGTCAACAGCGTTGTGCCCGGCGCCGTGATGACGAGCCGCCGCCGGTCGTTCATGGAACACTGGGCACCGGAGCACGGAATGAGCGTCGCGGAAGCCATGAAGGAGTTTCCCGAAAAAGCCGGCATCGCCCGCTACGGTGAGCCGGAGGAGATCGCGGGCCTGATGGCTTATCTGGTTTCCAGAGAAGCTCGCTGGTTGACGGGCGCCTCCGTCCGGATGGATGGCGGGGAAATCAAAGGAATTTAGACCACAGGACAGACCCAATGGCTTAGATTGTGGTCCCATGGTCCCAGGCATTCCGAGGAAATCTTGTGAAACGACGCGACTTTTTGGGAGCTGCTTGTCTTGGCATGACGGCCTCGGCACAAGAAGTGAAAGCTTCGTTCCAGCCGATCACGATCGACATCTCCGGCAACAAAGTCTTTTGCCGCCGCTACGGAGATGGTCCGCCCATTCTGCTGGTTCACGGCTTCCCCCGAACCAGCTTGATGTGGCGATTCTTGGCGCCGAAACTGGCCGCCAAACACACCGTGGTGTGCGCCGATCTGCGCGCGTACGGCCGAAGCGGCATACCCGCTTCCACCGATGATCACTTCGCATATTCCAAGCGCGCCATGGCCAATGAGCTGGTGCTGGCCATGGAAAAACTGGGGTTCCCCGCCTTCACGCTCATGGGGCATGATCGCGGCGGACGCGTCTCCTATCGTATGGCCTTGGATCATCCCAAGAATGTGGAACGTCTCGCGGTGTTCGATGTGATTCCGATTCTCGAAGCGTGGAGCCGCACAGACGCACGATTCGCCCAGACTTACTGGCCGTGGATCCTGTTGTCGCAGAAGCAACCCCTGCCGGAAAGCTATTTGCTTGGCGCTCCCGAGGCGGTTTTTCATAATCCTTTTGGACAGGGGTCGTTCGGCGGTGAGGTTCTCAAAGAGTATGTGTCCACATACCGCAATCCCACGAGAGTTCATGGAATCTGCGAGGAATATCGAGCCGCGGCGACAATCGACGTCGAACACGACCGAGCGGACAAGGAAGCTGCCAGGCGAATCGAATGCCCCATGTTGCATCTCTGGGCCGGGGGTGGCCCGCTCGATACCTTCTATGAGAAGGAGGGTGGTCCCTTGGGAATCTGGCGTCAATGGGCCGCGCGAGTAGAAGGGCACGCGATGAAGGGTGGCCACTTTTTCCCGGAAGAGAATCCCGATGACACCGCCGCAGCGGTCAACGCGTTTCTCACCTCAACAGGAGATTGAACATATGAGCGCACCAGAAAAGTACGACGTCGTCGTGCTCGGCGGCGGCACCGCCGGCAAAGTGATTGCTTGGACTATGGCGAAGGAAGGCAAGCGAACCGCCGTCATCGACCGGAAGTATGTCGGCGGATCCTGCCCGAATATCGCGTGTCTGCCCAGTAAGAATGTCATCTACTCGGCGAAGGTAGCTTCACTGGTTGGGCGGCATACCGAGTTTGGAATCAAGACGGGGCCGGTCGCGATCGACATGGCTAGAGTTTACGAACGCAAGCGAGAGATGGTGGACGGAATCGTCAAGGTTCACCTCGACAGGTATCAAGCCATGGGCGATGAACTGATCTTCGGTGAGGGCAGCTTCGTGGGACCTCGCATTATTCGTGTCGCCTTGCGAGATGGCGCGGAGCGCACCCTCACTGCCGACCATGTGTTTCTCGACGTGGGGACTCATGCAACCGTTCCTGACACGCCGGGGCTGCGCCAAGTGGCGCCCCTGACCCACGTTGAGGCATTGGATCTGCAGCGGAGTCCGGAGCATTTGATCGTGATGGGAGGTGGATATGTCGGTCTGGAATTGGGTCAAGCCATGCGGAGACTGGGCAGCCGGGTCACGTTGATCACGCGCGACTCCCAACTGGCCTCCAGCGAAGATCCGGATGTGTCGCAAGCTGTCTTGCGCTTGTTCCAGGATGAGGGCATTGAGGTATTGCTCGGGACGGAAGTACTGCTAGTCACGGGGCGATCCGGCTCCCACGTCGATCTCCAGGTCCGGTGCCCTTCCGGGGACAGGACGGTCCACGGGTCGGACATTCTCGTCTCTCTGGGACGTACGCCGAACACAACGGGCATCGGAGTCGACAAAGCCGGAATCGAAGTAACCGAGAAGGGGCACATTCGCGTAAACGATCGCCTGGAGACCACGGTGCCAAATGTCTGGGCGATGGGCGAATGCGCGGGCAGCCCATACTTCACACACGTAGCCGAGGATGACGCCAGCATCATTCTTGCGAACCTGAACGGGGGCCACCGCACCACGGCGGACCGGCTGGTTCCATCCTGTGTGTTCATCGATCCGGAACTGGCGCGCGTTGGTCTCAACGAGTCGCAGGCAAAGGCCAGAGGAGTTGCCTACAGGGTCGCGTCCGCGCCATTCGACCTCTCATGGCGCGCCTGGACGATTTCAGAGCGGCGTGGATTCATGAAGACCCTGATCGACACCCACAGCGATCGCATTATCGGATTCACAGCCTTTGGCGCCGAGGCGGGTGAACTTATGAGCACCGTTCAACTCGCGATGCTGGCAGGGTTGCCCTGTACATCACTGCGGGATGCGATGTTTGCACACCCGACTATGACGGAAGGGCTGAAGGCTTTGTTCATGCGGGTACCGCAAAGGACGGTGGATCACGTTGGGCAGTCCTGACTCGCGCGCACCGCGCAGCGGAGGTTCCCTGAGCATCACCCAGAGCCTGCGTCTCCACTGGCCCGAGTACTTGATGGAAGCGGGAGAAACAGGTATCTACCTTTTCTTTGCATGTACTTTCGCGACGTTGTTGTGGCACCCGGGTTCGCCGATCCAGTCTTACGTCACGAACAATACCGTGCGGCGCATACTTATGGGGACGGGGATGGGTTTAGCCGTCATCCTGATTGTCTCCTCCCCCTGGGGCAAACAATCTGGCGCGCACTTCAACCCTGCGGTCAGCTTCACATTTTTTCGTTTGGGAAAGATGGCGCCGTGGGATGCGTTATTCTACTGTGGCAGTCAGTTGGCCGGCGCGCTCGCGGGCGTAGTCTTGGCTGCACTCGTGCTCCGGGGAGCACCATCCCACCAGGCTGTTCGCTATAGCGCCACGCTTCCAGGTATTTACGGAGACAGGGTCGCGTTCACCGCTGAAGTCGTGGTGTCGTTTCTTCTGATGATGACGGTCCTCGTAGCCACCAATCACCGAATTCTTGCACCCTACACTCGCTATCTTGCAGCCCTTGTGATTGCATCGGGCATTGCCTTTGAATCTCCGCTTTCAGGCATGAGCGCGAACCCGGCACGGACGTTCGGACCCGCATTTTGCGGTGGCTACTGGCAAACTTTATGGATCTATTTCACGGCACCGGCCTTGGGTATGCTCGGAGCGGCCGAGGTTTTTCGCCTGGCCCGTCAGGGAAAGCCGCCTTATTGCGCGAAGCTCGATCACCAGAATGACAAGCGCTGCATCTTCTGTCATTCCGAAGACCTGTCACAGACGCATCAGAGATCGATGACAATGGCAGCCGGCACAGCGATGCGCGCCCAACGCACCTTTTGCTGGCGTGCCGCCAGCGGGAGGGGACCCCGCCCGCCCTGGCTTTCCCGGAAGGGGAAAAACGGGAAAAGGACGATCACGCCCGGGCCGCCCCCCAAGCCTTAGGCACCTCGGTTCGGACAGCCTTTACCTTGCAGCCGCGCGTCCGGGCCGGCGAACTCACATTGCATAAATAAACATGCTATTGGCGGGTTCGGCAGTGCCCTCTAGAATTGAGAACGTGGCTGATGCTAGTATCTCGACTGCGACGATCATCGCAGTAGTAGATGACGATTTCAGGATTCTAGAGTCCCTCGAAAGTCTACTAGAATCCGCAGGCTACACGGCCGCTATGTTTCCTTCCGGAATGGCGTTCTTGCAGTCGGGCACCGTTCAGACAGCGAGCTGTTTGGTTACGGACATTCGAATGCCGAACATCGATGGCCTTGAGTTGTACCGGCGAGTCAAGCGGCGGCGGCCGGAATTACCTGTGATTTATATGACTGCCCATTACGATGCCGACAGCGAGCGCCTGGCACTGGAAGATGGCGCCGCGGGGTTTCTGCGGAAGTCGTTTAGCGGCCGTGAATTTTTGGGGGCTATCAGACAAGCCTTGGACGGGCCGAGATGAGCACGCGAGGCGTATCTTTGGAACGTAGATCGGACAATGCCTTGCAGCCACAGGCTGCAAGGACTTCACAGAGTTAGGAGCAAGCATGCAAGCAACTGCCGTATCTTTCGCACAAGCAGGCTCACTTGACTTCGGTGGCATGATCGGTTCGAGCCACGAGTTACACGATATCTGGCACTCGGTTCAGATGGTGGCTCGAACGGATTCGGCCGTCCTGATTCAAGGTGAGACAGGGACGGGGAAGGAACTCGTGGCCAAAGCAGTACACGAGGAAAGTTTGCGGAGCCGCGGGCCATTCGTAATAGTGAATTGTGCCGCGATGCCGGCGGGTCTCCTGGAGAGCGAGCTGTTCGGGCACGAAAGAGGGGCCTTTACCGGGGCGCTCAACCAAACAACAGGCCGTTTTCAACAGGCCCATAACGGAACACTTTTCCTGGACGAGATCGGCGACCTTCCGCTGGAATTGCAACCCAAACTCCTCCGCGCCCTGCAGGAGAGAGAATTTGAGCGCCTTGGAGGCGACCGCACGATACGCGTCGATGTTCGATTTGTTGCAGCAACCAACCAAGATCTGATGCAGATGGTCCAAGAGCGCCGGTTCCGTGCGGACCTGTTTTACAGGCTCAATGTCTACCCCATTTTGCTTCCGCCTTTGCGTGACCGCCGGGCAGATATCCCCGCACTTGTTCGCCACTTCGTCGCAACGTTCGCGGCGCGAATGAATAAGCGGATCAGCCACATTCCAGACGAGGTCATGCAAATCGTCTCCGAGAATGACTGGCCGGGAAATATTCGGGAACTGCAGAATCTGATTGAGCGCGCCGTGATCATGTCGCCTGGACCGGAACTCCGATTGCCGGCGATCACCACCAGATGCAGCAGTCAGGAATGGCTCACGAGTAAGGCTAGAACACTTGCAGAGGCTGAGCGTGAGCATATCCTGAAAGCTCTCAGTGAAGCGGGAGGTATTGTTGGGGGGCCCCAAGGTGCGGCGTCCCGTTTAGGCGTACCCAGAACTAGCTTGCTATATCGCATGCGCAGGCTGGGTATCAAGAAAGCAAATATGAAGGTTCTTACGGCAGGGCCCCCGCGGATCAGCAGTGTCGCCTATTCCGTGCCGGCAACCGGCCTCTGATTTGTCTCGATGCGACGACTGTTTTCGACGTTTGCCGACGGACGGCAGTCACCCATTTGGGAGCGTTCTATGCACATGAGGAAGTCGATTTCTATCGCCGGCGCTCCGGCAGAAAACGACGGACTGAGATCCTCCTGTTCACGAGCCCAAGCGATTTTGGGCGCGCGTGGGACGTAGGGACGGGCTCGATGGTCAACAGCGTTTCATCGCTGAACAGGCAGACGGAAACGGAAGGTCGAACCCGGGCCGGCCCCGTAATCCCGAATACCCAGCAGGAGGCTCTCGGATCCATCCCAATTCGAGAAAAAGCGAATCATCTTCTCACGACGCGACATGGCATCCAATGCATCCATCGCGTTCAGTGTCAGATTCAACAGCACCTGTTGGATCTGTATGCGATCGCAGAGAACCGCCGGGAGCCCCTCCTGCAAGGCAACATCAACCGTAATTCGGCGCTTCACCGCCTCATGTTCAATCAGTTTTAGAACTTCGGCCACCAATGCTTTCGATACGGTGCCCGGAGGTTGTACCGAATTGGTATTCCCGCGGGCGGACAACTCCGGGCTGCCGCAGCAGTAGAGGATCTGAGTTTGCGGTATTGTGCAATACCTGTCTGTGCTGATCCGGCCAAACCGGGATAGTCGCAATGCAGCCTTGTATGGGGGGTCACGCAAGCCGCGTGTGATTGGCACAGCGGCGCACGCCGGCAGCACTTACTTTGAGCTGATTCCGACCTTTGATAACGCTGCGAGCCAGAAATGACCGAGGGTCGATGGTACTTATCGGAACATTCAGCGGATCTGGTAGCGACCCACAGCATGCGGCGCCTTCCCGTGCGGAGTTCGTGGCGCCGCTCCATTGCCTCCGGGCGCCGACGAGGGGTATTCGGCGGGGGCGGGCTACGGTGTCTCGGGCGCGGCCACGCATCAGGCTTCAATTGGGCCGAGCTGGGCAGCGGGAAGGGAAGACGGAACCCTTCCGAAATATCCGGCCAGGTGCCGCGCAAAAGAATGCAGGCGCTCCCACCCGCCAGAGGTAGCAGCTTGGATGTCCACCGGTAGCGGGTCAATCGGAAGACCTTGGTTAAGCGCGTAGGAAAACAGGTTTGCTTCTATTCTTTCCATGGTGCGAATCTGTGTGGCGCGTATCGGTGTGGTCAGGATCATGTTTTTCTCTGGTTGGCGGTGCCTCTGCATAACGTTAGTAAGAGACGGAGAGAGCCGGGAAAATACAGTCGCGAAAGTGGCTTATTGTACTGGTGGTACCCCTGACCACTCGTGCCGCCGTTTCTTTCCCAGCACGAGGAGCCGGCCGCGAATGTGGGAAGGTGGCCGCTTGCGAGCGCGCCGCTCGCTTGCTTCCGGCCGACGGACCCGGCGAATCCGCCCGCGAAAGTCGCGCCGTCAGCCGCTCGACCGTCGGCGGGCGCCACACGGGGTGCGCGCCGGGACGGCGGCCGGCCCGCGACGGACGCCACATCCCGCCATTCGATCGTCAGGCGTCGCGAATTTCCGCCGGGACGAGGGGGAGCGTGCTTGAGTTCTGGAAGATCAATGGATCTTCAAAATTAGGATCGGCGAATCCCGGCAGTTTTGTGGATAGAAGAGCAGCGAAGCCCGCGGCAGAAATGACGTGGTATAACATATCTGACCCGCCATAGAAATAAGTGCGGGCGGCTGGTCGAAAAGCATGCCAGACCGGATCGGCAAGTATCAGATCGAAAAGGAGCTGGGCCAAGGAGGCTTCGGCAGGGTGTGCCTGGCATTCGATCCCGATGTCGGCCAGAAGGTTGCGATCAAGAAACTCCTCGCCAAGGGCGACCCCGATCTCCTCAAACGTTTCCAACTGGAAATCCGCACCACCGCCGCTCTGCGCCATAAAAATATCGTCACCATCCACGCCAGCGGCGAAGACGAGGGCGACCCCTACCTGGTGATGGAGTTCCTGGGAGGCCAGACCCTTAAGGACGTGATTCAGAGCGGGCGTCCGCTCACGCTGCTGGAAAAGGTCCGGATCATGACCCAGGTCGCCGAGGGCTTGGGGTACGCCAATTCCAAGGGGGTCGTACACCGCGACGTGAAGCCCGAAAATATCATGTTGTTGGCCGACGACAACGTGAAGATCATGGATTTCGGGATCGCGCTGGGTCCCAACCGCAACACAGCGATGACGCAGACGGGCGGAATCATCGGTACGCCGCCTTACCTGGCTCCGGAGCAACTTCGGGGATGCAAGGCCAACGAACAGACCGACATCTTCTCCTTCGGGGATGTCTATTACGAACTGCTTACCGGCGTGCATCCGTTCGAGCCGTACAAGAACAACTGGGAAGCCTTGTACTACGCCATCATGAACTACGAACCGAAATCGATTGGCGAACTGGTGACGGGCTGTCCGGCGGCGCTGGAGGACCTGGTACACCGGGCGCTGGCTAAGGAGCCGGAGATCCGGTATCAGAAGTTCGAAGAAATCCAGTTGGATAATGAAGCCGTGCTGGTGGATCTGCGGCACGAAGGGGCGGCCGCGATTCTGCGGGAAATTCCGGCGCTCACCCAGTCGGGCGATCTCACCAAGGCACTCACACGAATCAACTACGCCTCCCAATTGGACCCCGCCAACCGCGAGGCGCGGCGGCTGCGGGAAGAAATCAACTACCTGCTTCGCAAGGACCAGGTGCAGGGGCAGGTGACGAAAATTCTCAGCGATGCCGACACTTTCCGGACCGAGAGGCGTTACGCCGAGGAGGTGGATTGTCTGGCGCTGGCCGCGCGGCTGGATTCCCGCAACGGCACCATCGCGTCGCTCCTGGAACAGGCCCGGTCGCGGCTGGAAGCTCTCGGACGGGCCAACCGCCTAGTTGCGGAGGCACGCGTCGCGCTGCAGAAAGGGAGGCTGAGTGAGGCCGCCAGCCAGTTGAACGAGGCGCTGAGCCTGGCTCCGGACCACCCCGACGCCCTGCGTCTGCGCCAACGGATGGCAGACGAATCGGAACGGCGCCTCGTGGATCAGCGGCGTCAGCAGGCCATTCGCATGGCCCAGGAACAGCGAGCGGCCAAGCGCTTCGCGGAAGCCCTGGAAATTCTGGACGCGGCCGCAAAAGAGGAGCCGGACGATGGCAGTATCGCAGAACTTCGCACCCTGGTCCAGAATGAGCAGGCTGAAGAGACCCACCGCATCCGCAGAGAGAAGCTTAACCTGGCGATTTCGCGCACGCGCGAAACATTGCAGGCCGGCGATATCGATCGCGCCCGCCAGATGTTGGACTACCTGGATGCCAATTTCGCCAGTGAGCCGGGGGCGTTGGGCGTGCTGCAGGAATTGCGCCGGCTGCTCCAGGTCTCGATGCGGGACCGGGAGATTGCCGGTTACCACCAGACAGTGCGCGTGCTTATCGGGGAAAGGTCATTCCCGGAAGCCCTTAACCTTCTGGAGGGAGCGCTGGGCAGATTCCCCGGCGACGCCGGTTTGGAACGTTCGAAAGAAGCCGCGCGGGCGCTGCTTCGCGCAGAAGGCGTGGCCGGCCTGCTGAAGCAGGCCGCCGCGCGAGGCGAGGCCGGGGATTTGCAGGGGGCGGCCGAAGTGGTTGCGCAGGGGCGGCGGGAGTTCGGCGACGAACCCTCTCTAGTCAACCTGGCGCGGCAGTTTGAAATCCAACTCCAACAGCAGCGCTACAGCGTTGCGCTCGAAAACCTCTTAAAGGAAGGCCGCCAGTTGGCGTCCGCGGGCAGGTACGGGGAGCTGATGGAGCGGCTGGATAAATTCCCCGAGTTTGCCGGCGAGGCGGACGTACGGGCGCTTGCCAGCTCCGCGAGGGCGGCGGTGGCTCTCGAACAGGAGCGGAGCTTCGTGCAACACGTTCTCACTTCGGTTGCCCGGATGGAATCGGAACAAGCCTGGACCCAGGCGCTGAACGCGGTAGAGAAAGCCTTGAACAGGTTCCCGCACAACCCCACACTGGCCCAGGCTGCCAACGGCGTGCGCGAGCGCGCGGCGTTGGAGCAACGCCGGGTCGCCATTGCCGCCGAGGGCGAGGCCATCCGGCAGCAATTGAACCGCACGCATGCGGCGGACATACCGCAGTCCGGATCGTTCGACAGCCGGCAGAACTGGATCCTGTACCGGCGCCGGGAAGATCTGCGGTCGGCTGTCAGGGATTTGGAAACTGCGCGGGATCGGTATCCGGACGAACCGTTATGGCGCACCATTGAATCGGAGATTGCCGGGCGGCGGGTGCTGCTGGATTCGGAAACCGCCATTGCCAAACGCATCCGGGAGTCGCTGGAACTCGAGGACACCGCCTCAGCCCGGGTGCAGTGGATCGAGGCGCAACAGCGGTATCCCGATCAGGAGTTCTGGGTACTGCTCCGCGGCGAGATCGAGGCACGCGAGCAGCGGCCGGGAACGCGCATTCACGGTACTCCGCCCCCCCGTGGTTGATGGTGCCGGCGGAAGAATGTTGCTGACGGCAGCGCCCTATTTCGCCGGCGCCCGCGCATCCAATCCTTTACCCTCTACGATGCGGACGTAGCGATCGATGGGAACGGCGGTGAAGCGCTCGGTTCGCCCGCTCGGTTGGGGCCAGCGAACTTCCAGCCATTCGAGGGCATTGGCCGGCCCCAGGCCGAGGACTTCCCGCGGATCGTGCGCCGACAAATAGCTGCCGCCTCCGTTCTTGACGCGCGACCGGGTCACACCTCCCGCCGACCAGGTGATGCGCGCGCCCACCGCATCGCGATTGCATTTCACGCCTTCGAGTTGCACTCCCAGCCAATGATTGCCCGCGCCGGCATGGTTGTGCAGCAGCATCGGAGGCCCGCCGTTATTGCCGATCATCACATCCAGGCGGCCGTCGTTGTCGTAATCGCCGATGGCCAGGCCGCGCGCCGCAAACGCTTTGGTAAACGCCGGCCCGGCATCCTGGCTGACATTGCGCAACTGCCCCTTCTCGTTGTGAAACAGCAGCAGGGGCTCCTTATACTTCACCTGCTCGGAGTAGTTGTCGATCATGTCGTCGGGATGGCCATTGGCCAGAAAAAGGTCCAGCCAGCCATCGTTGTCGTAATCGAAGAAACGCAGGCCCCAGCCGCTCAGCAGGCGCGTGGCTTGCGCCACCTGGTTCTTGAAGGCGACATCGCTGAAGGTCTCGTTCTTCATGTTCTTATACAGCGAGAACATTTCCTGGTCTACATTGGCGACGAACAAGTCCTGCCACCCGTCCCCGTCGAAATCGGCCGCATCCACACCCATACCGGAGCGCGCCCGGCCATCGGAGCTGAATCCCACTTCGGCAGCCAGCGCGATCTCTTCCCATTTCGGCCGGCCGGCGGCGTCGGGTCCGCGGTTCATGAAAAGAAAGTTCTGCACCGTATCGTTGGAAACGAACAGGTCCATGCGGCCGTCGTTGTTGACGTCCACTGCCACTACGCCCAAGCCCTTGCCGGTGGCCTTCTCGATGTCGGTTCCGTGGCTGATCTCGGTAAAGGTTCCGTCTCCGTTGTTGTGGAACAGCAGGCTGGCGGTGCCGCGGAACACCCGCGGAATGCAATAAAAATGCTTCCCCAGTTTGTTGTCGCCGCAGGAAAAGTGGCTGGTGGTCCCGTAGTCCACGAAACTGCACACGAAAAGATCCAGCCGCCCGTCGTTATCGCAGTCGAACCAGACCGCGCTGGTGCTCCAGTGATTGGCGAAAACCTTGGCGCCCAGGCCGGCCTTTTCGCTGACGTCGGTAAAGGTGCCGTTGCCGTTGTTGCGGTACAGAATCGGGCGGCCATAGGCGGTCACAAACAGGTCCGGAAAGCCGTCGTTGTCGTAATCGCCCACGGCGACGCCCATTCCGAAGGAGTCGCCGGCCACCCCCGCCTGCTCCGTGACATCCGTGAACGTGCCGTCCCGATTGTTCCGGTAGAGCGCGTTGCGGATGGGCTTGGCCGGCTTGTAGAAATCGCTGGGGCCGCTATTCACCAGGAAGATGTCCATCCAGCCGTCGTTGTCGTAATCCAGAAAGGCGCAACCGGGCCCCATGGTCTCCGGCAGGTAGTGTTGCTCGGATGCGGCATTATCGTGCACCCACCGGATGCCGCTGATCTCGGGCGGGATCTCCTCGAAGAGCGGCCGTGTTCCGGCGCTCCCGCGGCGCGCCAGGGCCAGCGCGGCCCCCGCGCTCCCCAGGAACCGCCGCCGGCTGATGTTAAAAAAAGGTCGTGACATTGGGTGGCTTCAATTCGGATAGCGGTCGCCGGCGCGGGCAATGCGGATCTGGTGGTCGGTGAACTTGGCGTGCGCCCCGGGCAAATCCAATTTCGGCATATGGCAGCCCACGCAGTTGGCTTTGGCGACGGTGCAAACCTTGGTGTGCAGCGCCTCCGCATGGCAGGCGGCGCACTTGGCGTCATAGCTTGCCAGGTTGGTTTGCACCTCCTGGTGCGGATCATGGCAGGCGGTGCAGCGGATGCGCCGGTCGGCCGCGTCGTAGCATTTGCTGTTGGCCAGCCGGTAGGGCTGGAAGCGTACGTTGTTGACGCCGCGCGGCCCGCTGAGCGCGATCTGCGACCAGGTACGGTGGCACCGCCCGCACAACTCCGCCACGTCTTCGGAAGAAAGCTCCGAGAGGCGGGGCAGTTGAGCCGCTTTGGCATCGCCCGCGCGCACCGCCGCCGCATGCTTCTGCACCGCTCCGTGGCACGAGCCGCACCCCACGCCGGGAACCATCGCCTCCAAATGCAGTTGGTTGCCGGATACTGCGCCGTTGGAATGGCACCCGAAGCACTGCCGTTCTTCCATGGGGCTCATGCGGCGCCCGGCGGCTTCCAGCAGGGTCTGCGGCTTGGTGTTGGCCGCCCCCATGGTCAAGTCGGGGCCGCCCAGCGCGTCGAAGAAGCTGATCCGGCTCTCGTACATCGCGCCATTGTACCCGAAAACGTAGGTCTGCCCGGCGCGCCCGCGGCCGAACGCCCACAGCAGCGGGACGGTAAACGTCTCGTTTCCGTCAGTCACCGTCAGAATGCTGCTCGCTCCCTGCCGGACGATGGTGGAACGGTACACGCCCTCCTGGAAGGAAAGCGTGGGGTGGTTCTTGAGGATGGCGCTGGTCGCTACCGCTTCGAGCGCCTGCGCCATGGGAGTCGCGCGGTGATGGGAGAATTCCGTGGCATGACATTCCGCGCACGCGGTGTCACCCGCCGGCGGGACCGCCGCCAGCGCCAGGGGCGCCAACGCGAGCAGCCACAGCCGGATCACTTGGCCTTCGCTCCCGGTTCGGCGGCCTGCTTTTCCGCATTCAGCCGGAGCACGATGGCACGCTCGCGGTCGCCGTCTTCCTTGCGCTTCATGCGGTAGTAAACCGTGGCCAGCGAAACGTGGGCCTCCACAAATTGGGGAATTTCCCTGGTCAGCTTTTCCAGCGCCACCCGCGCCTCTTCCATGTGCCCATCCTGCAGGTCCATGGCCGCCAGTTGGTAGCGCGCGGAGGCATCGCCCGGCCGCACCTCCATGGCGCGCAGAAAACACTGGCGGGCCTCGGCATACTTCTCGTCCTGCTTGAGCAGCACGCCCAACTGAATGTTGGCCGTGTAATCGATGGGGTTGGCGGCCAGTTCCTTGCGGAAAGCCACGGCGGCGTTGGGCGTGTCGCCAGTGGCCGCCAGCGCCATGCCGTAATACGAATACAGGTCGGGAAGCGAGGGGTTCAACTCCACCGCCTTCTTGAGATCGGTGAGGGCTCCCGCGAAATCCTGCACCGACATCTTGGTTGCCCCCATCAGCAGGCGGGCCTCGGCCGAATCGCCGTCTCGCAGAATGCGATCCACCAGCACCTGCCCGCGCGCCGGTTGATTGTCGCGGATGAGCGCCGTGCCTAACATATAGATAAGCGCCTTATCGTCGGGCGACTCACGCTCCAGAGGCGAGAGCAGCTCAATCACCTTCTGGTTTTCGCCCAGCCGCAGATCGCAATCGGCCAGCAGGAAAATCGCCTGGCGGTTGGAGGGTTGTTCCTTGGCGACCGAGGCCAGTTCGGTGGCGGCCTCGGAGATGCGCGAGGACTTATAGTAAGCCAGCGCCAGGTTCAACCGGACGGGGGTATTTCCAGGCTGCGCTTCCAAAGCCTTGCGGTATTCGACGATGGCCTCCTGGTACTCCCCGGCCTTGGCCAGCGCCGCTCCCAGGTTGGATCGCGCCATCACGTTCCCCGGCACCTGCTTGAGATACGCCCGGTACTCGGGGATGGCCGCGGTGACATTCCCCGCCTGGTGCAGCTCGATGGCATGGCGCAGCAGATCTTCCACCGGCGGTGGTTGCTGGCCCCAGGCCATCAGGGCCAATCCGGAGAGGATCGCCGCCACGCGCACGCGACTACCTAGAGCCGAGCGTTTCACGGATTGCCTGCTCCAGTTGGTCGGCATGGAAATCCAGCTCGCCCAGGCGGGTCTGCCAGGCGATCCGGCCATCGCGGCCCACCAGGTACAACCGGCTGGGCCATGCCTGGTAGGCACGCTCGGCGGCGGTGTCCATGCCATCCACCACCACCGCGAAGGGGAGTTCCAGCTTGCGAACGCAGAGGGTCGCGTGGTCCCGCTTCTCCGCCAAGTCGCGCGCGGGCGGCAGGTCGACGCCTTCCCGTTCATTGATGCTGCTCTGCCACTCGGATGCCGGGGCGTTACTCGCGTGCGCTTCGCTGATGTACACCAGCCGGAAAGCCACCCGGTTGTGATAGCGGGTGGCGATGCGTTTCAAGTCTGCGGCCGACCCACGCAGTTTCGGGCAGGTGTAGCTGCCGAAAACCAGCACCACCGGCTTGTCCATACCGGTAAACTTGAGAGAACCGATGGGCGGAGCGGCGGTCCCTGGGAGGATTCCCGGATCGTTCCCGGCCGGCGCCTCGAAGTGGAAGCCCTTGGCCAACGCCGTCTGAACCTCGGCAGACCCCGGCCGAACCTGGGCGGCGCGCTCCAGCAGCGTCCGCGACTCGGCTGCCTGGCCCCGGTTCGCCAGAATCGAAGCGAGATAATAGTTGGCCTCGAAATCGTTGGGATTGGCCGCCAGTTCTTTGCGAAAGGCCTGGATCGCGGCGTCCGCATCCCCCGTGAACAGCAGCGCCTGCCCCAGATACGATTGCAGGGAGGGGACTTCCGGATTCAGGACGGCGGCCCGATTCAGCTCCGCCAGCGCCCCCGGATAATTGCCGGCGCCGAACAGGGCGGATCCCAGCAGAAAGTGACCCTCGGCCGAGTCCCCGCGGCTCAGAATCCGGTCCACCCGAACTTGGCCTTCGGCAACTTTGCCCTCCCGGATCAGGGCCATCCCCAAGACATAGGCTAGACCCGCGTCATCCGGATGGCTGGGTTCCAGCGGAGCCGCCACCTCCACCGCTTTCTGGTACTCCCCCATCCGCAGGCGGCAATCGGCCAGCAACAAGGCAATATTGAGGTTGTCCGGCTGGGCCGAGTGGAGGTTCTCCAGTTCCGCCGCAGCGGCGGGAATTTGAAAGGATTTGTAATAAGCCAGCGCCAGGTTCAGCCGCAGGTTGGGGATTACTTCGGCCGGCGCCACGCGCAGCGCCTCCCGGTCCTGGGCGATAGCTTCTTCGTAGCGCCCCATTTTCGCCAGCACGGCCCCCAGATTCGCGCGCGCGTCCACCCGCCCCGGGTCCGCGGTAATGCAGGCGCGGTATCCTTCGGCCGCCTGCGCCAGCTCTCCGGCCTGGTGCTGCCGGAGCGCGGCCTCAAAGTCGCACCCGGCGGGGGTCTGGGATTTGGCTCCGATGGCGATTCCGGCGAAAATCAGGCAACTGAGGCGCAACCCGCTCCCTCCGCCAAGAGATTCTATCACGGGAGGCACTAAAACCTTACGCCACAAGGGCGAATCTGACGTTAACGACGGTCGTTAACCCAAGCCGAAAGGGCTTTCCCAGCGTTAACGTATCCGCCTTGGAGCCTAATTTGCAGCCGGCTCCCACTTTCGCCGCCACGGCGATTTCCTACAGGAATTCATAGGAAAACCGTTTCGGCCACTAAATCCAGCTTTTTGGCTTTTACCAAATTCGGAAGCCCCGAGAATCCCGGTGCGTTAACCCACAGTATCCCCCATTAGCCTTTTCATCCATCAATAGTGCTTTTATACTACGTCCTAGCCCATGAACCGACTTTGCTCCACGCAGCGCATTTTCCTGGGCGAGGGGTGCAAATGAGAAGGGGAACGAATTTCCAGATTGGCAAAGTACTGGCGGGACTGCTGCTGACCGCGGCGCTGGCGCCCAACCTTTCCGCACAGGGCATCTATGCGACGCTCACCGGAATCGTGACCGACCAATCCGAAGCGGTGGTGCCGCTCGCCAAGGTTTCCTTGAAGGACACGCAGTCCGGGTCGAAGCGCGACACCGTCACCAACAGCGACGGCTACTTTACTTTTGCGTCAGTGCCGGTCGGCAGCTACGAGCTTTCGATTGAGGCCAAAGGGTTCTCCACATATGACCTCTCCGGGATTACGTTGGCCGGTGGCGAAAAGCGCAACGTGGACGTCAAGCTCACGGTAGGAACCACATCGGAAGCCGTGGAAGTCAAAGGCGATGTCGACCAGGTGGCTCCGGTGGATAACGCCGAGAAAACCAATCTGATCACTACCAAGGAACTGCAGAACTTCGTTCAGGTGGGCAGCAATGCGGCCGAGTACATCAAAATCATGCCTGGTTTCGGCATCCAGAACGGGACGTCAAACATAGCCAACTATAGTGGCCAGGTTATTGGAATCAACGGCAACGGCGATGGCGGAAACCAGAGCCCGCTGAACAATGCCTTCAGCTACAACGGCTTGCCCACGAATTCTTTGGATATCACGGCGGATGGCGCCCACGTCTCCGATCCCGGCTGCAATTGCGACACCCCGGTGAACCCCAACTCGGACATGATCAGCGAATTCCAGGTGAAAATGTCCAACTTCAGCGCCGAAAACCAGAAGGGACCGGCGGTAATCACGTCGGTGGCCAAGTCCGGCGGCAGGGATTTCCACGGTTCCGGATTCTTCTACGCCCGCAACTACGTCTTGAACGCCAATGACGCGCTGTTTAATGCCAGCGGTGAGAGCCGGCCACAAGATAAGTACTACTACCCCGGATTCACGATTGGCGGCCCGGTGATCATTCCCGGCACCAATTTTAACAAGAGCCGGAATAAGCTCTTCTTTTTCAGTGGGTTCGAATACTTCTACCAGGTTCTGGATACGGGCCTGCTGCGCGCCACGGTGCCCACCTCGGCGGAACTCGGCGGCGACTTCTCGCCCGCTTCGGTGGCCCAGGAGGGTAACATCACCGCCAACGGCGGCCCTCCCGGCCAGATGAACGCGGCCGCGCTGGCGATGTTTCCCGGCGGAATCATCCCGTCCAACCAGATTGACCCGAACATGCAGGCCTTGATGAAATTGTATCCGGCCCCCAACGCCAACCCCAACGCAGACGGCGGATTCAATTACGTCCAGGCGGAAACTTTCAATCAGAACAATCTGCAGTGGATGTCGCGCGTGGACTACAGCATCAGCGACAACACCAAGCTGTTCGTGCGCTACAACCTCCAAAAAGAGGTCCAGCAGTTCCCGGTCGGGCTGTGGTGGCGGCAGGACACCCAGGTGCCTTATCCCACTCCCGTCCAGGGAAAGAATTCCTCGCAAAGCATCACCGCCTCGTTGACGCACGTGTTCAGCCCGACCATGACCAACGAGTTCGTCTTCGCCTACACGTACATCGGGTTCCCCAACGTGTTTGAAGATCCCAGCAAAGTGAATCGTGCGACCGTTGGCTATAACTATAAAGGACTTTTCAATAATGGCGTAGCCCAGATCCCGTCCTTCGGCGGCACCGGTTGGACCAACCAGGAAGCGGCCCTGATTTTCATGCCCGGCGGATTCGAAGATGGCGGAAACTCGCAGGGCCTCTACGCCGACAAGTACATGCCCAGCGCAAGCGATACCGTCACCAAAGTGTGGGGAACGCATACCGTGAAAGCCGGAGCCTTCTGGGAATGGATCCGCAACACGCAACCCGACAACAACAGCACTAACGGCCAACTGCAAGTCTGGAACAATAACTCCAACACCTTCGGAAATGAGTACGCCGATCTGCTGTACGGAAATCTTAACGCCTACTCAGAGACCAACAAGAACCGCATCAATGATATTGCCTACAACACGTATGAGGGGTTCGTCCAGGATTCCTGGAAGGTCAAGCGGCGCCTGACCCTGGAACTCGGGATCCGCTTTACCCACTTCCAACCCTGGTACGACCGTGAGGGGTTTGGTTATTCGGTCTGGATTCCCTCGGATTACAATCCGAGCTGCCCCGCTCTCGAATATTGTGGCTTCGAATGGCACTCCCGCGATTCTCAGGTACCGCTAGGCGGATTCCCCACGCGCGCCCTGTTCTATCAGCCCCGCCTGGGCCTGGCATACGATTTGAGCGGCCAGGGCAAGACCGTTCTGCGCGGCGGTTGGGGCCGCTATTACTATCATTCCGGGCAGTTTACCAGCGGTCTGGGAGTCTCCGGCGGGGAGGAGAGCTTCAGCTTGGGCAACAACATCAATGGAGTTCCGTTGCTGGCGCGCAACCTCTCTTCCATCAACCTTGCCGCGCAGGCGAGCTCCCCCCAAGCCGTGGATAGCACCGACAATAACCAGCCGTACACCGACAGCTATAACATCACGGTTTCGCAGCGTACCCCATGGTCGGGCCTGCTGGAAGTCGCGTATGTCGGCAACAAGAGCCACGACCTGCTGCTGAACGGAAACGGCCCCGGCGCCGATTTCAACTCGGTGCCGGTGGGATCCATGCTCTCCAGCAGGAACGGCGGAGTCGATCCGAACACTCTGACCGCTAATAACTTCCGGCCCATTACCTCCTTGGGCGATGTGTATCAGGCTACCAACAATTTGTACGCCAACTACAACGCCCTGCAGATCACCTGGGTGCGCACTAAGGGCCGCTATACCCTCAACATGAATTACACCTATGGGAAAGCCATGGGGATTGTGAGTCCGACGCTCGACGAGTACAACTTGAACAACGACTACGGAGTGGTGGCCAACAACCGCCCGCAGATTTTCAATGCTGCCTACTCTATCGAATTGGGCAGCCCGATCAAGGGCAATAAGTTCGCCGGAGGACTGATCAACGGATGGCAACTGTCGGGGATCACGCAATTGCAATCGGGACCGAACCTCACCGGCCAGTCCGGTGAGAACTTCGGTATGGGCCTGAACGGGCTGATTGTCCCAGGATCGCAATCCGCCACTAACCCCAACGGGTACATTATCAGCAACGTGTCTCTTCTAGGCACGTCGCAAATTCAGCTCAATCCGATCGAGACCTGCAATCCCACTTCGCACCTCGGACCTCACCAGTACATCAATCCGAACTGCTTCACTTATCCGTCGGCGATCGGCCAGAACGGGCCGAGCGTGCTGCCGCCCATTTATGGACCGGGATTCTTCAACTCCGATCTGGGAATGTTCAAGAATTTCACCATCAAGGAGTCGAGGAAACTCCAATTCCGCTTCAACGCTTACAACTTTCTGAACCACCCGCTGTGGTCGTTCAATGGAAGCAATCTGACTCTGGGTTTCGATGGGACCAGCGGCCAGGTCAATACGCCCTTGTTCGGAACGACCACCGAAAAACAGGGTCACCGGATTGTGCAGGCCGCCGTCAAGTTCTATTTCTGACAGGGCGCAAGGTGGGGCAGGCTGGAGCTTGCCCCACCTGAATTTCTTCACGGCTTTGACGCGACGCACGCAGCGGTGCTCTCCTCCAAGCACCGCACTCTCGGGTCTCGAACCCAGACGCCCGCAAGCCCAAAGCAAGGCCGGCTTCCGTTTTCGACCGCTTTTTCGTCCCACGCCTCGCCGCCAGCCGATTGCAGAAAGCTCGCGTGCAATCCTATACTGTCACTGGCAATATGAAACTCGCCCTGATGGCGTGTCTGGCGGCGGCGCCCGGTTTGTGGGCGCAGGGCGACAGCCTGCACGATGCTACTCAGATTGGGCCGCCGGCCGGCGCCATCGCCCCCGGGTTCTCCCTGCCCGATCAGTCCGGCCAGCGCCGCACCCTCGAATCGCTCATGCAACCGCACGGGCTGGTGCTGGTATTCTTCCGCTCAGCGGACTGGTGAATGTACTGCAAAGGGCAGCTCGTGGAGCTGCAACATGACGAGTACCTCTTGCGCCGGGCAGGCTTGGGACTGGCGGCCATCAGCTATGACAGCGCCGGCGTCCTGAGTGACTTCGCCAAACGAAAGTCGATCGCCTTTCCGCTTTTGTCCGACTACCAATCGGAAACCATCCGGGCGTATGGCCTTGCCGACCGGCAATACAAGAAGGGCATGGGTCTCGATGTGGACCGGAAAATCGTCTACCCCGATTCCTTTGGAAAAGTGCCGGTCTACGGGCTCTCTTATCCTGCCGTATTGGTTCTGGCGCGCGACGCGCGAGTCAAGTGGCGATTTGTTTCCGAGGGTCCCGAATTGCGACTTACCGGCGCCGCCATCCTGGAGGAAGCCGTCGGGGGAATCGCGGATGAAATCCGGACTCCGGTGGCCAGCCGCAATATCCAGGTGACCGCTACCGCAACCAACACGGCCGTGGGCTTGGGGAACCGCATCCGGATCGCCGTCGAACTGAAAATCCCTAAGGGATTTCACGTGTACAGCCCCGACGTCGCGGGCGGATACAAAGGCGTGTCCTGGCAAATGGATCCCTCGGATTGCCTGGAAATCGGCCAGCCTGTGTATCCCAAGCCGGTATGGAAGCGGATGGAATCGACCGGCGAGAATCTGCCGGTCTACGAGGACACCTTGCGCATCAGCCGCGCCCTGAGCGTAAAGCCGGGCTACGTGCCCTCGGATCCCTCCGTCTATAAGCTATTCTGCCATCTGTGTCTCGATCCTACCTCCCACATCAAGGCGTCGGGAGTGCTGAAGTTCCAGGCGTGCGATGAGCAGCGCTGCTATCCTCCACAGACGGTCCTGCCCCAGTGGCGCTTTCAATTTCTCCCCCCGGACCTGCAACGGTCGCCGGATAACCTGAAACGGGAGTTCGACCAGTAAGTCCGCCAATGCAATTCCCCGGTCTTACCAAGCCCGCAGCCGCACAGCCAAGACCGGCCACCTTTAAGAGCTGTTCTTATCAGCGTTCATCAGCGGCTAATCCCCTTTGTCCAAGCCCAAAGAGTTAATATAAATTGATGCGGTTTCCGGCCTTGGTACTGGCGATATCCGCGCTTCTTTTCGCGAGCCAGTCGATTGCGGCGCAAACCCCCGCCCCGACGTTTTCCAGCCTTGCTCAACAGGCGCAAACTGCCCGCGATGCGCATCAGCTTGACAAGGCTCTGGATTTGTATAAGAAGGCTCTGAAGCTGAAACCAAACTGGGAAGAGGGTCTGGGGAACGTGGGATCGATCGCCTACGATCTGGATCAATACAAGGACTGCGTTTGGGCCTTCAACAAGCTCTCGGAGTCGAAGCCCGATGCCGCTCCAGCTTGGACCATGGCAGGACTTTGCGAATACAAGCTACGTAATTATGGCTCGGCGCTGGACGACCTCACGCAGGTGGAAAAGCTGGGATACACCGAAAACCCCGAACTCGCCCGCGCGGCGCGTCTGCATTATGCGCTGATGCTCACCAAGGCTGGGAGATTTGAAAAAGCCATTGTGGTGCTGACCGAGCTGACCAGGATCGACAAAAAGACGCCCGAGATTAGCGCCGCCGCCGGAATCGCCGGGTTGCGGCAGCCTTGGGTGCCCGGCGAAGTCCCGGAGTCCCAGCGCGACTTGGTTTACCGGCTTGGCGACGCCATGGCCACAGCCATGGAACGCGATTACAAAGACGCGGACCAGAAGTTCGTGGAGCTTTTACAGACATATCCATCCGAACCGAACGTGCATTTCCGTTACGGAGCGCTGCTCTATGTTCAGGATGGCGACCGGGGCATCGAGGAAATCAAGAAGGCCGTCGCGCTGGACCCCAATCATGTGCCTGCGCTGGTCAGCCTTAGCGCCATTGCCTTGAAGCGCGACGACCAGAAGGCCGCCTTGGAATACGGCGAAATGGCGGTGAAGGCCGGCCCCGCCGATTTCACCACGCACGTGGTTCTCGGCCGGGCGTTGCTCGCCAGCCAGCAGACCGCCCGCGCTGTTACCGAGTTGCAACAGGCCGTCAAACTCGCGCCCAACGATCCCGACGCGCATTTCAGTCTGGCGACCGCCTACCGCCACCTGGGCCGAAAAGACGACGCCATCCGGGAGCAGAACGAATTCAAACGGCTGGAGCACTTGGGAGGAAATTGAAGCCATGAAGCTGATTTCGACCGCCCTGATTTTCCTGGCCGTGGCGCCTCCAGCGCTGCCCCAGCAACCGGCTACCGTCAAGACCAACGTCGACGAGGTACTGCTCGATATGGTGGTCCGGGACAAAAAGGGAAAGCCCGTCACCGACCTCAAGCCCGACGAAATCACCGTCACCGACAACGGCGCTAAGCAGACCATCCTCAGCTTCCGGCTGGTGCAGGGTTCGGAGGCCATCAGCGCCACGGGCGCATCCATGCCCCTCGATCCGCTGCGCCAGATACGCCTGGTCACCCTGGCGTTCGAACCCTTCGCCGCTCCCGACCAACGCAAGCTGGCACGCAACGCGGCCATCGACCTGATCAAGGGCGAGCAGGGTGTGAATGTCTTCTACTCGGTGGTGGTGATCGACACCCGGCTGCTGGTCTTGCAGCAGTTCACCAAAGACCATGACGCCCTCACCAAGGCCATTGAACGGGCCACCGAGGGAGTCAGCGCGCCGCGCCTCACTTCGGAATCGGACGCCATCATGGCCGAGTTGAAGCGCAACCTCAACGGCCAGACGGTCAACGGGGCAGATCAGGATGTCAACCTGCTGGCCGCGGCCACCCAAACCGCCGCTGCTCCGATGCCTACAGGAGGCGCGGGCGCGGGTGCAGCCGCGCTGCAGTCGGCCCTGGCGTCGGTGATGCTGAATATGCTGCGCATGGATCAGTCCGCCATGTCGCAGGGCGCGAGGCTCTCGATCACCGCCTTGAAGTCTCTGGTGGACGGCCTTCGCCCCATGCCGGGACGCAAGAGCGTGATGTATTTCACCTCCGGCATGTACCTCACGCCCGAATTGGATGTTCCGTTCCGCAATGTCGTCGCGACCGCTAACCGCAACAATGTGACCTTCTATAGCGTGGATTGCCGCGGCGTCATGATCGGCGCCCAAAACGCCGGAGCGATGCGCCAGCTAAATGCCGGCGCCGCTGCCAGCGACACCACCACCACCAGGCAGAGCGGGGGCGCCACCAAGGACGAAATTATGGCCGCCGACACTTATGAGGTTGCGGCCCGCGCCAATGTGGACCTGGCGTTGCGAGACCTGGCCGAATCCACCGGCGGGTTTCTGATCGGCGACAGCAACGACCTGCGGCAGCCCTTGCGCAGAGTCAACGAAGAGATCAGCAGCTATTACGAGCTGTCTTACAATCCGGGCATTCAGAATTTCGATGGCAGCCTTCGCAAACTGGCGGTTTCCTCCACCCGGAAAGACCTCATCATCCACGCCCGCAGCGGCTATTTCGCCCTGCCCGCGGAGGCTCGCGCCGCGGGTCTGGCCCCCTTTGAAATGCCGCTGCTCAAGGCGCTCTCCGATGGCCAACTCTCCAGCGCGGTCAAGTTCCGCGCCAATGCGATCCTCCTGCAGCCCAAAAAAGACGGCACCGGAGTCGCCGTGCTGATCGAGATTCCGCTGCACGAACTCCAGGCCACATCCACTCAGGGCGCTTATGACGTGCATTGCTCCCTGGCGGCGCTGGTGAAAGATTCCAAGGGCGAAGTGGTGCAGAAGATCACTCGCGACCGCTCCTTCAAAGTATCCGAAGAGCAAATGACCATGGGCAATTTCCTGGACAAGACCATGGTCGGCCTGGCCCCCGGCAAATACACCCTGGAAACCGCCGTCATGGACGAAGCCACCCAGAAAACCGGCGTGCAGCATGCCGAATTCGAGGTTCCCGCCGCCGGTGGCGTCGGCATTTCCACATTGCTGCCGCTGCGTTCCTATAGCCCCAACGCTAAAGATCTGGATCCGGCCGAGCCGTTTCAGTTTCAGGGCGGCAGCATCACTCCCACCATGGATAATGTGATCAAGAAGGGCCCCAACAGCGCCCTCCGACTGTTTTTTACGGTTTATCCCGATCCGGCGATTGCCGCCAAGCCCTCGGTAGAAATCGAATTCCTGTTGGGCGGGAAGAGCTTGACCAAAGTCCCCATGGAACTGCCCGCCGCCGACGCGCAGGGGCGCATTCCGTACGTCATGACCATCCCCGCGCAGGCCATCCCCAACGGAATTTACGAGGTCCGCGCCACCGCCCGGCAAGGCGGTACGTCCTCTGTTTCCAGTACTACGGTTCATTTCGAATAAGCCGCTGCGCCTCCGCGATTGGTAAACGGGGTTGAACGTCTCCCGCCGGCACGTGTATACTGCCATCAATCCAGTCACGGTGACCCATGACGCCAACCGCCTCGGATGTAGCGGAGAAAAACGAACTGCAGTCGGTCCTCAATTCGGGGATCTTCCATCGCGCTCCTAACCTCGCCAACCTTCTCACTTACGTTTGCACCAAGTACTTCGAAGGCGCGGTCGAGCAGATCAAGGAGTACAACATCGCCGTCGAAGCGCTCGGCCGTATGGCCGACTTCGATCCGAAGCGCGATTCCATCGTACGCGTGGAAGCGTACCGGCTCCGGAAACGCCTGCGCGAGTATTACGAAGCCGAAGGCGCCACCCATAGCCTTCGCATCGAAATCGTTCCCGGGCAGTACGTTCCCCAGTTCCTTCGGCAGGCTGCGCCTCAGCCCAGCCTGGCTGTGGAAGCCGTGGTGACGGCGGACTTCCTGGCCCTCGAGCGGGAAGCACCGCAGCCGGCCCTAATCGCCCAGCGCCCCACCGAAATCCAGCAGATGGTTCCTCTCCAGCGGCCCAATTCGTTTGTGCCGCCGGCGCCTCTGCCGCCGCTGCTGCCGCCTGCCGAGCGCCATCGCGGCGGAATGTGGATGGCCATCGCGCTGGCGGCATTGGTGCTTATAGCCGGCCTCGTCTGGAGACAGCTTTTGATCCCGCCCAGCAATGCGGCGGTGGCCCCCATGGGCGATATCGTGGCCGCGCCGGGACAGGAAATCCGCATCCTGGCGGGCCTCGAAAACGGAATGTACATCGACCGTTTCGGACGCACCTGGCAAAGCGACCGTTACTTTCAGGGCGGCGCCGCTTTTGACTCCAAGGATCATCCCATCATTTTCGCGCGCGATGCGCGGCTCTTCCGCACGCGGCGCGAAGGCGTTTTCTCTTACGATGTTCCGCTGCCGCCCGGCGATTACGAACTCCGCCTTTATTTCGTGGAGATGCTGTATGGCGAGAACAACGTGGCGGGCGGAGGAGAGACCAGCCGCATATTCAACGTCGCCGCGAATGGCGTCGAGATTCTGAGTGCGTTCGATGTGGTTGCCGACGCGGGAGCGAGCACGCCCGATATCCGCGCCTTCAAGGACATCTCGCCCGCATCCGACGGCAAACTCCATCTGAATTTCGTTCCCGTCACCGGCCTTGCCATGGTGAGCGCCATTGAAATCACTCCGGGAGTGCCCGGCAGGATGCGGCCCATCCGCTTTGTCTCCCGCGACCACCCCTATACCGACAAACAGGGACGCACCTGGGACCCCGATTCCTATTCCCGCGGCGGACAACTGGTCATGCGTCCCAACCCGGTAGCCGGCGCCGACGATCCCGACCTGCTTCATGGCGAACGATTCGGCAATCTGACCTATGTCATTCCGGTGCCGCCCGGACGCTATGGCGTGACTTTTTATTTTGCCGAGACCTGGTTC
>Ga0335074_10001967_pt1 | contig 27890 bp, 21 predicted proteins | sample Lox_Sample_23_FD_206715 | JGI IMG/M metagenome (GOLD analysis project Ga0335074, IMG submission 206715) | Soil microbial communities from Loxahatchee National Wildlife Refuge, Florida, United States - Lox_Sample_2.3 | ecosystem: Environmental > Terrestrial > Soil > Wetlands | place: USA...
CGAGGGCCAGGCGTTTACCATCCGGCGAGAACTGCAGGTCCGATGGTTCGCGCACCTGCATGGCTTTTTCGATAGTCAATGTTTCGGCGCCGCCCAGCGAAGTCCATACCCACAGCACCAGCACTACTGAACCACACCGCAAAGAAGTTCGCATAGAGGGGATTGTAGCCCAGACGGGATTGATGCGGTGTCCGGGATCCCCCGCGGCGGACCCCGATTAGCCCTTCAACCCAGCCCGGCAATCCAGGCCATGATGACCGCATCGACCCAGAAGCGTGGCCCGCGCCGCGCCAGGAAACCCAAATGGCCGCCGTGATCGGGGGCCACCAGGCGGATTCTATCGTTCTCGCGGACCTCCCGGGCTTGGAAGGCCTCGAAGGGCACCATCGGGTCGTCCTTCGCCTGGATGAGGAGCGTGGGCACGCGTACATTGTGCAGGAAGAGACGCGAGGATTGCGTCCGGTAGTAGTTGTCCGCGTTGCCGAAACCGAAGGAGGGGGCAGTGATGCGGTCGTCTATCTCCATCACCGAACGCAAGCCTTGGAGGTCCTGCCGGCGGTAGCGGCCGGTGGCTTCGAGGCGGGCTTTCATGCGGCTGACAAAGCGGCTCTCGTAGATGCGATTGGAGGGTTGCGCCATGCGGCGGGCACAAGCGGCCAGGTCGAGTGGAGTGGAGACTGCGCAGACGGCACGGACGAGCGGCGGCGCCGCCTCCGCCAACTCTCCCGCCAGCTTCAATACCACGTTGCCGCCCAGCGAAAAGCCCACCAGGATGGCGGGTGGGGAGCCTTCGGTGCAAAGTTGGCGCAGCACCGAGAGCAGGTCGCTGGTGAGTCCGGCGTGATAGAGAGTTTGGCAGTGGTGCTCGCTGCCTCCGCAGGTGCGCAGGTTGAAACGGTGGGCCGCGAATCCGGCGGCCAGCGCGGCGGCCGCGAGGCTGCGCATGTACACAGCCTGGCTGGAGCCTTCCAGGCCATGCACCATCACGATTGCGCCGCGCTCAGGCGCCACGGGGCGCTGCGATTCCACGAACACCTGGACCTCCGGCTCGGTCCGGAACAGCCGCTGGACCGTAGGACAGAGGGATTCGCCGCTCGGGCGCTTCCAGTAGTGGCCCAGGATGGTTTGCGCATGCGGATTGCGGAACAGCGGGATGAACGCAGGTATGGGAGGCATCGGCGGCGGCGCGCCCCGCGGCGGAAACTTGTAGTATAAGGCTATGCGCGGTTTCCTCGGCGCCATCATCGGGATGGCCCTGGTCTATGGCTTGTTCGCGGCGGATGGGGCACGGCCCTCGCCTCCTTTTGAGATCCAGCGAATGAAGGGGCCGGCCTTGCGGGTGAGCCAGTACCGCGGCAAGATTGTGGCGCTGGCGTTCATCGATACGACTTGCCCACATTGCCAGGAACTCACCGGGACGCTGAAAAGCATCGCGCGCGATTACGCCGCGCGCGGCGTGGTCGTGCTGGAGTGCGCCTTCAACGACGGCGCGCGGGCCGGCCTGCCGGAGTTTCAACAGCGCTTCGATCCGCCCTTTCCGGTGGGTTGGAACACGCGTGCGGCAGTGATGTCGTACCTGCAATACAACCTTCTGGACCCACGGCCGCTGTATGTGCCGCACATGGTGTTCATCGACCGCGCCGGGGAAATCCGGGGGGATTATCCGGGCGAAGACCTCTTCTTCCGCGACCCCAACACCAATATCCGCGATGAGCTGGACACCTTGCTGCGCGGCGGGCGGCGCGCGCCGGCGGCCAAGGGCAAACCCTAGCTTGATGACCGGCGGCGAGAAGTTCCTGCGCGGCTCGTTTTATCTGGCATTCGCTTCGGCCGCGCTGATTCTGCTTTCCATCACCGCGTCGCAGTGGGCGCTGTGGATTTCGCTGGCGCTGCTGGCGGCTTCACGCGCCAAACTGCGCATTCCCCACATCTGGCTGCCGCTGGCGCTGTTTATGGTGGGCACGCTGCTCTCCCTGGCGTTTTCGCCCGAGCCGCTCCATGGGCTGCCGCAGATCCGCAAACTGCTGGTGTTTACCATCCTGGTGGCGATCTACACCACTTTTCGGGACGCGGCCGCGGCGCGGCGATTGTTTGTGTGGTGGTACGGGATCGGCGCGGCGGTGGCGTGCTTCGCCCTGGTGCAATTCGCCGAGCGCTGGCGGCAATCGGAGGTGCAGCACGTTCCGTTCTACAACTTCTACGTGACGCAGCGGATTACCGGCACGATGAGCCATTGGATGACCTTCGCGGGCCAGGAAATGGTGGTGCTGCTGATGCTGCTGGCTTTTCTGCTGTTCGCCCCGGTTGCTGGGAAGCGTAAGTGGGCGCTGTGGCTGGCCTGCGCACTGCTGCTGGGCGTGGCGCTGCTGCTCAACGAGACCCGCACGGTGTGGCTGGGCGTGGCCGCCGGCGGAGTGTGGCTGCTGTGGTGGTGGAAGCGGTGGATGGCATTGGCCGGTCCGGCCGTGGTGCTGCTGGCGATGTGGCTGGCGCCGGGGCCGGTGCACGAACGCCTGGTCTCCATCTTTCATCCGCAAAAGAATGTCGATTCGAACGAGTTCCGGCGCATTGCGCGCGCCACCGGGTGGCGCATGATTCGCGCCCATCCTCTGCTGGGCATCGGATTGGACGAGACCAAGTACCACTTCCTGGACTACCTGCCGCCGGACGCGCCTCATCCGCTGCCGCCGGGATATTACCAGCATCTGCACAACATCTATCTGCAGTATGCCGCGGAGCGCGGTATCCCCACGCTGCTGATGATGCTCTGGCTGCTGGCGCGCGTGATTCGCGACTTCTGGCGGGCGCTGCGGAAGCTCCCCGCGGGGCGCAGCACCGAACGGTTCCTTTTGCAGGGAGGAATTGCCACGGTGATCGGGATTATAGTGAGCGGCTGGTACGAAGTCAACCTCGGGGACACAGAGGTGCTGACGGCGTTTCTGGTCGTGGTGGCGTGCGGCTACCTGGCGGTGTGCGGAATGCGCGACTCCGCTACTGTTTCGGCAGCACCTTGACATCGGTAACGTAGAAGCTGGTGTCGGTCACCACCACTACGGTGGCCTGAATGCGGTCGCCCACGTGGAGCTTCTGGAACTCGGAATCGGGCTTGACCATGTACTCCATGGTCATGGGACCCATCCAGTCACCGATCGGTCCGGCCGCGATGGTGGCGGTTTTGGCGGTTGGATCGAGTGCCTTGATATCGCCCTGCATGGGATAGCGCTTGGCGGGCGGCTGGGAGTGGCAGCCGGCGAGGACGAGGGCCAGAGCCGGGGCGAGCAGCAGCGGAAGAGAGGTTCGACGCGTCATATACCTATCTTCGCAAGGTGAAGGCTCTGAAGGCTATCGCCGCTCCGGCACGAAGAGGGACAACAGAAAATCCTGGGCTTGCGGCTGACTTCGGACGCGGCCCCACGCCGCAAAGGCGTCTTTCACGCTCCGGATGTGGTCTCGGACCTCAACACGAGTCCACACCCTGGCATTGTCATAATCGGCGCGGTGGCGGTTCTGCTGAAGAACTACAAATGTTTCGGCAACCATCGCCAAATCCGCATTGCGCGAGACCAGATTATTGCACACCCCCTTCATTTTTTTGTGCTCAAACGCCCGGCTCAGATCCGCTCGTTGCCGCTCAATTCTCCAATTGTTTACCGCGCTGGCGATCAATAAATGAAACATGGCATAATACGCCGCGGAGATCGCGCGGCGGAGATTCACCTGTTTGGGGCGCGTCCGATCAAGTTGAGCCAGATGCCCAGCCTGCGCCAGGAGATCGTCGTGGTAAGGCATCGCCTCACATCCAGGCCGGGTCCTTCAGCTCGGATTGTTCCGACTCGCTACGAAAACTACAATAAGGAATCAGACCAAGTTCCTTTGGCCGTATTCGCTGCTTAATCACCTCCCTGACGTTGCGCGCGACCCGCCCCAAGCGGCGGCCGCTGGCTCGGTCGGATAACAGAATCCGAAAAAAAATAGACCAATCGCCGGTCCAATCCTGGCCGATGTCATAGCGGATGCGCACGACGTCGGGCTTAAGCTCTTCCTCCAGCGCCCGGACTTCTTCTTCTATGGTTTCCTGCTGCGTGACGGCGACTGGCATGAGCATAAGGCTGCCCCTTCAATCGGATTCTACCGCATCGGTGGGAAACACCCCTCCGCCCTCGTCGCCCCGGGCCGCCGCGCCGATTGTTCCGCCGCGCCGCTTGGGTGACACTGACAGCATGGAGCGCGATTTTCGCAAGGGTTGCGTCGAAATTGATTTTCCGGTAGAGCCGATGGGGTCGCCGCTCGGCGTCCTGGCGCGCTCCCTGCGGCTGTTTCTTTCCAACCTGCCGTTTTTGGCCGCCGCCACGCTGGTAGTATTTCTACCCGGCAAGCTGCTGTTGCAGGCGATCTGCGCGGCGCTGGATATCCCGCCCGACGGCGTACTGGGGTACAGCCTGTTGACCGCCAGCGACCTGCTGCTGAGCGCGCTGGTGGTGCCGGCGGTGATCTTCGGCATGGCCATGCGGCTCCGCACGGGCGCGCCGCCGCCGCTCGCCGAAGCATTGCGCTGGGGCCGGCGGCAGTGGGGCAAGGCCCTGTGGAATATGTTTCAGGTGCAGGTGACGGTGCTGCTGTGGAGCCTGCTGCTGTTCATCCCCGGCATGATGGCGTTCGTCAGGCTGGCGGTGGTGGATCCGATTGTGGCCCTGGAAGCGGACCGCGAGCGGGACGTGCTGGACCGCAGCCGGCACTTGACCGAAGGCCACCGCTGGCGCATTCTTGCTGTGATTTTGCCGCTGGTGCTGCTGGACCTGTTGACCAGCTTTGCGGTGCTGAATGCCGTGGAGAAGACTGCCTATTCGCGCGTGCTGCTGGCGCTGGCCGACAGCCTGCTGGCACTCTGCGCGCAGTGGATGACGCTGGCGCTGCTGCTGGTATACCTGGGGCTGCGCGGGGCGGTCAGCGATGCGCCGCGGGAACGGGCATCGGTATCGAAAACTCGACGGTAGTGGTTTCGGCGCTGGGATGGAACCGCAGATTGGCGGGGGAGCCGTAACAGATTTCCAGGCGCCGCTGCACGTTTTGCAAGCCGATGCCGGCGCCGGGGGATCCCTCCGCTGCCGCAAGGGCGACGGGGGGTGCGCCGCTGTTGACCACCGAGACGCGCAGTTCGCCGTCCGCCAGGTGGGCGCGAATGCGTACGAAACCGGCATCGGCGCGCTGGGCGATGCCGTGCTTGACCGCGTTTTCCACCAGCGGCTGTACCGAGAGCACCGGGATGAGTGTCCGCAATGCGGCTTCCTCCACTTGGATATCGACCTCCAGGCGCGGGCCCAGGCGGACCTTCTCGATTTCCAGGTAGGCGCGCACGATCTGCATCTCCTCCGCCAGTGGCACGAAGGTCTTTTCGGATTGCAGGAAGTAGCGGAAGATATCCGCCAGGTTGAGGACCAGGCGGCGCGCCGCAAAAGCCTCCCGCGGGATGACGCCGTACAGGGTATTGAAGGCATTGAAGAGGAAGTGAGGGTTGATCTGGGATTGCAGAGCGCGCAGTTCGGCCTGCGCCACCAGGCGGCTCATTTCCTGGCGCCGCAGCATATCCAGGCGCTCGGCGACGGCAGAGGCGGCCTTCGTGAGGGCTTCCAGATCCTCGCCCAGATAGCGCTGGCCGCCGTTGCGGCGTCCCAGCAGGATGAGGCGCGAGTTTTCCTGGCCGAGGCGCACCGGAACGATGACTTCCGCCCAGTTCCATGGCGCTGCCAGTTCGGCTGGAGCGAGGGCGGCCGAATGGAGTTCCGCGGCTGCCGCCACCAGATTTTCCGCGACAACCGCATGGCGATCGGCCCGAGCGGTGGAGGCCATCCGGCCGGCGGCCCAGGTCAGATATTCGTCTTCGCCGGAAAACGCCGGTGCATCCTTAATGGCGTTGGCCACCTGATCAAGACCGCCGTGGCGGAATACGGCGTGCGTCAGCCAGGCTTGGGCGCAGTTGCGCAGCCAGGCGAAGAAGACCAGGCAGAGACATACGCTGATGAGTAGAAAAGCCTGGGCGAGCGGGCCGCCGGCGCTTTTGACCAGCACCAGGCGAAAGGCGGCGGCGATCACCAGCCAGGTCAACACGGCGGCCAGGAGGGCGTTGGCCAGGAAGCGCACGAAGGCGTCCAGCAGCACGAAGCGATAGTCCTGGAGAAGCACGAACAGGGCCAGGGGAATTCCAGCGTGGTGCACCACCAGTTCGCTGGACCAGGCCTGGTGCAGGTGCCCGTGTCCGAAGTGCAGGAACGACATGGCAAACAGGGCCAGGCACATGGACGCGGCGATGCGGGAGGGGGCCGCGCGGCCGGATTCCCGGTCGAGAATCGCGCCCATTACGGCGATGGCGGTGAGCGCCAGAAAACCAAACGTGGTGAGCAGCAGCGCCATCTGGTGGAGATCGCTGCCGGTGGTGTAGATTTCGCGCCAGTGCAGGAAGATCGCGGCGCTGCTGAGGCCATAACCGGTAAAGGCCAACATGGGCCATCGGCCGTCGAGCGAAACCTGCAGCAGCACGGCGGGAAGCAGGCTGAGTACCGAAAAGCTGAAAGCGGCCAGCAGATCGACGGTGTGGGGAGACAGGCCGGGCCAGGCCAGCACCAGCAGCGACCCCAGATTCCACGCCAGCGAGAGGGCGGCCGCCAGGCCCGAGAGAAAGCGGCCGTGCGAGCCGGACCAACCGCGCCGGCTGAACAGCAGGCAGAGAAAGATGGCGAAGATCAGAGCTCCGGCGGCATGGCCCAGAATGTTGATCAGCAGCGGCTGGTTGAGTTGGAACATGGCTGGGCCTGAACTTATTGTAGGGGAGACAGCCGCTCAGCGGCCGGCTGAGTCTTCACCGCAGAATCGTTCCATCACCGGCCTGACCCGCTCGAAGCTCGCCGAGAGTTCGGGCAGATCGGCAATCGCAGCCGCCAGATCGCCGCTGCTGCCTTCCTGCTCCAGTTTCCAGGCCGCCTGGCGCATATCCGTCCCGCCCACGCTGGCGGCTGCTCCCTTGATGGAATGGGCGAGCAGGCGAACTTGTTTGGAGTCGCCTTCGCTCACGGCCTGGGCCAAAGCCGCGATCTGGCCGGGCATGTCCTCCACAAACCCGCGGATAATCCGGTAGGCCAGATCCTGGTTGCCCATCACACGCTCCAGCAGATCTTCCCGGTCGAACGCTGCGGCGATGGGTGGCGCCGGAGGAACCGCGGGTGTCGCCGGGGCGGCGGCTGCCGGTGAAGGAACTGGGGGCGGCCCGGGGGCACGCATGCCGCCAGTCCAGTCCTCGATTGCCTGTTCCAACTCGCCGGGCCGGAGCGGCTTGGCGATGTATCCGTTCATGCCCGCGGCGAGACATTTTTCGCGATCGCCTGCCATGGCGTTGGCGGTGGTGGCGATGATGGCGACATCATGATTGCGGACGCTGGTATCGGGCCGCCGGATCAGGCGCGAGGCCTCATAACCGTCCATACCCGGCAAATGGCAATCCATCAACACCAGATCGTAATCCTTCTGGCCGAGGGCATTCAGGGCGGCACGGCCATCGGCGACTACATCGGCACGATATCCCAGGTTTTCGAGAATGCCCAAGGCCACTTCCTGATTGACCGCGTTGTCTTCGACCACCAGCAGGCGCAGCCGCGCCCGCACGTCGCCAGTGGTCCGCGAGGGCTTTGGCGCCGGGGCTGGACGCGTGGGAGCCGGCCCATAGCCCAGGAGGGACGCCAGGCACGTACCCAACTCGCCTTGTTTCACCGGCTTCGCGACGTGCGCGGCAAATCCCAGCGACTGCCACCGTTCGCCATCGGCTGCCTGGTTTAGAGGAACTATCAGCACCAGGGCCGTGGTGTTGGCGGCATCCTGCTGCCGCACTTGGAAAGGGAACCGGTCACACTCAGCACCCAGCGTGCCCCAGTCGGCGATTACGGCGTCGAAGGGATGGTCTGCCGCGCGTCGCAACCGCTCGATGGCTTCGGCCGCACTGCCGGCTTCTTCCCCGCAGGCCTTCCAGAACGCCAGCAATTCCAGGATCAAGCCGCGGCTGGCGGCATGATTGTCCACCACAAGGATACGCCAGCCGGCCAGCGAAAGCGCGCGGGAGCGTTGGGCTGCGGATTGCCGCTCCAAAGGGACGGTGAACCAGAAGTGGGAGCCCTTACCTTCCTCGCTTTCGAAGCCCACCTCGCCGCCCATGATGTCCGCCAGCATCCGTACGATCGAGAGGCCCAGGCCGGTTCCTCCGTACTGCCGGGCAGTGGAAGAGTCGATTTGCGAAAAGGGCTGAAACAACAGGTGAGCCTTGTCCCTGGGAATTCCGGCGCCAGTGTCTTTCACGTCGAAGCGGATGCGCACCGGATCTCCAGGGCTGGCCAGCCTTACGCGAATCGAGACGGCGCCCGTGCTGGTGAACTTCACGGCGTTTCCACCCAGGTTGACCAGAATCTGACGCAACCGGCTGACATCGCCACGCAGTTGCGTGAAGACATCCGGCTCGATGAAGCAAAGCAGTTCCACTCCTTTTTCCTGGGACTTCACTGCCAGCATGTCCGCGACGCTTTCCACCATTTTTCGCAGATCGAAGGGGGCGTCTTCCAGCTTCAGTTTTCCCGCCCCCATTTTGGAGAAGTCCAGAATGTCGTTCAGGATGCCGAGCAACGATTCGGCGCTCTCGCGGACGGTTTCGGCGCGCCTGCGCTGCCGCGTGTCCAGGTCGCCGCCCAGCAGGAGCCCGATCATTCCGAGGATGCCGTTCATGGGCGTGCGGATTTCATGGCTCATGTTGGCCAGGAAAGCGCTCTTGGCCCGGTCGGCCCGCTCGGCGACCTCCTTGGCTTCGCGGAGATCCTCTTCGGCGCGTTTCCGCCCGGTGATATCGATGAGCGTCATTTCGATTTCCCCAGCCTCGCCGCCATCCCCAAAGCTGAGATTTGCGAGAACCCAGACCGGCTCGCCAAGGCGCTGGAATTTCCACTCCGAGTTGGTCAATATCTTTTGCTTCGCCAAGGTTTTCATGAGTTGCTCGCGATCGCCGGCGGAATCGAAACAATCGAGGACGCTCTTGCCGACGGCCTCCGCGGGAGATCCCCATCCCAGAATCAGCGCCGCCGTCTGGTTGCAGTCCAGAATCCGGCCCTCTGCGGTTGTGCGAAGAACGCCTGCGAGGTTGCGTGCGAACAGCAGGCGGTAGCGTTGCTCGGAAGCCGTCAGGGCCTCCTGGGCCCGCCTCGATTCGCTGACATCTTCTACGTGAATAATGAAGTAGCGGGGACCGCCCTGTGCATTGCGCACCAGCGAGATGCGCAGGCGTACGGGTATGATACGGCCGTCTTTGCGGATGTAGCGCTTCTCTAGTTCCACCCGCGAATGCAATCCACCCAGGAGTTCGTGCTGGAGCTTCCTGCTAAGTTCCAGATCGTCGGGGTGAGTCAGCTCCGGCCAGCTCATCCCAGCCAATTCCTGCACGGAGTAGCCCAGGATGCGGCAGAGGACTGCGTTGGCCTGCAGGAAACACCCGTCGAGCGAGATCCGCGCGATGCCCACCGGGGCATCCGCGAAGATCGTCCGGAACTGCTCTTCGCTTTCCCGCAGCTCGTCCTGCACGCGTTTTCGCGCGGTGACATCCCGGACGATTACGGCGACTGAAACCACGCGCCCCGAGGTGTCATAGATCGGCGACGAGGACACCGAAACATTGATTCTCCGGCCATCCCTGGAGAATCCCGTGCAGTCCAATTGAGAGATTGTTTGCCCGGCTTCGAGACGTTGCAATGCGGGCCAAAGGTTGTGCGTCAGATCGGGCGGGACCAGAAGTGAGACGGACCTCCCGAGGATTTCCTCCGCTCGGTAGCCGTACACCCTCTCCGCACCGTGGTTCCAGCTCGTAATGGTGCCCTCGGGAGTGTGGCTCAGGATGCCATCCTCCGAGGATGCCACAATAGCCGCCAGAATTCGCTGTGCGTTCTCTTCGGCGCGGCGCCGGGTCTTATCCAGCTTTACCGCGATATAGTTGGTGATCTCGCCCGCGGAGTTGGCAACCGGAGTAATGATGACGTCCTCGGTGTACTCGGTGCCGTCTTTGCGCCGGTCGACGATCTCGCCACGCCAGACCTGCCCCGCACCGATGGTCTGCCACATGCGCTGGTAATAGGCTTGGTCGTGCCGGCCCGACTGGAGCAGGCGCGGATTCCTGCCCAGCACCTCCTCAGACGCGTAGCCCGTCATCCTGGTGAAGGACTGGTTGACATACTGGATGCAAGCTTCCGCGTCCGTAATTACGACGCCTTCCACGAGCCGGTCCAGCACGCTGGTCTGGAGAATGTCCTGCTCGGATGCAGGGCCCCTTGCGCCCTTCAGTGGGGCACAAAGAGCCGGTGGCAGATTGGCCGGAAGTTCAACTGTCTGGCCGGCAGCGCCTGGCGCGGGGGGGCCGGGTTGGGGTTCCGGCAATCGCGCCATAGCGGATGCCGGTTTCGGCAGGGGAGAATCCGCCCCCGCGGCTCCGTCAACTGCCGGCAGCCACTTTTCGAGTACTCCTGCCAGGATCTTCGGGTCGACCGGTTTGGCGAGATAGTCGTCCATGCCGGCTTCGAGACACCGATCCCGGTCGCCCGCCAGGGCATGGGCGGTCATGGCGACGATGGGCAGCCGTTGGTGGCATACCTGGGCCGATCGCTGGCGGATCCGGCGGGTGGCTTCGTAGCCATCCATCCCGGGCATCTGGCAATCCATCAGGATCAGGTCATACTCGGCCTTTTCCAGCATTTCCAGAGCTTGCCGGCCATCGCCGGCGACATCTACCGCGCCATACCCCAACTGCCGGAGAACGCCCAGCGCCACATCCTGGTTGGTCCGATTGTCCTCCACCAGGAGGAGGCGGGCCGCGCGCCGCGGGTGTTGTTCCGCACCGCGGGGATTGGCCGGAACTCGGGGAGGCGCCGGCCCCGGGACCCTCGCGAGGATGTCGTTGAGAACCGAAAGCAGCGACCGGGCGCTGTCCCGGGCCACCTCCGCATACCGTCGCTGGTGCTCATCGAGAGAAGTCTCGATGAGCAGTTGATTCATGCCCAGGATGCCATTCATCGGTGTGCAGATCTCGTGGCTCAGGTTGGCCAGAAACTCGCTCTTGGCCCTGCTGGCGGCTTCGGCGGCTTCTTTAGCGCGCTTCCACTCGTCTTCGGCACGCTTGCGCTCGGTGATGTCGCTCGCCACTGCCACCTGCGCGATGGTTCGTCCGCCCCGGTCGCGGACCAGCGAAGTGGAGAGCGAGATCGGGAACTCGCTGCCATCCTTGCGCCGATTCCAAAGTTCCCCGTGCCAGCCGCCGCCCCGGGTGCCTTCGGCGATTGCGGCGCTCAGCTCCGGCGGGTTCCTGGCCGAGCGGACTGCGTCGATGGTTTCGGAGAGAATCTCATCGCGGCGATAGCCATACAAACCGAGGAACGCGTTGTTGACAAAAACAATACGGCCGTCAGTGTTCGTAATGCTGACGGCCTCGCGCAAAGTACGCAGTGCGTCGGCGAGTACGTTCCGCTCCTCGCTCGCCTGCCGATGCACAGTGACGTCCACCATGACGCCGCGGAGCGCCGGGACGCCGTCTTCCTCTTTCTTTGCGCTGACGATGTCCTGGAGCCAGACTGCGCGGCCGTCGGCGGCGAGCATGCGGTATTCCAGGGTGTGGTCCCTGCCGGCGGCTGCTTCCGCGGTGGCGTACGACACCGTGTGCTCCACGTCAGCGGGATGGATGTGATCCTTCCAGAACGACGGCTCAGCCAGCCACCGATCCACGGGATAGCCGAGGATGGTCTCGGCGCGCCGGCTGACGAAGGTGAATCGCCTGGATTCCGGCTCGGCTTCCCAGACGATACCGTCGATCGAATTGACCAGGGCATCCCGGCGCCGGCCGGCTTCGCGCAGGGCTTCCCGATCCGCAGCGGACTGGCGGAAAGACCGGGTGTTGTGGCGCGCCTGGGCCATGATGAAGGCCAGGTACAGGGCCACCACGATGGCGATCGCGCGGCCGCTGCTGCCTCCCTGAACCATCCCCCAGAACAGAAACGGCCCCAGCAGAAGGGGTAGAAAGCGGTGCAGCAGCGGCGGATCGGGGCAAAGGGACGTGGTGGCCCCGGCGGCGATTCCGGCAGTCATCAGGAGGATCATCCACGTGGGCCAGGCGGAGTTGTTGGCGTTCATTTCCTCCAGCGCAAACACCACCCAAATCAGGGCGGATGCATAGACGCCGGCCCGGAAGTGCCGCATCCAGCGGGCGGGATCCGGCCCGTAGCGCCGCTCGAAAGGCCACATCGCGGCGAGGCGCACGCCGACCACCAGAACCGCCAGCAAGCCCCACGGCAGCACGAACCACAGACGCCGGCCCTCTCCCGGCACCGTGAAGATGGTGGTGAACAGAATGGCGGGGTAGGCAAGTACGCCCATGGTACTGCGACAGGCCAGAGTCTCCGCCGCTTCTCGGGCGAGTGTGGCAGCGCCAGCCGCAGGGGCGGCCGATTCCCGCGCCGGCTTGCGGCCGCCAGAGCCGAGGTCGCATTCGCCAGATCCCGGGTTGGGTCCGGCTGGTCGGGAGTATGGTCCGGGTCCGTTCATCGCGATGCTCACGTGCGCCGGAGATCCGTTTTCACCTGGTAATAGACCGAGCGCAAGTGCCGCTTGGATTCAAACTCCGGGCAGATCCCGCTCAGGGACTCCATGGCGCCGATCACCAGGCAGCCGTTCGGCTCCAGCGCGCGCTCGATGCGCCGGAACAGCGAGACCTTGTCCGCTTCAGTAAAGTAAATGGCCACGTTGCGGCAGAAAATGACGTCGAACTTACCCAGCAATGACAGATCCCCCATCAGGTTTAAATGTTTAAAGGAGACCATGGCGCGGATCTCATCGCGGATCTGCCAGCCGTCTCGCGCCCGGACGAAGTACTTGTCCCGGAGGGGATCGCTCAATCCCCGTACAATCTCGGTGGCGTTGTACCAGCCGCGGCTGGCCCGGGCAATGGCGTCGTCCGAGATGTCCGTGCCCAGCAGGCGGACACCGTACCGGTCGGGATCGCCGAGCAGTTCCTTGAGCAGGATGGCGATGCTGTAAATTTCCTGGCCGGTCGAACAGGCTGCGCTCCAGACGCGGATGCGGGCGGCGCCGGTCCGCGCGCGCCGATCGATCAGCTCCGGAACGATTTTGTGGCGCAACAGATCGAAAGGCGCCGTATCCCGGAAGAACAGCGTCTCGTTGGTGGTGATGGCATCGATGATGCGGCGCTGAAGCACGCGGTTCGGTTCGGATTTGGCGCGCTTCACGAGCCCCGTGAAGCTGCCGCAGCCGGACTCTTCCACCAGCCGGCCCAGCCGGCCCTCGATCAGGTAGCTCTTGGACTGGTCCAGCGAGACGGCGCAAATGGAGTAGATATAATCGGCCAACGGCCGGTGTTCTTCGGGGAGCAGCTTGATCACGCGCCACCCTCGCGGACGGAGCGGACGATCGTACCGGCGATTCGGTCCAACGGCGCCACGGTATCGATCAGTCCCGCGGCGATGGCCTCTTTCGGCATCCCGAAAACCACGCAACTGGCTTCATCCTGGGCAATCGAGAAGCATCCGCTGCGCTTGAGCAGGCGCAGTCCGGCGGTACCGTCGTTGCCCATGCCCGTTAAGATGGCAGCCACGGAGCGGCCGGGGAATTGCAGCGCCGCGGACCGGAAGAGATAGTCCACCGACGGCTTACATCCGTTCTCGGGCGGATCGTCGGCGAGCCGCATCACCACCTCGCCGCGCGGTCCAGCAGCCAGTTTCATCTGCATGCCGCCGGGAGCCAGATACGCGCAGTTCGGCTGCGCAACAGCGCCATCCTGGGCCTCGGAGACGTGCAGGGCGCTCTTCCGGTTGAGACTGGCCGCCAGCGGGTTGGTGAACAGTGCCGGCATGTGCTGTACGATGAAGACCGGCGCCCCGAGATCGCCGGGCAGGGCCGGCAGCAGGCTGGCCAGCGCGACCGGGCCCCCCGTGGAGACGCCGATCAGTACCAGCGGAGGCCCAATCCGCCTGCGGTTCAGGGTGACCGGCTCTGGCGCCAGCGGATCCGGGCGCGCCGGCGGAACTTCAGCGCGCGGCGGGCGGCTCGGCCCCGGCTGGAGCATCATGCGTATGTCGCGGCGCCGCTCGAAGGCCTTGACCATCGGCCGGAGACGATCGCGTAGAACCATGAGGTTCTGCGCGGCCGCGCCGCCTTCGGGTTTGGTGAGGAAATCGAAGGCGCCCAACTCCAACGCGCGCACGGTCATCTCCCCGCCGCGCACGGTGAGGGCGCTGAGCACGATGACGCCCGCCGTCAGTCCGGCCGGACCCATGGCCTCCAGAACCTCGATGCCGCTCATCTCCGGCATCTCGATGTCGAGCGTGATCAAGTCGGGCTGCAAGGCCGCCATGCGCGACAACGCCAGCTTTCCGTTGGAGGCGGTTCCTACCACCTCCACCCCCGGCAGACCCGCCACGGCGTCGCTCACAATGCGACGGAACACCACAGTATCGTCTACTACCAGAACTCGTATACTCACTGTTCCAGCCCCAGTGGAAATTTATTGCGCCCCTTCGGCCAGAATGGCAACGGAGTCGAGAACCGTGATCGCGCGGCCCCCGGCCCGGTAGACACCCTGAAAAAATCGCCCCTGCGCACCGCGAACATTGGCGGGCGGCGCCTGCCACTGGCTGCGCTCCACCTCCACGACTTCGTCCACGCGGTCCACCAATAGACCGACGAACTCGTTGCGGTCTTCGATGATGAAGATCCGGCTGTCGGCGCCGGGAACCGCTTTGGGGAACCCCAGACGCAGGCCCAGATCGAGGATGGTGACGATTTTACCGCGCAGGTTGACGATCCCAGCTACTTCCGGCGGAGCATGCCGGACGGGCGTGAGCGGGCCGAGCCGGATGACCTCCTGGATCCCGGAGGCATCCAGCGCGCAGAGCGCGTCGCGCACGAAGAAGGTGGCTAGCAGAACGGTCTGCCCGGTTTGCGATGTCAGCGTAGTGGACATAATTCTCCCCAAAAAGGATTTCAGGCGGCCTCGTACCACTTGTTGAGGACGTTCGTCAGGGACGAAGAAATCCGGACGTATTCGCTCGCCGGCCCCATGGCCTTCTCCGCCGCCTCCTTCTGGCCGGCAATCGCCAATTGAGCCACTTTGGCCGCCTCCTCGTGGAATTGGGCATGCAGCCGCTTCGTGGTGCGGTAGTGTTCGGTCTGCATCTCCGCGGCAGAAATTTCCTTGCCGTACAGCCACTTGCCAAACTGGCACTGGTCATCTGCCTTGACCGTATTGACAGGAATATCGAGTTGCCTGCTGACCAGGGCGGCCTTCAGCCGGGCCGTCCAGGCAGCATGCGCGGCGATCGCATTCTTCAACATCACCTGTTTCCCGCCGGAGATGTGGAATCGGGATACAGTCGTCTGTAGTTGTTCGGCCAGCTTCGAGAGTTCGGTGGCACTCTTGCGAACCTGTTCACTGCCCTCGGCCATCTCGCGTGTGGACTGGTCGACGCTGATGATTCCCCTCGCGATGTCCTGAGTCGCCTGCGAGCTTTCGGTTACCCGCACGTTGGCATCGCGGACACCGGTGGTCGCCTCCCCGATATTGCGGGCGATGTCCTTGGTGACCGTAGCCTGTTCCTCGATGGCTGCCGCGATCGAAGCTACGATATCGGTGACTTCGTGAATGACGTGGGAGATCTTCTCGATTTCGGCGATGCCTCCCGAGGTGGACGACTGCACGCCCCCGATCCGGGCCTTGATGTCTTCGGTGGCGGCGGCGGTCTGCTGGGCCAGTTCCTTGATTTCATTAGCCACCACGGCGAATCCCTTGCCGGCCGAACCGGCACGTGCCGCCTCGATGGTGGCGTTGAGCGCCAGCAGGTTGGTTTGGGAAGAGATCTCCGTAATCGTTTCGGTGACTTTGCCGATCTCCTGTGCGGCATGGCCAAGCTGATTCATCTGCTGGCTGATGCGGTCCGCCTGGCGGGCAGCCTCTTCGGTGATTCGGCGGGCTTTTTCCGAATTGCCGGCGATCTCGCCGATGGTCGAGGTCATCTGCTCCGTGGCGGAGGCCACGCTGCTCAGATTGGTGGTAGTCTGCTCCATACCGGCCGCCACCGAGACGACGTTCGAGGTCATCTGCTCAGCGGCCGCGGCTACCGCGTGGGCTTTCTCAGAAGCCTGCTGCCCGCCCTCCGACATCTGGCTGGAATTGGCCGACAGTTCCGCCGACGAGGCGGTAAGAACACCTATCCCCTCAGTCATGTTCCTGATTACATCGCGGAGATTGTGGGTCATTCTCTGCATGGCCGCGCCGAGCCCACCGATTTCGTCCTTGCGTGCCAGATTTTCGATGGCTACTTCCCTCGCGAGGTCCCCGTTCGCGACATTCTCCAGGAACTGCACTGCCTGAGAAAGGGGGACCGTGATCTTACGAACAATCATTACGCCGAAAACCATCGACACCGACACCCAGACAAATCCGAGAGCAAGCAGGAGGATCTTGGATAGGGAGACTGACGCCGCCAGTTCCCCATTGATGCCCGCCAACCGCTCTTCGCGGTACTTCAGGTACTCCGCAAGCTCGGTTCGGAGTTCTTCGAATTTGGGGACAACCTGTTGGCGATAGAGGATCATCGCGTCGGCCCGCTTGCCAGTTCGATGAGTCTGAATGAGGGTGTTGTCGGCCTCACGCCATCGCTCGACGGTTCCCTCCAGAATCTCCCTCCGCCTCTTACCTTCGGCCGAATTGGAAAGCCCGGAGAGTTCTTTGAGGTAGCCCAGGTACTCCTTGCGAAGGATCTGAATGTGGTTCATGGTCTGGTCATCGAACTGGCCTGACAGCAGTGCGGTGGCCACGGCAGCGCCGATTGCGTTAACGTGCGACGAGAGGTTGAGAGCCAGCGAGCTTCGGAGTCCTTCCTGTCTGGTCCTCTCCAATCCCCGGTCGAGCGTATTCACGCTCCACCAGGCCACACCCGCCAGGCACACCAACTGGAGCACACCGGCTCCAATCAGAATCTTCATCTTCGTCCCGATTGTGAGATTTGTAAGCTTCATCGGTGCAATTTCCCTTGACTGAATCTTCAAATTATTGGATCTGGAACTTAGACACGGTGGTCTGCAGTTGTTCCGCCAACTTGGAAAGGTCGGTCGCGCTGGCGCGGACCTGCTCGCTGCCGTCGGCCATTTCGCGGGTGGCATGGTCCACTCCGGCGATTTCCCTAGCGATGCTTTGGGTCACCTGCGAACTCTCGGCTACTCGCTGGTTGGCGTCGCGGACCCCGACGGTCGCCTGGCCTATGTTCCGCGCGATCTCCTTGGTTACAGTGGATTGCTCTTCGATGGCCGCTGCAATCGCGGCGACGATATCGCTCACCTCATGAATCACCTGCGAAACCTTCCCGATTTCGGAGATTCCACCGGTAGTGGAGGACTGTACACCCGCGATGCGGGCTTTGATATCTTCGGTGGCGGCAGCGGTCTGCTGGGCCAGTTCTTTAATTTCATTGGCCACGACGGCGAACCCCTTGCCGGCCGAACCGGCGCGCGCGGCTTCAATGGTGGCATTGAGCGCAAGCAGGTTGGTCTGCGAGGAAATCTCGGTGATGGTTTCCGTAACCTTGCCGATCTCCTGCGCAGCCTGGCCGAGATGGTTCATCTGTTCGCTGATGCGGGCCGCCTGGCGGGTAGCCTCCTCGGTAATCCGCCGGGCCTTCTCCGAGTTGCCGGCGATCTCGCCGATGGTGGCGGTCATCTGTTCGGTGGCGGAGGCCACGGTGGTCAGGTTGGTGGTGGCCTGCTCCATACCCGCCGCAACCGATGCGACGCTGGTGGTCATCTCCTCGGCGGCCGCGGCTACCGCGTGGGCCTTTTCCGAGGCCTGCTGCCCCCCGGACGACATCTGCCCCGAATTGGCGGACAGTTCCGCCGACGACGAGGATAAGACATGCACGCCGCCGGCTACGTCCTTGATAATGCCGCGCAGGTTTTCGCAGGTCGCCTGCATACCCCGGGCGAGCAGTCCGATTTCATCGTGACGCGCCAGGAAATCGGCGCCCACATTGAAAGAGACGTCCCCCTGCGCGATCCGATTCAGATCGCCCGTGGCAAGTACCAGCGGATGGGCAATGCTTCGAGTAAGCAGGATTCCGCCGACGACCGCCAGAGCAATGGCAATCAGGCTGCCCAGAATCAGCGCCAGTTGGATGTACGAAGCCGCAGCCTGGCGGTCGTGTTCGCTGTCTTCGGCACGCTTGTCCTGCCATTTCTCCGCTTCTTCCGCCTTCGCCATCAGAGCCTTGCCTGCCCGCAGGCCAGTCTCGCGGAATGATTTCATGGCCTCCGCCTGTTTGCCCTCTGACGCCAACTGGAGGGCCTTGTTATCGGCAGCTATGAATTGCTGAACCAATGCCTCCATATCGGCGGCGTCCTCCTTGCTCTGTGCTGAATCCGCTCTCGCTTTGAATGCTTCCAAAGAATCCGTGTACTGCTTCCGAATCTGGAGCAGGGCCTCGCGCTCCTCGGGCGCCGGCTTTGCGATCAGCATCGTTTGCACCTGCAATGCCGCCGCACTGGATCCGCCGGAGACCCGGGCCGCCAGTAATTCCTTCGTAAGTCGATCGCGCGAGACCGCCGAATGGGCTGAGGTCGTTTTGTTGCCCCACAGCGCCAGGCCCGCAAGGCCGACCAACAGGAAGACAAAGGCACCCAACATGAGTCCCAGCTTCCTTCCAATTTTTACGTTCGCAAGTTTCATCGTGATTCTCCTGTAATTCTCGAAGGTCCTTCTATGCAGCCGGCCCGTTGGCGGTCTCGCGAACGGCCTTGCGGATGCTCTCAGTTAATTCATCCTTATTGAGCTTGACTTGGTATTCGGTGACTCCCGCGGCCATGCCGCGGGCAATTTCCTCTTCCCCGGCGAGCGAAGAGAGGGCGATGATCGGCAACCCGGCAAAGCGCTGATCTGCCCGGATCTGACGGGTGAGCGCTAAACCGTCCAACCGCGGCATCTCGATGTCCGTGGCTACCAGGCACACATGGCCGGCGTGCTGGTCGAGCAGTTCCCAGGCTGCCTGCCCGTCTTCGGCGGCCAGTACCCGGCAACCCACCGCTTCCGCCAGCCGTTGCACCTGGGTGCGGAAGAAGTCGGAATCGTCCGCAACCAGAACCGTGGGCGCCTCATCCGCCGTGTTTCCCAGCGGAGCGGCCGGCACCAGTTGCTGGGCCCATTCGGGCCGTGCGGCCGCCGCCAGGTCGAAAATATCGAGAATCAAAATGGTGCGATTCTTGAGCACAGCCGACCCGGCCACGCCGGGCTGCCGCAGAGTCACCGTGTCGATTGCCAGCGCGGCTTCCACCATATCCAGAGGCTCGGCTGCCAACAGCCCCAAAGGCTGCCCCATACTCTCGAAGACAATCACCACCCAGCGCTGCTCTTGGGTAAGTTCGCCCACTGCGGCGGCATCGTGCAAGGTCACCACCGGCAGGCTGGCGCCGCGGTGCTGCATGGTGCGGCGGCCGCCAAGATACTCGATCTGCTCGGCGCGGACCCGTTCGATGCGCGACACCTGTTCAATCGCAACCGCGCACACCTCACCCGGCGCGTTCTGGAAAAGCAGCAGGGAATGACGCTCGCCATCAGCCGCATCGCCGGCTTCCTGCCGGGAGAGGGCCTCGGCCGCGCCCGCTGTGAGTGCCACGCGCGCAGCGAGTCCAGCCACGTCCAGAATCACCGCGACCCGTCCGTCGCCCAGAATGGTGGCGCCGGCATAATCCGGGATGCCTTTCAAATGCCGGCCCAGAGGTTTCACAACGATCTCGACGGTATCGTGCAACTCGTCGACGACCAAGCCATATTCAAAGGCGCCGGTATCCACCAACACCACGTTGAGGGCTCGCTGGGCGGCCTCCGAGCGGGGCAGACTCAGCGCGTCCGCCAGGTAGACCAGCGGCACCATCCGGTCGCGCAGGTTCAGCACCTCGGCATCGCCCACCCGATCGGTGCGCTGTGCGATTTGCGTATGGCTGATGCGGATCAGTTCCCCCACGCTGACTTGAGGAATGGCAAAGCGCTGCCCGCCGTTCGAAACCAGCAGCGAGGGGATGATGGCCAGCGTGAGCGGCAGCTTGATGCGGAAGCGCGATCCCTTGCCCGGCGTGGAATCGATCTCGATCTTGCCTCCCAGGCGATCGAGGTTGGTCTTGACCACGTCCATGCCGACGCCGCGGCCCGAGACATCGCTCAGTTTTTCGGCGGTGGATACGCCGGGGAGGAAGATGAGAGCCATCTTCTCGCGATCGGACATGGATTGAAGCTGTTCGCGGGTGACCAGGCCCTTGGCGAGGGAAGAAGCCGCGATCTTCTCGGTGACCAGCCCTTTGCCATCATCCGAGATCTCGATCACCACCTGGCCGGCCTGATGCGAGGCCCGCAGGATGACAGTGCCCCCGGAAGGTTTGCGGGCGGCCATCCGCTCAGCGGGGGACTCGATCCCGTGATCGACGGCGTTACGCACCATGTGGGTAAGCGGATCGCTCAGACCCTCCAGAATGGTCTTGTCGATCTCCACTTCGGCCCCTTCGAGCCGGATCTCCACCTCTTTGCCCAGATCGCGCGCCAGATCGCGCACCAGGCGGGGGAACTTGGAAAAAAGGCCGCCCACTGGCTGCATCCTGGTCTGGGTGACTACCTCCTGGAGTTCGGACGTGACCAGACTAACGCGCTGGGCGCCGGACCGAATCCCGCGCTCGTCGGTACGGGCGAGGGACTCATTCAACTGATTGCGGCCCAGTACCAGTTCGCCCGCCAGCGTCATGAGGGAGTCGAGCAGCGTGACGTTCAAGCGGATGGTGGTCTCGGCCGGGTTGCTGGCGGCCGCCGGGATTTTCGCCGCAGGTTCCGGCGGCGCGGGAAGGTGCGCCGGCGCCAGTGCCGGCGTAGGCGCCACGGCAAGCTCCGGGGGGACCGGCGGACGGGTGAGCGGCTCCGGTGTCTTCGCGCGAGGCTTGCGTTTGGATTTTGCGGCAGGCTTCACGGCCGGGCGGGCTAACGCTTTCGACTGGCCGTTTTTTTCGATCAGAAACACGCGCTCGGGCGGGACCTCCACTACCTGGCCGACGAGGTCCGGCTCCAGAACGGTGGCGTACAACACTTCCAGCATGAGCCGGTTGGAGGGTTCGTCATCGAGCGTTCCGGCCGAATCCAGGTCGAAGGCGGTCTCCAGAATGGTTCCGCATTGGATGAGGGTCTTGAACACTTCCCAGGGCGTCTTTCCGCGGCGCTGGACATCGTGAATCAGGTCGTATTCGATCAGGTAGATGGACTTGGCGCCCCTGCGGGCCTGGGTCAAATCGAACGCCGAAATCTGAATATGTCTGTCCGGCTCAGGAAGCTGCATTTCCACCTGCTCGGTAAGCGAGGACTTCTGGTCGGCGGGCAAGCTGCCGGCGGTCAGCGCCGTGAGCGCGGAGACAAATTCGCCGATCTCGGCCTGGTTGCTCTCCCGGTGGTTGCCGATGAGATCGCGCAGCTTGTCGAAGGCCATCAGGAGAATGCTGACCACTTCCGGAGTCGGAACCATCTGGAGCGAGCGGATCAACTCCAGGGCGTTCTCGGTCTTGTGCGCCAATTCGCGGATTTTGACCAGATCGAAAAAGCCGGCGCCGCCTTTGATGGAATGGGCGGCCCGGAAGACGCGGTTGACCAGTTGTTCGTCGATTTCCGCGCCACCGCGTTCCATGGTCAGCAGGTCCGTCTCGATGGTGGCCAGATGTTCGCGGCACTCCGCCAGATAATCCTGCAAGAGTTCGTCGTCAAGATTGGATTCGCTCATCACCGTCTCCCTCAGACTCCGGACACGCTGAAATGCTGGTGCATCCGCATGGATTGGAAGAGTTCCAGCAGGTCGGCGGAAACATGGATGAGGGACATTCGGCCGCCTACTTTGCGCAGAGAATTATAGGCGGAGATCAGGAAGCCGATCCCGCTCGAATCGACCATGTTGACTCCGGCAAGATCGACCACCAGGTCGCGAACGCCTTCCTCCAGGATGCCGCGCAACTGGGCGCGCAGTTCAGGAATGCTGGCCGCAACAATATGGTCGCCGGAGGGCCGGACCACCGTTCGATTGTCTTCGCGTGTAACCACTAGCATGGGAGTTCTCCTCTATCAAATGCGTTTGAGCATTGTCACTACGTTGCCCCGATCGTTAAAGCGGACCCGGCTGGCGTATTTCCGAAGAATCTCGATCCCGCGGCCGGAGCAGTCCGGAAAGGTGGCCGTCTTTCTCCAGGCCGTGCGCCAGTCAAAGCCTTCGCCATCGTCCTCCACAACGATGAGCAGGCACCTGCCCCTGCGTCTTAGAGAGCAGCGCACCTGTCTGGTGGGATCGGCCCGACCGCCATGCACAACGGCGTTGGTCAATGCTTCGCGCACCAGCAGCTCGGCGGCAAAACAGTTCACCGAGCCGAGCAAGTTCTTGCCGCGGCGCCGGAATTCCATAAGGAACTGCTCCACGGCCTCCAGGGTTGCCGGCAGGGCTACCCGCATCTCACAGTCGGAACGGGAGGAATCGGTCACGGGCCCACCTCGACGGCCAGCAACAGCAGATCGTCCTGCGCCTGCTCTGGCCTGGGCCGAACGTCGCGCACGATCATGCCTAGCGCTGCGGATAGGGGAGCCTTATGATGGCGCACGCATGCACCCACCAGCCCTGCCAGGCCTTCGCGACGGCCCTTGCCGGGCGAGGATTCGATCAGACCATCGCTATACAGAAAGATACGATCCCCCCGCGATACCCTGATGTCCTTCCGCTGGAGAATCGCGCCACCGAACATTCCCAACGGGTCGCTCTCCAGCTCCACGGTTTGGGAAACACCGGAAGCGCTGACCAGAATCAGAGGAGGGTGCCCGGCACTGACCACCGTAAGCCGGTTGGTTTGGCGGTTCAGGCGCGCGTAGCAGGCCGTCAGATACTGTTCCGCGCACATCATCTGCCCCATCACCGAATCCACCCCGCGCATGGTGTCTTCGGGCGAAAACATCGGTCCCGCGTATTGGCGCAGGAGGGCCTTCACCGCCGAGGTGAGAAAGGCGGCACTCATCCCGTGGCCGCTGATATCGGCCACAAAATAGGCAAAGATGCCAGGGCCCAAGGGGATCACGTCGTAGAAATCGCCGCCGGCTTCCTCGAGAGGCTCGAAATAGACCGCGAAATTGGCTTCCGGGTATTCGCTCGGATGCACCAGAATCGCCTGTTGGGCGTCCCGCAAGTCATTCAGCCGGGCACGCTGCTGGGCTACCAGCGCCCGATTGTTCTCGCGGATGCGCAGGTGCACCCGCACGCGCGCCAGAACTTCTTCGGCATACACCGGTTTGGCGAGATAGTCCACACCACCGATCTTGAGACCTTCCACCTTACTGCGGACGTCATCCAGGGAAGATAGAAAAATGATGGGAATGTCCGCGGTGGCCGGATCCGACTTCAATTGCGCACAGGTTTCAAAACCGGATTCGCCGGGCATCAAGACGTCCAGCAGAATCAGGTCGGGCTGCCGGCTGCGGCTGATGTCACGGGCACTGCGGCCGTCGATCGCCTTCAAAGTACGGAAACCCTCGGCCCCCAGGACACTGGTCACAATGTCCAGGCTGGTGGGCGTATCGTCCACCACCAGGATGGTCGGCGCCTCCATGGCTATCGGTTCTCCTCCCGCCGCAGCAGCGGATTGCACGGTTGGTCCATCCAACGGTCCACCGATTCCCGCCGGAACCGCCAATGCCGGCCGACCTTATGGCCGGGGATGGCTCCCTCGCCGGCGAGCCGGTACAGGGTCGATTTCGGGACCCTGAGGTATTGCGACAGTTGATCGATATTGAGAATCTCGTCCTGCTCCGTCACTGTTGGTATTTATCGGCTGAACCCGGTTGCCACTTTAGACCAGGTTCCGATTTTTTTTGGCGGAGGCGGGCAGCGCCGAGCGGGCGCGTGACAGTGCAGGGAGGGAGAGATGATCCGGGCTCTGATTCAGCCCCGTCCGATAAAGGGCATTCTCGTCGCCATCACGGTCAGGAATTCCACGTTGGCATCGAGGGGCAGGTTGGCCATGTAAAGCACCGCCTCGGCCACGTGGCGCACGTCCATCCGGGGTTCCACTAAAGTAGAGCCGTTGGCCTGTGGGACGCCGCTCGTCATGCGCGCGGTCATCTCCGTGGCGGCATTGCCGATATCGATCTGGCCACACGCGATGTTGAAGTTCCGGCCGTCCAGGGAGATGCTGCGCGTCAAGCCGGTAATGGCGTGCTTGGTGGCGGTGTAGGGCGCGGAGTTGGGGCGGGGGACGTACGCCGAGAGTGAACCGTTGTTGATGATGCGGCCTCCCTGGGGCTGCTGCGATTTCATCAGCCGGATGGCTTCCTGGGCGCACAGGAAGGCGCCCGTCAGATTGACGCCCACTACGGCGCTCCACTGCTCAAAACTAAGGTCTTCCATGGGGATAGCCGGCGCGCCGCGGCCTGCGTTGTTGAAGAGCACGTCGAGCCGGCCAAAGCTTTCTTTAATCGCGCCGAAGAGATCCTTCACCGAGGCAGGAGCGCTCACGTCGGTGGGGACCGCCAGCATGGCGCCGCCGTCGGATACGGCCATGGCGGCAGTCCGCTGCAGTGTTTCGGCATGTCGCCCCGCCAGGACCACGGAGTAGCCCGCTGCCTGGAGCGCAAGGCTCACCGCGCGCCCGATGCCGCTTCCCGCCCCTGTGACTAAAGCGATTTTGCCCGACATGTTTCCGATTGTGGCACAGAGCGGCCGGCCGCATCACCCGAACGAGATTGGACGAAACCGCCTCGCACGGATCAGAATGGCTGATATGAGGACAAAAGCTTGAACAACGCATCGGTCGAAAGCAGCCGTCCGTCCGGCGGGATTCGCGGGCTGATTCTGGACTATGGCGAGGTGCTCTGCCATCGGCCGGCTCCCGCCACGATCGAGCGAATGGCCGGGGCGGCCGGTCTGGACACCGCGACGTTCACCACCCGGTATCACCAGGAACGCGGTGCGTATGACCGGGGTGACGTCAGTCCTCGCGATTACTGGTCGAGGGTTGTGGCAGACCCCGCGGCGCTCAGCGACGAAAGGGTCAACCGCTTGCGCCAATGGGATGTAGAGATTTGGAGCGACCTCAACGGGGCCATGATCGACTGGCTCTATGAGGTGCACGCCGCCGGCTTCAGAACGGCGGTGCTTTCCAATATGCACCCCGATATGGCGCTGCACGTGCGCCGGTCCTTCGGCTGGCTGCGGTATCTGGATTGCGTCATCCTGTCGTGCGAGGTCCACCTGATCAAGCCGGACCCGGCGATTTATCAACGCTGTCTGGAGGGTCTCGGCCTGCGGCCGTTCGAAACCTGTTTCATTGACGACCGCGAGGCCAACGTCCAGGCCGCCAGAGATGGCGGGTTGACCGCCCTGCCATTCCATACCGTGGACTCCTTGCGGAACGACCTCCAGCGACTCGGCGTCCCGGTGCTGCCGCGGGCGGGATCGGCCCAGCCTAAGAGGGAGGCCGCGGGAGAATAGCGACCCCTGACGCAGACGGCCGCCCACCCGCCATCGTTCACTTCACCACAATGCCGCGCTGATCCAACAACTCGCCGGTTTGGGTCAAGAGGTTGAGCAGGCTGCGGCGCACGCCGATCTGGTTGGCCACCACCGCCGAATCGGCTTGCACCAGGGCTTGCTGGGCATTGATCACGTTCTGGTTCGTCTCGGTGCCAAGCTGATACTTCTGGTTCTCCGCATCCAGGTTTTTCTGCGCGAAATCACGTTGGATCTGGGCCAGCTTCAACTGCTCCTTGGCGCCCTCCAGGCTGCTGACGGCAGTCAAAATGTTCAGCCGGATGGCCTGCTCCTGGTTGCGCAGGTTGAGCGCGTCGGTCTTCTTCTGCACCAGCGCGATGGCCATGGCGGCCGAGGCCGTCTTGGAACGAATCGGCAAGGTGAGCGTCAGGCCGGCCTGGTAAGTGGGATAGCCAAAACCGAACATTTGCGACAGTGCATCGGCGATACCGCCCGGAATCGACGACACCAGGCTGCTGCCGCCGAAAATCGTCGAATCGCTGGGATAGAAGATGCCCCCGCGCCCGTTGGAGGTGTATGCGACGTTGAACATCAGGTTGGGCAGCAGTCCGTTCTTGGATTGCTGGATGCCCAAATCGTCCAGATCGAGCCGCTGCAAGGCGGCCTTCATGGCCGGGTTGATCGAGAGGGCCTTGTTGACTTCTTCTTCGGTATCCACGGTGATCGATTCGGCGGGACCGAGCTCGGCCGATTCGGTGAGATCGATGGGCAGCTTGCGCAACGGAGGGTCCAGATCCACGCCGATCTGGTGCCGCAGGGCATCCTCGGCCTGGATGAGGGCGAAGCGGGCCTGTGAAACCGACAGGTCGTTGGCCGCCAGGCTCTGCTGCGGATTGTAAATGTCCAGCGGGGAAATGGCGCCCAGCTCTAACTGCTTCTCCATGTATTTCAGATATTCGGCTGCCGTATCGCGCGCCTTCTGCTGCACCTTCAGGTTCTCCCGCGCCGAAACCACGTTCCAGTAGTAATTCTCGGCGTTGCTGATGAGTCCGATCAATTGCACACGCAGATTGGACTCCGATAATTTGAAGTTGCTCTGCGCCATCATCAGGGGGATGCGGTTGACGTAGCTTCCGCGGTTGCGGATGAGCGGCTGGCTGACGCCGAAAGTCAAACCGGCGGTGAGCGAGGGATTGTAGCTGGCGAAGGAGTTCGTCTCCGAACTCTTCGCGCCCGAGAAGTTCACATAGTAGCTGGTTCCTTCGGGCAGCGTCTGCGAGTATTGCAGGCTATAAGGCTGAATCAGGCTTTTCGATAACTCGGCGGTGTTCTGCGCCTGGACGGCGCTGGTGGGCAGGCTGGTGGAGCGGGTGGTCGAAAAGCTGGCCTGGGCCACCGGATCCCACACGCCATACGCCGACAGAATGTTGTCGCGGGGAATTTCCAGGCTGATGAGCTGAAGCTGGACATCGGTATTGTTGGCCATCACCAGCTCCAGGAATTGGTGCAGCGAAAGCTCCAGCTTGCCGTCCGCCACGAAATCGTTGATCTTGACCGGGCCGTTCAAGTCGACCTTGACCGGGGGCCGCTTGAAGACCTCGCGGAAATAGGAGGGTTTGGGGAACGAGGAGATCTGCGCCAGCGCGCCGGAGGCCAGCAGAAGGGCCGCAGGGAAGAGTCGCTTCAGCATAGGTTTACTCGCAATGAGCGGTTGTAGGGCACACCATTTGACGTGCGGCCGCGGCCGGACGTGCAGCCGGGACACACGTCTGGTGGGAGCCGGCGGACACCACGGATCGGGTCGTAATGGACGTAAGGGATTAGACGCCGATGGGGAGCGTTATGTTAGGGCCTTTCGCATGGGAGGCCCAGGCCACACTGTGCAGGCTGCCGCCCTGTTAGATGGTGCGGGCCAGTTCCAGGCGGCGCTGTTTCAGCCAGCGCAGGCGGACCTGGTGCTCCTGGTAGAGCGTGCCGAAGCCGGCCCAGTAGTAACCGGCCACGAACAGCCCCAGAAACGGTAGAGCGAGGAAATTGTAAGTCTGCACCGCAAACACCATCATGCCCACAAAATAACTGCCCACGGCAATTTCGGCGTAGGGCAGCCACCCGCTGCGGCGGCGGTATTTCTTCACTTCCAGGTCCACCCGGCGCTCGCCGATGGCGTACTTGGCGGTGCGCGCGAAGGCCGTCTCCACCCCGAACAGCGCCTCCATCACGGCGCGCGTGTTGATGATGGTCAGCCCCACCCCCACGGCCAACAGCATGGGCAGCATCAGGACCGAC
>Ga0335074_10001969_pt1 | contig 27884 bp, 30 predicted proteins | sample Lox_Sample_23_FD_206715 | JGI IMG/M metagenome (GOLD analysis project Ga0335074, IMG submission 206715) | Soil microbial communities from Loxahatchee National Wildlife Refuge, Florida, United States - Lox_Sample_2.3 | ecosystem: Environmental > Terrestrial > Soil > Wetlands | place: USA...
TGGCCACCGTGCGGAGCAACTCGATGTCCATACCGGCCAGCGGGTCGGTCGTGCCCAGCCCCTCGAGGACCAGGCGCCCTACCCGGCCAGTGGCAGCCAAGGGCCAGACCAGCCGGGCACCGAGCGAATAACCGACCACGTCGGCCTCGTCTTGGCCGGTGCTGTCGATCGCCGCGACCAGGCCCGCAATGATCGCGCTGACCGAGATCGCGTCGCGATCGGCCGCCGGGCACGAGCCATGACCGGGCAGGTCGACAGCGACCGTCCCACGCCCTTGGGCAGCCAACGCCTGCGGCCAGCCCGGCTCGATCCAGTCGATCTGGGCACTACTGGTGAATCCATGGACGAGCAGCACCGGACGCTCGCCCGGGAAGCTGTGGACGGCGAGCCTGAGTTGTGACGTCATAGGTTCTCCGATTCCGCTGCTACCAACGCGCCCGCAGCTGGCGAGGCTCGCGCACGGGTTGCAGTTCACCGTTATACCACCGCATTCAACCGGGACCGCTCAAGGACGTTGGTCCAGCTTGAACCGATCTGAACGCCCACGATCCGAGCTGCTAATGCGGCTGGGACTAGGGCAGAGGTCCGTAACGCCGGACAAGCACAGCCGTCTGCTGGTAAAGAAGAGCGGTGCCAGTACCGGACTACCAGTCGCTGATGGCGCCTACTCTGAGCGTCCTCGCAGATGGCGGCGACCACTCGCTGGCTGAGCTTCGTGCTGTCGTAGCCGATCGGCTTGCCCTGAGCGAGGATGACCTGCGGGCCACGATCGCCAGCGGAACGCCGTTGCTCGCCAACCGGCTGCACTGGGCCGTCACCTACATGTATCAAGCTGGCCTGCTCACCCGCCCTAAGCGCGGCGTGGTCCGCATCACCGACCGCGGGCGGAAGGTGGCTGTGGCGCATCCGGATCGGGTGGATGTCCGGGTGCTGTCCGAGTTCCCGGAGTTCATCGATTTCAAGAGCCGACCCCATCAGCCGAAGCACGCCGGTGACCCTCAGGTCGCCGAGGGCGGGTCGACCCCCGCGAAGCGGTTTCCACCGCGGTGGACGAGGCGAACGCGGCAGTGGCCGCGGAGGTGCTGGACCGGGTTCGCCAGCGAGAACCGGCGTTCTTGGAGCGGCTCGTCCTTGCGGTGCTGACGGCCATGGGTACGGCGGTGCCGCCGGGGCGGCCGAGCACCTGGGGAAGGCAGGGGACGAAGGCCTGGATGGGGTGATCCGCCAGGATCCGCTGGGACTGGATCGCATATACGTGCAGGCCAAGCGCTATGGCCCGGGCAAGGCTGTCGGTCGGCCGGAGATTCAGGAATTCGTCGGAGCGCTGCATGGAGCCCAGGCAAACCGGGGCATCTTCATCTCCACCAGCCGTTTCACGCCTGAGGCCATCACCTATGCAGACAGGGTGGCAGCCAGGGTCGTCCTGATTGATGGCCTGGCTCTGAGCGGCTTGATGGTCCGTCACAACATAGGCGTGCAAGACCAGCAGACGTATGTGATCAAGCGCGTCGACGAGGACTTCTTTGACGAGAGCTGACCGGCCAACGCCTGGCGCATCATAAGCACGGCAACAGGGCATACAGCCGCCCGGCGCCGCAGGTCAGCATGCCGATTTGTGCACGGATTTGTGCACGAGATGCCGCGAGACAGACCGAGATGGGGGAGACGCATAAGGCCAGGCAAGACTTGGCGCTACGTGTCATTCGAGGCCAGCGCGGCGACGGGAGACTCTCCGAGACGGGGGAGACGAACGTCGTATGGCTCATAACCCAGAGGTCGCGGGTTCAAATCCCGCCCCCGCTACCAAGATGCAGGTAGAAGGCCTCTCCAAACACGGAGAGGCCTTCTACATATGGTTTGCTAACGGAGTTGCTAACAAGCGCTGTGAGCTTCTGCGGATCCGTGACGGTCAATCGTGGCGCGACAGCAGGCCGACCAGTCCCCGCGGGCAGGGGAACCGCGGGCCCGCGACTACCGACAACGTGCCGATGGTGCTGATCGGGCCAGGGCCGCTGTCGTTGGTGTTGGCGCTGGCGACGTACGCGGTGCCGTTCACCGGATTGACTGCCACCGCGAGGGCGACGGGGGCGACCGGCAAGGCGGGCGGTCAAAGTGTCGGTCCTCCCGCTGATCACCGACACCGTGCCGCTGTTTGCGTTGACTACGTAGACGGTGCCAGTCGCCGGGTTGACCGCCACCCCCAGCGGGAAGTGGCCGACCGGGATGGTCGCGGTCACCACCGGAGCCGCGGCGGGCGTGGAAGTGGGTGCCGGGGGTCAACCTGCCCCAGACCGAAGTGGACTCGCCTGGCATGCCACCCGCCAAGCAGATAACCGCGGAGATCCGGCGACTGCCGACTGGCCCAGCCGACGCGTTATGGCTGCCCGGGGACTTGACGCCGGACGGCAGGCGTATCACCATCCGGCGACAGTCCGGTGGGGGGCCGTTGCGCCTTCCGCGGCCAGGCGGCGGGCCCCCCGGTGTCAGATCCGGCTGGTGCCGCAGCCCAGCACGGCCTGGATCTGCTTGGCGGCGGCGATCAGCGGGTCGGCCTTGGCGGCCGGGAGCTGCAGCCGGGCGTCGTTGATGAACGCGGTCAGGGACTGGCAGGCCAGGCCGGTGTTCCCGGCCGCGACCGCGTGCTGGGCGATCGAGACGGTCAAGGCCAAGATGTTGTAGGCGCCGTAGCCCTGGACGGCCTGGTGCAGGCTGGCCAGCTGCGCGGCGGCACCCAGCACGGTGACAGTGAACGAGCTGTGCACCGGGGAATTGACGGCGTAGGGGTCGGTGGCCGTGCAGGTCACCGTGGTGGTCCCGATCGGGAACACGCTGCCCGAGGGCGGGGTGCACACCGCGGCGGGCGGGCTGGGGTCATCGCCGTCGGTCACGGCCGGGGCCGTGTAGGTGACGGTGGCGCCGTGCGGGCTGGTGGCGTCAGTGGTGATGTCGCCGTGCTGGGCGATGGCCAAGTAATAGTCCGTGTACGCGATGGTTACCGATGCCGCCGGTCGGTTCGTGGCCAGCGCGAATGTCACGTTTGTTGCGGATGCCGCAGCGAAGCTGGATCCGCCGCCGCCACCACCGCCAGCCCGGTTTCCGGTATCCTCGCCACTGCTTCCGCCGCCGTAGAATCCGCCGCCGCCGCCAGCAGAGTCCGAGAACCCGGATGTATCGGAGCCGCCGAACCCGGCACTGCCCGGATTGCCACTGAATAGTGAACCGGTACCCGCCGCGCCACCTGCGGTACACGTCCCACCCTTGCCTGCCGAGCTGGCACCATTTCCGGGCGTGCCAGCGACACCCGGAGCGCATATTCCGCTAACAACCGAGCCGGCATTTCCTCCAGGCTGGGTGCTGTTCCCGCCTCCGCCCCCGCCCCCGCCTCCGGCGACAATAAGCCGGGTATCGGTCCCGCCGGGCAAGGAGCAGCTCGACTGAGAACAGGTACGGATGTCCGCGGCATCGCCACCGTTTCCGTGGCTGCCGGTGCCGCCACCGGCGATATCGACGAACAGCGTAGAAACCTTCGGCGAAATGTCCGCTGTGACCACAGCCCCTAGACCGCCGCCCGAGGTCCCCGCACCGCCGGTGGCGACGACGTGGAGCGTGCTGGCACCGGGTGGCACGGCAAAGGTGCTTTCGCCGGGTGTGGTGTATGTGCAAGTAGTGGTTCCGCCGTTGCTGACACAGTTCGCCGGCAGCGCCGCCGCCGGCCCGGCCAGCGCGAGTGCCGGACCCAGCAGTACCGCCGCGGCACCGGCCGCCATCGCGGCCCGGCGAAGCATGACACCCATCCTGGTCCTCCCCCATCTCCCGGACCGGCCCGCCCGGGCGCGGACGCGGGAGACCCTGGCAAGGCGTGCAGGAACCCGATATGGGTTTTAGGGTGAAAAACCAGGAAATACCCGCTCGCGGTGTATCCTGCCAGGGATGCGCCGCTGGTGTCAATCCCGGCGGGCCGGGAATCGTGTTGATCCGCGGGCACGGCAGGCATGTGGCCCGGCGTGCGCCGACCGCGGCCCGCCAGGGCCGGAGGGAGGCGCTGACGCCGGGCCAGCGGCGCCGCAGGGGGCGGATGAGGATAGCGGGACGGACGAGGAACCAAGAAAGCGCGGGCGAAACGGCCAGGCCGCCGCCGCGCAGCACTCGTCCATCTATCAAACGCTGCCTAAGCACTTCGCGTCGGATCCGCCGATCCAGGACTACAACTCAGCGCACCGCGCTGCCGAATAGTCCTAATTAATAACCATCAAGGCGGCTCCGCTGCGCTCCGCCGCGGCGCCAGCGCCGGCTCTGCCTTGAAGGCCCGCCGGCGCACGCCGGGCCAGCACACAGCAGACACACCTGATCAGCCAGCTAATCCAGCGCGCCTCAGGGGGCTGCATAGCGCCAGCTCCTTACGCCGCTGACCAGATCGCGGACGCCTGGGCGAACCTGGGAGCCTAATGGGAGTTACCGGGTCGGCTCGCACGGGAGACTCGGGTCCGGTAGCGGCCGGCGAGTGAGCACTCCTGGAGCCTGGGCGGATTGTCCAGCCCTCGGCAGAGACCGTGCCCTTGCTGGCCGTGAGGAGAGCAGTACCACTGAAGGGGTGTCGTGCCCGCCTTCTGGCGTGAGCACTATCCGTTAGGCCGTTGGTGTTCTCCTCCCGCTGCCGCTGTTCATGGAGGTAACAGATCGAGGGGAGGCTGGTGTGCTGTTCGCCGGGGGATGACTGGGCGGAAGATCATCACGACGTTGAGTTCCAGGACGAGCAGGGGCGGGTGCTGGCCCGGGCGCGGCTGCCGGAGGGGATCGCGGGGATCACCCGGCTGCACGCGCTGGCCGGCCAGTTCGCTGGCCCGGATGCCGAGCCTGGTGAGGTCGCGGTCGGCATCGAGACCGACCGGGGCCTGTGGGTGGCGGCGCTGTGCGCGGCCGGGTACACCGTGTACGCGATTAACCCGCGGCAGGTGGCCCGGTACCGGGAACGGCATAGCACCTCCGGGGCCAAAAGCGATAAGACCGACGCGCACACCCTGGCCGACATGGTGCGCACCGACTCCCACCAGCTGCGGGCGGTGGCCGGGGACAGCCCGGAGGCCGAGGCGATCAAGGTGACCGCCCGCGCCCACCAGACGCTGACCTGGGAACGGACCCGTCACCTGCAGCGGCTGCGCGCCGCGCTGCGCGAGTACTTCCCCGCCGCGCTGGAGGCCTTCGATGACCTGGCCGCCCCGGACACGCTCAAGCTGCTGGCCAAGGCGCCGGACCCGGCGTCCGCCGCGAGACTGACCCGCGGCCAGATCACCGCGGCGCTCACCCGGGCCCGCCGCCGCGGCATCCCTGCCAAGGCTGCCGCCATCGCCGCGGCGCTGCGCGGCGAGCAGCTACACCAGCGGCAGCCGGTTACCGACGCCTACGCCGCCGCCGTCCGCTCGCAGACGGTGATCATCGCCGCCCTCAACGGCGAGATCGCCACCATGGAACGGCAGGTGACGGACTGCTTTCGCCGCCACCCTGACGCCGCGATCTACCTGAGTCAGCCCGGCATCGGCGACATCCTCGGCGCCCGCCAGCTGGGCGAGTTCGGCGACGACCGGCACCGTTACGCCACCGCCAAGGCACGCAAGAACTACGCCGCCACGAGCCCGATCACCCGGCAATCCGGCAAGAAGAAGACCGTACTAGCCCGGTTCGTCCGCAACGACCGGCTCGCCGACGCCCTGCACCGGCAGGCGCAAAGTGCCCTGATCTCCTCACCCGGCGCCCGCGCCTACTACGACGAACAGCGCGGTCGCGGCCTGGACCACGACGCCGCGCTGCGGGCCCTGTCCAACCGGCTGACCGGGATCTTGCACGGCTGCCTGAAGACCGGCACCCTCTACGACGAAGCCACCGCCTGGTCACACCGCGTAAAATTCCCGCAGCCGCTTGACAATCAAAATCCAGGGGTGTCTCTGACTTGTTATTTGCGCCCAGCGACATCGGAGTTGTCGTCATGCTGACTCGTTGCCGCGTCCTCTGGCCGTTAGCTTAAGCTGTCTGGCGAGTCTTGATGCTAATATGCGTTTATGCGCACCACGATTGACATGCCCGATGCGCTGATGCGGGCCGCTAAGGCCAGGGCGGCTGAGCACGGCGAGAGCTTGAAGGACCTGGTGAACCGGGCGCTAGCCCGTGAGCTCGGGCTACCGTCCGTGCCGAAGCGGAAGACGGGACGAGTCGCGCTCCCGCTGATCGCCCGCGACGCGGTGCCTTCGGTTCTCGTCACGAACGATGACATTGCGGTCGCACTCGAAGCCGAAGATATCGATCGGTACTCGTCATCATGATCTTGGTTGACGTTGGAGTCTGGCTCGCCGCGGTCTGGGGAAGGCACGTGCACTACCCGGTGGCGTCGGACTGGTTCAACCGGCAGGCAGACGACCTGGTTTTCTGCCGCGTTACCCAGATGGGCCTGCTGAGACTACTGTCCAACCCCGCCATCATGGGCGATGACTCGGTCGATCGCAGCCACGTCTGGCGGCTGTTCGACCAACTCTGGTCGGATGAACGCGTCCTGTGGGCAGACGAGCCGGACGAGCTGGATGCCGTCTGGCGGGCTATCTCGGCGCGCGACGATCAGAGCTACAAGCTGTGGACGGACGACTATCTAGCGGCCTTCGCCCAGGCGGGCGACCTGACGCTGGCCACTCTCGATCGCAAGCTTCCCGGGCGCTATCCCTCGGTCCGCGTGGAATCGCTGCTGCCCTGAATTACCTAGCGACGTGATTTCGCGAGAGCGGGCACCCGGCCAGTGAGCGAAGGCCAGGGTATCGACCAGTGACTGACCCTGGGGCCGAACCGCACGCCGAGAGCGACCATGAAGGTAATCCGGACATCGGCATCGTGCCCGGCACGCCTCGGGTGTCTGGTCCACCTGACCAAGGAGCACGGCAATGGCTGCAGCCCTGCAGGAGACAAGCAACGACAGGACCGCTATCCGACCTCCTGGACAACATCACGCTGTACTGGCTGACCAACACGGGCGTGTCCTCAGGCCGCCTGTACTGGGAGAACAAGGCAGACTTCTTCGACGCCAAACCCATCACGGTCCCGTTTGCCATCAGCGTCTTCCCCCACGAGCTCTACCAGGCCCCGCGGAGTTGGGCCGAGCGCGCGTACCCGCACAACCTGATCCACTACAACAGGCTCGACCGCGGCGGCCACTTCGCGGCGTGGGAACAGCCGGACCTGTTCGCCGCCGAGATGCGGGATTCCTTCCGCTCGCTGCGCTAGCCGGAGCCCGCGTGCAGGGCGACTAGGACCACAGCGACGATCAGCACGGCGGCGACGATCACCGCCGTGCTGATCACGAACCCTCGGACCAGCGGGTCCATACGGTAGCGTTCGATCTTCTGTTCCGGGCCGAGCCCGAGGAGATGCCGGCCGACCTCATCGGTGAACCGGCCGTCATACCAGAGCTTTTGCTGTCCGGACGGGCCGCGATACTCAACGGCGCTCCAGAAATTCCCGCTCCACTGGTACCTGTGGATGCTCGGATTGCTCAGCGGCCACAGGCTGGCGCCCTCACGAGGATCGCAGAGCGCCAATCCCCTGGGACGCTTCACGTACGAGGACACCTCGACCATGAGCACCCGCCGGTCGGTCACCGCCGTGTAGTAGACCTGCCTGCCGCGGTTCAGCCGGGTGACCTTAGCCGCCTGGAGCAGCCCGCCCGAGGCAACGGGTTTGCTGGAGAACTGGGCGCACGTTTCGATGTTCTCTCCGGTTTCCAGGTACGGAGCGATAACCCGCCGGATGTCGCGCAGCACCGACTTCTTGCGGATGGGCTGCTGCATGTTAGGTATGAGCGCACGGAAGAAATAACGTGCGCTGCTGTCCCGGCCAGCGTGGCCGTCCTGCCTCGTCGTCGCCACCGTGGCGGGTCTCTTGGCCATATCGCACCTTCTCAGTGGTCACCGCGTGCGGTAGCCCGCGCCGTTATCCATGATCACGGCCGTCGTGGCGGTCGTCACCCCGTCGGACAGCGCGATGGCGCAGTGGTCGGTACTGGTGCCCGCGGGCGTGCAGACCACGGAGGTGACGGTTACGCCCAGCTCGAAGTACTGGCTGGACTGGTCGCTGAGCCGCTGCTGCACCTGAGTCTTGATCGAGGCCGCGACCACCGACGGGTCGTTGAAGTTCGCCTGCGAGGTGGACGTGTGCATCAAGAGCGCGGTGCACAGGATTATCCCGATCAGCCCGATCGCGCCGAGCGCGCTTGCGACGATCAGCTGGATCCGGTTCTTGGCTGGCGGCGGCCCGGGCGGGACATAACCAGGCATGTCGTAGCTGGGCTGGACGGCCCGCTGGGAGCGGGACGCGCGAACGGCCAGCACTATAAGCGTGATCGAGGACAGCACCGCGCCGACCGACAGGCCGAGCAAGTAAGCCGTACGCTGTGACCCGCCGTGCGCGAGGCCAGTTGCGAGGCCACCCAGCGCGACCAGCACGACGATCCATGTCTGTGTGCCGGACCGGCGCCCCTTCGGGGGCTGGCCGCCGGATGAGTGCGGGACAGGGACCTGATCCGGCTGCGGACCCGGAAGGTGCTCGGTCATTTCCGCTGCCCGTTGCGCCGGTGCGGATGGCGGTGTGCCATGGCTTGACATGTTCATCTGGAATTCCCCTCCCGATCTGGGCTAACGTCCTCCCGAATCGGACGTTACGCTCGGATCGTCCTGGGAACGTTACGGCTCAGACCAGGATGAGTTCTGGAGCGCGCCGCGCAGCCGGCCGACGGCGTACCGCCTGCTGATCGAACGGGGGAAGGCGCTATCGGGCTCTGCGGCCCCAGGCGGAGACCACCGGGAACGCGGCCAGGTCCAGCCCGCCGGCCGCGAGGTCGGCGAGGTGCTGGTCGATTTCCTCGCGGGTAAGCAGTCCCGCGTCCACCAGACGGTCACCACGCCGCGCGATCAGCGTGCGCTGCAGTCGGATCGGGTCCGGGCCGCCCACCGGGAAGCGGACCTCAGCCTGCACATCCGACAGGCCCGCGCCGCGTAGCGCCCTGGGCAGCATCCGGCCGAACCTCTTCTGGCCGCTGTGCGTCTCCATCGCCCAGATCGCGTGCCGCACCTTGTTGGCCAGCGCCTGCGCAGCACCGGACTCGTCGGGACAGGCCAGCGGCTGCAGCAGCGCATCGGCGCTTTCGGCCAGCAGCCAGCCGCCCGGGCGCAGCGCCCCGGCCATCGCGGCCAGCCCAGCCGAGTAGTCGTAGACGTGCTCAAGCACCAGGCGCGCGTGCGCCAGGTCAAACCCGCTGCCCGGTGCTTCCTCCGCGCCCAGGTCGTGCCGCAGCACTTCGACGTTGACCCCGCGGCTGGAGGCCAGCGCCCAGACGTCTACGTCGGTCGCCACCACCCGGCCGGTAACCCCGACGCGCTCCGACAGCCAGCCCGCGACGGTCCCGCCGCCCGCTCCGACCTCCCAGCACTGCCAGCCCGGTCCGATTCCTAGGCGCTCGATGCGGTAGAACGTTGCCGGGTCGAACAAGGCAGCGAGCGTATCGAAGTGCTCGCGCAGCAACTCCTCGCGCGCTGGCCGCTGCTGAGCCTCCGCCGCCGAACCGCCGGTCACGGCGCAGTCTCCTTCTCGCCGCCGAAGTTGCGGCGCAGCGTCTCGCCGTTCGGCGTCCCGCCGAGAGCGGCCGAGATCCGGTCCCACGACCAGTCAGCGGTCCGGGCCTCCCGCACCGCCAGCGCGATCGCGTTCTGAGCAACGCGCCGCGCGTCCACCGCACTTGATATCAGTTCCTCGACCGTCGCCATGCCATGAATGTTGCCACATAATGTGGCACGAATCAAGCAGGGGCCGAGCCGGGCAGCTGGCCGTGTGTGATCAGCTCGACCCTCCCCTGGAACTCCAGCAGCAGGCGCAACACGTCGTCGGCGCAGTTCACCGCGGTGGCGCTGCGCGCCCTGACCGTCGGCGCTTCGTGGACAGGAACTCAGCGGAGCGTGCGGCCGGCTTGCCCCTCGTTCGGGGTCCTCGGGCATGATGCTGGGATGGCCGCGCTTGCCGAGGGGCTCCGGGCTCCGTTCCCGCGTTACTGGCTGTCGGGTTTCCTGGCCGACTTCGGGGATGGTGTCAGGCTGGCCGCGTTCCCGCTGCTGGCCGTCCAGTTCACGCACTCACCGACCGCGGTGGCGGCCGTCACGGCCGTGCAAGGCCTGCCCTGGCTGGTGCTGGGGGCGGGGATCGGGCTGCTGGTCGACCGCAGCGACCGGCGTCGGCTCATGGTGGTCGTGGACGTCGCGCGAGCGGTCGTCATCGCGGGCCTCGCGGTGGCGATCATCATGCACGAGGCCGGGCTGGCGCTGATCTACGGTACGGCGTTCGTGACCGGGGCCGGCTCGGCGCTGCGCGGCACCGCCGCGGTGACGTGCGTACCGAGGCTGGTCCAGCCGGACCAGCTCGACCAGGCCAACGGCCGGGTGATCGCCGGCCAGATCGTCGGGAACGAGCTGGCCGGGCCGGCCGCGGGCGGCTGGCTGTTCGGGCTGGCTGCCGTCCTGCCGTTCGCGGTCAACGCGGGGGCGCTGGGCGTGGCCGTGCTGCTGCTGCTGACCCTGCCCAGCGTCTTCCAGCCGCTTCCGCGGCAGCCAGGCCCGGCCCCGGCCCGGGCCTCGCGGCTGGTCTGCGCCCGGCGCGACCTCGGCGAGGGCGTCCGGTGGCTGCGGCAGCACAAAGACATCCGGGACCTGACGATCACCGTCGGCGTGATCGGCGCGATGGACGCCGCCTGGTTCGCGGTCCTGGTCCTGTACGTGATCCAGGTCCTGCACCAGAAGCCGGGCGCCTACGGCCTGCTCCTGGCCGTGGCCGCGGTCGGCGGGATCGCGGCCGGGGCCACCGGCGCCCGGCTGACCCGGCGGCTGGGGCCCTGGCGAACCGTGCTGATCGCCGGGCTGGCCATGGCGGCCACCCAGACCGTGCTGGGCCTTACCGCCAACGTGATCGTCACCGCCGCGATGCTGCTCGCCAGCAGCGCGGCGTTCGCCTTGTTCAACATGACCGCGGTCACTATGCGGCAGCGCCTGGTCCCCGCCGAGCTCCTCGGCCGGGTCTCCAGCCTGTACGGCACCGTGGCCCAAGGCGCCGAGACCCTGGGAGCGATCGCGGGGGGATCACTGGCGACGGCGGCGGGGATCCGCGCCCCCATGCTGGCCGGTGCCGCGCCGATCGCCGCCGTAACCGTCGTGCTCGCATGGCGCCACCGGCGAGGCCGATCCGGGCCCGGCGAGTGCGCCGGTTAGCGAGAGGCCGCCGCTGCCCCCTGTCCGTTTCTCCGGCCAAGTCGTACCATGGTTCGCAATAGAGGTCACGCTGGCCGGGGCGCCGGAGATTCACGTGGAGGCCAGATGAGCCAGTCGGCATCGGACGTGCCCAGGTTCGTCCAGATCGTCTCGCGGTACAAGGCCTTGGTCGGCTTCATGGCTGTCCTGGGCCTGCTCGGCGGCGCCCTTTTCGCCGCGCTCAACCCGCCGGTGTTCACGAGCAGCGCGCTCGTCGCGCTGACGGCCCCGGTACCGTCGTCGTGCCCGGTCGGGGCCATCTGCGGCGGGCCCGCGTTTCCGTCCGTTAGCGTCGGGTCCGGTTATGTCGGGGCCAAGTTGCTCCAGACGCTCCCGGGCGATGTCCAGGTCAAGGCGGGGGCCGGAAACGCCTTGTGGGTGACCACCACCGCTCGGACCGCCGCCCAGGCCGAGGCCGCCGCCGATGAGGCCGCGCTGAGGTACGTCAACTACGCCGATTCCCTGGGCGACCCGGGCTATCCCGCGGCAGCGCAGCTACTTCAGCCGGCGACGAGCGCCACCGGGACGGCGCCGTGGATGCGGCTGCGCGACGACGCCCTGCTCGGCGCGCTAATCGGCGCGCTGCTCGGAGTCATCGCGGCGCTGGGGGCCGGCCGCACGACCATCGACACGCTGCCCGCTCCGCCGGTGGCCGGCTTCGGCGAAGCTGACGGCGGAGCACGCCGGCAAGCCGGGTTCGCGTCAACCGGGGTCCCGCTTGAGCAGATGGCCCAGGAATACCTCAGTCGCAGGGCCATCCCCGATAAGTCGCAGGCAGGGCCTGCCTAGGGCGGGCGGCGCAGCACCCTAAGGCGCCAGGCGCCGGATGCGCCAGGCGCCGTCGTAGCGGTCGAACACCAGCCGGTCGTGCATCCGGTTAAGCCGCCCTTGCCAGAACTCCACGACCTGCGGATTAATCCGCCAGCCGCCCCAGTGCGGCGGCGGCGGTATCTGTTCCGCGCCGGCGAAACGCCGGTCCATCTCGGCCAGTGCCGCATCCAGCGCCGCGCGGTCGGCTACCGCATCCGACTGCGGGGACGCCCAGGCGCCGAGCTGGGAACCGCGCGGGCGGGTGGCCCAGTAGGCCGCCGTCTCGGCCGGGCCGACCTGGTCGACGGGGCCGCGGACGTGGGCCTGCCGCTGCATCGGGAACCACGGGAACGTCGCGGCGGCAAAGCCGGTCGCCATGAGGTCGCGGCTCTTGGCGGAGGCGTAATTGGTGTAGAAGACCACCCCGCGGGCGTCGAGCCCCTTGCAGAGCACCGTGCGCGAAGACGGCCGGCCCAGCGCGTCCGCGGACGCCAGGACCATGGCGTTCGGCTCGGGCAGCCCGGCCTGCGTCGCCTCGGCGAGCCACCGGATGAGCTGCTCGTGCCAGGTGGCCTCCAGGTCAGACTCGTCCAGCGAGCCGCGTTCGTACGCGACGCGCATGCCGCTCAGCCCGGGCGCGCTGTCATCCCGTGTCACGCCTCTAAGGTAACCGGCGGATGAGCCCGCCGACCGGGAGGCCAAGCCCGCAGGCACGGTACGCGATCGTGATCGCACCGTTACCGTATTCCGGCCTTGAGTTTGTTACTCCGAAACTGATGATGACGAACGCGCTGGCCCGGAAGACGACGGGGGTTACCCGGGTCGTGGCGGCACTGATGCTCCCCCTGCTGCTCGCCGCCTGCAGCCAGGCCGCCAAGCCCGTTCCCCCTGCGGTGACGCTCGGGTTCTGCGGGAGCAGCCCCGAGGTGATGCCGGACGTGGTGCTGGTGGTCTGCGGCACCAACGACATCACCGCCACGAACCTGGTCTGGTCGGACTGGGGAGCGCAGGCCGCGCACGCCAAGGGCTCGGCCACGGTCGACCTGTGCGCCTACATCGATTGCGTGGACGGCTACTACATGCACGTCCCCTTCGACGTGACCGCGTCCAGGATCGTCCAGTGCACCAAGAGCAGGCGGGCGTACTCGACGCTGCACTACGTGTTCCCCGACGGTTCGCCCTTTAAGAGCGTGCCCCTCGTCGCGGACAGCCCGGCCTATTACGGCGGGCAGAACCAGCCCGTGCCGCCGCTCGACCAGACGGTGAGCCTCACCTGCTGACCACTGGACCGCCGGTCAGCCGGGAAGGCAGGTAAGCGGCTTAGCCCTCCTGCGCCTGGGCGGCCGCGATCGCCTCGGCCGCGATCGGCGGCGGCGCCTGGAAGTCCCAGGCCCGGAACAGCACCGCGTTCGGCACGCCCATCCGGCGTCCCTGCAGGGCGGTGAAGCCGGTGATCATCAGGCGCGGCGCCGGGTGGCCCGGGATCCCGGCCAGGTACTGGGCGTGCGCCTCCAGGGAGGCGATGCCGCGCTGGAGCGGCTCCCCGGTGATGTCCACCCCGTGGGTCGGCTGCGGGTCCCCGCCCACGAGCAGCCAGCGGACCGAGTGCGGCTCCAGGCCCTCCTCGAGCAACTCGCGGAAGACCCAGCGGTTGCCGGCGTCGCGCAGCGCATCCACCGCGCACAGGCCCGCGACGCGGTGATCAGCCTGGTTCAGCCCGGCGGCGAACTCGACGCCCCAGGAGCCGACCACCACGGCATCCGGCCGGCGCCGGCGGATGACGCGCGCGATGTCGCGCCGCAGGTCCAGGCCATACTCGAGCATCCCGTCCGGGTGGTCGAGGAACTGGACCTCGGTCACGCCGACCGCGCGTGAGCCCGCGATCTGCTCTTCTGTGCGCAGCTTCGCGGTCTGTTCAGGCGGGCTGTGGTCCATGCCGGCCTCACCCCTGGTGAGGAGCAGGTAGGCAACGTCGACGCCGCGGGACGTCCAGGCCGCGACCGCGGACGATATCCCGTACTCCACGTCGTCCGGGTGCGCCACCACGCACAGCACCCGGCCGAAGGCATCGTCCGGGAACGGCGGGACCAAGTCGTTAGCCATGGCCGACAGCGTAGCGGGCGGTCAGCGAACCGGTTCGAGCAGGACCTTGACCGCCCCGGTCCGACGCGAGTCCTTCAGCGCCAGCACCGCCTCGTCCCACCGGTCGAGCGGGAAGCGGTGCGTAATGACCGGGGTCAGGTCCATGCCGCCGAGCACGAAGTCGAAGTAGTGCTCCATGGAATGCTTGGCAACGCCCCCGACCTCTTCGATGCCGAAGCCGTTCGAGCCGATGACGTGTAGTTCCTTGAAGTACAGGGGAGTCCACTCAAAGCGCTTCGGCGGCTCGACGCCCGAGATCACGAGCGTTCCGCCGGTCGTGAGCAGCCGGAGCGAGGTCTCGACGGTCTCGGTCGAGCCGATCGTGTCGTAGACGACGGCCGGGCCGTCCTGGAGCCAGTCGCGCTTGCTCCACGGCTCGAGCGGCGCCGTGCCCACCCGCCGTGCCACCTGCGCGACCAGTTCGTCAGGGGAAGAGGAGAGCACGGCCCGGGCGCCGAGGCGGGTCGCGAGGGCGGCCCGGGCGCCGGGCCGCGTCGCCGCCCAGACCTCGGTGTCCGGGTACAGGTGGCGGAGCAGCACGATCACCGCGAACGCGAGCGTCCCAGAACCGTAGACCAGCACGGCCTGACCGTCGGGAGGGGGCGCAAGCAGGACCGAACGCAACGACACGCTGACCGGGTCGGCCAGCACGGCGGCCTCGTCGGACACGCCGTCCGGGACGGCGAACAACTGCGAGGGATGCGCCAGGAACCGTTCGGCGTGCGCGCCGTAGGCCGCCGAGCAGTTCCCCAGGTGGATGGAGACGGGCAGGTCACCGGAGCGGAAGTTGCGGCACCACGGGTAACGCCCGGCCTGGCAGGCCTCGCACGGCGGGTCGATGCCGCGGGGGCGGCACGACAGCCAGGGGTTGAGCACCACCCGCTGGCCCGTGTCCGCCCGGCGCCCGACCACCTCGTGGCCGAGCACGTGCGGGAAGGACACCAGCGCGGTGAGCGGGTTGTCGCGGGAGCCGTTCAGCAGGATCTGTTTCACGTCCGAGCCGCACAGGCCCGAGAAGGTCGTCTCGACTCGCACCCAGTCCGGCGCCGGGAGCGGGAGGTCGTCCACCTCCTCGACGCGGACGGGCGCGATACGCGATACGCATGCGCGGCGGTCCACGCGCCCGCCGATGGCCGAGGCCGCCTCTCGGGCCAGGTTGTGCCGGAACACGAGCGCCTTCACGTCGCCCCTCCTTCACCGGGGCACCCTAACCTATCAGGGCGCCCCGGCGAGGCCGGCTGGGAACGAGCGGTCACTACCTCCAGCGCCACGCGGGCAGCGTGAGGATCATGCGCAGGCCGTGCGGGTAGTTTGGCGCGGCCATCGCCGTGCCCTGGTGGGCGGCGGCGATCTGGCTCACGATGGCGAGCCCGAGACCGGACCCGGGCCGGCTTGACCCGGCTCCCGCGCGGTAGAAGCGGTCGAAGACCCGCGGGAGCTTGTCGGCCGGCACGCCGGGGCCGTCGTCGCTGACCTCGACGGCGATCCGCCCACTGCCATCGGTGTGGGCGGAGACGGTCGTGACGGTGCCTTCCGGGGTATGTGTCTGCACGTTGGCCAGCAGGTTGTCGACGGCCCGGGACAGCTGCTCCTCATCGCCCGCCACGGCCAGCCCGGCGTCGACGTCGGTCTCCCAGGTCCGCGAGGGATCGGCGACCCGGGCTCGCTCGACGCAGTTGCCGACCAGGGTCGTGAGGTCCACCAGGTCACGGTGATGGTCCGGGTGCTGGTCGAGGCGCGCCAGCCGGAGCATGTCGTCGACCAGCCGGCCCATGCGCTGAGCCTCCAGCGTGATCCGGTGCATCGCCTCGTCGACCTGCGAGCGCTCGGTGAGGGCACCCTGCTGGTACAGCTCGGCGTTGGCGCACAGCGAGGCCAGCGGGGTCCGCAGCTCGTGGCTCGCGTCGGCGAAGAAGGACCGCATCAGCTCCTGGCTGGCTTCGCGTTCGGCCACGGAGGCCTCGATCCGGCCGAGCATGCCGTTCAGGGCCGTGCCGAGCCGCGCCACTTCGCTTCCGGTTTCGCCGGCGTGGACCCGGTCGGTGAGGTCGCCGGCCGTGATGCGGTCAGCCTGGCGCGCCATGTGCTCGATGGGGCGCAGGCCCCGGCGCATGACCAGGCCGACGCCCAGGAAGATGAGCGCGGCCGCGGCCGCCGACCCCGTGATGACGATGAGCTCGAGCTGCGAGACGGTGCCGTTGACGTCCTGGAGGTTCGTCCCGGCTACGAGGGTGCCCGCTTCGGCGGGGACGGACATCGACGCGATGCGGAACTGGGGGAGCTGGCGGATCACGGCGTTCGCCGTCCCGGGCTTGCCCTTGATGAACACGGCACGGCCGCCCGCACCCGCGGTCGCGACCGCGGTTTGCGCCTTGCCGTTCGCGGCGGCTGCCTTGGCGTCCACCAGGGCGGCCGGGGCTGCGAAGCTGGCGACGCCGCCCTGCACCTGCAGGTTCACGACCGCGCCCTTGGCCGGCACCCACGAGATGTCGTACGCCCCGACGGCGGGCATGACCACGGTGCCCGGCTTGCGGAAGGCGGGGAGCAGGGCGTTGAGCCGCGGCTGGGTCAGGGTCAGCGCCGACTTCAGCGTCCCGTCGGTCTGCCCGATCAGGTACTTGCGCAGCGCGGTGACCGCGGCCAGGTCGAAGATGGCGAGCACGGCGACCGTGATCGCCACCACGCCGGCCACCACCTTGGTGCGCAGCTTGCCACGGCGCGGGCCGTTGGCCTCCGGGCGCCGGACTCTAAACATCAGTGGTGCTCCCTTCATCGACGGGTTCTTCGGGCTCCCCCGGTTCTCCGGGGCGGGGCAGCCGGAGGCTGTAACCGACGGCCCGCTGGGTATGGATCACGTCCGGCCCGTACCTGGCCAGCTTGCGCCGCAGGTACGCCACGTAGGTCGACACCACGGTGGTCGACCCGCGGAAGTCGTAGTCCCACACGTGGTCAAGCAGTTGCTCCCGGGTCAGGACGCGCCCGGGGTTGAGCATCAGGTAGCGGAGCAGACGGAATTCGGTCGGCGACAGCTCGATGAGATGACCGCACCTGCGGACCTCGTAGGTCTCCTGGTCGAGCGCGACGTCCGCGAACACGAGCACAGAACCGGAAACGCTGGGGCGCGTCCGGCGCAGCACGGTGCGGATCCTGGCCGCCAGTTCCTCAAGCCCGAACGGCTTGGTCATGTAGTCATCGCCGCCGAGGCTCAGCCCCTCCACCTTGTCGGCCTGGGTATCCCTGGCGGTCAGGAAGATCACCGGGACCTGGCGGCCGTCCCTGCGCAGGCGGCGCACGACGTCGAAACCGTCGGTGTCGGGCAGCATCACGTCGAGGACGACCAGGTCGAACGGGCGGTCGCGAGCCATCCGCAGCGCATCGGCGCCGGTTTCCGCGGTGGTCACCGCGAACCCGAGGAAGCGGAGCGAGGTGGCGACGGCGTCGCGCAGGAACGGCTCGTCGTCGACCACGAGCAGTTCGCCGTGATCGGGAGGCCGTTCCGCCCCCGGGTCAGCCATCGCCGTGCTCCTTTGCCCTCGCGGATATCCGACCACGTCATCGCGAACAACGCGTGTGACTAATGTGCGAGTTTCGTGTGAGGGTGGCACTCACGCGGAACTCACACGCAGTCCAGACGGAGTTCAGGCGATCGCCGGTTACGTTTTCGCTGCACGGCCGTTGCAGGGTGGCGTGTGCGCGGGATACCGGATCTGCTACGGGGGGATCCGGTATCCCCCAGAGGAGCACCACTGCTCGTTCGGCATAAATAATGGTAATGATCGTGGCCCGCGCGGGGACAGCCGCGCGGCGGGCTATTGTCAGCGCGCGCGCGAACCAGGCACCATGTGGCAGTGATCGGTGCACCCCCGGCACCGGCCACCGGAGGGAGGCCTGACGTGACCGCCACCAGGCACCTGGTCGGGCTGCTGCTCGGCACCGAGGACGACTGGCCGACCGCGTTCGAGGAGATCCTGCGCCGGCTCGGCCCGGTCCAGGACCCGTCCGGCGGCAGCCACGAGTTCGACGTGGAGCGGATCACCATCGAGCCCTTCAGCCTGCGCTACCGGCCGCGTTACGACCTGGTCATCGACCGGCTGGCGTACTGGTACTACCACCCGAGGGAATGGCTGAAGAAGGTCGCCATGATGGACGGCGTGTACCTGCTGAACAGCCCGTTCACGTTCCAGTCCATGGAGAAGCACGCCGCCTACTGCGCGATGATGCGGCTCGGGCTCAAGATCCCGGACACCGTGCTGGTCCCGTACAAGAACCCGGTCGACAACGCCAGGTACGCCTATACCTCCTCCCGCTACAACCAGCCCTTCGACCTCGACGCCATCGCGGAGCAGATCGGTTACCCGCTGTTCATGAAGCCCTACGACGGCGGGGCCTGGCGCGGCGTCTCGCGTATCCGCAACCGCGACGAACTGCACGCGGCCTACGACGCAAGCGGCGAGATGCTCATGCACCTGCAGAAGGCCATCGACTTCGACGTCTTCGCCCGCTCGCTGTCCATCGGCGCCGAGACCATGGTCATGCGGTTCCAGCCCGATGAGCCCATGCACGCGCGCTACGCCGTCGACCACAGCTTCCTTCCGGCCCAGGCGGGCGCGGAGGTGGTGACGATCGGACGGCTGGTCAACGCGTTCTTCAGGTGGGAGTTCAACTCGTGCGAAACGCTCGTCAAGGACGGCGAGGTCTACCCCATCGACTACGCCAACGCCTGCCCGGACGTGGCCCTGACCAGCCTGCACTACTACTTCCCCTGGGCCATGAAGGCCCTGGTCAAGTGGTCCGTGTTCGCCCTGGTGACCGGCCGGAAGGCCAAGCTGGACCTGGAGACCGACCGGTTCTTCGCGGTTGCCGACGACCCTCACCTGTCCTACCAGGAAAAGCTGGAGGGATACCGGGTGCTCGCCGACGAATACTTCGACGCGGCGCGCTACTACGACTTCTGCGCGAGCCGGCTGCCGCACCTGGACGAGATCGTCCTGGACTGGGTGGCCGGGCCCGACTTCGACGAGCTCCTGGTCAAGACGGTCAAGTCGACGTACCCGGCCCACGAGCACGACCGGTTCATCGCGCACCTGCGCGGGCTGCTCGACCTGTGGGTACGCGACGAGAGCAGCCGGCTGCCGACGGCCTGAGGCTGGCGCCCGCCCCGAAGCCGTGCAAATGTGGAGGCAGAGTGACCAGTGGGAGTGGAGGCCTCCATGGGCCGTGACATCCAGGCGATCAGGATCAGCGGCGAGGACCGGCGCAAGTACCGGGACAAGGTGCGGCGCTCGCTTGACGTGTTCGCCCGGATGCTCCGCGAGCGCATGTTCGACGCCGACCGGACCCTGGTGGGCCAGGAGATCGAGCTCAACCTGGTCGACGAGCACGGCGTCCCGTCGATGCGGAACGCCGAGGTGCTCGACGCGATCGCGGATCCGGCCTGGGCGACCGAGGTCGGGCAGTTCAACCTCGAGATCAACGTGCCGCCCCGGCAGCTGGACGGCGACGCGCTGGCCAGGCTCGAGCAGGAGGTCCGCGACGACCTGAACAAGGCCGACGCGAAGGCGCGCTCCGTCGGCAGCCAGCTCGTCATGATCGGCATCCTGCCCACGCTGACCGAGGATGACGTCGACGAGGAGACGATGTCGGCCAACGAGCGCTACCGGGTGCTCAACGAGCAGATCTTCGCGGCCCGCGGCGAGGACATGCGCATCGCCATCGAGGGCGCCGAACACCTGCTCACCCACGCCGACAGCATCACGCCGGAGGCGGCCTGCACCAGCGTGCAGCTGCACACCCAGGTCAGCCCGGACGCGTTCGCGAGCTACTGGAACGCGGCCCAGGCGATCGCCGGCGCCCAGGTCGCGCTGGCGGCGAACTCCCCGTTCTTGTTCGGCAAGCAGCTGTGGCACGAGACGCGCATCACGCTGTTCGAGCAGTCCACCGACACCCGGCCCGACGAGCTGAAGGAGCAGGGCGTGCGGCCCCGGGTGTGGTTCGGCGAGCGCTGGATCACCTCCGTGTTCGACCTGTTCGAGGAGAACCTGAGGTACTTCCCCGCGCTGCTGCCGATCTGCGAGGACGAGGACCCGCTGGCGGTCCTCGACGAGGGCGCCATCCCGCAGTTCGGCGAGATGAGCCTGCACAACGGGACCATCTACCGCTGGAACCGCCCCGTGTACGGGGTGGTCGACGGCACGCCGCACCTGCGGGTGGAGAACCGCGTGCTGCCTGCGGGCCCGACGATCGCGGACGTCATGGCCAACGCGGCGTTCTACTACGGTCTCGTGCGCTGCCTGGCCGAGGCGCAGCGGCCGATCTGGACCCAGCTGTCGTTCGCGACCGCCGCGGAGAACCTGCACGAGGCGGCCCGCCACGGCCTGGACGCGCAGCTGTACTGGCCGGGGGCCGGCGACACGCCGGCCGCCGAGCTCATCCTGCGGCGCCTGCTCCCGCTGGCCCGCGACGGGCTGGGCCGCTGGGGCGTCAGCGCCGCCCAGGCCGACCGGCTGCTCGGCATCGTCGAGCAGCGCTGCCTGACCGGCCAGACCGGCGCCGCCTGGCAGATCGCCACGGTCGCGCGGCTCACCGAGCACGGCGGCGCCGACCGCCATGAGGCGCTACGGCAGATGACCCTGCGCTACATCGAGCACATGCACAGCAACCAGCCGGTCCACACCTGGCCGGTGTAGCGCCTGGAGGCGAGCGCGGTCAGGGGGTCGCGGCGAACCGATCGAACTCGCCGAGCCGCGCCCCGCCGAGGAACGCGTCCCACTCGCCGCCGGTGAACCGGAGCACCGGTCCGTCCGGGTCCCTGCTGTTGCGGACGCCGACACCGCCGCCGGGTAGCGCCGCCACTTCGACGCAGTTTCCGTTACTGAAGCTCAGTGAGCTCTTGACCCACCAGAAGCCGAGGTCGTCGTCCTTCATCGCTGCCCTCCTGTGCGACCGGGATCTGGCCACCGGCCGCGCGGACGAAGCCGTCCTCAGCTCGATGGCCTAGAGTAATTGTCTGAATTCATCTAGTTATGACCTTAACGTCCGCTACGTATAGCAGTCAATAGACTACGGAAAGCAAAGTCACCTGGATCACGCCCGCGCCACGAGAGCGCGCCCTCATTTCCCCGCTAGGCCTCGTGCTTGGCGGCGGGGCTTCCCGCCGGGTAGAACACCCCGAGGACCTGGAGCAGGTCCGGCCCGGTGTTCTCCAGGCAGTGCGGCTGGAACGGTGGCAGGTAGATGGAGGTGCCCGGCCCGATCTCCGCCGTGACCTCGCCCAGGTGGACCACGCCGTGCCCGGCCAGCACGTGCACGACCTCGTCGTAGGTGTGATGATGCTCCGGCGCCCGGCCCGGCGGGATCAGCCCCGCGAACTGCGTGAAGGCCAGCCCCTCGCTCAGCAGGACGCGGAACTCCCGGTCTGAAGTCCACTCCGGCTCGCATTCGTCCAGCGACACGACCCGCATCTCCGGCCGGTCCGCATCCCCGGATTCGGCCTGCACGGCTACGGCCAGCACCTCAAGGTCCGCGTCCGTCCGGCACTCGTACGGCACCGACTCCCTCATCCACACGGCCGTGCCGGGCTCCAGGACGGCCGTCCCGTGCCCGTCGGCGTCCAGGGTCCCCGACCCTCGTACCACGTACCACGCCTCGCCCCGCCCCCCGGCGGCCCCCGCGATCACCGAACCCCCCGTCAGGCTCAGCCGCCGCTGGTGCAGTCCCCGGCAGCCCTCCGCGTCGCCCAGCATCTGAAGGACCGTGACTCCGGGCCCTATCGGGCGGGCCGGGACCTGCTCTGGCCGCCGGACGGCGGGCGTCGCCTGGTTCGTCATGCTTGGACCATAACCCAGGCCGCCGCGGCAGCTTAAGGTCTACAGCTCGGGGAAGCGCAGGTTCGGGTCGTGCTCGGACAGCACCGACGGCGGCCCGATGATGTTCCGGTCCGCCTTCCCGATGACCTCCTCGTTCTTGCCGTCGTAGCCGAACTTGTTCAGCACGTGCTTGATCGCCTCGATCCTGGCCCGCTTCTTGTCGTTGCTCTTCACCACCGTCCACGGCGCCTCGGGCGTGTCGGTGTAGTGGAACATCGCCTCTTTGGCCTCGGTGTACTCTTCCCACTTGTCCAGCGACTCGATGTCCATCGGGCTCAGCTTCCACTGCCGCACCGGGTCGATCCGCCGGATGATGAAGCGCGTGCGCTGCTCGGAACGCGTCACGGAGAACCAGAACTTCGTCAGGTGCAGCCCCGAGCGGACCAGCATGTGCTCGAACGCCGGCGCCTCGCGCATGAACTCCTCGTACTCCTCCTGCGTGCTGAACCCCATCACCCGCTCGACGCCGGCGCGGTTGTACCACGAGCGGTCGAACAGGACCATCTCGCCCGCCGCGGGCAGGTGCGGGATGTAGCGCTGGAGGTACCACTGCGTCTGTTCCCGCTCGGACGGCTTGGCCAGCGCTACCACCGTCGCGCCGCGCGGGTTCAGGTGCTCGGTGAACCGCTTGATCGTGCCGCCCTTGCCGGCCGCGTCGCGGCCCTCGAAGATGATCACGATGCGCTCGCCGGTGGACTTCACCCAGTTCTGCAGCTTGACGAGCTCGATCTGGAGCGGGCGCTTCAGGTACTCGTACTCGCTCCGCGACATCTTCTCGTCGTAGGGGTAGTCCTCGCGCCAGGTGTCGACCACCCGGCCGTCCGGCCAGCGCAGGACCGGGTCGTCGTGCTCGTCGTCGTCCTCCACCACCAGGCCCGCCGTCAGGACGGGGTCGGAGGCCCAGTCCGACGGCAGCGCGTTGAACTCGTTCGCGGTATCGCTGGTCACACCACTAGCACAGCACATCAGCGCCGCCCCGGTCACCACCCGGCCGACCGTCGCGCGGCTTAACAGCACAAACATTTAGCCGAACGAGAAGTGGTGTCACCTGTCCCGGACCACCGCGAACAGCACATAGCCGTAACTGAGTCCGAGCGCGGCCGGATGGGCCGCCAGCCACGAGTCGGCCACGACGGGGAATTCGAGCCTGAGCACCGCCTCGAAGTCCCTCCGAGACGCGAACTGCCAGCGGCCCATGACCTCGGTGCGGCTCGCCCCGCGCGCTGCCCACCATGCGTCGGTCCGGTCCGCCAGCCCCGGCGCCCGGCCCGCCGCCGTCCGCAGCAGCCCGGCGAACTCCCCGGCCCGCCGGTCGTTGTCCACCACGACCAGGGTGCCGCCCGGCTTCAGCACCCGCCGTACCTCGGCCAGCCCGGCCTCGCAGTCCGGCGGCCAGAAATACGCGAACCTGGCGTGCACCACGTCCACGCTGGCGTCGTCCAGCGGCAGGTGCTCGGCCGACCCCGGCAGCACCTGGACGCGCGGGTCCCGCGCCGCGGCCAGCGGGAGCAGCGCCGGATCCGGCTCGACCCCGATGACCGCCCCGGCCTCGTCGGCGTACCCGGGGAGCCAGTAACCGCTGCCGCAGCCCAGGTCGACCAGGGTCCGGCCCGCCCACGGCGCCAGTTCCCGCATCGCCTCGAGCAGCGCCCCGTCCGGGTCCATCGCCCGGTTCTCCAGCTCGTACAGATCCGGGCGCCCGCCCTGGTTCGGCGCCCGGCTGAAATCGGCAAACCCCGGCCCGTGCCCGCCCGTCGTCATAGCCGGCACCCTAACAGCCGCCCGCCGCGCCCCGGCATGATCGGATGGGGTCATGAAGGTTCGGATCGGCATATCCCTGGGACCGGACGGAGCCGCCGACCGGTTCGCGGCGGCGGTCGACCTGCTCGAGCAGGTCGGAGTGGATTCGCTGTGGCTGCCGGAGAACGTGTACACCTCGCTGGTGGAGCCGTTCACCGGGATGGCGTTCGCGCTGGCCAGAACCCGGCGGCTGAAAGCGGGCAGCGGGATTTCCGTGCTGCCGGGACGGAACCCGGTGCTGGTCGCCAAACAGCTCGCCAGCCTGGCCGGGCTGGCCCCGGGACGGGTGCTGCCGGTGTTCGGCCTGCAGCCGGCGCAGCCCGCCGAGCGCTCGCTCTTCCCGGTGCCCGACGGCCAGCGGGCCGCGGTGTTCGACGAATCGCTGACGCTCCTGCGGCTCATGCTGACCTCGCAGACAGTCTCATTCGAAGGGGCGTTCTTTTCCGTCTCCGGTGCGAGCGTCGGGCCGCTGCCGGCCAAGCCGCTGGACATCTGGCTGGGCGGTACGGCTCCCGGCGGTCTCCGGCGCGTGGGACGGCTGGCGGACGGGTGGCTCGGCTCGCTGCTCACCCCCGCCGAGGCGGGAGCGGCGGTCGGCGTGATCCAGCAGGCCGCGGCGGACGCGGGCCGCGAGGTGGAACCGGATCACTTCGGGCTGAGCCTGCCCATCGCCTTCGACGGCATCCCGGATCCGATGCTGGCTTCGATCCGCCGCCGCAGGCCCGATGCTGACCCGGCGACGCTGGTCGCGCCCGGCTGGGCCGGCGCGCGCTCGATGATCGAACGGTACGTCGAGGCCGGCCTGAGCAAGTTCGTGGTCCGCCCGGCCGCCGCGCCCGAGTCGTTCGGCTGGTTCGCCGACGGTTTCGTGCGGGAACTGAAGCCCTTGGAGAACTAGCTACTCCGCTGCGGCTTGCGGTGCATGCGGTAGCGGAGCACCAGGAACGGGAAGCCGAACATCCAGAACGCGTGCTCGGCCCGCAGCACACCGTCGTCGACGTGCACGTCGAGGCGCTCGGCGAAGCCCCGGACCGCCGCGATGGTGAGCTCCTTGGTTTGCGGGTCGATGTAGGTCAGGTAGTGACCCGGCTGGTCGAGTTCACTGCGGCTGTCGAGGACCAGCCCGCCGCCCGGCCGGTTACCCGGCACGAGCGTCGCCGTGAAGCTCCCCTGGGGCAACGGGAAGCCGACGCTGACGTACCCGCGGCCCTCGTGCGACCTATCGCGGTCCCCACCGCCGGCCCGAGCAGGACCTTCTGGGGCCGCAGCCCGAGCGCCCCGGCCGCCGCGCCGGCCGCCGCCGCGACCGGCACCGGACCGGCCTCAGCGATGCGATCCGCCACCCAGCCCAGCGGCGCCGCGATGGCGCCGCTCATGACGATCCGTGACCACAGGGCCGGGATCTCTCCCGGGCGCTGCCTGGCCCTGGCCACCGCCTCGGTCACGCCGAGCGCGACGGCACCCGCTAGTGCTCCCACGACCGCCGCCCGCTGGCCGCGGTGCGCGGCCAGCGCCGCCCCCGCCAGCCCGCCGATCGCCGAAGCGACGCCGATCTGCTGTGCCCGGTCGGCCCTCGCCGCGCCATCCCTAGCCACCCTAGGAACCTATCGCCAGTTCTTTACCGGTTGCCGGTGTGCGTGATGTTCACTGTTGGTAATCGGCGAGGTGGATGATGGCCGCGGTGTCGAAGGCGTCGCTGGGGTGTCCGGTGGGCTGGCCGGTGCGGAGCAGGGCGGGGGTGTAGGCCTCGGTGGCGGGATCGTAGATCGCGAAGCCGAAGCCGAAGTCGTCGTCGTCGCCCAGGTACTCGATGCGGCACAGCGGGATCTGCTCGTCGTTGTCGTCGCCTCCGCCGGCCCAGGCGATCAGGTAACCGAACGAGCCGCGCCAGCGGATGGTAACTTCTTGCAGGTCCGGGTGGGTCAGCGAGGCGTGGTGGTCCACAGTTCCCGCGATGAGGTCTTTGAGGCGCTTGGGCGGTACCGGCATGTCGCCAGTGTGCCTGCCTGTGTGATGACGCAGACCCGGCGGCGGGTCCGGGTGTGCGGCACGTCGGTGTGATGCGATACCCGCCGTCCCGCCCGGTTACGGGTGCATTCTTCCGTGATCACCGTGATGCAGAAGGAGGCCTGTGATGACGGGGCATGCCTGTGCGGTGCCTGTCAGGCTGACGATTAAGCGGCGTCGCAAGCTGGAGCAGATCGTGCGGACCTGGCGGGGCCGGTTCGCCGTCCGCGGTATACCGGGCTTGTTCGATAAGCCGCGGTCCGGGCGGCCGGAGACGCACGGCCCCAGCGCGAGGCTGGCGGTTCTCGCCGTCGCCACCTCCGTCCCGCCAGAGGGGGAATCGCAGTGGTCGCGGGCGCTGATCGCCGGGCACCTGGGCAAGCGAGGTCTGGCGATCTCGGCGGCCACCGTGGGCCGGGTGCTGGCCGAGGCCAGGGTCCGTCCGCACAGGGTCCGCGGCTGGCTCAACCGCGTCGGCGACCCCTCCTTCTGGGCCCGCGCCGGGCAGGTCTGCCGCCTGTACCTAAACCCAGGCCCGCGGGTGAAGCCAGGCAGTGGCATGGCCGGAGCGACGGCACGGGAAGGCCCGGGGACCCCACGGTCAGGAGGCCCGGCCTTCCTGCTGGCGGGCGATCTCGGTGAACGCCGCGAGGGCCTCGGTATCGGAGTAGTGGCTGAGCACGTACTCGCGGGCCCACTCCCCGCCATGGGGGTAACGGCTGGCCGCGATCACCTGGGCGGCTGCCATGGTGTCGTATCCGGTGCGGCGCAGCATGACATCTGACCCCAGCACGGCCCAGTGCGCGCCGGGCGGGCCGTAGGGCATGCCGACACTGCCCGGGTTGATGACACGCCGCCCGGCGGCGAGCCGGTCGAACTGCATATGGGTGTGCCCGCAGACCACGACCTGGATGCCGGGACCAAGCCCGGACAACGCAGCCGCCCAGCGCGCCGGCGGGCTGTCGACCAGCAGCATCTCGTCGTCGCGGCGCGGCGAGGCATGACAGAACAGCGTCTGGCCAAGGCCGTCGATGTCCAGTGTCACCGTCAGCGGCAGCCCGTCCAGCATGTCGCGGTGCGGCCGGCCGATCAGCGCGGCGCTGGCGGCAGCCTGCGGGCCGTTCGGCCCGGGCACGTCCCTGCCGTCGAACGCGGTAACCATCTCCCGCTCACAGTTACCGTGCACCCAGACCGCCCGCTCGCCCAGCCCCGCCAGCACGTCCAGGGTCTCGGCCGGCATCGGCCCCAGCGCGATATCACCCAGCAGCACGACGGCCTCCGCATCCGCGACCTCGGCTTCTGCGAGAACTGCGCTGAGTGCCGGAAGGTTGCCGTGGATGTCCGCAAGCACCGCCACCGAGGCTGCACGCCGCTGTGTCATACCTTCATTTTCTGCGCTGGCAGGCAGTGCCGCCGGGTTTCAGCGTCAGCCCTGGCTGAACGGGATTCCCCTCAAACCGTAGAGACTTCGGTGGTAGTGATCATAGGCATGCCGGGCTGGCCTGCTCCTGCCTTCCCGGAGCCGCGATACAGCAACGCTCGGTAACCTAGACCCGGTCAGCAACTTACGATGTGCTGCACTAGGAACCTATCGCCTCACATCAAGCCTCAGCCCCGGCGCGATGAGCGCGTGTCACGTCATTAACGTGATTCATTCGGGCGACCGGGACGGTGCGAGGCGACGGCCCCGGGAGGGCTACCCGGCCCTGGCTGGCGGGCTGTGGCTGCGCAGGACCTGGGTTTTGTCCCGGTTCCACGCGGTGGTGGTGCCGTCGGGGTGCAGGATCAGGGTCCAGCCCCAGCGGTGAATCACCACCTGATGATGGAACCAGCACAGCAATATGCAGTCCTTGATGCTGGTCGGGCCGCCGTCGGCCTTGTGCCGGACGTGGTGGACTTCGCAGGCGGCGGCGGGCTGGTGGCAGCCGCCGGTCCACTG
>Ga0335074_10001970_pt1 | contig 27882 bp, 22 predicted proteins | sample Lox_Sample_23_FD_206715 | JGI IMG/M metagenome (GOLD analysis project Ga0335074, IMG submission 206715) | Soil microbial communities from Loxahatchee National Wildlife Refuge, Florida, United States - Lox_Sample_2.3 | ecosystem: Environmental > Terrestrial > Soil > Wetlands | place: USA...
CGCCGGAACACCGCCGCCGCGATTGCCTCCTGGCGGAGAAGCAATCGTGCGATCGTGCACCGCCACAGCAAGCGTCTGCCGAATGGTCTTCGCCGGAAGCCGAGCCTTGTCCGGCAACATTCGAGCAGACCGAAACTGCGCCAGTCCTGCACTGGCGGGTTTCACCGGCGCGGGAGGTCGCCGCCAAGGCATTCTTGTAAGCCAATACGTTGCATAACAACAACGTACTGCCCGGGACCGGACCACAACCGGCCCCGCCATCCCGCTTTGCACTCACCGTCCCGCGACGGCGAGCATGCACGCGCGTACCCCAAACCCGGCCTGCTCTCGAATCCTGCCAATCGTCGAAATCATCATAGCCCGCGGAGATCTTTCCTGCCCCCTGGATCGCCTCAAAGCGGCCAACTGCCCCGGAACATCCGCGTGCATCCGCTTCTTATACCAGGCAGCGAAAAGATTGACCGATGTGCCCATGTGTCATGGCCGCGCTTGTCGCGGCCACCCATGTCTTTCCAAGCCGCATCCAAGAAAGACGTGGGTGGCTTGCCTTCGCCGGCCGTGACACGGGTGAGTCAGGCTCAACGTTGGCTGGTGTCAGTCATTTGGTTGCGGTCTCCGGCCTCGCTGCGTTCATCCGCGGTTCAATAGTCATCTGCCGCCGGCACACACCAGAACCCTGGAGCGGTTGAGCGGCAACGCACGGAATTTCAGGTTCGTTCCGCTACGGCACATCCAACGGCACGACGCTGATGCTGTTGAACGGCGAGCCGTTGATCAGCCGCGTGCTGACAACCGTATAAACCAGCACATGCTTCTCCGGATCGATCGCGCGATGGATCTGGAAGCTCTTAAAGAACAGGGATGCCGAGGCGAACGCGATGACCTGGGAATGCGGCAGGCGGGGCGGCAGCGTGACCGGTCCCACGGCGCGGCAGGCAATGGAGAAGCGGCTAGGATCCTCGGCCAGACCGATACCGCCTTTGATGCCACCCGTCTCCGCCCGGGACATGTAGCAGGAGACGTTCGGCACCTGCGGATCGTCGTAGCGTTCGACGACGATTTTGTCGTCCGGCCCGAGCCAGCGGAAATTGGTGTTGATCGAGTCGATGCGGGTCTGGGCGCGGGCCGGCATCGCGAGCGCCAGGACGGCGAGACCGAGCAGGATCAGTCTTGGCATGGATGGGTCTCCGGGGTGCTTTCTGTCATTGCGGGGTCCGCGGGGCCGAAGCAATCTCCCACGAATGGACGCTCGGACGGTTCGTGCGCCTTGCCGCAGGAGATTGCTTCGGCCCCGCGGGCCTCGCAATGACATGTTAGCGAAGGTCGTTTCGTCCAGTCACGGGCCGGCTCCCAGGCCCGTGGTCAAGTCGTAGTCACAGACGAACGGCCCCGGCGACTCGACGGATACGGGCAGCACCGGCGACCCGACAGACGGACAGCGCCCTTGACTCGCACGTCGCATCACCCGCGGCCGAAGGCACGCCAGTCCTCAACCCCCGCCACTTCCAATAACAGCTTCCGCCGCACGGCTTCGGCAAACGCATCGGTGTCGCGTGCCACCTCGACGAACGCCCCCGGCCCGCCGATCACGTTGCGCCGGAAGTATTCGTCGAGATGCGGCTCAACCTCCACGATCGGCAGGCCGTTCACCGTAATCCCGGCCGCGACCGCATCATCCCGCGCCGCCGTCACCGGCCGGCCATCGTTGTTGCTGCCGTCGCCCGACACGTCGATCACCCGCCGCTGTGCCGCCAACCCGCTGCCATGGAACAGTTGCGCCGAGAAATCGATTGCAGCACTGATGGAGGTCCATCCCGGCATCGGCAGCGGCGCATCGAGGATGGCCTGGGCGAAGCCGGCGGCGCTTGCCGCGTCCTCGATCAGCCGCCAGTCCACCGTTTGCTCCTGCCGCCGCGCCTCGGACCACTGCACGAAGGTCAGCGCCACACGCCCGGCCGGCCCGGACCGAACCGCCGCGATGAACTCCCGATGCCGCAGCGCCTCGCTGTAGCCGCGGCGCTGCAGCCGGATGCGCTCATCGCTGACGCTGCCGGAGACGTCCACCGCGAGCACTACCGCGACATCCACCACGGCAGGCCCGGGGCCGGCGAGACGGGTCGCGGCGTGTGCCCGCCGCCGTGGCGAGCCGAAGGCCATGGCGCTCCCTCCCCATCGACGCTGCGGCGGCGGTGTTTGCCGAAGCCTGGTTCGCCGCCGGCATCCGGATACGTTCCGCTGCCAGCCGCGGCACCGTCAAGCGATCGCCGCGCCGGGTGATGGGTCTGGCTTCACGCCGGTCTTCGACCGATAGCGCCGGGATGGTGCGCAGTTTCTTGAGCTTGGACAAAAACTAAGCTGCTTGCGCGATTCCGCACTACATTGGTTGCCGGCCCCCACCAGGCCACGGCGCCGGCGGCACGTTCGGCGACGGCGGTCCTGCACGGGGGCAGGGAAGGCACGACATCAACGAACCAATAGCGGCCAAGGGAAGCCGTCGCGAGCTGAGGCACATGAGCGGGGACACCACCAGCGCTGTGGGGCCGTGGCCCAACCACGCGCTGCCGCAGGGCACCATCGTCAACGGCTACCGCATCGAACAGGTGCTCGGCAGCGGCGGGTTCGGCATCACCTATCTCGCCCGCGACCTGTTGCAGCAGCCGTTCGCCATCAAGGAGTACTATCCGCGACAGCTGGCCGTCCGCCGGGAACTGAACGTCATGGCGGCATCGGCCGAGGATGCGCCGCTGTTTGAGGAGTGGCGTCAACGCTTTCTGCGCGAGGCGCAGGCGCTGGTATTGCTCAGCCGGGTCGATGGCGCCGGCGACGGCATCGTGCGCGTGCGGACCTATTTCGAGGCACATGGCACGTGCTTCCTTGTCATGGACTACGTCGCGGGCGACAGCCTCGACCGCGTGCTGCAAAGAGAGCCCGGGGGGCTCGCCGCCGCACTCGTGCGCGCGCTGCTCGCCCAGCTGCTGTCCGCCATCGACGTCGTGCATCGGGCGGGCCTGATGCATCGCGATATCAAGCCGGCCAACATCATCCTGCGTGACGGCGGCAAGGTGGTGTTGATCGATTTCGGCGCCAGCCGGGAGGCGACGAGCGGCCAGACCACCGGCTACACAAAAATCTATTCCGGCGGCTATGCGCCACCGGAACAAATGTCGGGCATGCGCCAGGGGTCATTCTCCGACATCTACGCCATCGGCGCGGTGTGCTATCGCGCGATTGGCGGCTCGCTGGTGGACGCAATGGCTCGCCAGTCCGCGCTGGCAGCCGGCCGGCCGGACCCACAACCCCCAGCCGGGCGAATTGGCGCCGGGCGCTACCCCGCGCCGTTGCTGGCGGCAATCGACGCAGCGCTGACGATCGATGTGACGGAACGGCCAAACAGCGCGATCGCGATCCTCGATGTGCTGGGCCGGGATGAACCCGTGGCGGCGCAGACGGCAGTGGTGGGCCGCGCACGATCGGCCGCCGCACCGCGCCGGTCGCACCAGCAACGGGAGACGAAGCGGCGGCGAGGCGTTTGGGCCGTGGCTGCCGGCGCCGGCGCCCTGGCTTTGGCCGGCGCGGCATATTTGCTGCTGCTGCGAAGCCCTGCCGCGCCGCCCTCCGCCGGTCGCCAGCTGGTCGCCGCCGGCACACCGGCGCCAGCACCATCGCCGCCGGTCGCGACAACGCCCCCGGTCGCGACACGACCGTCGGTCGCGACACCGCCGCCGGTCGCGACACGACCGCCGGTCGTGACATCGCCACCCCAGCGTTCAAATGCGTTGCCTCCGGCCGGCGGTGGCATGATGACTCCGGCGTCCGCGCCAACGGACAAACCGGGCGCCGCGCCCACCCCGGCACCACCGACCGAGCCGACGCAACGCCAGGCGATGGCAGGGCTGTCCCCGGCACCCGCAGCGTCTCCGGCCGATGCCGCGACCAAAGTGGAGCCGACCCAGGTGCCGCCGATCGAGCCGGCGCAGCGTCAGGCGATGGTGGTGCCGCCAATGGCGGCCGCGCCGTTGCCCGCCGCGCCCGCCCCGCCGTCGCCGCTCGAACGCGCGCAGGCGGCGGCGCGATCACTGCCGTGCGCGATCCTGCATGTGACAAGCGGGCAGGACGGGCTGCACGTCTCGGGCCTCGCGCCGGCGGGACAGGAGCTGAATCGTCTGCTGGCAGAGTTGAGCAGGTTGGACCGCATCGCCGAAGACGTCACACGGGTCGGGCGCTTCGCGTGCAAGCCGATGGCAACGGTGGACGCAGTTGTCCGGCAGACCTGGGACGCCGGGCCATCAACATTCGCCATCCGGCTGGATCAGCGCGAGGTGGTAAGCGGCGCAAGGCTCGGAATCGATGTCGCCACAACGCTGCCCGCGCTCTACGTCGATCTCTATCAAGGCGACGGGTTGGTGCATCACCTCTTGCGGCCCTCCGCTCCCGGCAGGCCAGGCGCACCGCACGTGGAGTGGATGGCCACCCCGCCGCCCGGCCCACGCCTGGTCGTCGCAATCGGTTCGGCAAGCCCACTCGATCTTGGCGCGCGGCCCGAAGCAGAGAAGGCAGCGGACTATCTGACGCTGCTGCAAACCGAACTCCAGCGTTCAGGAATGGCGGCGTCCGCCGACGTTGCGGTGGTGACCGTGCGTGCCGCTGAAGCGGTGGGGAGGAACGCGCCGAAACCGCATCCGGCGAACGTGCGGTCGGATCGCTGCGCCAATATCGTCAGCCGTGTTCAAATGGGGGAGACGTTGACCGATGCAGAACGCACGACTTTATCGACCGAGTGCCGATCCTGATCTGGCCGGCGGCTCTCGTGGACGAGCATGGCTCGCCTGGTTGGCTTGCGCCGTCGTCGCGTTGTGCGTCGGCTGCACACAGACCGCTCCGCATCAACCCGTCGCGGCGGCGGCGCCACCGCCGGCACCCCCACCGCTGCCGGTGCCAGTGCCGTTTCCGGATGCCGTACTGAAGGTGGCGAACGCGGTGTTTTCGACCGCGCCGGTGGCCCCCCCACCGGGGGCCCCAACGCCAGGTTGTCGTGATCGATCCCCTGGTGAACGGCGTCACAGGCGAGCAATCGGTGGCGACACAACAGATCGGCGAGCGTCTCGCCGAGATCGCGCGCGCGAACTATCCGCAATTCGACATCCAGCCGTTCAGCGCCGCCACGGTACGCCAGGGGCCGTACGTGATGGTCGGCACCTTCACCCCGGTGAATGCGAAGGGCCAACCGGTTGGCACCCGCGAGGCCTACCGGTTCTGTCTGGTGATGCTTGATCTCCATACCGGCAAGACGGTCGCCAAGAGCGTGGCGCGCGCCCTTCCGGGTGGCATCGATGCAACGCCGATCGGCTTCTTCAGCGAAAGCCCGGCGTGGTCCAACGATGCCAGCATCAAAAGCTATATCGACGCGTGCCAGGCAACGAAGGTGGGCGACTCGATCAATCCGACTTACCTGAACGGCATCATCGCCGCCTCCACCATCAGCGAGGCGATCGACGCGTATGATGCGGGGCGCTACAGCGACGCGCTGGAGTTGTACCTGGCCGCCCAGAGGTTGCCGGCGGGGGATCAACTCCGTGTTTACAACGGGGTCTATCTTACCACCTGGAAGCTGGGCCGCCGTGACGAAGCAGCCGATGCATTCGGCCGGGTGGTTGACTATGGGTTGGCGCACAATGTGCTCGGCGTGAAGATTCTGTTCCGGCCCGGATCGACCGCGTTCGAGACCGAGCCGCAGAGCGCCACCGGCCCGTACAGCATGTGGCTGCGCGAGATCGCCGACCACAGCGCGAGCCGGAATGCCTGCCTTCAGGTGACCGGCAACACCAGCCCGTCGGGCTCACTCGCGCTCAACGAGCAATTGTCGGTGCTGCGCGCCGAATATGTGAAGGAGCTGCTGGAGACGGATGCGCCCGGCTTGCGTGGGCATGTGATCGCAGCGGGCGCGGGGGCGAAGAACAATCTGGTCGGCACCGCGGCCGACAATCTGTCCGATGCGCTGGACCGCAGGGTTGAATTCAAGGTGATCTCGGGGTGCTGAACGCCGCGGCCGGCGCTCAGGGCAATCGGGTGAAGCGGCAGGATTAGGGGCTTCGCCCCTAGAACCCCACCAAGGGGCGCTGCCCCACCCCTCCATCCCAGCCAAACAGATGGATTGCAAAGGCACAGCCTTTGCCGGAGGTCCAGGAGGCAGAGCCTCCTGGCGGGTTTCAGGGCGGAGCCCTGATCTTGCTTGCTTCACCCGATTACCCCGGCCCAGGTCCGCCGGTATGCCCAACGCCACCTGTCCGCTATAGCGTCCCGCATGGCCGCGGCACGCTCGCTGATTCGAATCGCCGTCAACATCGCCCTGGACGGGGTGCTGTCCGCCGCTGCCGTCCCCGCGGCGCGCTGGCTCGCCGACCCGGCGCTGCCGGCCTTCACCCCCTTGTGGACCCTGCTGCTGGGCGCCGTGATGCTGCTGGTGGCCGGCCTGCCCTTCCGCCTCTCGGTGCAATACTGGCGCTTCGCCGGCATCGACGACTTGCTCAGCGTCGCCGCCTCCTCCGCCCTTGGCGCAGTACTGTTCTTTGCCATGGTGACCAACAGCGGCGTCCCGCTGGGGAATCCGGCCTTCCCGGCCGTCCACGCTCTGACCCTCCTGGTCCTGCTGGGCTTTCCCCGCGTCCTCTATTGCCGCTTCCTCACCCGCGCGGCTGCCCGCCCGCGCGACGACACCGCCCGTTCCATCCTTCTCATCGGCTCGGCCGAGGATGCCGACGTGTTCCTGCGCGCCCTGGCCCAGGACCGCCGGCAAAATTTCCGGGTGGGGGGCCTGGTCGCGATCGGTTCCCGTCAGACCGGCCGGCGTATCCAGGGGCAGCCGATCCTCGGCTCCCTCGCCAATGTCGGCGCGGTTCTCGCCACGCTGTCCGCCGAGAGCAGGCTGCCGGATATGCTGGTGGTCGTCACGCCCGATTTGTCCGGTGCCGATCTCACAGGCCTGGTCACGCAGGCCGAGCGCTTCGGCCTGGCCCTGCGCCGCGCGCCACGCCCCACAACGCTGAGCCCCGCAGGCGCGGACACGCCGCGGCTGGAACTGCGGCCGGTCGCGATCGAGGACCTGCTGAACCGCCCGCAAGTGCCGCTGGACCGCGACGGCATGGCGCGGCTGATCCAAGGACGCCGGGTCATCGTGACGGGGGCTGGCGGCACGATCGGCAGCGAACTCGCCCGCCAGGTCGCATCCTTCGCCCCGGAAGAACTCTTCCTGCTCGACAACGGCGAATACGCGCTGTGGCAGATCGACGTGGAGCTGGCCGAAACCTACCCCGATGTGCGCCGCCACGCGCTGATCGCCGACGTCCGCGACGAGGCGCGCGTCCGCGCCGTATTCGAGGCCACGCGCCCCGAACTGGTCTTCCACGCCGCGGCGCTGAAGCACGTGCCGATGGTCGAGGACAACCCGCTGGAAGGCCTGCTGACCAACGCCGCCGGCACACGCCATGTCGCCGACGCGGCGCGTGCGGCCGGGGCGCGCGCGATGGTGCTGATCTCCACCGACAAGGCCGTGAACCCCAGCTCGGTGATGGGCGCGTCCAAGCGGCTGGCGGAAATGTATTGCCAGGCGCTGGACATTTCCGCCCGCGCCGGCGGCCAGGGCATGCGCTGCATCACGGTCCGTTTCGGCAACGTGCTGGGCAGCACCGGTTCGGTGGTGCCCTTGTTCCAGCGCCAGCTCGCGCGCGGCGGGCCGCTGACCGTGACGCATCCCGATATGCGCCGCTACTTCATGACGGTGCGCGAGGCCGTGGGGCTGGTGCTGCAAGCCAGCGTGCTGGGCAGCGGCGACGCGGATCTGCCGGCGGCGCAGCAGGGCGGCATCTTTGTGCTGGACATGGGCGAGCCACTGAAGATCGTCGATCTGGCGCGGCAGATGATCCGCTTGGCCGGCCTGCATCCCGACAAGGATGTGCAGATCCGCTTCACCGGCCTGCGCCCCGGCGAAAAACTGCACGAGGAACTGTTCCATGGCCAGGAACCGCCAGAGCCCACAGGATACGCCGGCCTGCTGATGGCGGCACCGCGTACGGCCGATTCAGCGATCGTCGGCCGCACGCTGGACGAGATCGCCGCGGCCTGCCGCGGTGCCCAGCCGCGTCTCGCGCTGGCTCTGCTGGGCCGCATGGTCCCGGAATTCGCGCATAACGCCAGCGGCGCGGCCGGCGAGACACGCGACGGCGCGGCAAGGCGCTAGCAAAGAAAACCTCTCCCACGCAGTGGGAGAGGTCGATGTGCGCAGCACGAGGGTGAGGATGATCGGGCCGGTAGGAACCATGCAAAAGCGACGTGCCGTCCCGATCACCCTCACCCTCGCTGCTTCCCAGCTCGACCTCTCCCATTTCATGGGAGAGGTTTTCATCACACCTAACAACTGAGTCCCTCCGGCATGTCTGCACCGTCAACTCGCTCCATCCCCTTCCTGGACCTGAAAGCCCAGCAGGTCCGCATCGCCGCGGACCTGCGCACGCGGCTGGATCGCGTGCTGGCGCATTGCCAGTTCATTCTCGGCCCCGAGGTCGCCGAACTTGAAACAGCGCTGGCGCAATTCTGCGGCGCGCGCCATTGCATCGGTGTCAGTTCCGGCACCGACGCGATCCAGATCGCACTGATGGCGGAAGGCATCGGCCCCGGCGACGCGGTGTTCCTGCCCGCCTTTACCTACACGGCCACGGCCGAGGTGCCGCTGGTGCTGGGTGCCACGCCGGTGTTCGTCGATGTCGATCCGCGCACGTTCCAGATCGATCCCGCGCATCTGGCGCAGCGGATTACCGACGTGCGTCGCGTGGGAAAACTGCGCCCGCGCGCCCTGATCGGCGTCGATCTGTTCGGCCAGCCCGCCGACTGGCCCGCCCTGCGCGACATCGCGGTGCGGGAAGGATTGTTCACGCTGGATGACCTCGCCCAGAGCTTTGGCTGCACGCTGCATGGCAGTCCGCTAGGTACGGCGGCCGATGCGACCGCCACCAGCTTTTTCCCGTCGAAGCCGCTCGGCGCTTACGGCGACGGCGGCGCGTTGTTCACCGAAAGCGACGAGCGCGCCGCGCTGTATCGCAGCCTGCGTACGCACGGCGAGGGTACCACGCGCTACGAAGTGCTGCGCACCGGCATGAACGGCCGGCTGGATACGCTGCAGGCGGCGGTGCTACTTTCGAAACTGACGGTCTTCCCCGAAGAACTGGCCGCGCGCGAACACATCGCGCGTTATTACGATTCCCGGCTGGGCAATGCGGTGGCCACGCCGGCGCGGGTGCCCAACAGCACCAGCGCCTGGGCGATTTACGCGATCCTGCTGCGTGATGCAGCCGTACGCGACCAGGTGCAGGCCTCGCTGAAAGCCGCCGGCGTTCCGACCGCGATCTATTACCCGCGTTCCTTGCATCGCCAGCCCGCCTATCGCGACCACCACGACGGCGTCGCGCTGCCGGTTGCCGAGGACCTGGCCCAACGCATCCTGGCACTACCGATTCACCCGGATCTCACCGAAGCCGACACTGTGCATATCTGCGACAGGGTGTTGGCTGCATTAGAATGATCGCAGCCGCGCTTCCTGCAGGCTTGGGCCGCAAGGCGAGCCACCCGGCGCCCGGATAGCCTGGGCGCGGGCAACATTGGCCTCGCACTTCATCGGACGATAGCCGGGAAGGCGATGCCCCTATCGCAGGTGTTCGTAGATGTGCCGCCATTCCGTGGCGATTTCGGCCAGGCGTCGGCGTGCCACGGCTTCAGAAAAGCACGGCCCTGCGAAGAACAAGACTGCGGCTTCGGGTTGATCGAGGGCGACCCCGAGCCGCGGGCGATTCCCTAGAGCATAGTATTTGCCAGCCCGCCGCTCAGCCACCGCCCACAATCCGTCCTGTCTCAGCAGGCAATAGTGTTCCTGTTCGGCCTCGATAGCGATCATCGGACGCTCTCCCTCCGATGCGGGATGGCGATCTTCTGCCATCTCCGGCTTAAGCGAATCCCACGATAACCTTATTGGAGTAGGTAGGAGATTAACTCTGACGCTCGGCGGACACACAGCCTTGTGAGACCCGTCGGCGTCCGATTGATCGTCGCAACAGCGAGGGGCACGTCCGCATCCACGCGATGACGGCGCGCATTTGACCAAGGTTGCTTCATCACTACGCTCCAGGCCATGACAAGCAGTCGCCACGCCATGTTTGATTCTTCGCTCCCGGCTGAATTCGCCCTGATCGCCCGGCATTTCGGGCCGCTCGCCGGCCCGGCCGCGCTCGGCCTTGGCGACGACGCCGCCTTGCTCGTACCACCACCCGGCCGCGAACTGGTGCTGACCGTGGACGCCATGATCGCCGGCGTGCACTTCCTGCCCGACGACCCGCCGGACCTGATTGGACGCAAGCTGTTGCGCGTGAACCTGTCGGACCTCGCCGCCAAGGGTGCGACCCCGATCGGCTACCTGATGACCGTCGCCGCCCCCCGTGACACGCCCGACGGCTGGTTCGCCCGCTTCGCCGCCGGCCTGGCGCAGGACCAGCAGGAATACGCCGTCACGCTGCTGGGCGGCGATACCACCTCCACGCCCGGCCCCATTGCATTGTCGCTGACCATCCTGGGTCACGTCGCCCCCGGCACCATGGTCCGGCGCGCGGGCGCGCAGCCGGGCGACGGCATCTGGGTCACCGGCACCATCGGCGACGGCGCCCTGGGCCTGGCCGTCGCGCTTGGCAAGCTGGCCGATCCCACCGGCCACTTGCTCCAACGCTACCGCCTGCCGCAGCCACGCGTCGGGCTCGCCATCGCCGGCGTTGCTTCCGCCGGCATGGATATCTCCGACGGACTGGTTCAGGACCTCGGCCATCTCTGCCGCGCCAGCAATCTGGCCGCCGAAGTCGACGCCACCGCCCTGCCGCTGTCGCCCCCTGCCCAAAAAGCTGGCGCCGACTGGCTGCCCACCATCCTCACCGGCGGGGACGATTACGAGCTCTTGCTTTCTGTCCCGCCGGACCGCGAGGCCGCCCTGCGACAAGCCGCCCGCGATGCCGGCATGCCAGTCACCCGCGTCGGCAGCTTCCGTGCCGGGCCGCCCGGTGTCATGGTGCGCGGCCCCAACGGGAAACCGCTTTCTCTTGCCCGCGGCGGCTGGAGCCACTTCTAACCACCAAAGGCGCGTCCAGGGAATGAATCGCAACGTCTGGCTGCTGTTCTGCTGTCAGGCGATGATGAACGCGGTCATGTCAGGCCAGACCGTCATGGCCTCCTTGATCGGCGCGTCGCTCGCCGTGAACAAGATGATCATCACGCTGCCGATGTCGATCCAGATGGTGGCGATGATGTGCGCCTCGATCCCCGCCAGCATGGTCTTCTCGCGGCTGGGGCGAAAGCCCGGGTTCTGGCTGGGCTGCCTCGGCTCGCTCGCCGGCAGCGGCACGTTTGCCCTCGGCGTCTGGTACGGCAATTTCCCGCTGTATTGCCTGGGCGCGATTCCGGCCGGGCTGGGCTGGGGCATCAGCCAGCACCTGCGCTTCGCCGCCGCCGAGGTCGCCGCGCCGGAAGCGCGCCCGCGCGCCGTGTCATTGGTGATGGCGGGCGGCGTGCTGGCCGCGATCATCGGTCCGGAGCTGGTGAAGCGTACCAACATGATGATCCCGCCGCTGGAATTCCTCGGCACCTATCTCTGCCTGACCGTCCTGCCGGTCATCGCCGCAATCCTGCTGACGTTTGCCGACCTGCCGGCTGCGGTTCGCGCCGAAGGCGTGCCAGTGCCTTTCCGCACCCTCCTGTCGCGGCCGAATTTCATCGTTGCCGTCGTGTGCAGCATGGTCGGCTACGGCACGATGAACGTCGTCATGGCCTCGACGCCGCTGGAACTGTCGTATTGCGGCCTGGGCGTGGGTGCCAGCGCCGACGTGATCCGTGCCCGTTCCATCGCGATGTTCCTCCCCGGCTTCATCACCGGCCGGCTGATCCAGCGCTTCGGCATCCATCGAATCATCGCCGCAGGTGCTGCGCTGGTGCTGGCCTGCGCTGCGATCAACATCGCGTTCGTTCCCGCTTACCTGATCATCATGGTGGCATTGGTCCTGCTTGGCATCGGCTGGAACTTCATGTTCGTCGGCGGCACCACGCTGCTGACCACGGCCTATGTCCCCGCCGAGCGGGTGCGTGCGCAGGCCACCAACGATTTCATCGTATTCGGAACCGTGGCGTGCACCGCTTTGGTGTCCGGCGCGGTGCAGGCAACGCTGGGCTGGACGCCGCTGAACCTGACCGTTGTGCCGCCCGTGCTGATCGCCATGGGGCTGATTGCGTGGCACTGGATGGGTCGTGCCCGGCTGGCGACCGCGTCGGCATAAGCGCGTCGCGGCCATCACCGATTTTGTGCTGCGACGACATGTTGTGAAAATCAGGAGAAACCATGCCGCTTTCCGGGGTTCGCGTCCTCGATCTGACCCGCGTGCTCTCGGGGCCGTTCTGCACCATGCTGTTGGGCGATCTCGGCGCGGACGTGATCAAGGTTGAAGCACCCGAGGGCGATCCCATCCGCGCACAAGGCGCACAGCGTGATGGCCTCTCCTGGTATTTCGCCGCATTCAACCGCAACAAGCGCTCGGTCCGGCTGGATCTGCGCCAGGCCCAGGGGCGAGAGATTCTCGCCGGGCTGATCAAGACAGCCGACGTGCTGGTGGAGAATTTCCGCCCTGGCGTGCTGGCGCGGCTGGGTTTCGACGATGCACGCCTGCGCGCGCTGCGCCCCAGCCTGGTGACGTGCAGTATCAACGGCTTCGGCAGCACCGGCCCCTATCGCGACCGCCCGGCCTTCGATTTCATTGCGCAAGCAATGAGCAGTTTCATGAGCGTGAATGGCAGGCCGGATGATCCGCCGCTGCGCTCCGGCATCCCGATCAGCGACCTGGTGGCCGGGCTGTATGCGGCGCTGGCGATCACCGCGTCGGTGTTCCGGGCACGCGCAACCGGCCAGGGAGAACAAGCTGAAGTCGGCATGACCAACGGTCTGGTCAGTTTGCTTGCCTATATTGCTACCGATTATTTCACCACCGGCCGTGTGCCGCCGCGCAGCGGCAACGACCACCCGATCGCCGCGCCGTACGGATTGTTTCCGACCCGTGACGGACAGTTGGCACTGGCGCCGCCGGGCGACGAATTCTTCGCCCGGCTGGCCGATGCATTGGGCGAGCCGGGACTGAAGACGGATCCGTTATATGCCACCGGCGCGGCACGCGTGGCCAACCGGGCGCGGATCAATGCGATCGTCGGCGGCAAGCTGGCGGCACAGACGACGGCGCATTGGGTCGAGGTGCTGAATGCGGCCGGCGTGCCGTGCGGACCGGTGCTGAGCGTGGACCAGATATTCTCCGATCCGCAGATTGCCGCGCAGGAGATGGTGCTGGACGTGCCGCATCCCGGTCATGGTGTCGTGCGTATGACCGGGTTCCCGATGAAGCTGGCCGAAGCGCCGTGCCGGGTGCGGCGTCCGGCACCGGAGTTGGGGGAACATACCGACGAATTGCTGGCTGAACTCGGTTATCCGGAGGACGTACGCGCCGCGTTGCGGGGTGGGAAGGTGGTGTAGAACAGCGCCCCGCATGTCATTGCGAGGAGCGCGAGCGAAGCGTGGCGGGACGAAGCGACATCGGTCGTACAAGCTCACGAACGGGGGCGAGGAGTCTCCATTTTGAACCAGGTTGCTTCGTCGCTTCGCTCCTCGCAATGACACTGAATGCATGACATCGAGTGCGTAACACGCGGTGACGCACGCCGCCCTGCGGAGGAACATCGGATGAAGTTTGGTATCGCCATCCCCACCGCCGCCGATTCCTGGCGCCTGGTCCGGCGCGCCGAGGAACTTGGCTTCCACCACGCCTGGTTCTTCGACACGCAGATGCTGTCGGCCGATCCTTTCGTGGCGATGGCAGCCGCGGCGATGAAGACCGGGAAAATCCGCCTGGGCACCGGCGTGCTGATTCCGTCAAACCGCATCGCACCGGCGGCGGCGAACGCGCTGGCCTCGCTGAACAAGCTCGCCCCCGGACGCATCGATTTCGGCATCAGCACCGGCTTCACCGGCCGCCGCACCATGGGCCTGCCGGCGGTGAAGCTCGCCGACATGGCGGAGTATATCCGCGTGGTGCAGGCGCTGTGGCGCGGTGAAACCGTGGAAACGGAGCTTGAAGGCAAGCGCCGACACATCCGCTTCCTCTCGCCGGAACTGGAACTGATCAACCTGAGAGACCCGATCCCGCTGTATATCGCTGCCACCGGCCCGCGTGCCCGCACGCTGACGGCGAAGCTGGGCGCGGCATGGATCGACAACGTGGCGGACGCGGAACGTGGCGCGGCGACGCTGGAGCAGATGCGCGGTGTCTGGGCACAGGCTGGACGAGCGCCGGATGCACTGACGGCGGTCGCCTGGATCGGCGGCGCGGTGCTGGAGGAGGGTGAACCGGCGGACGGCCCTCGTGCCATGGCGCTGGGCGGACCGCGTGCCTCCATGCTGCTGCATCGTGCGGCGGACGCGGCGCTGGCGGGCTATCCGGCGCCCGTCGCGATGCTGCCGGAATTCACCCAGGCGGTGGAAGGCTACGTCGCCCACGCCCGCACGTTCGAGCCTGCCGGGGCCTATTATCTTGCCAATCACCGCGGCCACCTGATGTATGTGCGGCCTGATGAACGCCCCTTCATCACGGCGGACATGATCCGCAAGACCTCGTTCGTCGGCACCGCTACGGACCTGATTCGCCGCATCGGTGCGCTGCGCGATGCCGGGTTCTCCCAGGTGGTTTTCTCGATTCCGCCCGGCCAGGAGCATGCCATCGAAGACTGGGGCCGCATCCGCCGCGCGTTCGGTTAGTCTGTCAGTGCGAGGATCTTATGTCGTTGCAAGCGTATCGTCTCATTGCGACGGTATCATGTCGTTGCGAGGGTAGTATGTCATTGCGCGGAGCGTAGCGACGAAGCAACCCCGTTCGGATTGGAGTCCGAAGCGTTCACGTGCCGCCTGACCAAGGTTGCTTCGTCGCTGCGCTTCTCGCAATGACATATTAAACTCGCAATGACATAAGCCGTCCCCATGCCCTTCTTCCGCAACAGCGCGATCAACCTGCTGAACCTGCATTACGGCATCCACGCCATCGTGCTGAATGGCGCTGACGCGTTCTTTCTGATTTACCTTCTCAAGACCGGTATCCCGATCCCCGGCGTCCTGGTCTCGCTCGCCCTGATCATGCTCTGCCGTTTCATCATGCGCCCGTTTGCCATTCCGCTTGGCATCCGGTTCGGCCTGCGCATCCTGGTGATTGCGGGAACCCTGCTCACCGCACTGACCTATCCGATGCTCGCGGCCGTGCACGGCGTCGGTCCGGCGCTGGCCGTCGTGATCATGCTCGCGGCCGTCGGCAGCACGCTTTATTGGACCGCCTATCACGCGTGGTTCGCATTGCTCGGCGATGACGAGCATCGCGGCCAGCAGATCGGTGCGCGAGAAGCGCTTGCGGCGATCGTCAGCATCTTGAGCCCGGTACTGACCGGATGGTTGCTCATCGTCTTCGGTCCCATGGTGGCGTTTGGCGCCAATGCGATCATCGGCGCCGCCTCCGTCCTGCCCTTGCTGTTTGCCCCGGATGCGCCGGTGCCGCCGCAGGTCACCGGAGTCGTGCGCGCGGCGATCCCTGCCATGCTGTTGTTTGCCGCCGACGGCTGCCTCGGCACCGGTAACATCTTCGTCTGGCAGATCGCACTTTTCGTTTCGGTCCATCAGAACTTTCTTGGCTATGGCAGCGCGCTCGCCTTCGCCGCGTTGGTGGGCGCGGTTGGCGGCATGACCCTTGGGCGCCACATCGATGCCGGTCACGGCAGGCGCGCCGTGTGGTATGCGCTGAGCGTGATGGCGCTGATGGTCCTGCTGCGCGCGGCGGCAACAGGAAACACGGCGCTCGCGGTGGCGGCGAATGCGCTCGGTTCGCTGGCGTATTGTCTCTACATCCCCGCGGTGATGACGCCCATATATACCATGGCGAAACGGTCGGCTTGTACGCTGCGGTTCCACGTTGCCACCGAGGGCGGCTGGGATCTCGGCGGTGCGTCCACCCTGCTGGTCGCAGCCTTCATGACCACCTATCGCGTGCCGCTCTCTGCCACGATCCTGCTGGCACTGCCAGGCGTTGCGGCCGTCGCCGTGATGCTGCGGCGCTATTACCGGGTTCTGCCCGTGGTGGCCGGGCGCTCATCAACACGCCCGGCACTGCGCAGATCAGGGCAGAGAATGTGACCGAATATGCGATCCGGTGGGTCAAAGTTTGCTACTGACCAATGTCGCGACCTGAGGCTGTGCCTTTCGTCGAGTACGTGGCGAAGCTGGCGAGTAAACAAGGAGTCACATTAATACAGCGCAGCCGATGGCCGCAACCAAGCTCCCAAGCACGCGGCAAATCAATCCTCGAGACGGTGAGGGAGCCGCAGAAGATCGGGTGGGTACCAGACATCCGCGTGCATCTGCGGCAAACTTTGCTTTGCCGCGAGCCCCGATTGCCTGCGGAAGTATTCCGAGCCGTTCGTGCCGCGGGCAACCCAAAATAGTTTTGCCGCAGATGAACGCGGATGCACGCGGATAGTTCGGTGCTGTTGGCAGCTTCGGGGACACCTCGCGGATCGGTGGCAGATCTTTGCGGGCCACGACGATTCTGATCGTTAGTAGTACAGAGGTCACAAAGAAAGTTAGAACGACAGAGAGCGCGGAGAGAAGGATAAAACTCTGGGAACTCAGTCGCTTTGTCGGCGCTACGCCCCGCAGCCCTCGTCCCGCAGCAGCTCGGTCACGGCCTCCATCGGCACATCACTTGCGGTGAACGCCTGGCCGATCTCGCGTGCCAGCACGAAATTCAGTGCCCCGTCCCGCACCTTCTTGTCGCGCCGCATATGGCCAATCAGCGTCGCGGCGGAAAATCTCCTGTTCAGAACTGCAAGTTCTGCCGGCAGGCCAACAGAGGCGACATGCGCCACCACGCGCTCGGCATCCGCGCCGGAGCAATGTCCCAGCCGCGCCGACAATTTGAATGCCAGGCCGAGACCGACCGCGACGCCCTCACCGTGGAGCAAGCCGCCGTTGTAGCCGTATTCCGCTTCCAGGGCGTGGCCGAAGGTATGGCCGAGGTTCAACAGCGCCCGCCCGTCATTCGGCTTTTCCTCGCGCTCGTCGTCGCCGACCACGGCGGCCTTGAAAGCACAGGCGCGCAGGATCGCCTCGGCCTGGGCGTCGCGGTCGCCGCCAACGACGCCGGCCCCATTGTGTTCGCACCAGTCGAAGAAGCTCGCGTCGCCGATCAGCCCGGCCTTGGCGATTTCGGCATAACCCGCGCGCAGTTCGCGCGGGGGCAGCGTGCCGAGTGTCGCGGTATCCGCCAGCACCATGCGCGGCTGGTAGAATGCGCCGACTAGGTTCTTTCCCTGCGGCGTGTTCACCGCCGTCTTGCCGCCGACGGATGAATCGACCTGCGCCAGCAGCGTGGTGGGGATTTGCACGAACGGCACGCCGCGCAGCACGGTTGCTGCGGCGAAGCCTGCCAGATCGCCGACCACGCCGCCGCCCAACGCGATCACGGCGGTGCGCCGTTCGATCCGCGCTTCCAGCATCCGGTCCAGCACCGACAGGTAGGATTGCAGACTCTTGGACGCTTCACCGACCGGCACCACGATTTCCTGCGCGGCCACGCCGGTCTCCGCCAGGCCGCGTTGCAGCGCCGGCAAGTGCAGCATGGCGACGGTTTCATCGGTAACCACGATCGCGCGCTTCTGCGGCAGCACCGGCGCCAGCAACGCGCCGGCGCGCGGCAGCAGGTCGTCGCCAATCACCACGTCGTAGCTGATGGAAGGCAGATTCACACCCAAACGTCGCGGGGGCTGCCAGGCCAGCAAGGCATCCATGACCTGCGACGTGGTGGCATCCGGGCTTTCATCGCCGCAATCGACAATCACGTCGGCCTCCGCATAGATCGGGTAACGCTGGTTGATCAGGCGTTGCAGGATTTCGGCCGGATCGCCGTCGTTCAGCAACGGGCGATGATCGCGCCCGGACACACGGCGCACCAGGGTGGGCAGGGGACAACGCAGCCATATCGTTACGGCATCGGTGCGTGTGGCCGCTCGCGTCTGTGGATCCATGTAAGCGCCGCCGCCGAACGCCAGCACCAGCGGATCGGCGCCCAGCAGCCGGCGAATCACGCGGCGCTCGCCATCGCGAAATGCGCGCTCGCCATAGCGCGAGAACAGTTCGGGCACGGAACAGCCGGCGGCGAGTTCGATTTCGGCGTCGGCGTCGCGAAAGGGCAGGCCGAGTCGTGCTGCAAGCCGCCGGCCGATCGAAGTCTTCCCTGCGCCCATCAACCCGACCAGCACGATGCTGCGTCCGGCCAGGTTTTGTGGCAGGAGAGCAGTCTCCTTCACGGCAGTGTTGCGTGTCATGGCCGGCAAGGGTAGCACAGCGTGGCCCAGGCAGCCCAGTGGATTGCTTGTGCAACGATTCGAGGAGCGGGGGCCGCGTCCATGATCCGCGTGTTTCTGATCGTCGTGGCACTCGGCGTGCTGGTGCTCGCAGGTGGCGTGGTTTATCTCGGGATGTTCCCACCGACACCGCAGCAGCACGCGGTGGAGAAGACCTTGCCAATCGACAAGGTCCAGCCGCAGACACATTAGCCATGGATCGCCATATCGAGGCGTTCCTGGAAATGCTGGCCGCCGAGCGCGGAGCGGCACGCAACACGTTGATGGCGTATGAAGCGGACCTGGCGGATTTCGCGGCGTTTGCGGCGTCGCGCGAGCAGCCGGTGGCCGGGGCCGATTCGGCAACGTTACAAGCCTATATGGCGGGGCTGGGCAAGGCAGGGCTGTCGGCGCGCACCGCGGCGCGGCGGCTGTCCGCGCTGCGGCAATTCCATCGGTTCCTGCTGCGGGAGGGCATGCGGACGGACGACCCCACCAGCTTGCTCGATACGCCGCGGCTGCCGCGTGGGTTGCCGAAATATTTGAGCGAGCAAGAAGTGGATGCGCTGCTGAAGGCGGCGGAAGAGAAGGCAGGGCGGCCGGGGCTGGTGGCGCTGGCGGCGCTGGAAATCCTGTATGCCAGCGGCATGCGCGTCTCCGAGTTGCTGTCACTGCCGCGCAGCGCTCTGGCGGGCGATGCGGCGTTGCTGCTGATCCGCGGCAAGGGTGGCAAGGAACGCATCGTGCCGCTGACCGAGGCGGCGAAGCGTGCGGCGGCGGCGTTGGTGGCAGAAACGGGCAAGGACAGCCGCTGGCTGTTTCCTGGCCGCGACAAGCGCCACGCGATGACGCGGCAGGGCTTCTTTTTGCTGCTGAAGCAGGTTGCCCTGATGGCGAGGCTGGACCCGGCGCGGGTGTCCCCGCACGTGCTGCGGCATTCCTTCGCGTCGCATTTGCTGGCGCGTGGCGCCGATCTGCGCAGTTTGCAGACGCTGTTGGGACATGCGGATATCGCGACGACGGAGATCTACACGCACGTTCTGGCAGAGCGATTGCAGAAACTGGTGGAGACGCATCATCCGCTGGCGAAACCGCCGTAGTGGGCAGCGAGAGCTGTAATACCAGCCAACGTTGAGCCTGAGATGGCCGCAACAGGCGCGGCCATGACACATGGGGCACATCGGTCAATCTTTTCGCCGCCTGGTATCAAGCGTCCAGTCTTGCCAACAGCTCCGCCGCTTGACATGCAGTGCACATGCGTCCATGTTGCACACATGACGGCAATGATCCAAATTCGCAACGTCCCGGACCAGTTGCACCGTCGGCTCAAGAGCCGCGCGGCGCTGTCGGGCATGTCGCTGTCCGATTACCTGCTCCGCGAAATCCGGCAAGTCGCTGAGCGGCCCACACCTGAGGAGCTGCGCGAACGGGTGCATCGCCGGGCAAAGGTCATGCTCTCCGTGTCGCCGGCTGATGCGGTTCGGGGCGAGCGCGACCACGCGTGATCGTCGTCGATGCGTCGGCGATGCTTGAGTGGCTGCTGCAAGCGGAGGCAGCCGAGGTGGTCGAGAAAAGACTTTTCGATCCCGAACAGATGGTCCACGCGCCGCATTTGATCGATGTTGAGATCGCGCATGCGCTGCGGCGATCTGTGTTGAAAGGCGAGCTGGATCCAGTACGCGGCGGGGAAGCACTGGCCGATCTCGCAGACTTTCCGATGTACCGCTACCCGCACGATATGCTATTGCCGCGTATCTGGGAGCTGCGGAATAATCTCACGGCTTATGACGCGAGTTACGTGGCCCTTGCGGAAACTCTTGAAGCAGCGCTGCTGACATCTGACAGACGTCTCGCGGCTGCAGCGGGACACCACGCGCGGATTGAGCTGGTACTGCCCGCTACGGCCGCATGGTAAACCGCGATTCTCCCGGCGTGCGCAGCGGCGCCGCCATGTTCGCGAACTCGCACAACAACCGCCTTGTATCGCGCGGATCGATAATCTCATCCACCCAGAAACTCTCCGCCGTCCGGAACGGTGACCGCAGCCTGTTCAGCCGCGCCTCGATTTCTTCCAACTTTGCATCCGGATCGTCCGCGGCGTCGATCTCCGCGCGATACGCCGCCTCGATCCCACCTTCCAGCGGCAGTGATCCCCAGCTTGCCGACGGCCAGGCATAGCGCACGCAATAATGGCTCACCGGCTGGTGGCCCAGCCCACCGACGCCATAACAGTTGCGCACCACGATACTGCACCAGGGCACCGTCGTCTGATTGATCGCCGACAGCGCGCGCACGCCCCAGCGGATCACCGCCGAGCTTTCCGCCGCCAGGCCGACCTGGAACCCCGGGCAATCCACCAGGTGCACGATCGGCAAGTGGAACGTCTGCGCGGTATCGACAAAGCGGATAATCTTGTTGCACGCATCCGCGGTCCACGCGCCGCCGTGATACAGGGGATCGCCCGCCATCAGCGCCACCGGCCAACCGTCCAGCCGCGCCAGCCCGGTGATGATCGGCCGCCCGAACAAGCGCCCCAGTTCGAAGAACGAGCCCTTGTCCACCACCGCTTCGATGATGCGGCGCATGTGGTAGGCCTGCTTCTTCAGCCGCGGCACGGCCGAAATGAGGGATTCCTCGCGCCGACCCGGATCATCCCAGCCACGTGTCCGCGGCGGCAGATCGTGAATCGAGCTCGGCAGATACGACAGATAGCGCCGCGCCGCATCGAACGCTTCGTCTTCGGTATCCACCGCGTCATCGACGGCGCCGCAGCCCAACTGGATTTCCCAGCCGCCCAGTTCCTGCTTCGATCGAGGTTCCCCCAGCCGCTCCACCACCGGCGGGCCGGCGACGAACACCGCCGCGATCTCCTTCACCATCACGGAGAAATGCGACGCCGCCAGCCGCGCCGCGCCCAGCCCCGCCACCGAACCCAGCCCCAGTGCCACCACCGGCACGGTGCCCATCTGGTTCGCGACCAGGTCGAACGACGTGGTTTCCGTCAGCCCGCCGGGCAGGTTGGCGCGCCCGGTGGTCTCGATCGTCTTTACCGAACCGCCGCCGCCGGAACCTTCGATCAGCCTGATAATCGGCATGCGGTAAAGCGCTGCCAGCTCCTCTGACATCTTCGGCTTGCCCTTGATGGAGGCGTCGGCCGAACCACCGCGCAATGTGAAATCGTCGCCGGCGATCACCACCGGCCGGCCGTCCACCGCGCCGCGCCCAAACACGCAATTCGCCGGCGTAAAGCCTGTGATGTTCTTGCTTTCAGCGTCATAGGCCGCCTTGCCGGCGATGGCGCCGATCTCGTGGAAGCTGCCCGGGTCCAGCATGCGATCGATGCGCTCCCGCACCGTCAACCGGCCGCCTTTGTGCTGGCGCTCGACACGTTCCGGACCGCCGAGCTGCTTCGCCCGCGCGATGCGATCGCGGAGTTCCTTTAATTCCGGCTCCCACCCGACCGCGGCGGCTTCGGTCGGGAAGGTCGTTCGCAATGGGCTGTCGTCGGGCATTCCTGGGCGGTTCCTGTTGGCTCACCCCCGACGCTATGAAGGAATCGCCACCCGCGCAACGGCCGCCCACGCACCCTCCATGTCATCGCGAGGAGCACGGCGACGAAGCAACCTTGGCCGTGAAGGGCCTCCAATGACCGAGGTTGCTTCGTCGCTGCGCTCCTCGCAATGACATGTTGTGTTGAATGCAATGACGCGCGGCGCGCGCTACACGTTCCGCGCGTTGATATCCAACCCGAGCAAGTGCTGGCCCACCGTTTCGAAATGCGCCCGCCGGCCCTGCAACTGCTGCGACACCGCGTTCACGTCCCGCAACCGCCGCTCGAACGGCTGGTTGTCGAAGATCGCTGTCGAACCCGCTTCATGATAGATATCGGAGACCACCTCGCGCGCTTCGTGGATTGCATAGGTAGTCGCCTGGCGGACGGCGATGCGCTGATCCAGCGTCAGTTCCGCGCCGGTGCCCAACGCCTCATGGATGTGTTCCAACAGTCGCAGCAATCCGCCGCGCGCCGCTTTCACCCGTGCGTCCGCGTAGCCGACGATGTGCTGCACGGCGGCATTGTCGCGCAGCAGAGTCTGCGACTGCGCTGGCGCCTTGGTTGCCGCGACGGCGATGAACGTGTCCAGCACCTGCCGCGCCAGACCCAGCCCAACGAACGCAAAACCCGCCGCGTATAGCTGCATCTGTTGGAAGCGGTACAGCGGCCCCGGTTCGCGCCGCTCGCCGGGATAATCGCGGGTGAGCACATGCGCATCGTCCACCACCAGTTCGCGCACCGAATACGTGTCGCTGCCGGTACCGCGCAGGCCCATGACGAACCAGTCATCGACGATCTGAGCCTTCTCGCGCGGGAACAAGGCAGTGCGTTCCCAGTTGCGGCCGTGGGGTCCGCGCATCGGCGTGCCGTCGGGCTCCACGCACAGGCAGTGGGCGCCAAGCCAGGTGGAATGCCGGCTGCCGCTGGCGAAGGACCATTTGCCGGTGATGCGCCAGCCGCCATCCACACGGACGGCGCGGCCGTTCGGGCCATAGCCCCAGGCCAGCACGTCGCGTTCACCGCCGAACGCGTCGCGGGCAGCTTCCAGCGGCATATAGGCCGCGGCCATCATGCTGACCGCGCCCTGGTTCATGCACCAGGCGGCGCTGGCATCGCCCATGGCGATCGCTTCGACGCATTGCACAAAGTTGGCCGGATCGAGTTCGGCGCCGCCGCAGGAACGCGGCACCAGCAGGCGGAACATGCCGGCGGAGAACATACCGTCCAGCACGTCGGGCGGCAGTTCGCGGGCGGCGTCGATGCGCGGCGCCGCGTCTTGCAGCAGGGGGATCAGCGCCCGGGCACGGGCAATCGGGTCGTCGGCGGTGCCCGTCTCCCCTTGGTGCTGCATATCCATCTATCGTTTCCTCCGGTACGTGATGCGTGGCCGGTTTACAACCAGTTGAACCGGGCGCGCAAAACAAGCGGCGCGGTGTTTGGCTTACGCCACAGGAGGCGGAGATGCCCACGCAGCAGGAACTGATCGAGGAACTGGAGCAGGAAGCACGCGAGACGGCAAAGTGGACCGGGCGGAAGCGATTTTCGCCGCGCGTGCTGGATGCCCTGCGCAAGGTGCGGCGGGAGGCGTTCGTGCCGGAAGACGCGGTGGACAACGCCTATGTCAACGCGCCGTTGCCGATCGGTTGCGGACAGACGATTTCGCAACCCTATATCGTTGCGCTGATGACGGATCTGCTGGACCTGAAGCCGGATGACCGTGTGCTGGAGGTCGGCACCGGGTCCGGCTACCAGGCTGCCATCCTGGCGGAGCTGGCCGGAGAGGTGTTTTCCGTGGAAGTAATCCCCGATCTGGCCAGGCGGGCCGCGGCGGTACTGGCGGCACAGGGCTACGGCCGCATCACGCTGAGAACAAGCGATGGGTCGCTGGGATGGCCAGAGCATGCGCCGTTCGACGCGATCATCGTCACCGCCGCCGCGCGCGACGTGCCGCCGGCTTTGTGCGAACAATTGGCCGCGGGCGGACGGATGGCAATTCCGGTCGGCGAGCCGTGGGGGGACCAGGAATTGCGGCTGCTGGAAAAGGACGCGCGGGGAAAGGTGACGTCGCGGCGGGTGTTGTCGGTCGCGTTTGTGCCGCTGACGTAGTCCACGAACGCACTGCTTGCCCCATGTCATTACTGGTGCCCGGAATCAGCGAAGCGCGACACAGCCCCAGTATGTCATTGCGAGGAGCGAAGCGACGAAGCAATCTCCCGCCTGATGAGCCGTCGAAGCCGGGCCCGCGGGAGATTGCTTCGTCGCTTCAATTCTCGCAATGACATGTTGGAGGTGGCAGCTCAGACCAGCGCCACGGGCCGCACTGGACTTCCTGTCGCGCCGCGGAATTTCGTCGCCAGCAGGATGAAGCAGAAGGTTGCCAGCCGATTCCGCGCCAGCTCATCCAGCACGAGGTTTTCGATCAGGTACACCCCTGCCTCGGCCAGCGCGTGTTGATGCACCGGCATGGACAGCGTCTTGTCGGGATTCGGCAGCACTTCCACGGCCATGTTGTCGCAGCCGATCGCCACAACGCCTTTCGCCGTCAGCCATCGCGCGGCGGGTGCATCGATTCCGGGCTCGCCGGCCAGGTAGCGGGCGTTGTCCACACCAAAATACTGCCCCCATCCGGTGCGGATCAGCACGATATCGCCAACGCCGATCTCTACCTTTGCCGCATCGGCGGCACGCGCGAGATCGTCCGGCGTGATCACCCGCCCCGCAGCCAGATGCGGGCCGCCATCCAGCCCCGCAACATCCAGCAGCACACCGCGCGCGATCATTGGCGGCGCTTGCTCTATGCCCAGTTTCTGCAGCCCCCAGTCCGTCACCGTATCGGCCGCCGCTAACCCGTTGTACAACCGGTCGCCTTTCGAAAAATGGCCCAGCGCGTCGATATGGGTGCCGACATGCGCGGTCATTTCGATGCGCTCGACATTGGCGCCGGCGTCGTTCGTCGCACCCAGCAGCCGCCGGCGCCGGATACTGTCGCGCCACGTGGCCCACATGGACATCAGAAACGGCGTCTGGTTCGGCACCAGGAACGGTGCGCCCATGCCGATCTCGTGGCTGACGTCGTACATGCGGCCCTCGCGAACCAGTGCCAATGCGGCCAGCCGCTTCTCCGCCGTCAGCAAGTTCGCCGCGCCGATCTGGTCGGCGGCACCCCAGCGCGCATGGTCGTGAGCGATCGTCGTGTTCATTGGTATCCTTCCTCCAAACGTTGCCTTGTGCGGGGGTGCGGCCCAAGTGACCGCGTCAACATGGGAAACGAAACCCGCCGGAAACCATTGTCCGAACATACAAGGATTGTTTTTACGGGAATAATTGACATGCCCGGCCGGTTATTTCTGCCGTTTCGCATTTTTCGTGATTTGTCGATTGGCCGCAAGCTCGCACTCACGTCAATCGGCGCGCTCGCGCTGCTGTCCGGCGTTTCCTGGTTTGCACTGGACCGCCTGACCTCGGTCAGCAGCCTGCAGGACGGTGTCGCAGCGGAATCCGCAGCCGAGAAGCGCGTGCAGGACGCTCTGCTCTCGGCGCTGGAACTGCGCGTGATCAGCCGCGAGTTGCAATACCAGCAATCGGTGTTCGAAGTTCGGCGCGACGCGAAGCGCGCGGTGGAGCAACATGCGGCCGCCCGCAAGGCCCTGCAGGCGGCAGAGGCGGGCGCCGCCGATGCCGGTGCGGCGACGGATTTCAAACAGGCTTTGGCCGCGCTCGACAGCCTGGCCACCGCGGTCCAGCACGAAGCGGACCTGCGCTCGCAGTTGCTGGACGCGCGCAAGAAGCGGCTGATCGACATGCAGCCAATGTTTGATGCCGCCTTGCAGAATTTCGCCCAGGAGCTGGAACGAGGCACCGGCGTCGTGTCCGGTGTCGCTGCCGTGATGGACGGCACCACCAAAGCGACCGCGAATACCAGCGACCCGGCACAGATCGCGCTGAACGACTACCGGCTGGCGATGGCCCGGCTGCAGGGCGCGGCATTGATGTTCATGGCCACCGGTAACATGGGTTCTGCCAATGATGTGAAGGATGCGGCACAAGCAGCATCGCAGCAGATGGCCATCATCCTCAACGGCAAGTCGCCGGATACCGTCAAGGCCGATGCAAAAACGGTTTCGTTGGTCGGCCAGGGCATTGCCAATGCCGCGGAAGCGCTGATCGAGCAATCCAGGCAGCTTGAGACGACGGAGCAACAGGAGGTCGAAGGCGCCGGCAAGTCCATGCAGCAGGCGCTGGGCGATGTCGCGAAGACGTTTGCGGCGCGGGTCAATGCGGTGTCCGAGGCGGCGCGTGCTGGCCAGGTCGCGGCTCAGCATGAGGAGATCGCCCTGATCGGCGGCATCGCGCTGCTGATGCTGGTGCTGGGCTGGGTGATGACGCGGGTGATCGCCGGACCGATGCGTGCGCTGACCAATTCCGTACAGGCGATCGCCGGCGGCGATACCTCCAAGCCGGTGGGCTATGCCGGCCGGGGCGACGAGATCGGCCGCATGGCCAGCGCCGTCGAGACCTTGCGCAGTGTCATGCGCAAGACCTTTGTGCAAAGCCAGATGATCGAGCAAATCCCGGTCGGCGTGATGACCGCGGGCGCGGACGCCGAGGGCCGCATCACCTACGTCAATCCGGAAACACTGCGGTTGATGGAACTGGTGAAGGACTGCCTGCCGGTCGCTCCGGCCGACCTGCTGGGACAGAGTATCGGTATCTTCTATCCCGACGCTTCGCGTGAACTGGCGCTGCTGCAGGACCCAGCCAACCTGCCGCACCGGACGCGCCTGACGCTGGGCGAAGAGACGCTGGAAGTGCGCGCCAGCGCGATCCGCGACGACAACGGCGACTATGTCGGGCCGATGCTGATCTGGCAGCAACTGACGGCGCAGGTGCGGCTGGCTTCGCAGTTCGAAGGGACGGTCAAGTCGATCGCCGGCGCCGTGGGCGACTCCGCCGGCGCGATGCGGCAGACAGCGGTGCTGATGAGCGAGGCGGCAACCGACTCCAACCAGCGCGCGACCTCGGTCGGAACTGCCGCGGGCCGGGCTTCCGAGCATATCGGCACGGCGGCGGCCGGCGCGGAGGAACTCGCGGCCTCGGTCGCCGAGATCGGCCGTCAGGTCACCGAATCGGCGCGCATCGCCGGCAACGGCGTACTCGAGGCGCGGTCCGCCGATGAATGTGTCAGCAGCCTGAGTGACGCGGCAAACCGCATCGGCGACGTGGTGCAACTGATCAATGACATCGCGTCACGCACCAATCTGCTGGCGTTGAACGCGACGATCGAGGCCGCGCGGGTCGGCGAGGCCGGCAAGGGGTTCGCGGTCGTGGCGGGCGAGGTGAAGACCCTGGCGACACAGACTGCCCGGGCCACGCAGGAGATCGGAGCACAGATCGCGGCGATGCAGGACGCCACCGGCCAGGCGGTGACCGCGCTCCGCTCCATCACCGGCACGATTGAACGGATGAACGAAATCGCCACGGCGATCGCCGGCGCTGTGGAAGAGCAAGGTGCGGCAACCCGGGAAATCGCCACTGCGGTGCAGCAGGCCGCGGGTGACTCTCACGAGGTGACCCGCGAAATCAGCGTGGTGTCGCGGTCGGTGGACAACACCGGCACCCAGGCCGGCGAAGTGCTGACCGCGGCGACGCAACTGGCCGAGCAATCCGCGGCGCTGCAGCAGGAAGTGCAGGGCTTCCTGACGTCGATGCAGCAAGCCGCGTAATCGCTGATCAGCCGCGCCCGCATGTCATTGCGCGTTGTGGACGGACAGACGGCCCGACCCGCGCTGAATGGGAGCAGAGGTTGCCCCTCCCCTTGTGGGAGGGGGTTAGGGGGA
>Ga0335074_10001971_pt1 | contig 27881 bp, 21 predicted proteins | sample Lox_Sample_23_FD_206715 | JGI IMG/M metagenome (GOLD analysis project Ga0335074, IMG submission 206715) | Soil microbial communities from Loxahatchee National Wildlife Refuge, Florida, United States - Lox_Sample_2.3 | ecosystem: Environmental > Terrestrial > Soil > Wetlands | place: USA...
CAGGTGCATGAGATAGATAATCTGTTCGTGATCGATGGCAGCGTACACGTCACCAACGGCGGTTTCAATCCCGCGCTGACTATTATGGCGAACGCGTATCGCGCGTCGGAACAATTAGTGAAAGGCTGGAAAGGCACGCGATACCGGTGATGTCCAAGCTCTGGTGGGCCGCGGCCGCCGTGCCAGGCCTGCTGTTGCTGCTGCCGGCATCCAGCATCTATTACAATTCGACGGCTGGAGAGGGCTGCGCGCGCTGCCATGAAATCGAGACCGATTGGAGCGTTTGGCGGGCATCCACGCACCGCAATGTGCCGTGTCTGGCCTGCCACGGTGGTTCGTCCGCGGATAACGCGCGGCGCGTGATCGATCATGTGTCCGGCCAGGTGCCGGAGCAGATCCGCATCAAGGGGCTCGATAACTACGCGATGCTGGCGCGCTGCCGGGGCTGTCACCGGCAGGAATTCGCGGCCTGGCAATCCGGGCCGCACGGGGTGGCATTCGCCAAAATCTTTCTGGATTCGAAACAAAACCGGCAGCGCTTACTGATAGACGATTGCCTGCGCTGCCACGGCATGCAGTTCGAAGGTGGAATTCGCGATCTGGTGACGCCGATCGACAGGCAAGGGCCCTGGCGGATTATGGATGCACGATGGATGAATCTGCCGGCGATTCCGTGTATGGCGTGCCATCAAATGCACCGGCACGGAGAGCCGTTGCACCCACAGCCGGATCGTATGGCGCGTTCCTCGGCGCATGAGGCGATCTACCGCCCGTCGCTGGCGCTGTTCGACCGGCGCGAGATGGGGCATGTGGCGGACGCCAACCTGGCGCTGCCGCGGATTATGGATGGCGCACGGGCAGTGCGCATGAGTCCGGATCAGCGGCAAGGCTTGTGCTATCAATGTCACGCGCCGCTGGCTACCGGGCAGGCCGGATCGGGCGATGATCGCACTGGCGTGGGAATTCACGAAGGCATCGGCTGTCTCGCCTGCCACGATAAACACGGACAGCAGACCCGCGCTTCCTGCGCCAATTGCCATCCGCGGCTTTCCAACTGCGGTCTGGATGTGGAGAAGATGGATACGACGTTCCTATCGCCCAAGAGCGCCCACAATATCCACTCCACAAAGTGCATCGATTGTCATACCAAGGGCGTGCCGAAGAAGCGTCCCGCAGCGATGTGAACTTGAGGCACGCTTGCCCCACCCTGACATATAATTGCGGAGTGGAGCAGTCATGACACGTCGAACCGTTTTTCAACTAGCCGGGGCCGTGGCCGCCTTGCCTACCTTGCGCGGGCAATCATCCCCGCCATCCTCGCCACTGAAAGGGCGGCTGAAGCAATCGGCGGCGCGCTGGTGCTATCAGAAGATGCCGATCGAGGACCTGGCGCGAAACGCGGCGCGCATCGGCCTGCAAGGGATCGATCTGATCGGCTACGAGGATTGGCCCACCGTGCAGAAATACGGCCTGACGCCCGCCATGACACCGGGCGCCGGAACCATCCCCGACGGTTTCAATCGCATCGAGAATCACGACCGCCTGGTCCGCGAAATGGAGGAGAACATCCCCCGTGCCGCAGCCGCCAAAGTGCCCAACGTGATCACCTTTTCAGGCAGCCGGCGCGGCCAGTCCGATGCGGAAGGACTGGATAACTGCACCACCGGGCTCAATCGCGTGAAGAAGCTGGCCGAAGATAAAGGCGTCACCATTTGCGTGGAGTTGCTCAACAGCAAGATCGATCATCACGACTATCAGTGCGATCATACCGTCTGGGGCGTGGAGCTGATGAAGCGCGTGGATTCGCCCCGCGTGAAGCTGCTGTACGACATCTATCACATGCAGATCATGGAAGGCGATATTATCCGGACCATCCGGCAGAATATCCAGTACATCGCGCACTTTCATACCGGCGGCGTGCCCGGCCGGCATGAGCTGGACGACCGGCAGGAGTTGCAATGGCGCTCGGTGGCGCAAGCCATCGTAGATGCCGGTTTCACGGGTTACTTCGCGCACGAGTTTGTGCCCACGCGCGATCCCATGACGTCGCTCGAAGAAGCCGCGCGGCTGTGCGATGTGTGAAATCCGGCGCGCCGTCGCCATCAGTCGTAAAAATTGCGGTCCCACGCGTGCCGCCGCAAGATGGACAACGTCTCCGGCGGCAGCGGTCCGCCATCCGATACCGCGCAATTCGCCTCCGCGTTGCGCACGCTGCGCATGCCCGGAATCACGGTCGAAACCGCCGGATGGGAGAGGCAGAAGCGCAGCGCGATTTCGGGCAGCTTCGCCTTATCGATCCCAAGATCCCGCAGCAGGCTTTCGACATGTTCCCGCACCTGCCGTTTGCGATCTCCTTTGAAATACTCCGCGCGGAAATCGCCTGGTTGAAACCGCGTGTGCTCGTCGATCCTGCCCGTCAGGCTGCCTTCGTCAAACGGCACGCGCGCTATGACGCCGACATCGCGCGCCATGGTGAGCGGAAAAAGCGCGCGCTCGGGACTCTGATCGAAGATGTTATAGATCACCTGCACGGTGTCGATCAATCCGGTTTCGATGATCTTGAGCGCGGAATCCGGCTGATGATCGTTGATCGAAATGCCCACCGCGCGCGCTTTGCCCGATCGTTTTAATTCTTCGAGGCCGCGCCGCCATTCGTCGCGCGCGATCCACTCCGGATTCCACACATGCAGTTGAATCAGGTCGATGCTGTCCATGCCGAGATTCTTCAGGCTGCGCTCCGCCGACCGCAGAATATAGTCGTAAGGGAAAACCTGCTCGATGCCGATGCCCGGCCGCGCCGGCCACAATTGATTCTTTGGCGGAACTTTGGTGGCCACGAAAATACGTCGGCCGGCTTCGCGCACCACGCGCCCCACCAATTGCTCGCTGTGTCCCGCGCCATAGGCCAGCGCGGTATCGATGAAATTCAGTCCAAGTTCGATGGCGCGGCGCAACGCGGCCAACGACTCATCGTCCGTCCCGCCCAGCCATTGGGTTCCACCAATGCCCCACGCGCCATAGCCAATCTCACTCACTTCGAATCCGGTCCTGCCCAGCTTGCGATATTTCATAGATTCTCCAATTATAAGGATAGCGGTGCGACCGCTTACTGGAGCGAAAGCGAGGTTTGGAGACCGTTGCCGCGCGCATAGAGTCCGACTACGTCTTCGGACGGCTCGGCGATATGGTAGCGGCCGAAAACGTCAAGAGCGGGTGTATCGCTGGTGATAAGTTCTCCGGTGCTCAGTTCGACCGCGGTGGCGCGCGGGGAGTGGTCTACTTGTAGGTACTCGTCCAATGGCCGGACGATCACGAACCCGGGTCCACACGGGTTTTACTTCGGGACTGCTCATGGGCCGTGGGATGCGAGACCCTGATGACGCCGCGGTACATCCGCTCGACGGTCTGTGATTCTTCGCCGAACTGCGGCCTTCTGAGACGCACTTTCGTGGAGCGGAGATCAACCACTTCGAGGGCGCCCTTGGCACAGCAGGAAGCTGCCGTCCGGTGACAGGCGCGCGGTGCCGCACGGCGGCAAAGAGATCGCCGTCTCAGCTCTGGCTTGGCCGGCAATCGTCCAACGCTCGAAGCGCGCGGCCAAACCGGTAAATCTGATTTCCACGGAGTTGGCTTGGGTAACCGACGCGAGCAAGAGAATCTGACGCGATTCCAGTGTGAACTGGGCATCCATGGCGTGCTCGGCCGGGATGCGGAACAAGACGGCAAGGGGGCTGACAGTGAGCACCGTTACTTTATCATCGTCCTGGGCAAGCGCCAACCGCACTGAAGCGAAGCTGCCGCAAAGGCTCGGCCGACGACGACGCAGCTCCCGCCGCGAGCGCGAGCGCACCGATCATTCCTAAGAGGCGCTTCATACGCGCAACAAAACGGCGGCTTGGCTGCGGCGAATGGCAGGGCGGTCTGACATGCGTAACCCGGCTTGCGCGGCGCTTTCGATCTCCGCTTCAAACAAAGACGTGTTCACGTGGCCAGACGGTTCCGCGAAAAGCATGCGCGCGCCCGGTTTCATGGCTTGCACGGCCTGCTCGAAAAACGCGGACGCGGATGGCATTTCGTGCACCATGGCAAACGCCCAAACGAAATCCACGGTGCCCGCCAGGTCGGCGGTACCCATTGCATCGGGCTGCGCCAGCCGGGCATCGATGCACGCCAGCAATCCCGCATCGGCTGCGCGCCGTTTCAGCCGGGCGAGCATGCGGGGTTGGATATCCACGGCGACGACGCGGCCGGACGGTCCCACGCGGCGCGCCAGTTCCAGCGTGAAGAATCCCATACCCGGCCCCGGCTCCAGGACCGTCATGCCTGCGCGCACGTAGGGTGCGGTAAGCGCAGCGGGATCGTATTGGAGGCGCCGCAACGGGCTGGCCAGAAAATATCCAAGCCACCAGGGACAAACTGAATGCGCCACACTTCACCTTAGCCCAAATTAAATCACGCAAAAGGGACGCGGCGCGCGCCGCCAATACGCGATCTTATGCCATGCATGGCGGTGGCGCGAGCGCCGCTTTCGATTCGAACAGCCCTTGGGCACCCCACAAATCAGTTTGATGCAACCCGTAGCGCCGGCCTGAAGCGAGGGCCACCGAGCCGTGCCCCAGCCAGCCCGGCGAACGCCGCCAGATCGTTCTGTGCGCCGGTTGATCGTCTGGTAACTTTCGGAGACTGAAAGCCGGTCGGTTTGAAGGTCCATTTGCTGCTTCCGCATTCGCCGGGCTAAACCACCCGCCACCAGCCACCAGACCCGGCGCGAAGCGCCCTACGCGTCCTTGTTACGATAAAAGTTTCCCCTCTTTATGGCCTTGCGCTTCTACAACACGCTCACGCAGCAAACCGCTGAGTTCCTGCCCAGCCGCGACAATACTGTCCGCATGTATACCTGCGGACCTACCGTCTACGATTACGCGCACATCGGCAATTTCCGCACCTTTACCTTCGTCGATATCCTGCGCCGATGGCTGAGGGCGAGCGGCTTCCGTCTCGATCACGTCATGAACATCACCGACGTGGACGATAAGATCATCCGCAACGCTGTGGCGCGCAGCCAATCGCTCGATGAGTACACCGCGCATTACAAGCAAGCCTTCCGCGACGATTGCGGGTTGCTGCGCCTCGAAACACCCGAGCATGTGACACCGGCCACTGAACATATTCACGAGATGGCGGAGGCCGTCGCGCGTCTTACCGCCGGCGGACACACTTACGCGAGCGATGGCTCCATTTACTTCCGCATCGCCACATTTCCGGAATACGGCAAGTTATCGCACAACGATTTCAGCGGCATCCGCGCCGGCGCGCGCGTGGATGTGGACGAATATGAGAAAGCCGACGCGCGCGATTTTGCGTTATGGAAAGCGCCCAAGGAGGGCGAATTTTTCTGGGATGAGAAGATCGGCCGCGGCCGTCCCGGGTGGCATATCGAGTGCTCGGTGATGGCCATCCAATATCTCGGCGAAACGCTGGATATCCATGCCGGCGGCGTGGATCTGATCTTTCCGCATCATGAAAACGAGATCGCGCAATCGGAGTCACTCACCGGCAAGCCCTTCTCGCGCTTCTGGCTGCATGCCGAGTTTCTGATGGTGGAAGGGCAGAAGATGTCTAAGTCGCTCGGGAATTATTTTACGCTGCGCGACATACTCGGCCGGGGTTATGCGCCGGAAACCGTACGCTATCTGCTGGCTTCGGTGCCTTATCGCAAGACCCTCAACTTTACCTTTGATGGATTGCAATCGGCCAAGACCGCCATCGAGCGCTTGCGCAATTTCAAGTTACGGCTGGAGACCGGATCGTTCGCCGAGGGCGTGAATGCCGCGCTGGCCGACCGCACCGTGGCCGCGCAATCGCAATTTAACGGCGCGATGGATGACGATTTGAACACCGCGGAAGCGCTGGCGGCCATGTTCGAGTACGTGAGAGACGTGAATACCGCCATGGATTCAGGCGAAATGCGGGTTGAAAACCGCGCGCCCGCGCTCGATTTCCTGGCGCGATTCGATGCGGTGTTCGCGGTTCTCGAACCCACGCTGGAAAGCGGGCAGATCGGCGACGCGGAGGTGGCGGCGCTGGTGAAAGCACGCAACGAAGCCAAGAAGGCGCGTAACTTCGCCAAGTCGGATGAAATCCGCCGGCAGTTACTCGAACTGGGAATTATCCTGGAAGATACTAAGTCAGGTACGCGTTGGAAAAGGAAGTCATCGTGAAGATACAAACTAAAGCCGTGCATGCGGGCGACCGGAAAAAGACCGGCGCTTATGTTCCCGCAACCACCCCGATTTATTCCGCCGCCAGTTACTTCTACGACAGCATGGAGCAGTTAGATCGCGTCTTCGCGCGGGAAGAACCGGGTTACTGCTACGCCCGTTACGACAACCCCACCAACGCGGCGCTCGAAGAACTCGTCGCGGCGCTGGAAGGCGGCCACGGCGCGCTGGCTTGCGGGTCGGGCATGGCGGCCATTCACATGGCGTTGCTGGCCGCGTTGGCCGACGGCCGCAAAGCCATACTCGCGGCGAATGCCTTGTATGGCGCAACCGTAGGCCTGCTGATGAATGTGATGGAGCCTTCGGGCGTCGAGGTACGCTTCGCCGATGTTTGCGATTTGGACGAATTCCGCCAGGCGCTGGAAGAATCGAAGCCCGGTGTGGTGTTGCTCGAAACGATCTCGAATCCGCTGCTGCGCGTGGCGCCCCTCGACCGCCTCGCCTCCCTCGCGCGCGAATGCGGAGCCGCGGTGATAGTGGATAATACCTTCGCCACGCCTTTATTAGTGCGTCCCATGGAGCTGGGCGCCAACTTAGTGGTTCACAGCGCGACGAAGTATCTGGCCGGACACGGCGATGTCTTGGGCGGCTTAGTCGTGAGTGACTCCGGGCATTACGCCGGCTTGCGGACGCTCTCGCGGGCCATCGGCCCGGTGCTTGGCCCATTCGAAAGTTATCTGACGATGCGCGGCATCAAGACCATGCCTTTGCGCATGGAACGGCAATGCGCCAATGCCTGCCGCGTAGCTTCCTGGCTGGCGGCGAATCCAGCCATTGAACGCGTGTATTTTCCAGCGGACCCGGCGCATCCGGACGCGGCTGAAATCCTCCGCCTGCTGCCGCCCGGGCTCTACGGCGCGATCGTCAGTTTCGAATTGAAGGGCGCGGCGCGCGATGAAGTTTTTCGTTTCATGAACGCGCTTCAAATGATCGTGCGTTCTACGTCGCTCGGCGACGTGCACAGCATGATGCTGTATCCGGTAATGAGCTCGCATCGCGATATCTCGCCGCGCCATCGCGAGCGTATGGGCATCCGTGACAACTTAGTGCGTCTGTCAGTGGGAATAGAGGCCGTGGAAGATATTATAGAGGACTTAGAACAGGCGTTAAGTTTTCAGCCCCGTCCGTGAGGACGGGCTCGTGCGAAGGACAGGCCACACAAAACGATGGCCTGTCCAGGCCTGTCCCACGCTGAAGGCTGTCATTCCAACGGCGCATCGTATGCAGCCGTGGCGATCTCGCCCAGCACATTCCCGGCGGTGTGCGCGACGCTTTCCGGATCGCCATCCACCAGGCCGAGATAGACGGCGAAGGCTAGCCGCCGGCCGTCCTTGCGATCGATATATCCCGCGAGTCCCTTGCCCGTAATCATGACCGAGCGATTCAGCGCATCCGAGTCGCCAAAGGTGCCCGTCTTGGCATGCACGTGTCCGGCCGCCGGAGAGTCAGGCTGAATATCCCAAAGGGTGCCGTCTTTTCCCATCACTGGCAGGCCGCGAAAAAGCGCCGGAAAGAGCTTCCCCAGGCGAGTGTAGTAAATCAGATAATGCACCATGAAATCGGGCGTGAAAAATGCTTCGCCGCCTTCGCCGTCACTTTGGCTGGCGCTGCTCAAATCCAGGCCGGCGTCTTTCAGAAACCCGCGTTCCAAATCAAATCCGGTCTGCAATGCGTCCGCATGGTTCTTTCCCACAATAGCGCCTATGATGTAAGGAGTCATGCTGGCGTGCAGGTTTTGACTTACCTTCAAAGTAACTTTAGCTTCCTCGCTAAATGGCGGCGAGATATGCTCGGCTACTCGATTTTGCAAGACGTAGAACGGCTGTGCCAGTGGAGCCGGCGGCGGCGAATTGAGATCGGCTTTGGCCGTGACGCCGGCGCCTTTTAGGGCCTCCGCGAATGTCATGGCTGCGAATCGGCTGGGCTCGGGCACGCGGTAAGTTCGCAGAAGCTTTGCACCGGCCGGAACGGTACCCTGTATCGTCACCGCGTAAGTGCCATCAGGTTGGCGTTGATCAGTAAAAGTAATGTCGGGAGTGCCGCTAACTGACGGACCGGTTTTTAACTTACTTACCATATGTACATAGCTGGTCGCCGGAGACAGAGTAAGTTGCGGCGTGGAATTCTCCGCGCGCGCCAAGATAGTAACATCGATCAGGTTATCGTTCACCGCGATCGGAGAAATCACTACGCCGGTGCCGTGTTCGCGCTCGCCTTCCGGAAAGAGGCCCACATCCACGCGCACCAGGCCATCGACCTTGTTGATGCCGGACTTCGCCACCTGCGCAGCCAATTCACGCAACACCAGCAGCGGATCGCCCGCGACCACTTGCGCGCCGCCGGGCATGGAGTCATAAGCGTGATCTTCGTTTTGGAAAGCCAAAGTTCCATCCGGCTGAACGCGATTCGACAGATTCGGATCGCCGCTCGCCACCAGGATCAGATCGCCGTGAAGAACGCCGCTTGCGTCCACCGGCCCGGTGCGGTACACGCGCGTGGGAAAACGGTAGTCCGGGCCAAGCAGCGCGAGCGCGGTCCCCTCGGTAAGCAACTTAGTAGTGGACGCGGCGACAAAGAACTGCTGCGCATTCAGTGCGAACACCGGCTCATTCGCGCCGATCACCTGGATTTCCATGCCGAACCGCGAGTGCGCATATTCCGGCCGGTTGATAATCGCGGCGATGCGTTGTTGCAAGGGCACAGCCGTCTGCGCCCACGCGGAAAGCGCCAATGCAGCGGCAGCGAGTATTCCTCGACAGATACTTTTCATGGAAGTCTCCATTTTACAATCAGAGAATGTCCAGCTTGCGTTGGGGATCTCAAATAATGTTTCTTTTGGCTACGATTCATGCAGCGGGCGCGCAGCCTGCCGCCAGCCTGGTGCTGGTGAACGGCAAAATCTGGACCGTGAATGAAAAGCAGCCGCGCGCCGAAGCCGTAGCGTGTCTCGGCAATCGTATCGTGGCTGTGGGATCGAACAGCGAGATCCGCAAGTGGATCGGCCCGGGCACGCAAGTGATCGATGCCGGCGGCAAGCTGGTGCTGCCCGGATTCAACGACGCGCACGTGCATTTGGTCGATGGCGGCACAGCTCTGGCGGGCGTGCAATTGCGCACCGCGAAGTCAGAGGCCGAGTTCCGCCGGCGCATCGCGGATTTCGCCGCCAAACTGCCGGCCGGCCGCTGGATCACGGGCGGCGAATGGGATCACGAGAACTGGACCCCCGCGCGCCTGCCCACGCGCCAGTTGATCGACGACGTGAGCGCCGGCCACCCCGTGTTCGTCGAGCGCCTGGATGGGCACATGGCGCTGGCGAATTCGCAAGCGCTGAAGCTGGCGGGCATCACGCGCGATACGCCGGATCCTCCCGGCGGCGTCATCGTGCGCGACGCCGCCGGCGAGCCGACCGGCGCATTGAAGGACGCGGCCATGTCCGCCGTTTATCGTGTGATCCCCGCGCCATCGGACGACCAGATCGCGGAGGCCGTGCACGCCGCCATGCGCTATGCGGCGGAAAACGGCGTCACCAGCGTGCAGGATATGTCGGCCGCCCCGAATTTTCTGCGCGTTTATCAAACGCTGCTGGCGCGCGGCGAGTTGACCATGCGTATCTCCGGACACCAACCGCTCCCGCAGTGGCAGCGCCTGGCCGCCATCGGGCTGCACGCCGATTTCGGCGGCGAGAAGCTGCACATTGGCGGGCTGAAGGGCTTTGCCGATGGATCGCTGGGTTCGACCACTGCGCTGCTCTTCGAGCCGTATCTGGACGCGCCCAATACCTCGGGCCTGGCCAACAGCCAGATGATCCCCGAAAGCAAGATGCAGGATGAGATTCTGGGCGCGGACCGCGCGGGATTGCAGATCGCCATTCATGCTATCGGCGATAAAGCCAATCACATCATCCTGGGCATGTATGCGGAAGCCGAACGGCAGAATGGCGCGCGCGACCGGCGCTTTCGCATCGAGCATGCGCAGCATCTGGTGCCGGCGGATATTCCGCGCTTCGGCAAGCTGCAGGTGATCGCGTCCATGCAGCCGTATCATTGCATCGACGATGGCCGCTGGGCTGAGAAACGCATCGGGCCGGTGCGCGCCAAGACCTCCTACGCGTTCCGCTCGCTGCTGGATACGGGCGCGGTGCTGGCATTCGGTTCGGACTGGCCGGTGGCGCCGATGGTTCCGCTGATGGGCATCTACGCGGCGGCCACGCGCCGCACGCTCGATGGCAAACATCCCGATGGCTGGGTACCGGAGCAGAAGATCACGGTGGCCGAAGCGATTCGCGCTTATACCATGGGATCGGCCTACGCCAGCTTCGACGACAAAATCAAGGGATCGATTGAGCCGGGCAAGCTGGCGGATATCGTCGTCGTTTCCGCTGACATTCTGACAATTCCCGCGTCGGAGATCGATAAGACGCGTGTGGAGACGACCATCTTCGACGGGCGAGTGATCTATAAGTCCGATAGGTAGCCGGCTAAGGGCCTCCAGGCTGAGAGTCTGCGTGCCTTCTGGCCCGGCCGAGTGCCCGCCCCCCTATGGCAATCCTGGTTTCGGCGCCATGAGCCGCGCCAGCCAGGCCTCCGCGATCGGCCGGGCCTTTGACGGAAAGCGGTGCCCGCCCTCAAGCATGTGGAATTCCACGTCGGAAGCCCGCAGGCGCAACCGCTCGGGATAAAGCTCGGTGACTTCGGGCTTGTAGAATTCATCCTCGCGCCGGGCGATATGCAAAATCGCCGCCGTAACGGTCTTATACTCGCCTTCTTCCCAATTGCGCGGAATGCCGCCGCAGATTGCGATGACGCCGCGAATCTGTTCTGGAAGCGTTGCGGCGAAGCGGTAATTCATCCCCACCGGCTGCGAAAATCCCGCCAGAATGCGCCGCGCCACTGGAATACCGTATTCGCGGCCGGCTTCATTTAGCACATGCAACACCATGTCGTGATGCAGCCGCACGCAAGAGTCCGGATGCTTGTGGGTGGCCCAGCCGTAGCCAACTTCGCTGGTTCCCGGTGAAAGATAAAACTGGTTGGGTCCCTCGATAGATGCGATGATGTGCCGCGGGCCCATCATGGCCGCGGTCAGGCGCAGCATCGCTTCGGGATTGGCACTGAATCCGTGCAGGGCCGCCACCAGCACGCTGCCGTCATCGATAACTTCCGGCGCATGAATCAGATAACGGCAATCGAGGCGGGCCGTAAAGCTCGCATGGCGGATATTTTCAACAGTCATATGAATTGTGAACGGATCTCGAAACTTAATAAAAACTTCAACTTGATTTCAGCAGTTTTGAGGTTATCATAGCGTAAACAGGTCTTGAGAGCCGGAGCTACGCCATGCTTGCGCATCCGGTGAGGGCGCTCAAAGGCCGTGGGGCAGATGTTCATAAATGAAGGCCGGACGACGGCGTCCGGACTGGGTATTCGACTCGCCACCAGGGCGATAACGCTGTAGTGTGACCAAAAGGAGAGAGAACGGAATGAGTTCTGTAGCGCGTTACCTCAGGCAAGCCTTCGCATTTCTTTTGTTCGTGAGTTTGTTTCTGCATGCGCCTCTCGGCGCGCAGGATATTCTGGGCGGCATCACCGGAACGGTTAAGGACGTTAGTGGCGCGGCCATACCGGACGCTACCGTGCGGGTGGTGAACACCGGCACCAATCTGGAAGTGGTCCAGCACACGCAGTCCAACGGCACGTATTCCATCCCGAATATTCCGGCGGGTGACTATCGGATTACGTTTACCAAAGAAGGATTCGAAACCGAGACGCATACGCAGGTGATCGTGAACGCCAACCGCACCACGACCGTGGATGGCGAACTGAAAGTCGGCGCCGTGGCAACCACGGTGGAAGTCACCGCCACGCCGCTGATGAACCAGGTGGACACGACCAACGGCTATGTAGTCGATCAGTTGACCATTCAAGAGACGCCGCTCGGCACCGGCAGTTTCACGCAGTTGGCGATTCTCAGTCCGGGCGTGCACGCAGATTTTTTGGGCGGCGCCGGCAGCAACAGCGGGCTGGGCAATCAGGCGATTTTCGCCAATGGAAATCGCGACACCAGCAACAGCTTCTCGTTGAATGGCGTGGATACCGACAATCTGTTCAACGGCAACTCCACCAGCCAGGTTGGGGAAAACCGGTTCGTGCTGAACATCGGCGAGAATTTCGGCGCGGGCGGCGCGATTCAGACCAGCACATCGATTTACGGCGCGATTGGGCAGGCGCTGCCTACGCCGCCGCCGGAAACCATTCAGGAAATCTCGGTGAACGCCGCCATGTATGACGCCACGCAAGGCGCGCACAGCGGCGCGCACATCAGCGTGATCACCAAGTCGGGCACCAACACTGTGCACGGCGTGGTTTACGAGGAGTTCCAGAACAGCTTCATGAACGCGGCGCCGTTCTTCTATAACAACTCGCCGGCCATTCTGGTGAAGAATCCGTTTTTAAACCGCAACCAGTTCGGCGCGAATGTGGGGGGACCTGTCAAGAAAGACAAGCTGTTCTATTTTGTGGCGTACCAGGGCGCGCGTTTGGCGGATGCCTCCGACGCGACCAAAGAAGTGAACGTACCGATCGGGCTTACCAGCGACCGTAGCGCGCAGGGCATTGTGAACATGATTCAATCGAGCTACGGCAAGACGATCACTCCGTCGCAAATCAGCCCGGTCGCCCTGAATATGCTGCAAGCCACGCTGCCTAATGGACAGTATCTCTTTCCGAGCGCGCAGATCACCAATCCAACGCTTGCCACAGCACTCGGTTATGACGCCGTGGTCGAAGGACCGAACGCCACTTCGAGCGTCGACCAGGGCATCGCCAACATCGATTACAGCTTCAGCGACAAAGACCGGCTCACCGGCAAGTTTTATTATCAGAACGATCCCACCACGAATCCGTTTGGCGCGGTGGGCGATCTGCTCGGATTCTCGCAGGCATTGCAGGCCGGCAGCGAGGTGGGCACGATCAGCAACACCACTATCCTGGGGCCGAACCTCACTTGGCAACAGCACGTCGGATTCACGCGCCTGCGCGCCTACGCGGCCACCGGCCAGGATTTCAGCCCCACCAGCCTGGGCATGAATCTCCTAGGCGCTACGGATTTCCCGCAATTTGAAATCGCGGACGTTTATGGATCGGAGGGTCTGGAGTTCGGACCCAGCGTGAGCTTCGGCAATGCCGGGATGTATCAAAACCAGTGGGAACTGGGATCGACGGTGAATTGGGTGAAGGGCCGCCACACGATCTCGATCGGCGGACTCTGGGACCACACTCAACTCAACATCGTCAACAACAATACCAGCACGGACACACTGGGCTTCAAGAGCTTCCTGAATTTCGTCGAGGGAGCCGTGCGTACCGGCAGCGATTCGGCCGCATTCTCCGGCAGCGCCAGCCGTTACTACCGTTCGGACACGGCCGGCCTGTTCGTCAACGACAATTACAAAATCCTAAGCAATCTGACGCTGACCGCCGGCCTGCGCTGGGACTTCGACGGACCGCTTTCGGAAGAGTACGGAAAGTTGGCCGCATTCGATCCGGCTTTGTATTCTTATGATGCGGCGACCGACACCATTACCAACTCCGGATTGGAAGTCGCCGGAAACAATGCAACGTTAGGGACGCCCGGCGCCAGCGATTCACTGCTGACGCAACATCAATGGGGCGTGGCGCCGCGTATCGGTCTGGCCTGGTCGCCTAAACCGAAATTCACCGTTCGCACCGGCTTCGGCATCTACTATGACCGCGGCGAGCTATTCAGCGAGTTCTCGCCCAGCGCGGGATTCGGATTCAACGGCCCGTTAGGTGTGACTCTGGCGCAGCCGTTCGTTAGCGCGATCTTTGCCACCAAGGGCGCGACCCTAACGACGCCTTTCGGCACCGGCCCATTTCCGGCGCCGCCATCCAGTGCCGGCGCTTTTACTGCTTTATTGCCCAATCTGAACGATACCCTCAACGGCTCCTATCCTACGGGCAACTTGTTTGGACCTTTCCTCATCGGTGGTTACGACGTCAACAACAAGCTGCCTTACACCGAGAATTGGACGTTCGATATTCAGTATCAGCCGTCCAATAGCTGGCTGTTCGACATTGGCTATGTGGGCAATCACGGCGTGCATGAAGTACTGCCCATTCCATTCAATCAGCCGGGCATCGCCACGCCGCAGAATCCGATCAACGGCCAGACATCGTCGTATGGCGGAACTACCACGGCGTACCTCGATACCGAGCCTTACGATCCAGCTCCCGAATATGCGGGCAATGCGCCGGGTCGCGTGCCGTATATCGGTTATGACATGAACTCCGTGTCCTACGAGGCGGAGGGCATTTCGAATTACAATGCGCTGCAGCTTCAAGCCCGCAAGCGCTTGTCCATGGGCCTGCAGTTCACTGCATCTTACACCTGGTCGCATGCGCTCGACGAGCAGAGCGGCTTGGGCCTGTTCTTTACGGGCAACAATCCGCTGGATCCTAAGTCGAACTACGCGTCGTCGGACTTCGATCAGACGCACGTGTTCCTGATCAACTACAGTTACACGCTGCCTAAGGCCACTGCGAATCAATCGCTGGGTTATTTGCTAAACGGATGGGTAATTAGCGGACAGACCGTAGCGCAGAGCGGCACGCCTTACAGCGTCTACGACTTTTCGGGATCGGTGGGCAGCTTGTATTACGGGTCGAGCGACTACATCACCAATCCGATTGTGCCCCTGGCGCCCGGAGTTACCGCGAGGCAGGCGGAGTTGCAGGGGACGCTGGGCGTTAATGCGAACAATCCAGTGCTCAACTCCGCCGATTTTTTGCCGTCTTTTGTGGCGCCGGGAACCAACGGCGTTCCGGCTTGCGATGCTTCCGGATGCGACTATTACGAATCACTTTTCAGCAATACGGGCCGCAACCTGTTCCGCGCGCCGTTCCAAGTGCGATTTGACGCCAGCCTGGCAAAGGAGTTTCTGTTCTCCGAACGCTACCGGCTGCGGTTCGAATTCGACGCGTTCAATCTTTTCAACCATCCGGATTTCGATGCGCCGAACAACGACGTGCTGTTCTTCCCGAACTATGCGGGACCGCCCACGATTCCACCGGATGGGAGCCTGGGATACATCCAGCACACCATCGGCAGCCCGCGGTTCCTGCAACTCTCGCTGCATTTGATGTTCTGAGCGGGCAATTCCAGCTCCGCGCTCGCAAATTCCAGCCCCGTCCCGTGAGGGCGGGGTTGGATTCGGGCGGATCTGAATTTTTCGCGGGCCGAGTTCTTTGCGGCTGAACCCCCCGCCCTCACGGCGGGGTGAATATCGCAGGCTGAATTTTTCCCCGGCGAACCCCGCCCCTACGGGCGGGGCTGAACTCTTGGCGAGCTGAATTTTTCGCGGGCTGAATTCTTTGCGGGCTGAATTCTTGGCGGGGGTTGAATTTTTCGCGGGACTAACAAAATTACCGGTCGCCGAAGCTGTAGCCGACCCACACCATGGCGGCCGGCACAACATCGCTTCCGAACTGACTGGTCAGGCCGGGAGCATAGTGAAAATCGGCCTCAGGGCGAATGAAAATGTGGTCGGTGATGAAGAGCGACAAGCCCACCGCGGCGTGAATATCGAAATGGTTCGAACTGCCCACGGGTTCTATCTCGTTGCTGCAAACCGCGGTTCCCACGCATCCGCTCTCATTAATGCCGAAGCCAGTGTGCGCGCCGCCGATACCGCCTTGTACGTGCAAACTTACGCGCTTGGTGTTGATGGGAGCATAGACAGCGTCGATATCATAAAAGGCTTGCCGGTAGAGCAACGGACCGTAGTTGGGGCGCTCGGGCATGACGGAAGCTTCCGCGGCGATGCCAAAATGCTTCCACAGCATCACGTCGCCGCCAAAACCCAAGAAAAACCCGCTCATAGAGGGCAGAGACTGGCAATAAATATCGCCGCTGTTGGGAATGCACGAACCGTACGCATTCGCGGAGTTGGCATTATCGATGCCGCCGGAATTGGCGCTATCGTGAGCGGTTCCGAAGCCCAGCATGAAATCGACGGAACTCTGCGCCTGGGCAAAAGGCACGCAGAGAAACAGCAGGAAGAGAATGGGTAGGTAACGGTAGATTCGTTTCACTTCAGAAGTCTCCTTGATTTTCGCAAGAACGCGTACTTTTCGCAAACATCACTTAACGGCTCGCGCCCTTCGCCTATTATCGCGCACGGGCAGCCGCCTCGGGGCCGGTAAGCACAAAGGGGTGTCTTATCGCGCCCCATTTTACCGAATTCCTCAAGACCTAACGACGCCATTGGAAGCAAAGACGTTTCACGCAAGTGCAGCTGGCGGCCGCAACTCCGGGAGCACCGCCGGGTTGAGTCCGTAGCGACTCTGTGAGGCCCCGCACTGTTGGCGAACGGCGCCACGTTCGTCACGCGGAGCAAAAGCAGTTTATAATCGGGTGAGGGTTCGGGTTGCTGAGATGGGCTCGGACCTTTTGAGGAACCGCGCGAGGGTGCGCGGCCGGGCCGCCAGGCTCTGCGGAGTTGGTATTCTGTTTGGCGGCGCGTACGCGGCTCCTTTGCGCTTTTTGAGAACAGGCAGCCGTAATCATGAATGCAATCATACTCCGGAAAGGGGGCCACCCTCGTGAGCGTATGGAATAAGCCGCGCCGGGAGGAAGAACCTTCCAGGCCCTTAAGCATGAATCATCCCGTCCGTCCGGCGCCAGTGGCGCCGCCGGCCGAAGTCAAGAAGGAGGCAAACACTTTGTCCAGCATGTCGAACATGCCAGCCGGCCGCATGGAGCCGGAACCCACGCGCGGCGGACCGGCCAGTATCGGAAAGGCCGTAAAAATCGCCGGCCAGATTTATAGCCGTGAAGATCTCTACGTGGATGGCGATGTAGAGGGAACCATCGAGCTGATGGATCACAGGCTGACCATCGGGCCCAACGGCAAGGTCCACGCGGGCATAAAAGCACGCGAGGTAGTCGCTTTAGGGGCCGTGCAAGGCAACGTCGAAGCCAGCGAGAGGATTGAAATCCGCAAGGATGCCAAGCTGGTCGGCGACATCAAGACGGCGCGCATTGTTATCGAGGATGGCGCGTATTTCAAGGGCAGCATCGATATCGTGAAGGCGGAGCCGAAAGTAGTTCCGAGCCAGCCGCGCCCGCAGCCCGTTGCTGCAACAGCGCCGGCGGCGGCAGCCGTGGCCAGCGGCGGAGACGCCAAACGGTAACCAGTGCGCGTAAAGGGGCGCGGGCCGCGCCCCTTTTTGCGCGATTTGCTTAGGGAGTCGAGGTGGAATTGTCGCTCGAACGTCTGAGGGGCTTGTGGCGAGGCACTGGCCCGCCCGCGCAGGCGCCTCTGCCCGCCAACGGCGGTGCGACGGCTGGCCGTGTTTCTCGGGCAGAACGCGGCGAGACGCTCGAAACCCGTCAAAGCCGGGGCCTCGACCAATTCTTCGGATCGTTCCGCGACCAGACCGGACTGTCCATTCTGGATCTGGGCGGCGCGCGCCAGGAGAATATCAACTTCATTACCAGCCTGGGACACAGGTTCTACTCGGAAGATTTCTTGCGCATCCTGCAGGAGACTTTCAGCGACGGCGTAACGGACCAATCCAATCCGGGACGCATCGATTACTTCCTGCGCACCAGCCTGGATTATCCCGACGAGCATTTCGACGGCGTGCTGGCCTGGGATTCGCTCGAATACATGGAACCCGCGCTGCTTACGGCCACCGCCGAGAAGTTATTCCGCATCGTGAAGCCCAAGGGTTATCTGCTGGCGATTTTCTATGCCGCGGAACGCAAGCAGATGGTGCCTTGCTACACGTTTCGCATCCAGGACCCGCGCACCTTGCAAGTCAGCCGGCAGGGAGAACGCGCGGCATCGCGGCAGTTATTCAATAATCGCAGCCTGGAGAAGCTGTTTCATAAGTTCGAATCCGTGAAGTTCTTTCTGACGCGCGATAACTTGCGGGAAGTGATTGCGCGGAAGTAAATAACTTAGTTTTGACGTCCCGGCGAGTTAGTAACCCAAGTCATCAAAAAATCGTGCGGTGTAACCAGATTCAGCGTCCGCACAAAGAAACTGCCTACCCCAGGGATCTCCGGAACCTCAATCGACAAATCGGTGGTCTGGGTCCGCCGCCAGCCAAACGGCCCTTCCGTAGAGGTGTGCCTTTCGGAAGAGACCTTGAGTGCTACTTTCGACTCCGGCCGCACGGTGTCCAGCCTGGCATAGACGGGGCGCGCGGTTCCATCCGCGGCTGTCACCGAAAGCAGTTCGAGGGCAACTAACAGGCATGGTTCCGGGCAGGCGGTAGTTTCGATCCAACGCACTCGGGCTTCCACTCGCGCGCTTTTCGCCACCATCAAATCGCCATGGCTACTGGCGCCGGCCTCCATGATCAACGCGATGCGCTGGCCGGCGGCGGTGTGCGCGTTGATTGGTTCGGCGAGCCGCATCAGCAGAGTCATCCCCGCGGGCAACGGAGCGGACTCGTGGCTCACGGGTTGTCCGGCGGGCACCGGAGTGTTTGCGGGCGGCTCATCAAAGCTGATGGAGCTGGTGGCGGCGTAAGGCCGGCAATGGCTGAATGCAACGCGATTGATGCTGGCGGAGCCGTCGGCGTGGTCCACGCGCATGAGCGCGGTTTGGGGCAGCACCACACGCTGCTCAGCGAGATACATCGGTACGTACGAGACTTCGGTGTGCGCGGATTGAATACCGAAATCGGGCGGGATTTCTGTTGCATCGGTCGAGAGCGCCAGCAATTCGCCGGTGCGGGGATCGATCCAGAAGGATCCTTGCATCCCGCAGGAAACACTGGCGTGCGCGGTTGTGAGGATGTAATGCGTGAAGGCCGCCGAGACAGAGTAATCGTATTGGTAGCCGGGCCTGCCTTGAAAAGAGCCCGCGCAGCGGAATCGGTTATGCGCAAAGCCGCCCAGAAAAACTGTTTTCAGATTGCTGGTCAATTCGCCAGAACCCATGAGTCCGAAACCCACGAGTGACGCCGGATTCTGCACGAATGTATTGGTGCTGCCGGGCCAGGAGAACCATTCGCGATCGCCGATGGTGGTGGCTTGAATTTCGATCGGCCGTTCTTCCTGTTTCAGATTGCCTTTCTTATCGATCCTGGCGCGGCTGATCGATTCGAGGCACACACAGTTGGATAGCGCGGACACACTCTCGCGCACCGCGCGCGATGCGCGGGACAGCGCCAACACCTCCGGCGCGAGCTCCTGCGCGGCTAGAGGCGCAGACAGGAAAAACAGTGCAATCCATGCGCGGCTACGCGCCCACCACAATATTCACCAGCCGATCCGGCACGGCAACCACCTTCACGATGCGTTTGCCATCGAGGAACGGAAGCACCCTGGCATCTTCTAGCGCGCGCGCCTTAAGGGTTTCCTCCGCCGTGCCGAACGGAAGATGGATGTGGCTGCGCAATTTCCCATTCACCTGCACTACGATCTCGGCTAAGTCTTCCTTGGCTAACTCCGGATCGTAAGCCGGCCAACTTTCCCGGAATACGGGCCCCGCGTGCCCGAGATCTTCCCAAATCTCCTGCGCCAGATAGGGCGCAAACGGGCCCAGCAGCAACGCCAGCTTCTCGATCACTTCGGCGAGCGTCGCGCCGCTGAGCCGCGCCTCCTCGGTGTAGAGATCGTTGACTAACTCCATAATGCCCGAGATCGATGTATTGAAATGCCAGCGCGATTCGAAATCTTCGGTGATTTTACGCACGGTCTGATGCAGCTTGCGCACAATCTTGCGATCGGCTTCGGCGGCGCCATGGTGGCCGCCGGCGCGCGCCCGTTCCAGATTGCGCGTGGCGAATCGGTACACGCGGCCAAGAAAGCGATAGATGCCTTCGGCGCGCTCATCGCGCCAATCGACTTCTTTTTCGGGCGGTCCGGCAAACAGGATGAACAGCCGCGCGGTATCCGCGCCATAGCGGTCGGCCAGCCCATCGGCGCCCACCACATTGCCTTTGGATTTCGACATCTTGGCGCCTTCGGCGATCACCATGCCTTGCGTGAACAGCCGCTTCACTGGCTCGGAGTTTTTGACCATGCCGATATCGCGCATCATTTTGGTGAAGAAGCGCGAATAAATCAGATGCAAAATAGCGTGCTCCACGCCGCCGATATATTGATCGATCTCGAACCAATAGGCGATCTTCGCCGGATCGAACGGCATGCGATCGTTGTGCGCGTCGCAATAGCGATAGAAGTACCAGGACGAATCCACGAAAGTGTCCATGGTATCGGTCTCGCGGCGAGCCGCGCCGCCGCATTTCGGGCAGCTCACGTTGACAAACTCGGGAACCTGTTCGAGAGGCGAGCGGCCTTCGCCGGTGAAGCGCACATTGAGCGGCAGCACCACGGGCAATTCGCTTTCGGGCACCGGCACCACGCCGCACGCCGGACAGTGGACCACGGGAATCGGCGTGCCCCAATAGCGTTGCCGCGAGATGCCCCAATCCTTGATGCGGAATGTGACGGCGGCTTTACCGAAGCCTTCCGCTTCGGCCTTCGCATTCATACGCCGCTTGGCTTCCGCACTGGTGAGCCCGGACCATTCACCCGAGTTTTCGACGATGCCGTAATCGGTGAACGCGGACTGCATCTTATCCACACGCGCCAATTCGTCGTCCACCGGTCGAATGACCGGACGGATCGGAATGCCGTACTTCGTGCAGAATTCGAAATCGCGCTCGTCGTGCGCCGGCACGGCCATGATCGCGCCCGTCCCGTAGCCCATCAAAACGAAATTGCCGATCCACACCGGCGTTTTCTCGCCACTGAATGGATTGATGGCGTAATGTCCGGTGAAGAAGCCTTCCTTCACGATATCGCCGGGATCTTTCGCCGCCAGGGCGTCCACCATGGCTTTGGCGCGCGCCTGCCCCTGGCGATCGAGCAAGCGCGCCGCGAGCGGATGCGCCGGCGCCAGGATCACGCAGGTGGCACCGTAGATGGTATCCACGCGCGTGGTGAAGACGCGGATGGGCACGCCGGTGTCTTCGAGACAAAAATCGGCCTCCGTGCCTTCCGAGCGGCCGATCCAGTTGCGCTGCATGGTCAGCACGCGCTCCGGCCAGCCGCCCTCGAGGCTCTCGATATCGCGCAACAATTCGTCGGCGTAGTCCGTGATGCGCAGAAACCACTGTTCGAGCGCGCGCTGCTCAACCGGAGTATCTTCGTGCCGCCAGCAGCAGCCATCCACCACTTGCTCATTCGCCAGCACGGTGCGACATTTGGGGCACCAGTTCACCATCGCCTTCTTGCGATAAGCCATGCCACGCTCGAGCATCTTCAAAAAGAACCACTGGTTCCAGCGATAGTATTCAGGCTCGCAGGTGGAGACTTCGCGGTCCCAATCGTAGCTGAAGCCGAAGCGCCGGTGAGTCTTTTTCATGGCCGCGATGTTCTGCAGGGTCCATTCGCGCGGATGGCGCTGGTTGGCGATCGCGGCATTCTCGGCGGGCAGACCGAAAGCATCCCAACCCATGGGATGCAGCACGTTGAAGCCGCGCATCCACTTGTAGCGCGCCAGCGCGTCACCGATCGCGTAGTTGCGGATGTGCCCGATGTGCAGCGTGCCGCTCGGATAAGGCAGCATTTCGAGGACATAGTACTTCGGGCGTGTGGAATTCTCCTCGGCCTTGTAGAAGGTGGCGTCCTGCCACCGCGCGTGCCATTTCAACTCGATCCGGTTGTGGTCGTACGGCTTTTCGGGCATAGCTTCTTTAAGTTTTCCAGATTACGGCGGTCATCGCCATCCCGCTCGACGGGCGTTTCCAGGATGAACGGCTTCGACCGCAACATCGGATGGGCCAGGATGCGGCGGAATCCGGCTCTGCCGATGTGTCCTTCTCCAATATTCGCATGCCGGTCGGCATGTGAGCCCAGCGGCTTCTTGGAATCGTTGGCGTGAATAAGCTTCACGTTAGCGATTCCCAGGATGCGATCCGCCAGGGCGACGGTTTCGTCGAGCCCGGCTTTGGACGATATGTCGTAACTGGCGGCCAGTAAGTGGCAAGTATCCAGGCAATAACCGATGGGCACGTCAGTCCGTTGGGCGGCCTCATCGCGAATGGCGCGCAGTTCCTCAAAGCGGCTGCCGATCTGCATGCCGCAGCCCGCGGTGTTCTCGAGCAGCACGGATAAGCCGCGCAACGAGACGGCGGCGGCGGCCTCGCGCAGCCCCTCCACAAACGCCGTGATAGCCAGTTCGACGGTTTGTCCTTTGTAACTACCCGGATGCACCACCAGATATTCGGCGCCGATCGAGGCGCCGCGCTCGAGTTCGCCGCGAAAGGAGGCGATTGACCGGGCGCGCACCGCGGGATCGCGGGACGCCAGATTCACCAGATAATTCGCGTGAATCGCCAGTGGATATAGGCCGAGCCGCTGGCGTGTCTTGCGGAAAGCGCGGATCTGTTCCGGAAGGTGCGCGGAGGCCTGCCACATGCGCGGACTCGAGGAGAAAATCTGGAGCGTGTTGGCGCCCAATTCCGCGGCTTTTAACGCGGCGTTTTCGAGCGACCCGGCGATCGAGGTGTGAATCCCGATGCGCGGACTTACCACAAGGTCACTTACCAAACTACGGTGGTCACGCTGTATTGCGCGAGTTCGATCGGGTTATGGGACGTGGTATTCGTCTGAATCTGCACGTTGGTGGGCGCCGCTGCGGTGTTCGACGCCAGCGGATCCGAATTCGAGACATAAGTGACATTGAAGGTGGCTTGCACCACAGACCCGTCTATTTCGATGGTAACCTTCTGTGCCTGGGAGGATTTGTTCGTGATAAGAAGGTAATGGCTGCCGTTCGATCCCAGATACATCTGCGCATAAATAGCCGGAATCGGCTGACCATCGAACCCCGTAATCTGTACGGTAGGGCCGCCATCGACGGTGGTGGGCCACATGATAGTGCCGCTGTTGATCGCCTGATTGGCGACCTGCAAGGCCAATCCCGGCGCGGAAGTGTAAAACTGATATTGCGTTTCGGGATTGGTGGCCGTATCCGTGTACTCGCCCGATTGCGCCAGTGGTATCAGCACGTCGTTCACAATGGTGGAAGAGTTGACGGCTTGAATCACTCCATGATTGTCGGTGCTCTCGCTGTAGAGCGCGTCGACCCCCACTCCCTTAACCGTGGGTACCGTGGATACGCGCGCGATATACTCAGCCAGAAAGATCCCATTATATAAGTCAGGAAGAAAGGGATTATTGTATCCGGAGCAACAATTGAATTCAGTTATAAATATGGGAGTACCGGTCCCGACCAACGGAACGATGTAATTATTCATATAATCCGAGCTGCCATAGGCAAGGATGCCGTTCAGGGCAAACATATTATCCTGTCCGGATTGCTCGCCAACCATGGGGTAAATATGGACCGATGCCGCATTCCAATACAGCGGCGAATACTCATAGAGATTACTATCCCAGGTAGGCATACAGGGCTGCGGAAGCGTGCATCCCGCAACGCCGGGGTACCAGCCGGCCGGAAACAGGCTGATGCGGGCGTCATTGTCGGCCGACCGGATCTTGCCGAAAAAGTTGTGTGACGCAGCCGCGTAAGACGCAGGCGTGGGATAGATTACCGGATATTGATAAGCTTCGTTGCCTAACTCCCAATCCTCTACTTTTAGGCCGTAGGTCTGCGCCGCTTGCACCATTTGCGCGGCATCGCTGGGACTATCGGTGTAACTGTTGTAACAGACAACCGCCCAGGCGCCCAGGGCTTGCGCAAAGGTAGCAAAATCCGAAAATAAGACGCCGCCCTTCGCAAAAGTGAGTATTTGCGAAGTGCTGAGGATATTTGCCGACTGTCCGGAGACCTCCGGCGGATTGCCATCGATCAGGGAATCCATCCAAGCAATATTGGTTTGGCCGGTGGTCCATTCGAAATCCAGGGAGTCGGTGCCGCCGGGAAACCGCAACCAGCCGGGGTTTAACGGCGTGGCTGCCGTGAGAAACTTGGGGTCGTAATATTCCACACCATTACGGGGTTGCGGTACATTGAAGCCGCTGAACCCGGCGTTAATAGTGGTGGGGGGTTGTGTCTTGATTTTGATGGTAACAGGCGTGGCAGCGCACAAGGGCACCGCGGAAATCAGCGCGAGCATCGCGCAGGCACTTAATAAACAGAGCATTGCGCAGGCAGCACTACTGCGCTCGCACAAGAATCGATGCACCCAATCCTCCTCCGTCTCGAATCAGCCGCTTGGGGTAGATATACCATGCCATGACTCTGGCGTCAAGAGAACTGCGTGTCGCCGCTAACGGCCCAAGATACGATCGTCGACGCATGTTATCCTGATCATCTCGTGGCAAGTCGAGCTTTAGGGGTCCTGTTTGTCTGCTTTGCGGCCGCCGCCTGCGCGCAGTCCAATGTGCTTCTCGATACCATGGGCGGGGAGTTGGATCGCAATTTCTCGACCCTCAAAGCCAAAGCCGATCCCGCGCCCTATTTCCTCTCTTATGAAGTGAACGACGAGGAGTACCACGCCGTCTCGGCCACCCTCGGCGCCATCACCGCCAACGGGCAGGGCCGGAGCCGCCGCCTGGATGTATGCGTGCGAGTGGGATCGCCAAAGCTGGATAATTATCACCGCGTGCGGGGCGAGCGGGCGCAGTTCACTTCGGGCGCGCTGCTGACGTTCGAGGATCAGCCGGCGGCCATCAAACAGGAGATCTGGCTTGAAACCGACCGCGCTTACCGGCTGGCGGCCGAGCGCTTGATCAAGATCCGCACCAACGCCGAAGTGAAAGTCGCGGCGGCGGATGCTTCCGCCGATTTTTCAAGCGAAGAGCCGGTGGTGAAACTGGAGACCGTCCCGCATGCCCGCTTCGTGGCGGAGCAATGGGCCGCGCGGGTGAAGAAGCTATCCGCCGGATTCAGCGATTACCCTGGCATTCTAACTTCGAATGTATCAGTAAGTTATCAGGATGAGACTAAGTACTTAGTAAATAGCGAGGGAACCCGTCTGCGGTTCGGCCGCGGATTCGCGCGCGTGGTCATCACCGCGCAAGCCAAAGCCATGGACGGGGAGGATCTGGCAACTGACGAGACTTTTGAAGCTACCGATCCGGCCGGGCTGCCACGCGATGAAGTCATGGCCGCCGCGGTGGAACGCGTGGCCAAGAATCTGGAAGCGCTATTGATCGCACCCGAAGCAGAGCCATATACGGGCCCGGCGATCTTTTCCGGACGCGCCGCGGGCGTGTTCTTTCATGAGATCTTCGGACATCGCGTGGAAGGGCACCGGCAAAAAGATGAAGAAGAAGGCCAGACCTTTACTAAGAGTGTCGGCAATAAGGTGCTGCCCGATTTTCTATCAGTAATATTCGATCCCACGCGCAAAAAGGTAGATGATATCGAGCTATACGGCACTTACTCGTATGACGATGAAGGCGTGGCGGCGCGTCCGGTTACGGTAGTAGATAACGGCGTGCTGAAAACGTTTCTTATGTCGCGCTCGCCGATCGCGGGCTTCGATCACTCCAATGGACACGGCCGCCGGCAGCCCGGTTTCGAGATTGTCTCGCGGCAATCGAACCTGCTCGTGGAATCTTCGCATTCGGTATCGGATGCGCAATTGCGCCAAATGTTGATTGCCGAGATGAAGCGGCAGAACAAACCGTACGGACTGTATTTCAAGGATGTTACCGGCGGAGTTACGAATACGGCGCGGCAGGGGGTGCAAGCCTTCAAGGTGATTCCGATTCTGGTTTATAAAGTGTACCCGGATAGCCAGCCGGACGAGTTGATCCGCGGCGTGGATATTGTGGGCACGCCGCTCGCAAGCTTCGAAAAGATCATGGCGACCTCGGACCATCCGGAAGTCTTCAACGGATACTGTGGCGCCGAATCAGGCAGCGTGCCGGTTTCGGCGGTCTCACCCGCCATTCTGGTATCTGAGATAGAAATCGAAAAGAAGAATAAGTCGCAGGATAGGCCGCCCTTGTTGCCCTTCCCGGTGGAGGGGCAGTGAGTCGCTTCTCTTTCCGTCTCCGTGTCTCCCTGTCTCCGTGTCTCTTCCTGCTGCTCGCCTCACTCACAACCGCCGCCGGCCAGACTCCCGACCCTATCCTCCGCGCCATGCACGATGAGATGAGCCGCTCGCGCGGTTTGAAGATGCTTAGCCTGGAACCGCCTTATTTCATTGAATACACCATCGAAGATGGAGACAGCCTGGAGATCTCCGCCACACTCGGCGGACTGGTTTCCGTGCGGCACGATCGCTTCCGTATTCCCGAAGTCAGAGTGCGGGTCGGAGATTATAAGTTCGATAACACGGATTATGTTTGGAGCAGTTATCACTTCGGAACGCATTACGAGATAGAACGATTTCCCCTGGAGAGTTCCTATGAAGTAATGCGGCGATATCTTTGGCTGGCCACGGATAGCGCTTATAAGTCGGCGGTAGAGGCGATCGCACGCAAACGGGCGGCGCTCAAAAATATCTCCGTGAGCGATCCGGCGGATGATTTCGCGAAATCCGGGCCGCTAAACAAGATAGAGGAGATACGGCGCGTTAGCGTGGATGAGACAGCGTGGAGCGCGCGCGTGCGGGAATTATCGGCGGTCTTCGCCGCGTACCCGGCCATCCGATCGTCGAGCGTGGAATTCAATGCCGTCGAGACCGCGCATTACTATGTGAATTCGGAAGGCACGGAAGTGCGAGCGCCGGATAACGTGATGTTCGTCATGGGGCGCGGCGCGGCGCAAGCCCATGACGGGACGCTGCTGCGCGACGCGGTGGTGTTTCAGTCACTCGATTTCAATCGCATGCCGGCCGAGGCGGAACTTAAGCGCGGCATGATGGCGATGGCCTCTAGCTTGGCGGCGCGCGTGGCCGCTCCGAAAGGCACGGACTATTCGGGGCCGGTGCTGTTCGAAGGCATGGCGGCGGCGCAGCTATTTGGCGAGATCCTAGGATCCAACTTAGCGCTCCCGCGGCGTCCGGTTATGGAGCCAGGGCACAATAACTACGTGCCCTCGAGCGAACTGGAAGGCCGCCAAGGCGCGCGCATCCTACCGGAGTCTTTCGACGTGGTGGACGACCCCACGCAAAAAGAGTGGCGCGGCAGCTTGCTGTTCGGTTCCTATGACGTGGATCGTGAGGGCATTGCGCCTAGGCCGCTGAAGGTCGTAGAAAAAGGCGTTTTGAAATCATTTCTGCTCACGCGGCAGCCCGTGCCAGGCTTTTCCGGCTCCAACGGGAGAGCCCGACTGCCAGGTAACTTCGGCGCCAATGGCGCGGCCATCAGTAACCTCTTCGTACGTTCCACGGAAACCGTGCCGGCAGCGGATTTGACGCAGAAACTTATTAGTATATGCCGCCAGCGCAATAAGCCTTACGGCATGATTGTGCGTAAGTTGGATTTCCCGTCTACTGCTTCGTTTGAAGAGGTACGGCGATTAATGAGCGGCGCCGGACAACAGGATGGCCATCCGGTAAGTGGGCCGGTGCTGGTATACAAAGTCTTTCCCGACGGCAAGGAAGAGTTAGTGCGCGGCTTGGGTTTTCGGGCGCTCAATACCCGCTCATTGAAGGATATCGAAGCCACGGGCGACGATAGTAACGTGTTCGATTT
>Ga0335074_10001972_pt1 | contig 27876 bp, 24 predicted proteins | sample Lox_Sample_23_FD_206715 | JGI IMG/M metagenome (GOLD analysis project Ga0335074, IMG submission 206715) | Soil microbial communities from Loxahatchee National Wildlife Refuge, Florida, United States - Lox_Sample_2.3 | ecosystem: Environmental > Terrestrial > Soil > Wetlands | place: USA...
AGGGTTAAGTCCAACGGTGACCGTGGATACTTCATCCAGGGTCGCCAAGGGCGCCTTGGCTCCAGCGAGCGCAAGTCCCGTAAAGACACCATTGTTGCCATCGTTGCGCGCGTGATCGTAGCGCAACGCGAGCTCCCACGCGCCGAGGCTGCTCGCCGGCGTGATGGCTCCGTAGCTCGCATCACCCACCCTGTAGGAGCGGGTTTCCCCGGTGAGAGTGTAGGCAGCGGTCACGGAGTACGCGGTCACGGTGTTGTCAGGCTCGCCTGCTTCGTGAAAGGCCACATCATCATACTCGGCCTGCAGGTAGATTGGCCCGTATACACCGGCAAGCTCCGCGCCGAGCGTGTTCGAGTGGGGTCGCACGCCCTTGGAGGACACCGGGTAGTCCGCGAGCGTCAGCTTTTCTTCGCTATCGAAGTGATTACCATAGATATAGCTCGCGAGCAGTGCGTTCGACCCGGCGGTTGTACTCCCGGAATCGGCGTTGGCGTTGATGAAGGAAAGGCCGAGATGCAGCCAGCGACGCTGCCCCACGATCGGCGCATAGGCGATGCGACCGTTGAATGCGGTGCCCTGGGTGCTGGTGTCCGTGCTCCCGGACTCCCTGTGGAGGGACGAGGCCGACAGTCCGAGCCACAGACTGTCCGAGTCGGATAGCGCGCGGTCGTGCCAGTCGTAGAACAGGCCCTGAGTGTAGGTTGCCGCCGAATTGATGCCGCTCGCCGATGTGATGTTGCGCTCGAGAAAGGGCGTATCGGCGTTGCTCGCGATCTCATCCATGCTCGCCCACGGTTTATCCTGACCGATGTAGAGCGTGCCGTGCGACGCCAGTCCGTGCGAGAGCCAGGCTCTTTGCAAGGCGCCGGAGACGAAATCGTAGTCGATGTGGTACTCGAAGCGGTACACGTTGCCGGTGAGCGTGATCCAGGTTCGCCGGAAGCGGAAGCTGCTCGCCTCATCGGCGCCCGGAACGCCGCTGCCAATCGTGCTGCTGCCGTCGTTGTGGTCCACGTAACCGTCGAATTGCAGTCGTCCGCCGATTTGGAGGGAGAGGTTGCCGTCGGGCGATTCGACGCGCGCGAGGCCCTCGGTCGCCGCGTCGTCCGCGTGGGTGGTACCAAACGCCATCAGCGCTCCGACGCCGATTAGGGTGATGGAGAAGCTGCTCCTGTTTGATTGATTCATTCTCGATCTCTTGGGCCCGTGGGCCTGTCTGTAGTTTGTGTCACAGGACGGCACGATGCCGTGACCGATCGATATCGGCCGACATTGCCGCGTGACACGTTTATAACAGTGGAGATTGTGAGAAGTCGGTGCCGGCGGAGTTACAAGTTAGTGATAACCGCGCTTTCTCGTTCGCGGCCGCGCTCCCGGCGTGCGCGTTACCCGATCGTCACCGGCAGTCGACGGACTTCATACCGTCTTTGCGAGAGGATTCATCGTTTTGCGCCGCCGAGTGGCGACGAGTGCGACGGAGGTTTTATGAGGGGACGTGCCTTCGCACGCTGTCGCAATACCCTGGCCGAACTCCCGAACGAAGCGATGCTGCTTCATCGGCGGCGCGAGCAGCGCTGGGCAATCCTCTTCTCACATCCTCAGGATTTTCTTGAAGACTCTCTCGCGATGGATCGCTGGATCGAGGTGCTCTCGCGCAGCTTCGTGGAGGGTGTGCGCGCGTACCTGATTGTACGCTGGATGCCTAATGGCTCTGGGCGTAGATCTGATCGAAGATCCCGCCGTCGTTGAAAAATCTCTTCTGCACCGCCGGCCAGCCGCCGAACTCGGCGATCGTCGCCATGTCGATTTTTGGATAGCGAGCGGCGAACTCAGCCGCGACCGTCGGATCGCGCGGACGATAGAAGTTCTCCGCGATGATCTTCTGCCCCTGCTGAGTGTAGAGATGCTCCAGATAGGCGGTGGCGAGGGCACGGGTTCCGTGCTGCAGCGCGACTTGCTGTACGACGGCGACCGGTGGCTCGGCGAGGATGCTGACCGAGGGGTATATGATCTGGAAGCTGTCGCCACCCTTTTCCTTTATGGCGAGCAATGCCTCGTTCTCCCATGTGATAAGGACGTCCCCGAGTCCGTGCTGTACGAAGCTCGTGGTGGCGTGACGAGCGCTCGTATCCAGCACCGGAACCTGCCGGTAGAGCTCGCGCACGAAGCGCTCCGCGCTTGCCTCATCGCTTCCGGGCTGCTTGAGCGCCCACGCCCATGCGGCCAGGAAGTTCCAGCGCGCACCGCCCGAGGTCTTGGGGTCCGGGGTGATGACCGACACACCGGGCTTGATGAGATCGCTCCAGTCATGGATTTCTTTGGGATTGCCTTTGCGCACCAGAAACACGATGGTCGAGGTGTAGGGCGAGCTGTCATCGGGTAGCAGTGTCTGCCAGTTGAGCGGCAGGAGCTTGCCTTGCGTAGCGATCGCGTCGATGTCGGCCGCGAGAGCGAGCGTCACCACATCGGCCCCGAGTCCCTCGATCACCGAGCGCGCCTGGGTTTCTGAGCCCCCGTTCGACATCTCGATGCGAACTGTCTGGCCGGTCTTGGCCTTCCAGTACTTCCCGAAGGCGGCGTTATACTCACGATAGAGTTCGCGTGTCGGCGAATATGAGACGTTGAGGAGTGTCAGCTTGGCGGGGCTGTGCGAGGAGCATCCCCCGAGGAGCCCGCTGGCGGTCGCGATCACCATCACTGTAGCCGCTTCGAGGAGCCGGATTCTGGTCTTCATGCGCACTCCTCTCAGGGGGATCACTTATGCTAGAGGAGGGGCGGTTACGGCGTCAGTCGAGAGGCGGTGACAGCGGGGTTACGCAGGCGAAACTGGCTACGGGGCCGCGCAGCAATGCCGGGACCCGTGCTCACATGACCCGACCGAATGGGTGGCTTGGTTCGCTCTTACGAATCCGAAGAGCGCTTCGAGGTCCCGCTCTCGTGTGCGAACCGGCGGTGCGGAAGAATGCGCGCGTAAAAGCATTATGCGGACCACGTTAGATCTGCCCGATGATCTCATGAAGCGCGCGAAGATCGCGGCGGTCAGGCGCGGCTCGACGCTTCGAGATCTCATGGCCGAGGCCCTGCGGAAACTGCTGGCGGACCAGGGTCCGCCGCAGCGCCGGCGCATGGATCAGGCTCCCATCAAGCTCCCGCCCGGACAAACGATCCCGATTCGGTCCAATGCGGAAATCGCCCAGCTGTTCGAGCAGGAAGACGTGGCGCACCTGAATGACGTGTATCGCGGACGCTAACGTCCTGTTTCCGCTGCTGGTCGAGGGGCACGCGGCCCACGGGACGGCCATCGAATGGTGGCGGAATCAGCCCGACGGAGCCGTGGGCACTTGCTTGCTTACTCGCCTTGCCGTGCTTCGGCTGCTGAGCAACCGGGTAGCCATGAACGGCCATCGAGTCAAGCGGAAAGAGGCGCTGGCGGCCTGGCAGCAGCTTGCGGACGATCCGCGCTCGGTCCACATCGAGTCCGAGCCGCCGACTCACGAGCATCGTTTCACCGCGCTGGTCACAGGGCGCGAAAGCACGCCCAATCTTTGGACCGACGCGTGGCTCGCGGCTCTGGCATTGTCGCTGGACTACGAGATGACGACGTTTGATCGCGGATTCAAATCGTTCCGCGGTCTGCGGGTGATGCTCCTTACACCGTCCGATGGGTGAAATGCGCGGCGCGGCGGTAAGCACGTCCGGAACGTGTTCGGCTGGCCGGTGCCTTTTGTGGGACTCTTGGTGCTCAGTCGAAAGTCAGGTCTGTTTTGCCGGGCGTAAGCCTGCGATGAGGATGTCGACCAGCCTCTTCGCGCTTTGCTGCCAGTCGGGACCCGAATCCACCAGCGAAACGCCGATCATCGCGCGCAGCAGGTCCGCGGCATCCGTATCCCGGCGTATATCGCCGCTCTCTTTCGCGCGCTGGACCAGTGATTCCATTGCGCCTTGAATCAAGCTGCGGGAGCTTGCATAGAGCCTCGAAGGGCCTCCGACGACGCTGTTGAGAGCGGGTGCGATGATGTGCTTCGCCGCGATGTAATCGACGAGTAACCGCATCCAGGCGCGCAGCGCCTCGATGGGAGACATCGCTGCGGCGAACTCGCCTCTGGCAGCGGCCAGCTTTTCCACCTCATTCCGATAGACCGCCTCGATCAGGGCGTCCCGCGTGGGGAAATGACGGTATAGGGTTCCCGCTCCGACGCCGGCCCTTTTCGCAATTTCGTCCAGGCTGGCCTCGGCGCCGTGGCGGGTAAAAGCGGTCTTCGCGACCTCAAGAATGCGCTCACGGTTGAGTTGTGCGTCTTTGCGCGGTCTGCGCGGTGCAGCTTGTGAAGCTTTCTTGACCATATCCAAATCGTCTTGAAAACGGAGACAGTCTCCGGTAGTATATTGTTTCGGAGACGCTCTCCACTTTAGTCGAGCCGGGGACGGCTCGTCAACGTATTCCATTCAGAAATCAAGGAGATAGCCATGCGGATTTTTGTTACCGGCGCGACCGGATTCATCGGTTCCGCCGTCGTGAGAGAGCTGATCGGGGCCGGCCATCAGGTTATCGGGTTGGCTCGCTCGAGCGCGGGCGCGCAAGCACTGGAAGCTGCGGGGGCTCAGCCGTATCGAGGCGATCTGGAAGATCTCGCGCGCCTGCGCAGCGGCGCCGCCGCGTCCGATGCCGTTATCCACACCGCTTTCCGGCACGACTGGTCGAGGTTCGCGGAAAGTTGCGAGTGGGACAAGCGCGCGATTGAAGCTATCGGAGCCGCACTCGAAGGTTCCAGCCGTCCGTTCCTCGTGAGCTCCGGAGTGGGGGTAGCTGAGGGCCGCACAGCGACCGAGGACGATCCGCCGTTTCCTCCGTCTGCCGCGTTTCCTCGGGTATCGGAGGCGACGGCGATGGCACTCGCTGCGCGCGGCATTCATGCCTCGGTGATGCGCCTGCCGCAGGTGCACGACACGGTAAAGCAGGGCCTGGTCACCTACCTGGTGCAGATCGCAAGGAACAAGGGCGTATCAGCCTACGTCGGCGATGGCCACAACCGCTGGCCCGCCGCGCATATCTCAGACGTCGCCCGTCTCTACCGGTTGGCATTGGAGCGAGGTGCGGTGGGAGCCCGATATCACGCCATTGCAGAAGAAGGCGTGCCACTCAAAGACATCGCCACGGCAGTCGGCAACGGTCTGAACGTGCCGATCATTTCCATAGCGCCGGAACAGTCGCAGGAGCACTTCGGCTTCCTCGGATTTTTCGCCGCAAGAGATGGGGCCGCTTCCAGCGCGCAGACCCGGGTGCAACTCGGATGGCACCCCTCCGGTCCTTCACTGCTCACCGATCTGCAAAACATGCGTTACACACTGGGCTGAGCCATCACCGCGCACATTCGACAGTTGAGAGGAGCTTTTATGAAGAAGACATGGTTGATCACTGGCGCTTCGCGCGGCTTCGGCCGCATCTGGGCGGGAGCGGCACTGAGACGTGGCGATCAGGTCACCGTTACCGCGCGCAAACTTGCCGACGTCGTCGATTTCAAAGAGCGCTTCGGCGATGCGGCCCTGCCGCTTGCGCTTGACGTAACGAATACCGAGCAGGTTCAACAGGTGGTTCAAGAGGCATATGCGCACTTCGGCAGGCTCGACGTTCTCGTCAACAATGCCGGTACGAGTCTATTCGCCGCTACGGAAGAGGCGAGTGACGAGCAGATCCGCAGCCTGTTCGACGCCAACTACCTTGGCATGGTCCGCGTGCTTCGCGCCGCCCTGCCCTTAATGCGCAAACAGGGCTACGGTCACGTTCTTGGGGTCTCCAGCGGTCTTGGGATTACGGCGTTACCGCTCATGGGATTCTATTGCGCGACGAAATGGGCTGTAGAAGCGCTCCATGAATCGTTGGCACAGGAGGTGAAAGCATTCGGCATCAAGGTGACACTGGTTGAGCCCGGGGCCTATGCAACCGAGTTCGGCAAGTCCGGGCAAGTCGCCGATCCTCTCAAGGCGTACACCGAGATGCGAAAGCAGGTTCTGACGCGTCTCGTCACCATGGAACGCGGCGATCCGGAGGCGACAGCGGCCGCCATCCTGAAACTGGTGGACACGGATAATCCGCCGCTGCGGCTCGGTCTTGGTAATACCATTCTGACCAGGGCGCGTGCTGCCTATGCTGAGCGCCTCGCGACCTGGGAAGCCTGGGAGGGGGTGATGAATGCCGCGATGGGCGAGCCGAAGAAGACAGTCGAGCCGTGGATGCAGCAGATGCTGCGCGGCACTCCGGATCACGCGTGAAGTCGGGCCCAAACCCGGCTATTGCGCCCACTGCGCGAAGGGGAGCGAGCCGCAGTTGCCTTTCCATGGCCTTCCTTCGAGCCGCGCCCGCACCCAGTTAAGCTGCAGACCGATGGTCTTCTCCATGAGCGGATCATGGTCGAGGCCCGGCCGGTGCACGAACTGGATCGGCAAGTGGTAACGGCAGGCGCGCGCGACGCCCGCCTTGATGTTGGTGAAATTCACCGAGAGGTCATCATCACCGGCGAGCACCATGAGGGGACCGCGAATGGGCTTGTCGGCGCTGTGGCTGTCTCGATTGTAGCGGGCGAGCTCGGGCGACTCATTCCAGCCGGGCCGCACGGCCGCGTGGTGACCGATCTCGGCGGCTGCGGCGTAGGCGTAATACCAGCAGCCCTGGGTCGTCACGTCGTGATAGCGCGCGAGCATGCCCGGTGAGAGCATCCGCGCCACATCGAACGAGGGATAGCTCGCCTTCACGCCAAATGCCGTGTAGGGCCAGTACATGTTGGTGATGGTGGCGTAGTCGCGCGCGTCGTGCGCCTCGAAGCTTTCGAAATCCATATCGCCCGCGACTGAAATGGCGCCGCGGTAGCTCGGGTCCTTCAGTTTCGCCTCGAGCTCGGCAACGCCCCACACCGCCACACCGCCCTGGGAGTGGCCGACGGCGACCCAGCGCCGGCCGAGCGAGGGGACGGCGGCGCGAGCGGCGGGCACGGAATAGACGACATCGTTCGCCTGCGGGATCTTGTTGTCGTACTGATGGGGACCTGGTGTGCCGAGGCCGGCGTAATCGGTCGCGATGACGGCGAAGCCGCCGGCCACCATGGGCATGAGACCCTCGCTGCCGTATTCGACATCCTTCATGAGCGAGGGCGCACACATGCGGGCGACGCCGCTCGTGCCGTGCGCCCAGGCGATGACCGGCCAGCCGCCGCGCGGCGGTGAGCCCGCGGGGATCAGCACGACCCCGGAGGCCGCATCGCGCGCGCCATCGAGGGCGCGCGAGACATAAAGGATTCGGACCGCATGCGCCCCCGGTGGCAGGCTGTACCCGTCGAAGGGCTCCGAGCGGATCAGCGTACCCGGCTGACGCCCACCGAGCGGCGGTGGATCATAGAAGCGAGTGAGCGGCAGCGCGTCCGCAGCTTCCATGGCGAGCGCTTGCGGCCGCGACTTGGGCATCAGGTCATCGGCGCTCGCCTTGGCGGCCGCGAGCAGGCTCAACGTGGCAATCAGAGCTGGGACCGTCTTGCCCATACACTCCCCCATGGCAGTGCGCGCTTCCGCGACCACAGCGCGCGACTTGCAGCGCGACATCCTACGCGCGCAGCCGCGAACCTACGAACACCAGATGGGAGTTAAGGTCCTGCTCATTGGGCTTCGTGGCAGTGCTTGGAGCACAGGTACCGGCTGAAGAAGGGCAGCACGTAATCCTGGAAGCGGTACGCCACCGCACTCGTGTGGGTACCGTGATAGATCGTGAAGCGGTTGACGATCCCGTAGCTGTCCAGGATCCTGTGGACCTTCCGGGCATCGAATCGCAGCTCGTCCTGATCGCCCACGTCGATCGCGATGGCGCGATACTCGCGCAGATTGTCGATATATTGGTCGATGAAGGCGAGCGGCTCGTTGGCCGTCCATTTCGCAAGAACCTCGGGCTGGGCGACACCGTTCCGGAAGGGTAGGTCCAGATAGAGCGGCGGCTTTTGCGGATCGGGTGACCAGGCGGCGGCGAGAGCCAGTTGTGGGCGTATGTACCAAGGCAGCGCGGCCGAATCGGCTGGGGATTTCAAGGCGCGGACGGCTTTCTCGGTCGCCGCATCCATCGGTTTAATACTGCTGGACGACAGGCAGCAAGGGCTCATGATGTACAGGCTCCCGAAGACCTCGGGGTGCTGCATCCCGATGCGCAGCGCACCATAGCCGCCCATCGAGTGCCCCACCAGGCCGCGGCTCTCGCGCTCGGGAATCGTGCGGTAATGAGAGTCAATGTACGCGACGAGATCATGCGCGATGAAGCGCTCGAAGTCGCCCGTCGTGACGGAGCGGGAGTACATCGAGCCGCCGTAGATTGTCTTCGAGTCCGGCAGCACGACAATCATCGGCTGACTGCCGCGTGCGAATGCCGCCTCGATGGTTTGCGGCACGTGAATCTCGTGCGTCCACTGCTCCGCCCCGATGAAGAAGCCGTGTAGCGCGTACACGACTGGATAGCGGCGGCTCCTGTCTTCATCGTAACCGGGCGGCAGGAAGACGATCACGTCGCGGTTCGCGGACTCGCCTTCCAGATTCCCGGCAATGGCATCGCTATGTACCTTGATGTGTTCGACCGCAACCGGCCTGGCGCCCGGCACGGCCGGAGGCACCTCGGTCTTGACCTGCGCAAGCGCCACCGGGGTGGCGGTGACCGAGGCAAGGAGCACCAGGAGGCCCGATCGCATTGCGGCGATGAAGGTGTTGCGGAGGGTCCGCATAGTCATTTCAGAACCTTGAGTGTCGGCGTGGAGGTGCGATCGGCAGTCGATAGGAGTCCCAGGCTGTTCGGTGAAATCGTGACGGTAAGGGGGATTTCGTCAGCAGCATCATTTTCGGCGAGCTCGAACAATAACTAAGACAATACTAGCAGCGTAATGGGAGCGCTACCAGGAGGGCGCCAAGGCCAACACGCGCTCGCGGCACTGGGAGATGAGCTCGCGCGTGGCGCAAGGAGTACGGCCGGGCAGCTCGCCGATCTCCTCGTGCGTGAGGCCATCCTCCACGATCCAGGCGATCACCAAGGCGTGAGACGGCGAAGCGGCTTCGAAGCGCCGCCAACAACGCTGGAAGCAGTCATCGAGCTGCGCTCGGGAGGTCCGTGCCAGAGAATCGGTTGGATCCAGGGCAGCCCCCAGCTCGCCGGACGTGTTCTGTCATGCATGTGTCGGAACGTAGACGCATCCCGGCTGCGGTTGTCAGGGTGACGCGCCAAAGGGTATTCCCGGCACGCTGCTGGTCGCCTTCGAGCGCGAAGCGGTGGCCGATGAGCTCGCGCGCCGCTCCGCAGGCCTGCAGGGCGGGAGATCCGCAACCTCATCCAGAAGGCCTCGCAGAAGGCGAGCCACCGCGCGGCGGGCAATCCCAAGGCGGCGTAGCTCTCCCGGGAGGATCAAAGCCTGCCGGCGCGCGCCGCCCCGAGCTTGTGCGGCCAATCCGTCCGCCTGAATCACGAGGAACCCCATGTCCCCGCCAGAGCAGCGGATAAGTGCTCCGATCTGGCCCGATTGGGAGTAGAGTGCTCCTGAGCCCGCCCGATCCGCCATGACAGAGGAAACCTCGTGCCCAAACCGAACTACCGCCACGCCAAGAAGCAGAAAGAGCTGAGCAGAAAGGCTCGCCAGCTCGAGAAGCAGCAACGCCGGACGGCGCGGCCGAGCGGTTCCGAAGAGGTCGCGACACCGGTACAGGAGCCGTCCGTGGGTCCGAGCGATCCGACCATGAGTGGTGAGGTATGAGAGTCGGTTACGCCCGCGGCACCGCCACACGCCAGGACCGCTCCACGCAGCTGCGCCGTGACCAGGAAGCTGCGCCCAAGCTGCGCGCGATGTTCCCGGCGGTCGAGCAGCTGCGCTTCGAGCTGAGTTTCGAGGGCGGCCGCACGACGACGCCGGTCCCGCAGTCGCACGTGCTGCATCCGCCGGCCCGCGCGTACTTCTCCTTCCCATGCCCGTACGCCGACTGCGACGGCCGATTCGAGCTGGGCGCGGCGGTGCACGCGGCGGTCGAGGATCCGTCACATCGGATCGAGGGCGTGCTCGAATGTGGCGGACTGCGTGCGAGCGACTTCGCCGCGAAGCCGGCGTGTCATTTGCGCCTGCACTTCACGCTCACCGCCGTGTGCTCAGCGGCTCACTGACCCAACACTATCTGCGACGACCCTCGAGTGCCGGGCGCGCCGCCTGCGGTCGCGTGAAGTCGACCACGAATCGGTCGCCGTCGAACTCCACCACCTTGCCGATCAGATCGGGGCGGATGTGATAGCTGCCGCTCCTGCCGCCTTTCTCGCCGACTTTCTCGCGCTCCGGGAAATTGACGATCATCCGCACCGGAAGACCGTCATCGCGCGCCCGCGTCAGGTGCTCGCCGAGCGTCGTCAACACCTTGGATTCGGCCTGCGCAGCCGAAAGCCGGGTCTCGTAGCGCAAGACGCCGCGGGCGGGATGGCCGAAATTCGCCGACATGCAGTTGAGCACCATGGCACCGTCCGCCGCCATCGCCGAGAGGCTGCCGAGCCGGCTGGTCGGTTTGGCGCCGAAGCGGCCAAAAGCATCGATCAGGCTGAGATTCATCACGCGTTTCGGCTCCCGCTTCGGTTAGGTCAGGAAAGAGGTCGGCTCTGGCATTCACCCAACCAGATCTCGAAGCATGCGCGATGCAGTCGCAGCGACTGCGGCGTGATGCCCGGCTCGAAGTCAACCTCGTACGATGCCTGAGCGGAAGTGATGCGCTCGCCGCAGCCATCGCACAAACAGCCGCCGGCATACTCGCCTTGGCGGCGCCAGGGCTCATGATGCGGCAGGAGATGCTGTCGCAGGCGCTCGCGAATGACAAGCGTCGCCGCAGAACTGTTCACGTGTTTGGTCCCGATTTGCCGTGGCGGCATCCCGCGCCCAACGCGCCGGGCCAGCATGCGCGCCCCTGTCCGGGAGCGCAAGCGACGGCGGACCTCAGACTCAAATATTCGGCGTTCTGCCGCGAAATCCTGTAATCTAGCGGCCGGCTCGTACCTTTTCGGCTTGTCTGCCTTGGCGCCAAGCGCCGCCTCCCCGGCGCGCTTCCGGCCAATGTCTGCCACCCTCGCAAAGTTCCGCGAACCAGGAGGCAGGATGTACCTGCCGCCCCAACCGCTTTCTTTCAAGAGTATTCCGCAGTGACGAAATTATATGTTGGAAATCTTCCCTTCACGGCCACCGAAGAGGCCGTGCGCGCCCTGTTTTCCAAGCACGGGACGGTCGAGAAAGTCTCCTTGATCACCGACCGCGAAACCGGTCGGCCGCGCGGCTTCGGCTTCGTGGAGATGTCGAATGCCGACGCTTCGCGGGCCATGCAGGCGCTGAACGGCACCGACTTCGACGGCCGCTCTCTCAAGGTGAACGAGGCCCAGGACCGCGAGCGGTCAGGCGGCGGCGGCAACCGCCACGGCGGCTCGCGCCGTTACTGACGCTCTGGCGATCGGAGCTCCCGGCCATGACGGCCGGGAGCTCGAGCTCAATGAGTGATCACGCTCACCTTCCGACCCCTCACCAGCGAATCGGTGATCCTCGTCCGGGGAGCGTATTTCAGAATCTGCGCCGATGGGACCCTGCGCGGGCCCGACAATGCCGTCACGGCCCGCTATACCGATGGGCTGTGGCAGCTGCGGCGCAAGCCGCATAGAACGTTGGAGTGTCGCGAAGCGGTCTACCTGCGCGTGACGGGCTCGAACGGCCGGCGCGAGTGCATCGGGCCTTACGAGTGTCTCAAGGTGACCGGGGGCGCGATTTTCTCGAATGATCTGTATCTCGGCGCGCACACGCGCCGGGACGCGTATCCCCCCGACCCCGGCATCTGGCGGGAGGTCGCGCTGCTCTCTTCCGGGACACCGACCTCCTAGCTCGGCCTTCGCCGCCCGCGTACGCTCGGGCTGCCCGGCGGCCCGGGCCGCCATTAGAATCGGCAGCTCCGCAACCGCGCATTCATGACGAGGCGAGCCATGACCGTGTCTCTCTACTCCGCCACCATTCCCTGCTATCGCCAGATGCTCGGTGCCGTCTCGGGCTTGCTGCGCACCGCTCAGGCTTTCTGCGCCGAGAAGGGCATCGATCCTCCGGAGCTCATCCAGGCTCGCCTCGCCCCCGACATGCTGCCTTTCGCTTATCAGGTGAAATCGACGGCGGTGCACTCGCTCGGCGCCATCGAGGGCGTTCGCAAGGGCGTGTTCTCGCCGGACATGACTCCTCCCCCCGAGACCTTCGCGGCGCTCGAGGCGAGGATCGCGGCAGCAGTGTCGGCGCTCGAGGCGATCGAGCCGGCGGAGGTCGATGCCTTTGTCGGGCGCGACATGCGCTTCGAGTTCGGCAGTCGCCGGGTCGATTTCACGGCCGAGGATTTCCTGCTGTCATTCTCGCAGCCCAACTTCTACTTCCATGCGGCTACGACCTACGCCATCCTTCGCTGGAAGGGCGTATCCATCGGCAAACGCGACTTCATGGGCAAGCTGCGCACCAAGGGCTGATGCGCACCGAAGTCTCCGCCGCGAGACTACCGTCTCGCCCGGCGCTGCGAATCCTCTTCGTGCTGTCGCTCGCGATCGTCGTGCTCGGCACGCTCGTCGCCTGGCGGGCGCGCGTGTCGACCGATCGCGCCGAGGCGTGGGTCGGTCACAGCCGCGAGGTGATGACCGACCTCGAAAGCGCGCTCCTGCTCATCGAGGATGCCGAGACCGGCCAGCGCGGCTATCTGCTGACGGGCGATCGGAATTATCTCGTTCCGTACACGGGGGCTGTGGGGCGGGTAAGTGTGCAGCTCGATGCGCTCTCGCGACTCACCAGCGACAACCCGCAGCAGCAGCGGTCGCTCGCGATCTTGCGACGCCTCAGCGCCGAGAAGCTCGCCGAGCTCGGGCAGACCATCGCGCTGTGGAATGGCGGTGAGCACGCCGCCGCGCTCGCGCTCGTGCACTCCGATCGGGGCCTCTCCCTGATGCAGCAGATCCGCGCGCAGATAGCCAACATGCGCGCCGAGGAGCAGCAGCTGCTCACGGAGCGAACGCGACGGGCCTCGAGCTCCCGACGCTGGGGCACGGTAGGGGTCTTGAGCCTCGGCGCCCTCGCGCTCGTCTTGCTCGCGCTGCTCGGGAATCTCTTTCAACGTGAGCGCGCCGTGATTTTCGCGAGCGAGCAGCGCTTGCGCACGATTTTCGCGAGCATCGGCGATGGTGTGATCGCCACCGATCGCGCCGGACGCATCGAGCGGATGAACACCGTCGCCGAGGAGTTGACCGGGTGGAAGCTGGAGGAGGCTCGCGGCCGGCTGCTCGAAGAGGTCTTCCGGATCGTGCACGAGCATACGCGCGCGGTGGTCGAGAGCCCTGCCGCCCGGGTGCTGCGCGAGGGCCGCGTCGTGGGATTGGCCAACCACACGATGCTGCTCGCGCGGGATGGGCGCGAGTTCGTGCTCGAAGACAGTGCCGCCCCGATCCGCCGCGAGGACGGCGAGCTCGAAGGCGTAGTGCTCGTCTTCCAGAATGCCACCCCGCGCCGCCTCGCCGAACGGGAGCTCGCCGAACGCGAGCAGCAATTTCAGGTACTGGCCGAGAACATTCCGACCCTATGCTGGATGGCGGACGCGGCGGGGCAGGTGGTCTGGTACAACTCCCGCTGGTACGAATATACCGGGATGAAACCCGAGGCCATGCGCGGCTCGTATTGGGAGTCGCTGCACGATCCGAAAGTGCTGCCGAGCGTGCTCGAGCGCTGGCGCGCCGCGATCGCGGAAGGCAGCCGATTCGAAATGGTCTTTCCTCTGAAGGGAGCCGACGGCACCTTCCGTCCGTTCCTTACCCGCATCGCGCCGGTGCGCGATGCGGAAGAGCGGACCGTGGGTTGGATAGGAACCAACATCGACATCTCGGAGCAGGAGGCTGCGCAGGAGTCATTGCGGCAGGCCGACCGGCGCAAGGACGAGTTCCTCGCGACTCTCGCCCACGAGCTGCGCAATCCGCTCGCTCCGGTGCGTAACGCGGTGCAGCTGCTCAAGAGGAAGGCCGACGATGCGCAGACGCGCGAATGGGCGACCACCATCATCGAGCGGCAGGCGCAGAGCATGGCGCGGATGCTCGATGATCTGCTCGATGTCTCGCGCATCACGCGCGGCACCCTTACGTTGCACAAGCAGCGGCTGCGCCTCGCCTCGGTGATCGACAACGCCATCGAGGTCGCGCAACCCTTCATTACCGCGCACCGTCACCACCTCACGGTCACGTTGCCGCCGCAGGCGATCGAGGTCGAAGGCGATCCGCTGCGCCTCTCGCAGATCGTCGGCAACCTGCTCACCAATGCCGCCAAGTACACCGACCCCGGTGGGCGGATCGAGCTCTCGGCGCGTGTCGCCGAGCGCGTGGTCACCATCGCCGTGAAGGATTCCGGCATCGGGCTCGAGCGCGAGTCGATCGGGCAGCTCTTCGAGATGTTCTCGCAGGTCAAAAGCGCGCTCGATCGCTCGGAGGGAGGACTCGGCATCGGTCTCGCGCTCGTCAAGGGACTCGCCGAGCTGCACGGCGGCTCGGTCGAGGCGCAGAGCGCGGGACTCGGCGAGGGGAGTACGTTCAGCGTGCATCTGCCGCTCGTCGAGCCGCACTCTTCATCCGCGGACCGGCAAACCTCACCCGCGCAAGCCGCGCTCGTACCGATTGTCCGGCGCCGGGTGCTGGTGGCCGACGACAACCAGGACGCCGCGACCACTCTGCAGATGATCCTCGAGCTCGATGGACACGAGGTGCACATCGCCCACGATGGGCAGTCGGCACTCGAAGCCGCCGAGCGGCTGCGGCCGCAGATCGCGATCCTCGACATCGGCATGCCGAAGCTCAATGGCTACGAAGTCGCGCGCAAGATGCGCGCAACCGACTGGGGCCGGGGCATAAGGCTCATTGCACTGACGGGATGGGGACAGGAAGGGGACAGGCGTCGCGCCTTCGCGGCCGGGTTCGATGCCCACCTCACCAAGCCCATCGATGCGGATGAGCTCAAGGAAGTCCTTGTCCTCGAGGCGGAGGCTCCTTCGCAGGCGCCGCCTCGGACCCGCACACCGTGACCACCCAGCGGCGACCCACGCCTTGCGCGAACCGTGAGGCCGCGTCATCTCAACCACATCGCCTCGGCCGCAATCCGATCCCCTCACCCCGGCGGCCGTACCGGCGTTTTGGCCAAAGCGCCTACGACGGTCGTCCATTCGCGCACCCGCCACGTTTTCACCAGACCGTTCGCGACGTAAGGGTCCGCGCGCGCGAATGCTTCCACCACCGCGGGCGAGTCCGCCTCGAAGAGGAGCACGCCGGTATCTGCCGGATCCGCCAGCGCGCCGGCGAGTACCAGGCTTCCTTGCCGCTGCGCTTCCCAGGCATTTCGCAGATGACCGTCCCGGAATGCCGGACGGCGTTTGAGGTAGTCATCGACGAATGTATAAAGGAGCAGGAAATGCTTCATGAGAATCCCCGAGACAGCCTGGCGGGCGATGATCTCTAGCGATCGACGAGCTTCTGCTGCTGTTCGGTATAGCGTGCACCCTCAATCGGTACTTGCGAAAGGGCCCGGTCGATCTCTCGCAAATCCTCGGCGCTCAAGTTGACTTGCGCCGCGGCGATGTTCTCCTCCAGGCGGTGGAGCTTGGTCGTGCCGGGGATGGGAACGATCCAGGGTTTCCTCGCCAGCACCCACGCGAGGGCGAGCTGCGCGCGCGTGATGCGCTTGCGGTCCGCGATCTGTCCGATGACTTCGATCAGCGACTGGTTCGTCTTCCTCGCTTGCGCCGAGAATCGCGGTACGTTGTTGCGAAAGTCGGTGCTGTCGAACTTCGTGTTCTCATCGATGGCGCCGGTGAGAAAGCCCCTGCCGAGCGGACTGAAGGGCACGAAGCCGATGCCGAGCTCTTCCAGTGCCGGGAAGATTTCGTTCTCGGGCTCGCGCCACCAGAGCGAGTACTCGCTCTGCAGCGCGGTGACCGGTTGAACGGCATGCGCGCGCCGGATGTTCCGCACGCCGGCCTCCGAGAGGCCGAAGTGCTTCACCTTGCCCGCGCGGATCAGATCCTTGACGGCGCCGGCGACATCCTCCATCGGCACCTTGGGGTCGACCCGGTGCTGATAGAAAAGGTCGATGCGATCGGTCTTCAGGCGCTTGAGACTGGCCTCGGCCACCTCTTTGATGTGCTCCGGCCGGCTGTTCGTGCCCCGCGGGGCGCGGGTTTGCGGTTCGATGTCGAAACCGAACTTGGTGGCGATGACGACCCGGTCGCGCACGCCCGCGAGCGCCTCACCGACAAGCTCCTCGTTGGTGAAGGGACCATACATCTCGGCGGTATCGAAGAAGGTGACGCCGCGATCGACCGCGGCGCGGATCAGCGCGATGCCCTGTTGTTTTTCGACGGGTTGCCCATAGCCGTGACTCAAGCCCATGCAGCCCAAGCCGATGGCCGAGACTTCGAGCGTGCTCCTACCGAGCCTTCGCTTCTCCATCGTGGTGTTCTCCTCGAGTAATGCGTTTCGGGTGGACCGTATCTCAGGGAAGCAAAGGGTAGTCCCCGGAGGAGGCATGGGCGACCGGTTGATCGTGCGGGTGCTCGCCCATGCACAGACCGTGGTCGGCGAGCGTCGCAATCACCCGGCAGTCGCGGATGCGATTACCGTGGCCGTGGGCCAGCATCCGCTCGAGCTCGGTCCGCAGGCTGTCGAGCATGGTGATGCGGCGCCTGACGGCCTCGAGTTGCCGCCGCGCGATCCGGTCGGCCTGACCGCAGTCCGAATTGACCTTGTCCGCGAGCGCCAGCAGCTCGCGCACGTCCGCGAGCGAGAAACCGAGCTCGCGCGCGTGTCGGACGAAGGTCAGCTTCTGCCGGTGCACTTCGCCGTAGCGGCGCTGGGCGCCCGCGGTACGCGTGGGAGGTGGCAGCAGCCCGATCTGCTCGTAATAGCGAATCGTCTGGACCTTGCAACCGACGGTGCGAGCCAGCTTGCCGATGGGTATCGAGAGCTCGGTCATACCTTGAAGCTCCAGTAACTATAGGTTTTAGCATACTACCTCATGGCGCATGAGCATTCCTATCACGGGGACCGCGATCACTCGCATCATCGCGGGCACAAGCATGTGCACCGTGCTCACCATCACCATGATCACGCTCATGGTCATGGTCCTGACCATGGCCACGACCAGGGCCAGGGCGCGAGCGAGCGCCGCCTGCTCGTGACGCTGTGCATCCTCCTTACCTTCACGGCGATCGAGGCCCTCGGCGGTTGGTTCGCCAATTCGATCGCGCTCCTCGCGGAAGCGGCCCACATGCTCGCGGACACGGGCTCGCTGCTGCTCGCGATCGTGGCCATTCGGGCCAGCCGCCGGCCCGCCGACGCGCGGCATACGTATGGCTCGAGCCGCTATCAGACGCTTGCCGCCTATACCAACGGACTGACACTGCTCGCCCTGACCGCATGGGTGCTGGCCGAGGCAATCCGGCGTCTGATCGCGCCGCCCGCGGTCGATGGCACGCTGATGCTGATCATCGCCGTCATTGGCGGCGTGGCCAATCTCGCCGCGTTCATCACCCTCTCGGGCGCCAGCACGCTCAACGAGCGCGGCGCGCGTGCCCACGTGTTGAGTGACCTGATGGGGTCGGTGGCGGCGGCCGCCGCCGCTTTGCTCATCCTCAAGCTGAGCTGGCGGGTGGCCGACCCGATCCTCTCGCTCCTGGTCGCGCTCCTCATTCTGCGCTCCGGTTGGCGATTGACGCGGGAAGCCGGGCACGTGCTGTTGCAGGGTGCGCCGCAGACGCTGAATCCCGACAGCGTCGCGCGCGATCTCGAGCAGGTTCCCGGGGTGCGTGACGTGCATCACCTGCACGTCTGGACGATGACGGGTGAAGCGCCGGTCGTGACGCTGCACGCCATCGTCGAGTCGATCGCGGATCAGCAGGCCGTGCTTCAGGGGATTCTCGGGCGCCTGCGCGAGCACCATGCGATCACGCACGCCACCATCCAGCTCGAGAGCATCGAATGTCTCGATGAGGGCGAGCACGGCTGCCACCGCGCCTGACTCTCGGGCCGCGCGGGGCTCGCCGACCGCCCCTGACCACCAAAAACAAAGCACCGCCGCATCTTGCGATGCGGCGGCGCGGTCAAGCGGACCACCCTGCAGTCGGATCAGTCCAGATACAGATCGACGTTGAGCTGATAAGTGCGCCCGATGATGCCCGCGAAGTAATACGAGGTCGCGGCGGTGAAGTTGGCAGCCGACCCGGCGAGCGCCGGCCACGGCGGCTCCTTGTTGAACACGTTGTTGACGATCAGACGCACGTTGACGTGACCCCCGACGGCGTAGGCGACCGAGGTGTTCATCAGCCACCAGTGGCCCACCGCCAGTATGTTCTGCGAGGTCGGCGTATTGAGGTTGCTGAAATTCATGCCGGCCGAATATTGCGCCTGCCAGTACCAGGAGAAGGGTCCCTTCGCGTAGTTGGTGGCGAAGCTCGCCCGCTCCTTAGGCGCGATGATGCTGGTGCCGAGCTCCCCGGCCTCATTGAGCGGCGTCGAGTCCCCGATCTGCAGCTTCAGTGTCTTGGTATCGAGGTAGTTACCCATCAACGCCAAGCGGCCGAAATTGCGCGGCAGCTCCATCTGGTAGTTGAGCGAGATGGTATCTCCTTGGAAAACCAGCAATCCCGCATTGATGAAGCCGTCGTGGTAGCTGGTGATCTGGCCCAACGCGTTGCGCGTGAAGTCCTTGCATTCCGGCACGTTCGGATAGTCCGGCGAGTCGTAGCAGGCCTCGAGGATATCGCCGAGATTGAATTGCTCGATGGCATTCGACATCTTGATGCTGATGTAGTCCACCGCGATGTTCAAATTCGGCACCCAGCGCGGCGTCAGCACGGCACCGTAGGTATAGGACTTGGCGACCTCGCTCTGCAGAGCGGTATTACCGGACGTCAGCCCCTGTACCGTGGCGTTGACCGCGTTCGAGGTGAAGGTCGCCGTGTCGATGCCGGCGGCCGCGCAGTTCTTGGCGCGTACGGCCGGATCCGGTCCCTGACTGACGTAGTTCTTGTCGCACGGGTCGCCGGGAGCAGTCGCGAACTCGTATGACGTCGAGGAGGGCAGGAACAGCTCGGTAATGGCCGGCGCGCGGATCGAGACCGTCCGGTTGCCGCGGAACAGGATGTCCTTGGTGGGTGCCCAGCGCAGGCCCGCATCCCAGGTGTCCGAAGTGCCGGCGATCGAGTTGTCAACGCGCCGGACGGCGCCTTCGAGCTCGACCCGGTCCAATGCCGGAATGTCCTGTTTCGGCTCGAAGACCGGGATGAGGGTTTCGGCGTAGGCCTCGTTGGTGTGATAAGCCCCTTCGATGGCCGAGGCGGTGAGATCGCTGACCGGCGGGTTCGCCGTGTAGAAGGAATCAGGATCGAACACCGCCGCTTCCCGTCGGTTCTCAACGCCGACCGCGAACTGCCAGTCGCCCGCGGGGAGCTTCAGGAGCGGTCCGGTCAGGTTCGCGGTCACATCGCGCTGGGTGTCGTAGGACTCGGCGGTGGCGATGTGCGTGACGTAAGCCCGCGCGGCGGCGCTCGGGTCGCCCTGGCCGAAGATATCGAGCGGCGCGCAGGTCTCCGATTCCGTCGTATATGGTGAATTGACTACGCCCGGCGGGCAGACGATCTGTCCACTCGAGTTGAGCACGGGATTGACCGCGTTCTCCAGGTTCTGGAAGTCGACCGCCGGAACGCGCGAGATATTGCGGGAGTAGCCGTAGTTGGCCGTAGCGTCCCAATGATAGGTGTTACCCCACGCGGTGAAGTCGCCCTTCGTGCCGAGCACGCCGCGGCCGAGCACCTGGTCACCCGTGTCGTCACCGGCCTCGAGATCGGTGCTGGCGCGATCGAGGTAGAAGTAGTTGGGACTCCAGTTAGGGTCGAGCGGCGTTCCGGCGGGCGCCCCGAAGTACGCGGCACCGGGGTACCCGGCCGCCTCGTAGGCGTTCATCTCGTTCTGGATGAGTGTCTGGTCGGCGGCCGAGAGGTACGGATTGTGGACGCTGATATAGAGCGGGCCGTTGGGACCGCCGGGATTGCCGAAGATCGTGGCCTCGTAAAGCGGCTGGGCGATGAGACTATGTGAGTGGCTTTCCGACAGCCAGCCCTCCCAGTAAGTCTGCACGCTGTTGGTCCAGTCGAAATGTCCGAGCGTATCGGCGTTGATCCGCTCGGTATAGGCCTGCAGGTTGCTGTAGTTGATGAGATTGACGCCTTCACCGCCGTTATAGAAGATCGGATTGCCCGTGGCCTGACCGAGGCTGTAGGGCGTGAGCGCGTTCGAGCCGGGCGAGAAGGCGAGCGGCTGCCCCGCCGAGTTTGTGATGCCGACTGCCGTATCGGGAATGCCGGGTGTATAGAAGACGTTGTCGAGGTACGGGACGCCCGAGGTGCTCAGTTGATTGACGATGCCCGACGGGTACCAGATCTCCTGAAACTTGCCCGGGGTCGGGGGCGCCTCGAAGAAGCCCTGGTCGGCGAAATCCGTGCGGGACGTGCCCCTCAGGCCATCACTCTTGGTGAACTCGATGACGCCCGTCTCGTTACCGCGGCCGTCGTCGAAGTTGGTACCCGCGAGGGCGCTCAGCCGGAAATTGAAAGCGTCCCCGTCATTGGAGATACCCGATTGGGCGTTGAAGTCGAGCCCCTGATAGTCGTGCTTCAGGATGACGTTCACCGTACCGGCGATGGCATCCGAGCCATAGATCGGCGCGCCACCAACCGAGACCGTGTCGATATGGTCGATGAGCTGGACCGGAATGACGTTGAAGTCGACCTGGGAGCCCGGCGATGCCGCGCCGAAGAGGCTCGCGGTATTGGAGGAGACGAATCGCCGCCCATCGACCAGCGTCAGGGTGCGCTGCGAGCCGAGCGAATAGAGGTCGACGAAGCTCTGTCCGACGCTGAAGGCCGACTGCTGATTCTGCTGGCTCGTCGGCGGGACGCCGAACTGTGGCAGCTCATCGAGGGCCTGGCTGACGTTGGTATAGCCGCGGGCCTCGAACGTCTGCGAGGAGACCTCGACGGTGGGTTGCAGGGTGTCATTGAGTCCATGAGCGATGCGCGAGCCGGTGATGACGACCTCGTTGAGCAGTGCCCTTTTGGCCGCCCCGCTTGATTGCGGCACCGTCTGCGGCGCGGCATTCTGTGCGAGCAGCTGCGGACTCTTTTGCGCGTCGTTCTGCGCGAGGAGCAGCGCACCCTTTCGTGTCTTGAGTTTCGCACTCTTCGGCGCGTGGGTCTTCGCACTGGTCTGCGCCTTGCTTTGCGCATCGTTCTGCGTGTTGGTCTGTGCATTCGCGCACAGCGCCACCATGAAGAGCAGAGGCGCAACGATCCAACCGGAACGGCGCCGATTGTGGTGAAGGTCGTTGTGGTTCATGTCGTGGACTCTCTCTATCGAAGTGCGAGCGGAGGATTCTCATCGGCGACGCCGAGCACGGCTTCGAGCGCGCGCCCGAGCGTCATCAACACGTCTTCCCGGAAAAGGGGGCTCCAGAGGCAGATCGCGCGTGGCACGCGATGCTTCCTTCCGTGGGCGTTCACCGGCTTGTCGTCGATCCGCCGCGTCGGCAGCTCGAGGAAGCCGGCTTTCATCACCAGGCAGGGGTGGCCGGTGGCATTGGTCGCAACCAGCGAGTCATCCGCGAAGGCCGGCCCGATGAGCGCATCAATCCCGTCGAAGAAACCATCGAGGGCCACCATCACCTCGCGGCGCAGACGCTCGATCTGCACCATCTCGACGGCAGGAAAGAGATGAGCCTGGCGCCAGGTATTGGGCCAGGCCATGTCGGCCTGCCATCTGAGCTCATCGTCGCGATGCGTCAGGGTGAGCTCCGTGAAGGCGGCCGCCGCCTCGAGGAATACCAGCGGCGTGAGGAGCCCATACGGCAGATCGGGCAGCTTCACTTCGACCACCTGGGCGCCGGTCTCGCGCAGCGCGGCGAGGGCATGCCGATCCACGTCGGTCGCGCCTTTGTCCTCGAACCAGGCCGGAACGTATCCCACCCGCAGCCCCCGGGCGCCCGCCTGCCAATCCCAGCCGAGTGGCGCATCGAGAGAGCCCCAGTCCCGCGAATCCGGACCGTTGATGATGTCGAGGGTGAGCGCACAGTCGGTCACGCTGCGCGCGATGGCTCCGACCTTGTCCCAGGACCACGACAAGGCCATGCCGCCGTGGCGCGAGACCCGGCCGAAGGTCGGGCGCAGGCCCGTGCACCCGCAGCGATTGGAGGGCGAGACGATGGATCCCAGCGTTTCGGTGCCGATGGAGAAGCCGACGAGACCCGCCGCCGTGGCGGATGCGGAGCCTGCGGATGAGCCGGACGACCCTTCGGCCGGATTCCAGGGATTGCGCGTCGTGCCGCCGAACCAGATGTCTCCGTAAGCCAGCGCACCGGCGGTCGTCTTCCCGAGCAGCACCGTGCCAGCGGCTTCGAGCTTATCGACGATGGCCGCGTTACTGGTTGCAATGCGGTTCTTGTAAGGCTCCGCCCCCCAGGTGGTGCGCACGTGCGCAACATCGAACAAGTCCTTGATGCCGTACGGTACCCCATGGAGGCCCGAGCGGATGCGGCCCTTGGCGAGATCCGCATCCGCGCTCGCCGCCTGCTTCAGAGCCAGATCGTCCGTCACGGTGATGAAGTTCTCGAGCTCCGGAGCGAGCCGGCCGATGCGATCGAGGTACAGGCGGGTCAGCTCCACGCTCGAGATTCTTCTGGCGCGCAGCCACCCGGCCTGCTTCCAGGCGGGCGAAAGCGCAATATCGATCGGTGATGCCGGAAGAGCACCGGCTGCAGGTGCCTGGCCGCGGATCCCGGGTTCAGGCATCCGATAGGTTTTCCCGGGGATCCTCGGATCGAAGCGGACGGCAGGCGAGACATCATTCGCCAGGTGCAGAGCACGGACGCCGGCGAGCTCCTTCAGAACAGCCGGGTAAGTCCTCGCGAGTTGCCGCCGTTGCGCGGGCGTGTAGGCGAGACCGAGCAGCCTTTCCGCGGCGGGCAGATCCGCCTCGATCCAAGCCGGCGGGTTCTTGGTGGGCGCGGATTTCGGGGGTGTTTGGCGGGGCGCCGGAGCGCTGCCGGCGTGCGCAGAGACAGACGCCGCCGAAGCGGCGAGAGCCTGGGACAGCAAGGCACGCCGTGTCAGTGTCATTTTTTTGCATCGCCCGAGCCCATCGGCCCGGCCTCACCTGTGCCCATTACGACCCATCGCGGCAGGATTTCCGGTAGTGCCGGGGCCGAAAAAAGGCAGCACTTGCCGCTGTTGCGAATCTGCAATAGCCTCATCCTTAGAGGCGACTTGGGGCTCCGCGATACCCGCCGGTGGGCACAAAGAGCACAACAGGCTGGTTCTTCAGAATCCTGGCGCATGAGCGGGACTTGCGCGCTTTCGTGGCCCGCTGCCTGCCGCATCGGGACGAGGTCTCGGATGTGATCCAGGAGACCTACGCCCGGCTTCTCGCCCTATCGCCCGAACGGCGCAGCGCGGTGCGGACCTGGCGCGCCTTCCTCTTCGCCACCGCGCGCAACGTCGCCCTGGATCACCTGCGAAGGCGCGAGGTCGTCTCCCTCGAGGCCCTACCGGAAACCAACGGCGCGGACGTCGTATGGCGAGGAGGCGATGAGGGCAGTCCGGACGAAATCGTGAACTTGACTCAGGAGCGGCGCCTGCTCGAGCAGATCATCGCATCGCTCCCGGAGAAGTGCCGGCAGGTACTGACGCTGCGCAAGATTCACGGTTTGTCCCAGAAGGAGATCGCGCTGCGGATGGGCATCGCCGAGCACACCGTGGAAAAGCATGTCAGTCACGGTGTCCGGCTCTGCGCCGCGCGGCTGCTCGAGGCGACCGGTAACACCCAAACTGAGGGTTATCCATCATGCCCGGTCGGGGGCACATGGCGTCGTGTGAGCAGATCGAGGGCCGCGCCGCGGACTGGTTGGCCCGGCTAGACCGGGAGGATACCTCCGCGGCGATACACGCGGATTTCGAGCTCTGGTGCCGGACCGACCCGCGGCATCTCAGGGCGTATCTGCGACTGCTGAGCGTGTGGAACCGGCTCGAGGGCCTGCGCCCATCGAGTCAGGCCGCTTGCGCGCCGCGCTCGTCCTCGAACAGCAGCAGCGAGCGGGCGGTCACTTCGTAGACCGCGCCACCCTCGAAGCGCGCGGCCGGCGCGTCGGGGCGGTTGCTGTCGAGGAGCAGCGACCAGTGCGCACCAGCGGCCGGCGGCAGCGTGAACCTAACCACATCGTGATGCGCGTTCAGCACCCAGAGCAGCGTCGCGTCCTTTCCGCGTCGACGGATGCCGGTCGACTGCGCGCGACCGTCCATCAGCATGCCGAAGCAACGAGTTGTCGCATCGCGCCAGTTCTCTTCCCGCATCTCCTCGCCGCTCGCATTGATCCAGGTGACATCCTTCACCTCGAGCTCGCGGTTGTACTCGCCGGTGAGGAAGCGGTTGCGCCTCAGCATGGGATAGGTGTGGCGCAGCCGGATCAGGCGCTTCACGAAGCGAACGAGGTTTTGACCCCTCTCCCCGATGTTCCAGTCGAGCCAGTTGATCTCGTTATCCTGACAGTAGGAGTTGTTATTGCCGCCCTGCGTGCGGCCGAGCTCATCCCCAGCGAGCAACATCGGCGTGCCCTGGGAGAGGAGCAGCGTCGCGAGCAGATTGCGCATCTGCCGCTCACGTAGCGCGTTGATCCCGGGATCCTCCGTCGGACCCTCGGCGCCGCAGTTCCACGAGCGGTTGTCCGAGCTGCCGTCCCGATTGCCTTCCCGGTTCGCCTCGTTGTGCTTCTCGTTGTAGGAGACGAGGTCATTCAGGGTAAAGCCATCATGCGCGGTGATGAAGTTGACGCTCGCCCAGGGCCTGCGCCCCTGGTGGTTATAGAGATCGCCGGAGGCGCATAGGCGCGGGGCGAGCGCGCTCGCCGGAGCCTCGCCGCGCCAGAAGTCCCGGACCGTATCGCGGAACTGGTCGTTCCACTCGGCCCAGCCGGGTGGAAATGCGCCCACCTGATAGCCTCCCGGCCCGCAGTCCCAGGGCTCGGCGATCAGCTTGACGGTCCGCAGCAGCGGGTCCTGGCTGCAGGCCTTGAGAAAGCCGCTGCGGTTATCGAAGCCGCCGGGCGCGCGCGCGAGGATCGTTCCGAGATCGAAGCGAAAGCCGTCGACGTGCATCTCCTGTACCCAGTAGCGCAGCGAATCCGCGACCATCTGGATGACGCGCGGGTGGTCAAGGTTGACGGTGTTGCCGGTGCCGGTGTCGTTGATGTAGTAGCGCTTCTTTTCCGGCATCAGCCGGTAATAGCTCGCATTGTCGAGTCCCTTGAACGAGAGGGTGGGACCGAGCTCGTTGCCTTCGGCGGTGTGGTTGTAGACCACATCGAGGATCACCTCGAGTCCGCCCTCGTGGAATCGGGCTACCATCTCCTTGAACTCGCGCAGGCTGTTGGCGATGTCGGCCGCATAGCGGGGATCGGGCGCGAAGAATCCGATGGTGTTGTACCCCCAGTAGTTCGCCAGGCCCCGTTCCACCAGCAGGCTGTCGCTGACGAAGGTATGCACGGGCAGGAGCTCGACGGAACTGACCCCGAGGGAGCGGATGTACTCGATCACCTCGCGCGCGCCGAGACCTTCATAAGTACCGCGCAGCCGCTGCTCGATCCCCGGATGCCGCTGCGTGAATCCCTTCACGTGCATCTCGTAGAGGACCGTATCGTCCCACGCGATGCGCTTGCGGGTGGGCTCGCCTTTCCAGTCGAAATTAGGATCGACGATCACGCTCTTCGGGACGAAGGGCGCGCTGTCGCGCTCATCGAAGCTCAAGTCGTCCTGCGACTCCACGCGATAGCCGAACACCGCGGGATTCCACTCGAGCCGGCCGGCATGGGCCCTCGCGTAGGGATCGAGGAGGAGCTTATGGGGGTTGAAGCGGTGCCCCGCCTCCGGCTCGTAGGGTCCATGGGCGCGATAGCCGTAGAAAGTGCCGGGGCCGACTTCGGGCACGTAACCATGGAAGATCTGATCGGTGTATTCGGGAAGCTCGATGCGCGCGCTCTCGCGGACGCCGTCGCGCTCGAACAGGCAAATCTCGATTTTGCTCGCGTGCTCGGAGAACACCGCGAAATTGGTGCCGCGTCCGTCCCAGGTGGCGCCGAGCGGGTACGAGGAGCCTTCTTTGATTCGCACCGGACTCAAGCGCAGCCAAGGTTGCCGTCTGAAGTCCTGGTTAACGCGGCGCGGTGGCGGGAAGTTCCTGCATCCTCGCCGACTGTTGTTCACGGATAACATGTCGGGAACAACCTTTGCTCTTGGCTCCTGAGCTTTCTCACGAGCGAAGGGGAGCAGGTGATATGGATCTACTTCTCGTTCTGATCCTGCTGTTGCTGCTTCTCGGCGGCGGCGGCGGGCTGTGGTGGGGTTTAGGCGCCGGTTGGGGAATCGGCCCCATCGGACTCATCGTGCTCGTCGTGATTCTCGTGTTGCTGCTCGGCGGATACCGCGGACGAAGGGGACCGCCGTTGTAGTCGGCGGTCGAACTCGACGAGGTGCCGGGCGAGGAGCTCGGGCGCCTCGTGATGCAACATGTGACCCGCGCCGGGCACGGTCACGATCTCGAGCTCGCGGATCTGGGCGCGCATCTCCTCGGCGCTGGCGCGCATGGCCTTCGCGCGGCTGTCGTCCGCGTCTCCTCTCACCAACAGCACCGGCGCTTCGATACGGCTCCAGCAGGCCTCCGCCTCCTCGCGCCGGTACAGCACCGGGTTGACGAGCCGGTGGCCGGGGTCGAAGAGCAGCTCGACCTCGCTGGAAGGTTCGCCGCTGCCGCCATCCGCGTGGTCGGCACGCACCGGCCGGCTCCAGGCTCGAGCGACGAACTCGGCTCGCTCGGGTATGAGTCTCGGGTTACGAGCCTCGAGCAGGCGCGCGAGCTCGGCGACCGATCGATGGCGCCCATCACGGGCGGGCCGGCGCAGCTCGTCCAACCACTGCGCGTAGCGCGCCGGCGCATCCTGCGGACTCATCCGCCGCAGTCCGAAACCCTCGAGGCTCGCGATCCAGGCGAGGCGCTGCGGTCGAATGCCGCCATACATGAGCGCGATGTTGGCGCCCATGCTGTGACCGATCACCCGCGCCGGAGCGTCAGGCGCCAACTCATCCAACAGCCGGTCGAGGTCGGCGAAGTAATCGGGAAACCAGTAGCCGCCCGCAGCCCACTCGCTGTGGCCGAAGCCGCGCCAGTCGGGCGCGGCGAGCGACCAGTCGCTCGGCAGCGCGTCGGCGAGGAATTGCCAGCTCGCCCCGCAATCCATGATGCCGTGCAGCAGCACGACCGGGTTTTTGCTGCGCGCGCCCCACCAGCTCACCCGGTGTCGCAGTCCGCGGACAGTCAGATCCTCATGCCGTGGGATGCGCAGCGGTTTGTAGGCCTGACTCATGACGGCCGTATCATAGGGCGACCAAAGGACGCGCGTTCTGAGAATCTGGTGACCGCACCGCTCGCGGGACTGTGACGGCGTGTGCACCGAGACAGGGATAATGCGTTCATCATGCAAAGGCGGTCCCGCGGACCGCGGCCGTCAATCTGCAGAGAGGTTCACATGCTCCGTGTTGCCCCCCGTTTGCGCAATGTAGCGGTAGTCCTCGGTCTCTCGCTGGCGATCGGAGGTTGCGTGGTTGCCCCGGCCCCCGGCTATTACGGCGGCGGCTATGTGGCCGTGGCGCCACCCGCGCCGCGTGTGGAGTACTACGGAACGCCACCCTATCCGGGCTATATATGGATGA